>Ga0209471_1001026_pt1 | contig 17286 bp, 13 predicted proteins | sample GraSoiAngelo_128_FD_185885 | JGI IMG/M metagenome (GOLD analysis project Ga0209471, IMG submission 185885) | Grasslands soil microbial communities from the Angelo Coastal Reserve, California, USA - 14_0927_12_20cm (SPAdes) (version 2) | ecosystem: Environmental > Terrestrial > Soil > Grasslands ...
ATCGGCATGTGCGTGGCCCGGCAGATGATCCGGTCCGATCTCGCCGACATCGGCGATCATCACCGCCGGGCCGATCTGCAGACGGACGTAGCCCGAACCGGTAAGCGCCTCGATGTCCGCCAAGGGCCCCGGGTCGCAGGCAACGCCCAGCGCCGCCGCGTACTCGGTCAAGGCAGCGAGCGCGGGTGCGATGTCAAAGGCTGCATCGTTGAAGAATGAGATGCCGCCATCCGGGTGCGTCATCACCCGTAACCAGCGGTGCATGCGCAGCACGATCTCGCGCCAGGCGGCGACATCCTCATCGGTGAACAGCCCCGGGTAGACGCGCGCCAAGTGCAGCAGATCGAGCACGTCCTCCAGCACGATCGCGTGATACATCGGGCTGCGCTCGAAGTGTCCCCCGTCGGGCAGGATCTGCTCCCCGAGCTCGCGCCTCACCAGCGCCAGCCCCTTGACGCGCCAGGCCTCGGCCTCGGCGCCGTCGAAGAACGTCCCGGCGAATACCAGCGCCTTGGCATTGGCCCACAGGTGGTTGCCCAAAAGATGGGTCTCGAGCCGCTCACGCAGGAACCGCGCTTGCACCGCGAGGCTTTGCCGAGCCGCCTCGTCCAGGGCGTTACCGCTCAAGGCCCATTTCACCCAGTTCACGATCCGCAGCGAGGTGGGATACGGCTCCCAGCCGCTACCCCGCCCGGGCGGGTTCTCGACAACCCAGCGCGCGACCAGCGCGCGGTGCCACAGGGTCCGTGCCGCAGCATCCGCTGCTGTCAGGTCGTCGAAGTAATGGGCGTTGTAGAGCCACAGCTTCGGCCAGTCCGGCCGGTTCCAGTCCGATTCCGCAGCCATGCGACGCTCGACGTTCAGAAAGCGGAAGCTCTCTGGGCCGGTCATCAAGGCGGTGCGAGCACAACCGGTCCATGTTCCCGTGCCCGGGCGCAGAGCCGGCGCGGGCTTGAGGTCCGGTCTTGGGCGATGCAGACGGAACCACAGCCGCGCGTAAACCTGTCCCGGCCGCAGCCACCGCACGGTGTGCCAGTAGCGCGAGAGGGTTTCCGGAGACATCAAGTTGCGAGCAGGCGCTCCAGCGCCGCGACGATCCGCTCGCCGCTCTTGCCGTCCCACTTCTCGGGGATGCCGCCCTTCTTCCACTGTCCGGCAAAAAGCCGATCCAGGGCGGGCAACAACTGCGTCGGGTCGGTGCCAATCAGCTCGTTGGTGCCGAGGGCAATGGTTTCGGGCCGCTCGGTAGTATCGCGCAGGGTCAGGCACGGCACGCCCATCACGGTGGCTTCCTCGGTGATGCCTCCCGAGTCGGTGATCACGGCCTTGGCGTGCTTCACGAGCCAGTTGAACTCCAGGTACGGCTGCGGATCGACCAGGCGGAGGCTCGGCGGAAGACCCGGCAGCGTCTGCAGGGTCTTGGCCGTGCGCGGGTGCACGGGGAAGATCACCGGCAGGCCGCGTGTGCCCGCCGCGATAGCCTCGAGCATCCGGGCAAAGGGGTCACTGGCGTCTACGTTGGCCGGCCGGTGCAGGGTCACTACAAAATAGCGCCCCGATTGCAGTCCCATCTCATCCCAGAATGGTGGCGGCCGCAGCCGGCCCAGGTTGGCGAGCAGCGTATCGATCATGGTGTTGCCGACAAAGAAGATCCGTTGATCGGCCACACCCTGGCGCCGCAGGTTAGCGTTCGCCACTTCGCTCGTGGTGAAGAACCAGTTGGTAATGGCGTCGGTGACCAAGCGGTTGATTTCCTCCGGCATGGTCCAGTCACCCGAGCGGATGCCGCCCTCCACGTGCGCCACCGGCACGTGGAGCTTCTGAGCCACGATGGCGCACGCCATGGTCGAGGTCACATCGCCCACCACGAGGCACAGCGCGCTCGGCTCCCTTGAGAGCAGGGCTTCGTAGCCGGTCATGATGGCGGAGGTCTGCTCGGCCTGGGTTCCCGAGCCCGCCGCCAGGTTGATGTCCGGTTCCGGAATGCCGAGCTGCTGGAAAAAATCGCCCGACATGCGAGCGTCGTAGTGCTGCCCGGTGTGCACGAGCCGATAGCGCAGTGCACCGCCCTGAGACTTGCGCGACTCCATCGCCCGAATGATGGGCGCGATTTTCATGAAGTTCGGTCGGGCGCCGGCGATGAGGTCGATCAACACCGTCACGACTGAATCCCGGGCTTGGCATTGGCCGCTTTACGAAGCTGGGCAATCAACAGGATCCGAAAGATGGCAAGGAAATCGAATGTATTGACAACGCGCTCGTAGGCGGCCCCGAGGAGATACGTCGGCCAAGTGATGCGCAGGTATTCCGGTCTGCCTTCGATGCGCTCCAAGCGCTCTACCGTGAGGCCTGCGCTCGCGGCCAGCTTGCGGACATCGGCGGCAGTATTGGCCCGATAGAGTGTCGGGAAGGTGTCTTCTTCGGCGCGGCCCCTCAACCTGTTGACGAACCTGTGAAAGCGATGCGGGGTCATCCGGGCAATCAGCGGCATGTAGTGGGTCCTGTTTGGCGTCTTGAAAAGGAACACCCCGCCCGGCCGAAGTACACGGCATACCTCGCCCAAGACCGCCGTCGGGTCGGTTAGATGTTCCATGACGTTATCGGCGAAAGCCACGTCGAATGCAGCATCAGGATAGGGGATGTGGCCAGCATCCGAGACCTTCCCTTCGTCCAGCATGGGATTACACTCGACCCGCGGATCGAGATCGATGCCGCACACTTTCGCGACCATTCCCTTGAAGTTCATCTGCTGAACGATTCCGGCACCCGCGCCAATATCCAGAATAATGGCCTCGGGGCTTAGGTTCGAAAGGATCCGGTCGCGAAAGATGTAATCGTCCCAGTTGCTCGACTGCCCCGGATATAACGCGCGATCGAGGCGATCGACCATACGGTTCATGCCACCGAAGTCCCTGCCTCGATGGAAACCCGGCTCACCTCGATGAGTTCATCCAGGGAAATTGGCGGCGGTGCGCCTTTCCTGACGGCATCAACAAACGCGTTGACGCATTGTTGCGCGCCCTTGTCCTGCCGCCACAGGCGCATCTTGGCAAAGCCTTTCCAGCCCCAGCCGCGCAGCCTGCGGAAGTTATCAAGCTGCAGCACCTTGCCAGCGCAGAACACCTCCAGGCGTTCCTTGGGGAAGCCCCTGTCGCCGTTGGCCAGGTAATGGACGGTGCCCACGGAACCGTCGGCAAACTCCAGCGTGATCGTGACCCTGTCGTCGGTAACCTGCAGTGCGTGGTGCCGTCGGTCTAGCGCCACTACTCGTTGGCCCACTATCGACGCCCCGGCCAGGTGCCGCAGTAGATCAATGAAGTGGCAACCCTCGCCCACGATGCGCCCGCCCCCCACGGCCTTGTCCTGCGTCCAATGGTCTGAGGGAATGGCACCCGCGTTCACCAACATGATGAAGCTCTTCGGCTCGGCCACCGTGCCCAGCAGGATTTTCATTTTCACGACCTGCGGCGCAAAGCGGCGGTTGAACCCGACCATCAAGTGCTGACGGGGCCGCCCGCGGGCCTCCGCGTCGATTTCGGCCAGCTCGTCAAGCGTCAGGCACAGCGGCTTTTCGCAGAACACATGCTTGCCCGCCCGCAATGCCGCCAGCACCTGTCTGGCGTGGACATTGTGCCGGGTGGCAACGACCACCGTGTCTACCGCTACGTCCGCCAATGCTTCCGACGCGTCGGTCGACGCCTTCGAAAAGCCGAACTTACGGCCGTAGTGCGCCGCGCTGACGCCACCTGCGCTGACCACCGTGCGCAGAGTCGCGTCGGCCTTGCGGAAGGCTGGTATCAGCACGCGGCCCGCATGGTTGCCTGCACCCAGGAAGGCGATGCCGCCTCTTGCCGGCGCCAGCGCGGCCGGCGCCAGCAGGACGGTCCGCCCCTCGGCCGGCTGCACAGACCCGGCCCTGGCTGCCGGGTACTCCAGCAGGATGCCGAGCGATGGCTCACCGGAAGTGAGCAGCTCGTATGCGTCCGAGGCACGCTCGAGCGGAAAGCGATGGGTGATGAGGGGTGTCACGTCCAGCTGGCCGCTCGCCATCAGGTCCAGCACGGCTTCGAGATTGCGCTGCTCGGTCCAGCGCACGAAGCCGACAGGATAGTCCTGCCCCCCTTCCTCGTAGGCCGGGTCGTAGCGGCCGGGACCATAGGAGCAGCTGACCTGGAAGCTCAATTCCTTAGCGTAGAAGTCGGCCCGCGACAGCTCGAGCCCAGTCACGCCCACGAGTACGATGCGCCCACGCTTGCGACACATCTGGGCCGCCTGGCTCACCGGCTCGTTGCTCTTGGTCGAGGCGGTGATAATCACCGCGTCCACGCCGCGCCCGCGCGAGAAGGTTTGTGCTGCAGCCAGCACATCCTCGCCCGTCCCGGAGTTGACCACCCTCTCGGCGCCGAATTGCCGCGCCAGACTCAAACGATTCGCGTCCAAATCGACACCCAGCACACGACAGCCTTGTGCCCGCAACATCTGTACCGTGAGGAGCCCGATCAGTCCCAGGCCCGTCACGACCACGCATTCGCCCAGGGTCGGATTCGCCAGCCGGATGCCCTGCAGACCGATCGCGGCCAGCACCGTAAAGGCCGCCGATTCGTCCGAGACGGAATCCGGAATGCGCGCGCAGAGGTTCTTCGGCACGCAGACCATCTCTGCGTGCTTGCCATTGCTCACGACCCGGTCGCCTACCGCGAAGCCTTCCACGCCGAGACCCAACTCGGCGACTCGTCCCACGTTGCAGTATCCGAGCGCCAGCGGCTGGTCCAACTTGCTCTGCACCGCCTCCGCCGCAGCCACAAGCCCATCCGCGCGCACTTTGTCCAGCACCATGCGCACCTTCTCCGGCTGCTGGCAGGCCTTGTTCACCCAGTTTGCCTTGCTGAACTCTACGAGCATCCGCTCGGTGCCGGCGGAGACTAGGGAAGCAGTGGCGTGAATAAGGAGATGGCCCGAACCGGCACTCGGAGCAGGCACCTCGGCTAGCTGGGTCGTGCCATCCTTGAGGCATTGGAGGACTTGTTTCATGACCGATCCAGCTTGCGCGCTTCCACAATCAACAATGACGGTCGGACTAGTCGCAGCAGCGCCCTAGGCAGAATTGGGTCAAACCCGGTCGAACGAATCACCGAGAAACCTGCCTCTTGAAGCAATCTATCGATCGCACGGGGCGACATCTGCAGGCGTGAGACCGACAGGTATGTAAACCTATCTCTCCCAAAACAGCGCATGAGCCCCCGAATGCCTTTCTGAAACACTCTCACCGCCGAAAAAGTAGGCGGCAGGGAAATAACGAGAACTCCACCCGGGCCCAAGATGCGCGCAACCTCTTTCAACAATGCGTCCGGACGATCCAAGTATTCGACAACGCTGGAACACAATACCCCGTCGAAGGCACCATTCTTCAGAGCGTCGACTGACTGCACGTCAGAGTGAATCCAGTTCACCTGCCCCGCGTACTCCGAGCTCATCTGCTCTCGGGCATGCGCCAGCATGCGCGGCGAACCGTCCACCGCGACGACAGATGCCCCCAAGGCGAGCAATTCCTTAGTGAGTACTCCGGATCCGCATCCCAGATCTACCCACGAGTCACCCGGCCGAACATGCCTTGCGAGAATCGGCTGGAAGAAATGGAGCCGCCGCGCAAATCCGCCCCGAGCATAACCAGCGGTCCAGGCCGCGGCGATCTCCTCGTGGAAACGCGCCCCACTCGGCAACCCGGAAGACGTGGCCCCGGTAGCCTGATTAAATTTACTGCGCTTCACTGTGGCCACAGACGCGCGTGGCCTCCTCCCGATGGCGGTACCAGTGATCCGCCGGACGGCGATGACCTCTTTTCCGACGTCTTGCGCCTCCTCATCTTCTAGGAGGCGTCTCACTCCTGATATGCGACCAGCGTCTGGCTGGCAATGCTCTCCCAGTTGTGCCGGTCTCTTACATAGCTCCGGCCTCTCTCGCCAAGATTTTCCAGGGCTTCCGGACTGGCCAGCCACTCCGACAACGCACACCCCATCTCGACGTAGGAAGACCCCACCTCTATGACTGCTTCAGCCTTCGCCGCGCGGGTCATGTAACAGCCACGGCTCACGAAGGTCGGGATCCCGTAAGACATGGCCTCGAGAATTGCAAGAGCCATGCCTTCTGACTCGGAAGCGTGCACGAACACATCCGACGCGGAAAACACATCCGGCTTGGCCACCTCGTCAACAAACCCGAGCCATCGCACAGATGACTCCAAGCCTAACTGTGCGACCAAGGCGTCCAACTGCGACACATACTTTCCAGCGTTGCGCCCCCCCGCAATTATCAGCAGGGACTCAGGGTTACTGGCGCGGACCAGCTCAAAAGCGCGAATAATCAGGTGGATGTTCTTCTTCTCGTTGATTCTTCCCAGGAACAGAACCACGGGTGCATCAGCGGCGATACCAAGTCGCTGCCTTGCCTGAGCCTTTTCCACCTGGACAGGCGGGATCTCGACCCCATTCGGCACTACATGTATGGGCGCAGACACACCAATGGCTCGCAATTGATTTTCTTCAAAATCAGAAAGGGCAAACACACCGCGTGCCGCGTTGAGATTTGGGATTTCCACTAGTCGATTATAGAGTTGCTTCTTGATCGACCTGGCGCTCCAGTCCCCGAATAACTTCGGATCGAGGGCCCCGTGCGGACTAAAAAACGTCTTCGTGTTCGTCTTCCGTCCGAACCTGGCAACCTGGATATTCAACAACTCGAAAGTGTTGTGAGCGTGCACGACATCAACATTTCCTACCTGCAGCGCCAGCGCCTCGCCGAGCCGCCGTGACCAGTGCGTCCCGAGAAGGCTATGCTCCGGGAAGTAGCGCGGTCGCAGACCCGACGGCGTCTGGTTACCAGGAACCCGGTTCTGGTTCAGCGCCCAGATCTCCACATCGGCTCCAGCGACAGCCTGAGCGGCCGCCAATTGATATACCATCCGTTGCGGCCCACCCCGGAATTCCCCCGGAATACATTCAAAGACGACGTGGATGACTTTCATTGCCTGGCCTGCGCCAACGAAAATTTGCACTTACCGCGTTGCGTCATGACATGCAGCGCCCACGCAATGACAATTGGGAACATGTGGATTATTCCGAACACGACGATCGAATTCAGTCCATCCCGGTAAGCTTGGATTAAGGACACCATTATCGAGAGGTAGAACAGCTGACCGACCCGTCCGGGGGGGCCGGACCTGAATATCCGATATGCACGGCTCAACACAACCCCGAACACCAATGGAACGAGGATCACGCCGGCGATTCCGAAATTTAGATATGCCTCTGCGATATAGGTGATGGTTCTACCCTCTCGGTCGTAAGGCCGCGATCGAGTGGCCATCGCGATGACATGATCCCCGAAGCCTGGCTTGTGTGGCCACAGGAATCGCGGAATCGGAAACGTCAGGAGAGGCAGATACGTTCTGCCAAAATATCGTTTCCCCAGCCCGTCTGCGAGCGTTAGCGCACCTGCGTACGGGTCGAGCATTTGCTTTTCAATAATCAGCTCTGTATCGGGCGGCGCGAGAAACAGCGCCTGTTCCACCCTCCGAGCCGCCCCGGATAGATCGTCTTCCTGGACTGCTTTGCCGATGTATTTCATCTGAGGAAACAGGAGCACAATGGCGATGGCCACCGGCCAAGCCCACACCGGCGGCCACCTGCGGCGCGTTCGGTACACATATACCGAGGCCACGAACAGCAGCGTCAGCACAAACGAAAAGCGGAGATAGCCTTGGAGTCCCACAATCGGGAGCAAGATTGCAAGTGGGGCTACGAGGAACCAGCGAAATCCGAAGCGAAACAGTCCCACGATCAGGCAGGCAAAGAGCCAAAGCGCGAACGTGGTTCCATATCCGGATGCCACCAGCAGCGATCCAGCGCCCAGACCGCTGCGGCGAGCGGCGAAAAAGTAGAGACTGAAAGGCAGGAGAATGGCAAGCAGTAATACGGTAAGCCGGCCAGAGAGTACGTAGCCCGTTCCACGCGGCCGCGCTTTCCACGCAAACGCGATACGCGGCCCGAGCAACGTGCCGATGCTGAACATCACCAACGCCAGATCGGCATAGGCAATCGCCCGCGCAAACTCGTCAGGCCTTATGGCCATGTAGCCGCTCATGCCTTCGTACATCACTGAACCGCCGAGATAAACCTGCCAGGCGGGTATGGTGATGACGTAGAGGTGGAAGAAGAGGTAATAGAAAGCAGGATGGAGGAAGCTGAGCCTCCGACGCAGCCACAATATGGATCCGCCCAAGCTCAGGGCGTCGATGGCAAGCCAAACGAATAAGGACCCCATCAGCCCCTGCCGGATACAAGCGTGTCGAGCTGTTCGAGCAGCGCCGCGCACACGCCATTGATCACGAACGTCCTAGCGGCGTTCTCGTATGCGGCCTCGCCCATCGTCGACAACTGACTCCACTCCGTCTTAAAGAATCGTTCCAGCGCTCCTCCGGGATAACTGGGATCGGCAATTGAAAAACCAGTCGAGGGAGTCAGCAACTCGTCGTGGTTACCGGCGCGGGCAGAAAGTACCAGCGGTAGCTTCGCAAAGCTTGCCTCAATTGGCGCCAGCGGGTTCGGATCACGGAAGGTGTTCAGGACAAAGGCATCGGCAGCCATCAGCCACTCACGGACAAGCTCTTGATCGACGTGGCCCACAACTTTGACGCAATCGGCGCAGCCGGCCGCGTCGACACCTCGCTCCAAATTACCACGCAGGGATCCATCGCCAACCAGCACAAGCATCGCGCCTGTCGCCAACTCGCTCCTCAATGAAACGAATGCGGTCAAGAGCTCTCGCACACCTTTCCAAGGCTCCAACGCGGAGACTTGCACCAGAAGTCGCGTTGACGCCGGGATGCCCAGTCTCTTCCGCGCAAGCTGCCTTTCCCGGGCGCCATGGCGGCGGTAGAACTCCCCATCCACCGTGTTCGGCAACAGCACGATCGGCTTTTCTTGCTGCGCCTCACCGAGAATCCACTCCGCGCTTCGCCGGTTGGGTACAGCGTAGCCGTCGTATGCGCGAAGGAACCGTCTGCGAATCCAGGCTACCGGACCTAACGGGTTACGAACCGCATCAGCGTGCCCCTCGCTCCAAAAGACCGTCCTTGCCCCGATGGCCCGTGCCGTCCTCAACGCGAACCAGTTCGTAGGCATATTCCACGAGCCCGCACACACGACAATTTCGGGCTGAAGTCGACGAAGCAGAGAACCAACCTCCCAGTTGAGATGGAAGGATGCGCCACCGAAAGTGGGATGGAAGCCGCGGTCCAAGAACACAGCGTCATGGAGGAACGCCGACGGGCTGATCTGCCAGTGCCGGTTTGGTTCCCTCCGCGCGCAATACAGAACCGTTAGACCGACGCCCTTTCGAGCCGACTCCTTGGTCAGCTCGTTATAGAATGCACAACGGTACGGCGTTGGAATGTTGGTGAGGAATACAAGTCTTTTCATCTCAATACGTCGCGAGGGACTCACCACCGTCCGCAATCCCCGCCACAAGCCCCCCTGCCGGACGCGCTCTTGCGGGTGCATAGTCCACAGTGTTGATCCTACGGCGCTCCCCCAGGCAACTCTGACCACGATTACCGGATATCCTGCAATCGAAACGCGCTGTATTCCGTCCTAACACGCAGCAACCCGTACGATAGAACGCACTCGCCCGCACAACCCCCTAATTACGCCGTACCGGCTCTATAGATGAAAGCCCTCCCATCTCAGCTCCGATGCCATAGCCCCCGCGCCCGGCCCCATCGCAAAACAGCGCTACCGATTTGACAAAGGCGTAGTCAAGCACACGGACCATCTACGCTCGTGGAGATGTCCCGAACCACGCTAACGAGGTCAGCCTTATAACGATCAAGCCCCGCGCGTTCCCGGCGTTGCAGGGTTGCCGCCTGATGCTGGGCCAGCAAATCCGGATCCAAAGCGTAACGCCCGATAGCCTCGGCTAGCGCGTCCGGGTCGCGAATCGGCACGATGAAGCCGTCGACGCCGTTATGAACAATGGAGCCAGAGTTCGGAGTCGTGACTACTGGCAGCCCGGAAGCTAGAGCCTCGTAAGTTACATCGGCCGAGCCTTCGGTGATCGACGGAAAGCAAAATACATCCGCCCAGCGGTACTCTTCCGGCAAGGAGTCGCGCGGGATATGTCCAGTGAAGTTGCCCACATTGGACGACGCGCTCAACTTCTCTCGATTCAAGTGAACTCCACCAACGAATCGAGCCTGAACCAATTTCGGTCCCAATTTGTTCAGTGCTTGAAGTAAGTAGGGCACACCCTTCATGATCGATACGCGCCCGACGAAAAGCACTCGCAGAGGCCGTGCCCCGTCGAAGGCCGCGCGCGCCGTGGGCGCGAAGCGACGCAGATCGACGCCGCTGGGCACAACTCGAATCTTATGTGCGGGCACCCCGCATGCGATCAATCCCCGCTCTAGAAACGGCGAACCCGCAATGACCGTGTCGGCGAGTCGCCACTCCTCACGCTCGCGTGCTTCGAGGGTAGATTTGCGAATACACCGTTCGCCGGAGGGCACCCAGTCATGCCAACGAGCGTATTCTTCTTCGGTCAGTTCTTGCTCGAGCGGCTTAGGACTACTGATTTGGTCGAGAATGCAACGCATTCCAGATCGTTTCGCGTACTCGAAAAGCTCAAGCGAAGCATCATTGCAGCCCCAAAGCACGTTACCATTGCCCAGGCCGTGCTTCCGGATATTTTCCGCGAAGCGTCTTGCACCTTCATCATAGATATCTTCAAGCGAGCCCGCCTTAGTCGCGCTGCGCTGTGCGCGCGCATACCACAGCCCGAGCCAATCGAAGCTCGTTACTTTCTTGGCGGGTATCGCATCTTCCTTCCGGCCAAGGAGGCGCTGAATTACAGCTGGCCTCTTCGTTGCCGGGAAAATATTCAGCATCGTCTCCAACCACAACTTGTTCCCGATATACCCATCGGTGAAGAATCGCTCAAGATGGCCGGCCTCTTGCAGCAACCGCGGTACGGCATAGTGTCGGCGGGCGCCGAGCATGGCGACGATTACGCGTGGCAGCGCGCCACTCTGGGGAGTCACCAAGTTTCGGGTCGCGGTACTATTGGAAATCGACACGATGTTTCCGATTTATGCATTCAAATGGACAGCATCTCGCCGCTATTCAGAGTCACTGTCCACGCTGCGCGGAAAGAGTTTTCGTTCAGGAGGCGATAAACCAGCCACCTTGCCGAAGTTGCCACACGTCATATCCACAGTTCGCGCCGAAATCGAGGATCCACACGCCATCAGGCACCGAAAGCGATCTCAGAAATTCGACAGCTGGGAAGAAATTCTTTCCCGATCCCCGAAAACTAGTCGCCAACAGTTTGCTTAAGGAGCGAACCTACTGCCTGTCATCAGCGATACCTACCGATGATCCGTGGTATCAGGTACGAATTCGGGTGCGACGCGTTGCTTCGACCCAACCAATACCGATGCCAAGGAAAACGTACCGAGCATGGCGGATGCCGCCACGTAAGCGATTGCGAGCCCCAGCACCCCGCGAGTTGGAACAAGCCACGCCGTTACCGCAAGAACGGTGGCACTCCAGCCCAAGTTGATCACAACAACCCACCACGCCCGGTTCATCCCAAGCAAAGCGCCGGACGCGATTTTGGCTAGTGCATTCAGTGGCGCAGCCGCCAGCAGCAAGACCAATACCATCCAGCCCTGTCGGAACCCGGGCCCGTAGAGGCTCATGATCCATGGGCTAAATAGAGCGGCCACGACAGCAGGGGGCAAGGATAACGCGAGCGTCAGACCGCAAATCCAGAGCGTCACCGAGCGGAAGCGCTTTTTTCTGTCGGCCTCCCATTCCTGCACGAGCACCGGGATGCTCACCCACATGAGAATCATCGGGAGGAACACCATGGGTCCGTGCCATTGATAGGCGGCATTGTACAAGGCAAGTCCTGCAAACCCCTGCTCCGACTGCGCCACCAAGGTCATGGCGAACCAGAGTGCTGGGGTCACCACCAAGTTAGCCATTAGACTGGGCAGGCTAAAACCAGTCAGAATGCGCCAGTCGGCGCCGCAACCGCCGTAGCGGACAACAATGCCGCGGCTATTTAGTTCCTTCATCAAGAGGACGCGCCCAACTACCCAAACCATGATGGCGCCTAATGCCAAGCCAAGGAGGGCTCCTTCGACACCCATGAGTCGCGCCAGGAACACCATGGTTATGAGCGACACGACGCCATCGAGGATGTTCAGTTTGGCCAGAGCATCGAACTTTTCCAGGCCCGCCAAGACTCCCCCCTGAATCCCTCGAAACGCCGTGGCAGCCATGAGCGACGATCCCCACACCAAGGCGCTTTGTAGGTGCGGTGCATTGAGCATGGCGCCAGCAATCGCTCCCGACACCGAAATCAACACAACGGTAGCCAGCAGCACGGTGCCGATGGAGACTGACGTGACCAGCGCAATCACGCGACCGGCCCGAAGCGGATCGCTGGTCGCGTACTTGGCGACAAATCGCGTCGCAGTCTCGCCAAGGCCCATTCCGGCCATCAATCCGGCCATGCCGAGCGTCGACTGGATGAGACCCAATTCGCCGAAAGAGACCTGCCCCAAAACGCGGGCGACCACGATCATTGCCACCAATACGAGAATACGCGCGGTCGCCGAACCGAACAGGCTCCAAAGCGAGCCGCGAGCGAGGCGCTTCGCAATGGAGGATGTCGTGAGCCGCTCGTACAGGGACGAGGGTAGGATCTTTCTTCCCATTGCGAGCACGATAGATTCCATCGACGAAAAGACTACCCGCAAGACATTGAGAACACGTCACAAAAGGTGCGACACTCCTGAAGACTTGTGATCTGGACTCCACGTAGAATCCGAGCCTTTCGCAAGTTATTGAATCGGTTGCACAGTGCCGCGCCCATTCCGCTGGAGACTCTGCATTGTCCTGGGCGTGTGCCTCGTATCGTCGGCACTGGCTTACCCACCGGACCCGGAACAAGGGCAGGAACCAACGCTGGTGCACAGAGGGGGCCTCACGCTCGAGTCATCGCTCGGCATCGAAGCCCTCTATGACAGCAACATTTTTCAGAGCGCGACGGATGTGCAGTCTTCGCTGATCTGGAAGCTTGGGCCCCGCTTACGGCTGCGGTTCGAACCGGCTCGCAGCCGCCTGGAATTCAGGTACAAGGGCGACTATGGCTGGTACGACAAGTCCAGTGACGACGACTACGCCGATCATGCGTTGCAGGCGGGCGCGTACCTGCTGCTGGGTGAACGCAGCGGACTGGACCTCGTGGCGTCCTACGATGAAGCACACGAAAATCGCGGCACCGGGTTGTCGTTGGGTCTCGACCCTGCTGCTGGCGGCTTTCCGCAGAGTCCGGATCGCTACACCACCGGGCAGTTCCTCGGCCGCTATACGTACGGCGTCTCTCATACGCGGGCCTTTGTAAGCCTCGAGGCGAGCACCGATAAGATCGCCTACCAGAATAACCTGGCGCTCACCCAGCCGTTCGATCGGGACGAATCCTATGGCCAGGCGACATTCGGTGTCCGTGTTCGACCGAAGACCTCCCTGGAGCTGAGCGTGCAGGCGCTGGACATCACGTACGATCATCCCCGTGCATCCGGACTGAACCTGGATAGCCGGGAGTATCGCTACCTGCTTGGGGTTGTGTGGGAAGCAACCGGCACGACGACGGGGTCCGTGCGGGTCGGCGGGGTAACCAAGAGATTTGACGACCCCGCTCTCCCGGATTATTCCGCCCCGAACTGGGAGGTGGCGATACGCTGGTCCCCCCGGACGTACTCGCATTTCACCCTGAGCACCAGGAGATATCTGGCAGAACCCGTTGACCCGTCCGGGGATGCCACTGATTTGGCGGTTTACTCCCTAACGTGGACTCATGGATGGAGCAGCCGCCTGGAGTCGAGGTTGGCCCTGTCGAGATTCTACTGGACGTATCGGTTTGTGACAGGCGAGCGCAAGGACAGGAGCCCGCTATACAGCCTCGCCCTGACCTACAAGATGCGCTGGTGGCTGCGCTGGGAAGCCGGGCTCGACCTCAATGCGCGGGATAGCCCCGTCGCGAGCTATAATTATAAGGAGAACATCGCTCGACTCGGGGCCAGGATCACCTACTGATGCCCTGGCTTGCAGGGCCACTTTTGAAACAGCCGCGAACGATAGGGGTCTGGCCGCCCTTGATGCTTTTCCTGTGGCTCGCGGCTGTCGCCGCGCTCGCCCAGTCCACGGACAGCCTTTACAGGCTCGGCCCGGGCGACCGGATCATCATCAAGGTTTTTGGTGAAGAAGATCTCAGCATGGATGTGCGGCTCAACGACACCGGCCGGCTCAACTATCCCTTTCTCGGTGAGCTGGTGGTACAAGGCCTCACGGTCACCGAGCTGGAACGGCTCATCACCCGCGGTCTCAAGGGCTCCTATCTCCGCGACCCGGCAGTCACGGTATCGATCGCCGAGTATCGGCCATTTTTCCTGTACGGCGAGGTACAGAAGCCGGGCGGCATTCCCTATCAACCGGATTTGACGGTCGAGCGCGCCATCGCACTCGCCGGCGGGTTCACGGAACGGGCGTCGCGCAGCAAGATCGAGGTGGTTCGAGCCAGTGACCCGAAACACAAGGCGGTGCGGATTGAGCTCTCCGATCCCGTGTATCCCGGTGACGTCATCACCGTGAAGCAGAGCTTTTTCTAGTCGCGTGCGCTGATGAACCGGGGCAACTCGACGATACCGGTGGATGAGGACTGGGAAGCCGGCGACGAGATCGACTGGCGCTACTACTGGAGCATCATCAACCCGCGCAAGTGGTCGATCATCGGCCTCGCCCTGGGCGTGGGCCTGCTGACCACGCTGGTCGTGTTCGCCATGACACCGATCTACCGTGCTTCCACCACGCTGCTGATCGAATCGCAGGCGCCCAACGTCGTCTCCATCCAGGAAGTCTACGGCCTCGACACGCGCAGCCAGGATTATCTTGCGACCCAGGTTGAGATCATGGGCGGGCGGCCGATAGCCGAGACGGTCGTGGATCGCCTCGGGTTGATCGAGCAGCCTGCATTCAGGCCGCAGCACGACTGGCAGTCCTGGTTGCCCGGAATGCAGAAAAGAGCCGGCCCGTCGCGGCAGAGCGAACGCGAGAGTGCGATCGGTGCTTACCTCGACAGGTTGAGTATCGAGCCCGTGCGCAACACGCAGCTCGTGCGCGTCGAGTTCGAATCGCCGGATCCGGGACTCGCCGCGAGGGTCGCAGAGGCGCATGCCAAGGCCTATATAGAGAGCACGCTCGAGGCGCGCGCCGACGCGACCCGGTCCGCCACCGAATGGATGGCGACACGGCTGGAGAGCCTGCGCAAGGAATTACAGGCCTCGGAAGCCAACCTGCAGGCGTATCGGGAACAGGAGCACATCGTCGACGCGACCGGGCTCAAGGCATTGCCTGCCTCGGAGATCAGCAACCTGTCTGCCCGGCTGCTGGAAGTGCGACAAACGCTTGCCGCGGCGAAGATTGCCTACCTGCAGGTGACTCCTGCGGCCGGAGAAGGGGGAAACCTGCTGGGCGTTCCCGCCCTGCTCGCGGACGAAGGCATGCGCCGTGCCCAGACGGCCCAGGCGACTGCACAACAGGCGGTGGCCGAGCTGGAGAAACGCTACGGGGCGTCACATCCCAAGATGATCGCTGCCCAGAACGAGCTCGCCCAGGCCACCGAGAATCTCAACAACCAGGCCCGCAGCGTCATCGAAGGCATCAGGAAACGCTACGAGGCGGCGAAGTCCGAGGAGGCCGCGATCGTGGCGGCGCTCAATCGCGCCGGCCAGCAGTACCAGCAGGTGGGCCGCAAGGAGGCGAAGCTCGAGAGCCTGCAGCGGGCCGTGGACACGAATCGCCAGCTTTACGACCTCTTTTTCAAACGGCTGAGCGAAACCTCGGCCACTGGCGATCTCGCGACCGCGCGGGCGAGAATCGTCGAGCCCGCCGTGGTACCCCGCCTGCCCGCCAAGCCGCACAAGCTCCTGATCGTGTCAATCGCCGTGCTGCTGACCCTGCTGTTCGGTGTCGGCGTGGCCTTCCTGCTCGCGTCCCTCGACGACACCGTCAAGAGCGCGAGGGATGTCGAGGAAAAACTCAAGCGTCCCCTGCTCGGCATCGAGCCGCGGCTCGCAGATCCGGCCCTGAGTGCGGCCAGCATGCTCGGCAAGGGCGAGGAGGCGGGAGAAACCGATCCGCGTTTCTCCGAGGCCATACGCACGATCCGCACGGCCATCTCGCTCGATAATCTCGACAAACCTCACAAGGTCATCCTGGTCACCTCCTCGATCGGAAGTGAAGGCAAGTCCATATTTGCGCTCAACCTCGCGGTCGCATTTGGCCGTGCAGAAAAGACCTTGTTGCTCGATGGAGATCTGCGGCGACCCGCGGTCGGCAGGATGCTCGGGCTGCCGCGGGATGCACCGGGCCTGTCCGAGCTGCTGGCCAGTAGCGCCCGGCTCCCCGAATGCGTGAGCGGCACGGGTGTCAAGGATCTGGACGCAATCTCAACGGGGTTCATCCCCCCCGATCCGCTGCAGCTCCTGTCCTCGTCCCGCATGTCCAGTGCGCTCAAGGTGCTGGCCAACACCTATTCGCGCATCATCATCGACTGCGCGCCCATATTGCCGGTGAGCGATGCGGCCGTGCTGTCGAAGTACGCGGACTGTGTGCTCTATGTCGTGAAGTCGGACGCGACCAAAGTGCCGCAGATCAAGAACGGCCTCGGCCTGCTCGAGCGGGTCAACGCGCCGATACTGGGCATCGTGCTCACCCAGTTTGATGTTCGCAAGGCCGAAAAATACGGTAATTATGACTATGGCAGCTATTACGAGCCGGATGCTGCGAAGTCTTAGGCGGCCCGATTCAAGGCGGCCTGATATCGCACCCCCGGCGCTCGTTCGGGCCTCCATCGCCGCGCTCTTGCTTGTGCTCGGCTACGCCCTGAGCGTCGCCGCCCGTACCGGGCTGGCCGACGTATACGCCGAACCGGCCAAGTCCTATCTGCAGACGAAGCGCGACGCGGGCGAGGTATTGACCCGGGACGAATGGCAGGCCCTCTACGGGAGCCTCACCCGGGCGTTGGCACTGGCACCGGGTGATCCAGACAACCTCAGCGAGCTGGGCCGCCTGCATCGGATCCTCCTCGAGGCAGACGATCTCGATGCCGGGGAGATCTCGCGCTACGGGGATGCGGGCGCCGGCTACTACCGGGCGGCTCTTG
>Ga0209471_1001028_pt1 | contig 17254 bp, 11 predicted proteins | sample GraSoiAngelo_128_FD_185885 | JGI IMG/M metagenome (GOLD analysis project Ga0209471, IMG submission 185885) | Grasslands soil microbial communities from the Angelo Coastal Reserve, California, USA - 14_0927_12_20cm (SPAdes) (version 2) | ecosystem: Environmental > Terrestrial > Soil > Grasslands ...
ACCCGAAATTCGCCGAGGACAACAAGGGGCGCCGGAGCATCATCTGGGTCGGCACGAACTGGGGCATCTTCGAAGGCATCGACGCACGGCTCGGTGTCGAGGTGTGGGGCTTCATTCCGCTCAACCTGCTGCCGAAGCTCAGGACGATTCGCGACGGCCAGCCGATGGGCAATTTCGATTACTTCGTCGACAGCTCGCCAAAGGTCGCCGACGTGCGGTACAGCGACGGCACCTGGCATAGCCACCTTGTCGTCGGCGAAGGCGGCGGCGGCACGTTCTATCAGTCGTTCGACGTGACGCTCGCCGACATGACATCGTGCAGCGGCTGCGTGTCGACGAGCGACGACATCAGCGCGCTGCTGACGTATTTTTCGACGCCGCGCGTGACGCTGAACTGGGCGTTTCCCAGTTACAGCAATTTCGATCCGACGCTCAGCGCGGCGCAGCACTGCGATCCGGTTTCCGGCACCTGCGACTCGCTGGCGTACGGCGACCTCAAAGCGACGGCGTCCGCCGCCGAGAAGAGCGTCGGACAGACCTGGTCGGATCCGGCCGTCGGCGAGGTGTCGAGCAATTCAGGGCCGTACTCGGTTTTCGTCGGTTCCGGATTTCTGCCGCGTGCGACCGAGATCCAGGCGAACCGCAACAGCACGCGTGCCGGCACGACAATGTACATTCTCGACGCGCAGACCGGCGCCGTCTTCGACAGCAAGGATGTGGGGAGCGACGGCGTCAACGAAACGGCGAACAACTGCCGCGCGAGCGCCGGCGGCTGCACGAATCTGAAGAACGCGATCCAGGCCGATCCCGTTTCGACCGGTCCATCGAGCTCGCGGTTCATCACCATGGCGTACGCCGGCGATCTCGACGGCAACCTGTGGCGGTTCGACATCATTCTCGATTCGTCGAACGGCAACAAGCCGAAGATCAACACGACGACGAAGATTTACGCCTCCGGATCGAATCAACCGATCTTCAGCTCGATGGCGACGGTCAACGTCGGCGGGACGCAGCAGTACATCTTCTTCGGCACGGGTGCCGACACGCTGGGTCCGACCGACAAGAACACCGTCTACAAATTCCTCGGCGTTCTCGACATCGGCGCGGGCAGCTCGGCGCCGCTGAGCCAGAACCTGCAGAAGACGAACGGGAACAGCATCACGGTCGATGAACGCGTGTCGGCATTCCCGGCCGTCGCCGGCGACATCGTGTTCTTCACGTCGACGGTCTATAACCCGTCGAGTCTCTGCTCGGCGCCGACGGCGAATCTGTACGCCTTCACGTTCATCGGCGGCCCGGCGTACGACAACACCGGCGACAACGTGATCAAGACCAGCGGGAACGGCGCTGATACACCGCTGGTCAAATCGATCGCCGGCTCGCGCGCGACCGCGCCGTTCATCGTCGACCAGCATCTCGCGTTCGAGATCGGTGGAAAAGTACAGCTCTTTGGCGATCCGAACGCGTACAATAACGGCGTCGGCAACGCCGGCGTCCGTCTCCTTTCCTGGCGCGAAGTGCGCTGAGCGCTGCGCAGGATTCCTGAAAGCACGCAATGGCTGAATATGTTGTCTGTTCGTCCTGCGGCGCGCGCATCAAGGCGACGCGGCAGCGATGCCTTCGTTGTCTCGAGCCGCTTCACGGCGACGAAAGCCCGTCGTATCCGTCGCTGAGCCTGTCGCGTGTCCAGACGCTCGCGCTCGCGGGCGGGGTGTCGCTCGCCGTGCTCGCGCTCGTCGTCGTGCTCTGGTGGACGCGGCCGCAGGAGGCCGATCCGGTTGCGCGTCCGTATTCGACGCCATCGTCGGCGCAGCCGCGCCCGGCGCCCGACACGCCGTCAGCGGAACCGGCGCCGTCCGCCGGAGCGGCCGCAGCCGAAGTCGCCGCCGTTGCCGACGTGCGACGCACCGCTGGCACCGCGCTGACCGGCGGAAACCTCGAGTCGGCGCGCGCGTCGTACGAAGCCGCCCTGGAAAAAAAGGCTGACGACCCTGAAGCCTTGAACGGACTCGGGCTCGTGCTCGAACGCTCGGGAAAGCTCGACGAAGCGATCGCACGGTACGCGCAGGCCGCGCAGCTGGTCCCCGATAAGTGGACGTACCGGTTCAACCTTGCGCATGCCGAGGCACAGGCGCAGCGATGGGATCGTGCGACCGCCGATTATCGCGAGGCAGTGCGTCTGTTTCCCGACGATTACGCGACGCAATACAACCTGGCGCTCGCTCTTCATAACCAGGGAGACGACCGGGCGGCGATTCCGGAGTATGAGAAAGCGATTCAGCTCGCGCCGAGCGAGCCCAGCTTCCACTTGTCGCTGGCGACGAGCCTGGAACGCGTCGGCAAGACGTCGGATGCGGCGCGGGAGTATCAGCAGTACCTGCAGATGAACCCGTCTGCGCCGGAAGCGGAGAAGATCAGGGCTCACGTGCAGTCGCTGACCGCAACCGCCCGGATGTAGCCTTGACCGTCCTCAGGGGGTCACGTACGATCGAGTTGCGGCCGATAAATTCTGTGAAAGTCATGCCCCTCCGATTCCTCGTCGTCGTTGTCCTGATGTCGCTGGCCGCGGGCCGCGCGGCCGTCGTGTCGGCGCAGTCGCTCGCCGACCTTGCGAAAAAGGAAGAAGAACGGCGCAAAGAGATGAAGGGGTCGACCAAGGTCATCACGAACAAGGATCTCGCGCCCGTTCCCAACGGAACGACGCCGGCACCGGCCGACGGCGCAGCGGTGCCCGCCACTCCGGCATCGGGCGGTGCGGCGAAGGACGCGAAAGGCGCCAAAGACGCGAAAGATGCGAAAGACGAGAAGGACGCCAAGGCCAACGAGCCGGGAAAGGACAAGGCCTATTGGGCAGGCCGCCTCAAAGGGCTCCAGGAGACGCTCGACCGCGACCAGACGTACGCCGACGCGTTGCAGAGCCGCATCAATGCCCTCACTACCGACTTCGTGAACCGCGCCGATCCGGCGCAGCGCTCCGTTATCGAGCGCGACCGCCAGCGATCGCTCGCCGAGCTGGCCAAGCTCAAAGAACAGACCCAGAAGGACAAGAAGGCTCTCGCCGACCTCGACGAAGAAGCGCGCCGCGCGGGCGTTCCGCCCGGCTGGCTGCGGTGACCCTTCGGCACGCTCAGTGTCGTCCTGAGTAGAGTTGAGCGATGACTTCGCGTACCCGCCGTTCGATTGATCCTCCGATCCTGCTCGTCGAGGACAAAGACTCGCTGCGGGCGATGCTGCGTCATGCGCTCGAAGCGCAGGGACACACCGTCGTCGAGGCGCGCGATCAGCGTGAAGCGGAAGCGGCGCTGCAGGGCGGTCGTCCCGGAGTCGTGTTGTCGGATTTACGTCTGCCTGAAGGAGACGGATTCGGCGTGCTGCGTGCGGCCAAGGAGCTCGATCCCGAGATGCCGGTCATCGTGATGACGGCGTTCGGCAGCATCCAGGACGCCGTCGCGGCGATGAAGGAGGGGGCGCTCGATTTCCTCGCCAAGCCGGTCGATCCCGACTATCTGCTGCTGATGGTCGAGCGCGCGCTGTCACAGCGTCGCCTGACGACGGAAAACCTGATTCTCAAAGAGGAGCTCGCGCGGCGCCGCGGCGCGCCGCAGATCGTCGGCGACGATCCCAAGCTGAAACAAGTCTCGGTGGCGCTGCATCGCGCGGCCGCGACCGATACGACAGTGCTGCTCGAAGGCGAGAGCGGTACCGGCAAGGAGCTGTTCGCGCGAACGCTTCACGCGCTCAGCCCGAGGGCCGACGGGCCGTTCGTCGCCATCAACTGCGCGGCGATTCCCGAGACGTTGCTCGAGACCGAGCTCTTCGGCCACGAAAAAGGCGCATTCACAGGCGCCTCCGCCCGCAAGCCGGGAAAGTTCGAGCTTGCGCATCACGGCACGCTGTTCCTCGACGAAATCGGCGATCTGCCGCTGCCGCTCCAGGCGAAGATTCTTCGCGCGCTCGAGGAGAAGCGATTCGAGCGCGTCGGCGGCACCGTGCCGCTGCAGGTGGATGTGCGCGTCGTCGCCGCAACGAATCGCAACCTCAAAGCCGCGGTCGCGGCGCGGCAGTACCGCGAAGATCTCTACTTCCGGCTGTCGGTCTTTCCGATCACCATTCCGCCGCTGCGCGAGCGGCTCGACGACATCACGACGCTGGCGCGCTACTTCATCGATCGCTTCTGCCGCGATTTGAACAAGAAGGCGCTCATCCTCTCGCCCGCCGCGGAACAGGAGCTCTGCGCCTACGGCTGGCCGGGCAACGTGCGCGAGCTGCAGAATTGCATCGAACGCGCGGCGATTCTGACCGAGGGCGAGACGATTCATCCACGGCACTTGAACCTCTCGTTCCGCGACGCCGCGCCGCCGGCGGCCGACGACGAAGATCGGAGTCCGTGGTCGAAGATCGATCTGTCGGGCAGCCTGGCGGAGGTGACGCGGCGGACGCTGGCCGAAGTCGAACGTCGCAAGATCGAGCTCGCGCTGAAGGAAGGATCGGGCAACCGCGGGCGCGCGGCGGAGCTGCTGCAGGTCAGTTACAAGACGTTTCTCGTGAAGCTGAAAGATTACGGGCTGGACGGGCAGACCTGACCACCTTCGCCAAGGCTACCGTGGTCGGCCGAAGCTTTAGAAGATGGAAGGGCTGCCTACGTCTTGAACCCAACCTGCTTCAGCGCCGCTCTCATTTCTTTTTCCGTGACGTCGTCCACGATCGTCGTCGCGCCGACGGTTGTCGGCAGGACGAAGTGCAGCCGGCCGGCGACCATCTTCTTGTCGTGCTTCATCGCCTCGAGGATGTGGGATGTCGAAAGGTCGGCGATTGGCGGCAGCGGACCGAGGCTGGCGATGACGTCCGCCAGCGCCTGACGATCGGTTTCCGCGAGCGCTCCACGCCCGCGCGCGAGCTCCGCTGCCACGAGCATTCCGTACGCGACCGCTTCGCCGTGGCGGTAGCGCCGGTATTTCGTGACCGACTCGAGCGCGTGCCCCGCCGTGTGTCCGAAGTTGAGGATCCGCCGAGGCCCTGCCTCGCGTTCGTCCGTCGCCACGACGTCGGCCTTGATCCGGCACGATTCGGCGATGATCGGCGTCAGCACTGCGGCCGTACGCGCGAAGATTTCTTTGCGCTGCTTCGCGACGCGGTCGAACAGCGGCGCGCTCGACGTCATCCCGTACTTGATCACTTCGTAGAGGCCGGCGCGGAACTCACGCCGCGGCAGCGTCGCGAGCAGCAGCGGGTCGACGACGACCGCGTGCGGCTGATAGAACGATCCGATCAGGTTCTTGCCGAGCGCGTGATTCACGCCGACCTTGCCGCCAATCGCGCTGTCGACCTGCGCGAGCAGCGTGGTCGGAACGTGGACGAGGCTGACGCCGCGCAGATAGGTCGCGGCGGCGAATCCGGCCATGTCGCCGATGACGCCGCCGCCGAAGGTGACGAGGGTCGTCGCCCGATCGGCGTTGACGCGCGTCAACGCGTCGTAGATGCGCGACACCGTCGCGAGATGCTTGTACCGCTCGCCGTCGGGTACTAGGATCGGCTGCTCGGAGGTGACGCCGGTGCGGCCGAACTGCACGCCGTGAAAGCGCCACACGAGCGGGCTCGACACGACGAAGCGCCGCTCGGGGAGGCGAACGTCGTTGATCAGGCGGCCGAGACGATCGAGCGCACCATCGTCGATCGTCACACGGTACGTGCGCGACGGCGTCGATACATCGATGCGAACCGGGTCCATCGAAGGGCTCTGCTAGCATAGCTGAGCAACCGTCAGTATGCATGTGGCGACGTTCTGTCCGGAACACGCGCGAGCGGTTCATCGCGTGAGCGAGTCAGCGACGTAGGCGCGGTGTGGCGACGTTCTGTTCTAGATACGCCCGAGCGCAGCGCCTGCGGCCAAGCGAGCGGGAGTGGGGCCCCGCGAGCGCAAGGAAATGCCGCGAGGGCATCAGACGTGTGGCCCCATGCAATAAAAAATGGACTTTGTGATCGTGGGCGGCGGCATCGCCGGTTTGCGCGCGGCGATCGGTCTCGCATCCGCCGGCCGCCTCGTCGTACTCGCGAAATCCGATCCGACGGAGAGCAACACCGGTTACGCGCAGGGCGGCATCGCCGCGGCCATCGGAGAGGACGACAGCCCCCAGCTGCATGCGTCGGACACCATGCGCGCCGGCGACGGGTTGTGCGACGCAGAAGCCGTTCGGGTGCTGGTCGAGAACGGACCGGCGTACGTCCGCGAGCTCATCGAGTGGGGCACGCGATTCGATCGCGACGGCCGCGGCGCGGTCGCACTCGGCCGTGAGGCGGCGCACAGCGTCCGCCGCGTTCTGCACGCAGGCGACGCGACGGGGCGCGAAATCGGACGGGTATTGTGGGATCGCGTGCGCGCGCTCGGATCGGTCGAAACAATCGATCACGCGCTGGTGACCGACGTGCTGACGGACGGCCGCGCGGCAGCGGGCGTCGCATACGTCGACGCCGGCGGCGCCCGCCGTGAGGTGCGCGCCGCCGCGACGCTGCTGGCAACGGGCGGCGCCGGCCGGATTTTTCGCGAGACGACCAACCCCCCGGTTGCGACCGGCGACGGCATTGCGCTCGCGTACCTCGCAGGCGCGCGCGTGGCGGACCTGGAATTCGTCCAGTTTCATCCGACCGCGCTGAACCGCGCCGGCGCGCCTCGCTTTCTCATCTCCGAAGCGCTGCGCGGCGAAGGCGCCCGCCTCGTGAACGATCGCGGCGACCCGTTCATGTCGCGTTATCACCAGGACGGCGACCTCGCGCCGCGAGATGTCGTCGCTCGGTCGATCGTCCGGGAAGCCGAGCGGACCGGTGGCACAATCTTCCTGACGCTCGCTCATCTCGACGCGGCGTACGTGACCAGTCGCTTTCCGACGATTGCGGCGATGTGCCGTGAAATCGGACTCGATCTCGCGCGTGATCCGATTCCGGTCGGTCCGGCCGCGCACTACGTCATGGGCGGCGTCGAGACGGACGAATGGGGACGCACGTCGCTGCCGGGACTCTACGCCGCCGGCGAAGTCGCGTGCACCGGCGTCCACGGCGCAAATCGCCTCGCGAGCAATTCGCTGCTCGAAGGGCTCGTCTTCGGCGCTCGCGCCGCGAGCGCCATGCAGCAGAATCCGCAGCCAGCGCCGCTCAAGGCGGACCGCGTGATCGTTCACGGGTTGGAGGGGACACATCGGACCGCCGCCGCGACAGTCGCAGGCGCCGACGAGCGCCTGCCGCCAGACGGGCGGGGACGGGGCCCCGCGAGCGATGAAAAGCGTTTCGGTCGCGAGCCGTCACCCGAAGAGATCCGCGATCTCATGTGGCGCCGTGTCGGATTGTTCCGATCGCGCGATGGGCTCGCCGACGCGGTGTCCGCGCTCGACGCGGCCGCGGCGGCCAAACCGCATGACGCGGCGACGCGCAACCTCGTCGTGGTCGCGAAGCTGATCGCCTCTGCGGCGCTTCGCCGCGAGGAAAGCCGCGGCGGTCATTTCCGGGCAGACTTCCCGAAGCGCGACGATATACACTGGAAGGTCCATCTCGTCGATCAACATGCCTAAACAAGACAAAGCCGACGCGTTCGTTACCGAGATCACTCCCCGTTCGGAGGACTTCTCGCGCTGGTACCTGGACATCGTGCGCCGCGCCGAGCTCGCCGACTACTCGCCGGTGAAGGGATGCATGGTCATCAGGCCGTACGGATACGCGATCTGGGAATTGATTCAGCAGGCATTCGACGCCGAGTTCAAGAAAACAGGGCACGTCAACGCCTACTTTCCGTTGTTCATTCCCGAGAGCCTGCTGCACAAGGAGGCGGAGCACGTCGAAGGATTCGCGCCGCAGGTCGCGTACGTGACGCACGGCGGCGGCGAGGAGCTCGAAGAGAAGCTCGTCGTGCGGCCGACGTCCGAAGCGATCATCGGCACGATGTACGCGAAATGGATCCAGTCGTGGCGCGATCTGCCGATCCTGATCAATCAGTGGGCGAACGTCGTGCGATGGGAGAAGGTGACGCGTCCGTTCCTGAGGACGACCGAGTTCCTGTGGCAGGAAGGGCACACGGCTCACGAAACACACGAGGAGGCCGAAGAGGAAACGCTGATGATCCTCGACCTGTACGCGAAGGTCGCGGAAACGGTCATGGCGATGCCTGTCGTGAAGGGGATGAAGAGCGAGAGCGAGAAGTTCGCGGGGGCGCTGAGAACCTACTCAATCGAAGCGTTGATGGGCGACGGCCGCGCGCTCCAGGCGGGGACGTCGCACGACCTCGGACAGAATTTCGCCAAGGCGTTCGACATCACGTTCCAGGCGCGCGACAAATCCGTGCAGCACGTATGGGGCACCTCCTGGGGTGTGTCGACGCGACTCGTCGGCGGCGTCGTCATGACGCACGGCGACGACAGCGGTCTGATCCTGCCGCCTCGCGTGGCGCCATACCAGGTCGTCATCGTGCCCATCGGCCGCGACAACTGGCGCGAAACGGTGTTGCCCAAAGCGCAGGAGATTCAGCAGCAGCTGCGGTCGGCCGGCATCCGCGTGACGCTCGACGAGCGCGACGAACGTCCCGGCTGGAAGTTTTCGGAATGGGAGCTTCGAGGCGTGCCGCTGCGCGTCGAAATCGGCCCGAAGGACATCGAGAAGTCGGCCGTGCTCGTCGCCCGCCGCGACACCCGCGAGAAACAGAGCCTCGCGATGGACGGACTGGCGACTCGCATTCAGCAGCTCCTCGACGACGTGCAGCGGAGCCTGTTCGATCGCGCGCGCACGTTCCGCGACGAGCACACGCACCGGGTCTCGACCTACGAAGAGTTCAAGCAGGTGATGGAAGGACGTCCTGGCTTCGTCATCGCCCCCTGGTGCGGGTCGACCGATTGCGAAGCGCAGATCAAGAGCGAGACGCAGGCGACCATTCGCAACATGCCCAGGAGCGGCGCGCCTGGAGGCACCTGCATCCGCTGCGATCAGGGCGCGATCGCCGAGGCGTGGTTCGCGAAATCGTACTGAGTGTCAGTCGGCGTCGCCGATGCGCTTCGGCCCGACGATCCACGCAATGGCGATGCTGAGCAGATAGAGCCCGACCATCGGCGCCGCGAAGATCGCCTGCGTCATCATGTCGCCCGTCGGCGTGATGACCGCGGCGACGATGAAGATGATCAGGAATGCGTACTTGAAGTTCTTGGCGAGGAACCGCGCGGTGATCAGCTTGATGCGCGCCAGGAAGTACACGATCGTCGGCATCTGGAAGACCAGCCCCATGCCGATCAGCATCTTCGTGTACAGCCCGAACACGTCTTCGAGCTTCGGCATGAACGCCAGATCCGGCGTGTTGAAGCTCGCGAAGAAGGCCATCATGAACGGGAACGAGATGTAGTGATTGAACAAGGCGCCAGCGACGAACCCGATCGTCGTGAACAACACGAACGGAATCGCCATCCGTTTCTCGTTCGAGTAGAGGCCCGGCGCGATGAACATCCAGACCTGATACATGATGTACGGCGCAGCGACGACGGCGCCGGCGATCAGCGCGACGGTGATGTAGAGCGAAAACGCTTCGCCGGGCTGCGTGTAAATGAGCTTGACGCCTGGCGGCAGCGCCTTGCGCGTCGGCGCAAGGATGAAATTGAAAATCGGATTGATGTAGGCGAACGTGACGAGGATCCCGACCGCAACCGCGAGGCACGATCGCACGATCCGTTTCCGGAGCTCGTCGAGATGCTCCAGAAACGACATCTTGCCTACGCCGAGCAGGTCGTCTTCTTCGTCGGGCGGAAGCTCTTTGTAGGCGCCTGATTGGGTGCCGGGAAAGGGGACGAGAGCCATCGGGCTGACCGATCAGGCGCTGTGGTCGGCCGTACGCGCGGACTCTTCCGTGTGCGGCGTGGGCGTCGCGGCCGACGGTGGGGGCGTCTGCTTGGTCGCCGTTTCCTTCTGTTCCTCGATGCGAATCTCTTCCTCCAGCGTGTTCCGCAGCTCGTTCGATGCTTTCTTGAATTCGGCGAGGCTCTTGCCGAGCGAGCGGCCGAGCTCGGGCAACTTCCGCGGTCCAAAAATGATCAGAGCGATCACGAAAATGATGATCAGCTCCGGCATGCCGATGGAACCAAACATATCCCCCCGCTTTCTGCGAGAAATGAACTGCCATTATAACCCATAAGCGACCCCGAAGTCGTTGCCGGGCTATAAGTTATCTGTTACGATGCCAAGTATATGCGCCGCTATCGACCTTTGCCCGCCGTCGTGTTTGCCATCATTGTCTCTGCTCTCGTCGGCGGCCTGTTCGGCCGGAGCGCGCTCGCCACCGACGACAAGATTCCGGACCATTATCGCGCCTTCACGGCCGCGCTGAGCGCCATCGAAAACAGCTACGTCGACAAGGTCGAGTCCGACGCGCTGGTGACCGGCGCGATTCGCGGCATGCTCGGCACGCTCGACCCGCACTCGAGTTATTTCACGCCGAAGGAATACGCACAGATGCGTGAGCGGCAGGAAGGCCGCTACTACGGAATCGGCGTCTCGATCGTCGCGGTCGACGGCGACATCACGGCCGTGACGGTGTTCGAAGGATCGCCGGCGTACAAGAAGGGAATCCGAAGCGGCGACGTCATCGCCAAGGTCAATACCAAAGACGCAAAGGGATGGACCACCGAGCAGGCGATGCGCGAACTGCGCGGCCCGCGCGGGACGACGGTCGACGTCGAGATCAGGCGCCGCGGCTACGGAGCGCTCATTCCATTCCAGTTGACGCGCGACGAAGTCTACATTCCCACCGTCCCCGCGTATTTCATGATCGATTCGACGACCGGCTACATCCGGATGCAGGACTTCGGCGAGAACACCGACCGCGACGTGAAGCATGCGCTGCACGATCTCACGTCGAAGGGGATGCGCCGGCTCCTCTTCGACATCAGGAACAATCCGGGCGGTCCGCTCGATCAGGCGATTCAAGTGGCCAACGAGTTCCTGCCGCGCGGACGAATGATCGTGTACACGCGCGGTCGCATCGCGAACTCGGATCAGGACTACCGGGCGAAGGACGACGGCGAGTTCACCGACATTCCGATCGTGCTGCTCGCCAACCGCAACAGCGCGAGCGCATCGGAAATCGTCACCGGCGCGCTCCAGGATCACGATCGCGCGTACGTCGTCGGCGAGACGACGTTCGGCAAGGCGCTCGTTCAGTCCGTGTACCGCATCAGCGCGGGCGCGGGTCTCGCGCTGACCACCGCTCATTACTACACGCCGAGCGGCCGGCTCATCCAGCGTCCGTGGGATGCCAGCTTCGACGAGTATCTGAGCTATGGGCTGAAGGATCAGTCCGAAGTGCGTCAGCACGCGGCGAGCGAGTTGAAGCACACTGATGCGGGACGTCCGGTGTACAGCGGCGGCGGCATCGAGCCCGACAAGCGCGTCGTCGGCCAGTTCGAAGGGTTCAATCCCGATCGCCTCGGCCGCCAGTTGTACGCGCGCCAGGCGTTCGAGCGCTTCGCGCAGCGGTTCTCGGCGGAGGGCGACACGCGTGTGAGCGGCACTTCCAGCGGCCGCAAGGATGTGAAGCCGAACTTCGTCGTCGATGACGCGATGCTCGCCGACTTCCGCGAGCAGTTGAAAGGCGATCGCGTGCGGCCTGACGATGAGGCGTTCAAGAAGGATATCGACTTCATCCGCGCGATGATTCGGTTCCGCATCGACGAGGCGGTGTTCGGCATCGCCGAAGCACGGCGCCATCTGGTCGGCGCCGATCCGCAGGCGCAGGCGGCCCTTGCAATGTTCGGCGAGGCCCAGAAGCTCACGGAGCTGAGCAAGGCAGGTCGGACGAAGGCGCACTAGGCCGCGGTAGGGCAGCCGACCGCTACCAATTGGGCTGCGATTGGCAGTTGCCGCAATATTTAGTCGTGTTACACTGACGACCGATTTTCGGCCCCGGGGCCGTTTTCCCATCGGGAAGACGAAAGGGCGGTCACATCGGTCGCTTGTCTGGTTGTCTCCCAGCCAATCTAGGTTGTCGTTGTCGCTCGCCTGAAGGGCTCGCGCTTCCGGAACTGTGCGGACTTGGAGCGCCGTTCGTCGCGCGAGCCTTTCAGCCGAGCGTGGTGTGTTCAGCCGAGCAGGGTGTGTGCCATGCGTCTGCAACGTCTCGAAATCAACGGCTTCAAATCGTTCTCGGACCGGTCGGAGCTCGCGTTCGATGACGGCGTGACCGCCATCGTCGGCCCCAACGGCTGCGGCAAGAGCAACGTCGCCGACGCGATCACGTGGGTCATGGGCGAACAGAGCGCCAAGAGCCTGCGTGGCGACAAGATGGAAGACGTCATCTTCAGCGGCAGCGACGCGCGCAAGCCGACGGCAGCGGCCGAAGTGAAACTGAAGTTCAGCGGATTTCTCAAGACCGTTGTGGCGGAAACCGTCGCGTCCGACTCGAGGCGGACTCCTGCGAACGGCAACGGCCATCGCGGGAACGGACATCACTCACACAATTCGGCCGAAGCCGGAAGTCCCACCGATCTGGCCGAGGAAATCATTCAATCGATCGCGCGCGAAATCGAAGTCACGCGGCGGCTCTATCGTTCGGGCGAGAGCGAATACCTGATCGACGGCCAGTTGTGCCGCCTGAAGGACATCCACGACCTCCTCATGGATACAGGGCTGGGCGCGAAGGCCTACGCGATCATCGAGCAAGGCAAGATCGGGATGATCCTCAGCTCACGTCCGACCGATCGGCGGCAGCTGATCGAGGAAGCGGCGGGCGTCACGAAGTACAAGGCGCGGCGGCGCTCCGCTGAGCTGAAGCTGGAAGCGGCGCAGCAGAACCTCACGCGGATCGACGACATCGTCTTCGAGGTCGAGAAGCAGTGCGGCACGCTGAAGCGGCAGGCGGCGAAGGCGCGGCGGTATCAGAGGCTCCGCGACGAGCTGAAGCGCTGGGAGAAGGTGCTCTTCGCGCGCAAGTATCGTCAGCTCGCGGAAACCATCGCGTCGGCGCGTGCGCGGCTCGCCGAGGCGCGCGAGCGCGAGTCGGTCGCGGCGGCGCGCGTCTCGGAAATCGAGAGCGATCTCGGCCGTGTGCGAATCGAGCTCGTCGAAGCGGAATCGCGCGCCACTTCCGCGCGCGAAGCGGCGCACGCGCGGGAGCTGTCGATCAACCGCCGGCAGCAGCAGATCGCGTTCGATCGCGAACAGATGCAGACGCTCGACGCTCGGTCCGCCGCAGTGGCGGGGGAGCTCGAGACGATCGAACTGCGGCGCGAACCGGCCAGGGCATCGGTCGTGTCGCGCCTCGAAGCGGCGGCTGAGGCCGACAAGGAACGCGATCGCGCCGCGGCGGCGTATGTGTCGGAATCGGAGGCGTACGAGGCGGCGCACCGCGAGATCGAGGGGCTCGAAGCGGACGTCGAAGCGGCGCGCAGCGAAGTCTTCTCGGCAATCAACTCGGCGACGGCACTGCGCCACGCGGTCGATCATGCGGCCATGGCGCGCGAGAAGGTCGCCGAGACGCTGGCGAAGCTGGACGTCGAGAGCGGCGACCTGCGCGTCGAATCGGAACGCGTGGCGCTGGAACGGACGGCGGCCTCCGACGGTCTCCGACGCGCGCACGACGCCATCGAGGCGACGCGCGTTCGACGCGCCGCGCGCGAATCGGAGCTCGCGAGCGCCCGTATCGAACACGACTGGCGCGCGCGATCGGTCCGCGCGCGCGAGCACGAGCTCGCCGGCCTCGAGGCGCGGTTGAAATCGCTCGAGGAGCTCGATGCGGCGCGCGCCGGATTCGGCGATGCTCCGCGGGCCGTCCTGGCGCAGGCGAACGGCACCGTCAACCAGCACGGCGCCGTCGCCGATTACCTCGAGGTGGAAGCGGGATACGAGCGGGCGGTCGAGGCGTGTCTCGGCGATCTCCTGCAACACGTCGTCGTCGAGCGTCCGGAGCACGCCGCCGCGGGATTCCGGGTGGTTCAAGAAGCCGGAGCAGGACGATGCGGCTTCCTGATCACGACGGCTATAACGAGGGTTGTAGGGGACGGTCTCAAGACCGTCCGCTACCGCGATGGCGACGACCGTGGCGACCACGACGGCGACGCCGACGGCATGGTCGCCTTGTCTTCGGTGGTGCGCGCCAACGGACCGTACGCCGACGCCATTCGCTCGGCGATTGGCGACGCGTGGATCGCGCCGTCGTATCAGCAGGCGGCTGACGCGAGCCGCACGACGCCGATGTCGGTCGCGACGCTCGCTGGCGAAGTCTTTCACGGTCCCGCGCTCGTGTCGGGCGGCACGCGCGAGGAAGCGCGTGGCATCCTCGAGACCAAACGCGAGATCAAGGAACTGCGCGACCGCATCGCCGTGGAGCGGGGCGCGCTGACGCGCCTCGCGCAGGAGACGACAGAGCTCGAAGCCGCGATCGCGCAAGCGTCGAACGCCATCGCGGCGCTCGACGCCGAGCACCACAAGCACGAAAAGGCGATGGTCGGCTACGAATCGCAGCTCCAGCACGCCAGAGACGAAGAGACGCGCCTTGCGCAGCGCGCCGCGCAGCTGGTTCGCGAGCGAAGGCAGTCGGAAGAGGAGCGCGATGCGCTCGACCGGCGTCGGGAAGAAGCGCGAGCCTCGATCGCGCGGCTGGAAAACGATCAGCGCCTCGCCGACGAGCGGCTGACCGTCGCGCAGCGGCGGCTGTTCGAAGCGCGCGAGTCGATCGATGATTCCAGCCGTCGCGCGGCCGAAGCGGGAGCGGCGCATGCGGCGCTCGTCGAGCGGGCCAGCGCGCTGGGGGCCGAAGTGCAGCGGCTCGAGGAAGCAGCGGCGGAGATCGAAGCGCGCGCCGCATCGCTCGCGATCGAGCTCGAGGAATCGCGGAGCCGCGTGCGCCAGCTGCGGGAATCGATTGCGGCCGGCGAGCGGCAGCTCGACGCGGACGTCCGCGGTCTCGACGACCTTCGCAGGGCCGTCATGAGCGCCGACGAGCGCGTCGCCGCGCTTCGCGCGACGAGCGACGAGCGCGAGGCCACGATCAGGGAAGCGCGCGGCGCGCTCGACGCGATCCGCGCCGTCGTCTCGGAGCTCGACATCGCGCGGGCGACGGCCGAAGGCGATCTGTCTCACCTTGCGTACACCTGCGAGGATGCCGTCAATGCCACGCTCGACGAAGTGCTCCGCGAGGTCGAGCAGCTCGAAGCGGCGGGGCAGGCCGTTCCGGACGCCGCGGCTCTGCGCGCCGAGGAGCCGGTCGACGAGGACGAGGACGCTGCGGGTGATGTCCGGCTGAAGCCGGACGTCTCTGAAGAGGCGGTCGCAGCAGCGCACGATGAGCGCCGAGGAGGCGATCGCAGCGCTGCGCAGCAGGATCGAGCGGCTCGGTCCGGTGAACATGATGGCGATCGAGCAGTTCGACGAGCTCGACGAGCGCCACAGGTTCCTGTCGACGCAGCGCAACGATCTCGTCGAATCGATCGCGCAGACGAGCGAAGCGATCAGGCGGATCGACGAAACGACGCGTCAGCGTTTCACGGAAGCGTTCCTCGCCATCAACCGCAATTTTCAGGAGACGTTCAGCACGCTGTTCGGCGGCGGCCGCGCCGGGCTGACGCTGCTCGACGAAACCGATCCGCTCGAGAGCGGCATCGAGATCATCGCGCAGCCACCGGGCAAGCGGCTGCAGAGCGTCCAGTTGCTCTCGGGCGGCGAGAAGGCGCTGACCGCCATCGCGCTGATGTTCGGCATGTTCAAGTACAAGCCGAGCCCCTTCTGCCTCCTCGACGAGATCGATGCGCCGCTCGACGACGCCAACATCGGCCGCTTCGTCGAGATGCTCCGCGGCATGCAGCAGCACACGCAGTTCATCGTCATCACGCACAACCGCAAGACGATGGAAATCGCCGATCGCCTCTACGGCGTGACGATGGAGGAACCGGGCGTGTCGAAGCTGATTTCGGTCCAGTTGAACTGACGCCCGCCCGGCAGCCGGCCTCCTTGCGATCGAACGGAGGTCGGTGCACGATCGTCTTTACCCCGGAGGACACATATGATTCGACGGGTTGCCTGCCTGGCGGCGGTTCTTGCGCTCCTAGCGTGCGACGTCTCGATTGGAAGCCTGGCCGGCCGCGCCAGCGACGAATGGACGCGCAGCTACAAGTTGAGTCCCGGCGGCGAATTCAGGATCCGCAACACCAACGGGCGGATTGACGTCGAGGGCGGCGACGACCCGTCCGTCGAGGTCCGCGCCGAACGGATCGCCAGAGCGGTCAGCGACGAGGCCGCGCGCGAACTGCTGCCGCGCATCGCCATCAACGAGGACGTGAAGCCCGATCGCGTCTCGATCGAGACCGGCAGACTGAGCGGAATCATGATCGGCGCCGGCTTCGAAGTCCGCTATCACGTCCGCGCGCCGAAGAGCGTCGTCGTCAATGTGTCGAACACGAACGGACAGATTACGCTGAGGTCGTTGAGCGGCCGCGTGACCGCGCACACGACCAATGGCGGCGTCCGCGGAAACGCACTGAGCGGCGGCGTCGACGCGACGACCACGAACGGCGGCGTGGACGTCGAGTTCGCGTCGGTCGGCACCGACAGAATCTCGCTGACCACGACGAACGGCGGCGTCACGATCGATCTGCCGGCCGACGCCAAAGCCGACGTGCTGGCGACGTGCACGAACGGCGGCATCAGCGTGTCGCCGGACGTCAAGATGCAGGTCACCGAGCAATCGCGGAGGCGCTTCGAGGGGAAAATGAACGGCGGCGGCACACCCGTCGACCTCAGGACCACCAACGGCGGTATCCGCATTCGCTCCCGAGGCCTTCCAGAGAAAACGACAGAGAGTCGATGAACGAGGACAAAGCAACACGCTACAACCGGCTGAAGCGGCGTGTGACCGTCGTGTCGCTGATCGCGACCGTCGGCCTCCTCGTGGCGCTGCTCGCAACCGGCTGGAGCCTGGCGCTTCGCGATGCCGCGCGCTCGAACGTGCTCGCCTACGTCGCGCTGTTCTCGATCGTCAACGAAGCGGTCGGTCTGCCGCTGGCGTTCTACGGCGGCTTTCTCCTCGAACGGCGGTACGGGTTGTCGAACGAGACGTTCGCGCGCTGGCTGCTCGACCAGGCGAAATCGTTCGCGATCGGACTCGCGCTCGGCGGCGGCGCCGCCTGGTTGATCTACTGGTGCATCCGCTTTTCGCCCGAGCGATGGTGGGCGATTGCCGGCGTGCTGTTCGCCCTCGTGATCGTCGGTTTGACGAATCTGGCGCCGGTGCTTCTCATGCCTCTGT
>Ga0209471_1001029_pt1 | contig 17242 bp, 13 predicted proteins | sample GraSoiAngelo_128_FD_185885 | JGI IMG/M metagenome (GOLD analysis project Ga0209471, IMG submission 185885) | Grasslands soil microbial communities from the Angelo Coastal Reserve, California, USA - 14_0927_12_20cm (SPAdes) (version 2) | ecosystem: Environmental > Terrestrial > Soil > Grasslands ...
GGCGGTTGGCGCGGTGGTCGTGGTGGTGACGTTGGTGACGAAAAACTCGTCGGTGCCGACCTTGAGCACGGCCTTCTGACTGTTGAGCGTCGCGATGCGCGGGCTGGAGAGCACCTGCACGTTGCCTTGCGATTCGAGGAAGGTGAGCAACGCCGCGAAGCTGGGGGTCTGCAGCGCCAGCCCGAACACGGCGCCGGCGGGATTCGATGCGGCAAACGCACCCGAGGCAGTCGCAACGCTGCGCGTCTCGGTGTTAGCGAGTAGTCCGCTCGCCGCCGCGCCGGTGCCGATTGCAGTGCCCCGCGGTGCAAACTGGGTCGCAGTGCCGGCGTTGGTGGAGAGCTGGCCGGCCGCGATGCTGCGATTGAAGATCGCCCAGTTGATTCCGGACTGGAATTCGCTCGACAGCGTCACCTCGATGATTTTCGCCTCGAGCATCACCTGGCGCTCGATCGACAGGCGCGTGGCGCGCAGGTACTGCTCCACTGCGCGCAGCTGCTGCGGGAACGCGCGTATCACCACGACGCCCGATTGCGGAGTCACGATGACCGAGCGGCCTTCGCCGGTGCCGACGATGGCGAGCAGCGCGGTGCGCAGGTCGCTCCAGAAGTCCGCCTGCTGCAGGGTGGACACCCGGCTCGATTCGAGCGCGCGGCTGGAGGTCGCGGCCGCCGGCGCCGCGCCGCCGGGCGCCGGCGCGGCGCCCCCGCCTCCGCCGGTGTCGGTGACCGCGCCCGAGGTCACGCGCACCTCCGAAGCGCCGCGGCGCTGGCCCGGCAGGAAGTTGACCTGGAAGACCCGGGTCTGCATCCCGGCGGGTTGCACGAAGATGCGCGTGCCTTCGACCCGGTATTCGTAGCCGTAGAGCTCCCTGATCGCAGAGAGGGTCTCCTCGACGGTGACATCCTTGAGGCTCACCGAGATCAGGCCGCTCACATCGGGGTGCAGCAGGATGCTGTAGCGCGTGCCGGAGACGATCGACATGAAGACCTGCGCGGCAGGCGCGTTGCTCACGTTCAGGTCGAAGCGCGGCTCGAGGTCGACGCCCGCCACGCTCGGCATTCCCATCTGCACCGGCGGCAGCAGCGCGCGATCCAGCGCTTCCGGGCGCGCCGGGGGCTTGCGCTCCGCGGCGCTAGCGAGCTCCGACGAAATCGCCGGCAGGACCCCCCTCGGGGGCGGCAGCGTAGCGCAGCCAGCAACCAGCGCGAGCGAAACCGCGGTGGCCGCGAGCTTCATTTTTCCGTTTGCTCCTGCTTAGCCGGCGCGCGCCGAACCGGCTTCTTCTCGATGTGCGGATACATCCTCAGCACCTCGCGCTGGCCATCTTTCAGCAGCACGGCCGAGGATTCCGTGAGCTCAACGAGCCTGCTATCCCGCAATACGCCGCCCACCGGTACGGCCACCCCGTTGATGAGGGCGAATTTGCGCCCCGGCGAGGTCAGAACGCCCTGCAGGCTGCTCGCTAGCGCCGCGCCGGGTTGCGGTGCTGCATTGTCACTCGCCTCGAACGGCCGCATCGGATCGGCCAGGGACTGGGCGGGCGAGTGCGCCGGCGCAGCGCCCGCGATGGCGAAAAACACGACGACGCAGGCGGTTAGTCTTGTTTTCAGTGTCACGCTCCTCGATGCGTGCACCGCAATAATAAGCTTTTTCTGAGTTTGTCAGGTCGCGAGCAAAGACCACCTCGTACTGAGGGTGTAGACGACCAGGCTGAGCCTCACTTCAGGGTACTGATCGACCTGCAGCTCGATCGCTCCCCAAAGCAGCGGCGCGGGCAGCTTTTCGAGTGCGCTCAGGTACTGCAGCAGGTCGAAATAGGGGCCTTTCAAGGCCACTGCCACCCCGTGGCGGTAGACCTCGGCGCCGGTTTGCGGGCCCGCCGGCTTCCCCGACGCCGAAGCAGCGGTGCCGGGCGTCTGCAGCGGCGTGCCTGGAAGCAGCCGCAACGATTCGAGCTTGAGCTGAGGATTGCGTCCCAGCATCTGCCCGAGCAGCACCGGGAGCTCCTCGGGTGCGAGAAAGGTGCGCTGCTTGGCCGCGACGTCGTTTTCGATTTCCTTGATCTTGCGCTCGAGATCGGCAATCGCCGCCTCGTCGGGAAGCCGCACCTGGGCCTGCCTCTCCTTTAAGACCGTCTGGAGCTGCTCGCGCACGGCTTTGAGCTGGCTCTGGTCGCGCGTGACGCGCTCGATGAGCCCTTTTTGCTTGGTCAGCACGCGATCGATCAAGGTGACATGCGCCAATACCGCCACGACGAGGGCAACCGAGCCGAACAGCATCGCCCGCTCGCGCAGGCTCATGAGGTCGATCCGCGCAATCCAGGCTTTCCAGTCGAAGCTCATTTCTTTGCCTCACCGCCCCCGGATGACAGCACAAACTCGACGAATCGCGCCTGCGCCGCGGGTGTGGAAGGCGTAGAGGACGTCTGGCCCGAGCGCGTAATTTCGAGGGTCGAAAAATCCTGCCCGCGCAACCTTTCCTCCCGGCGCAGGCGCTCCAGATAGGGAGGCACCAGCTCGGGCCGGGCGGCGCGCCCGGTGATGGAAGCCTCGCCCCTCTCATCCGAGAACCGGATTCGCGTGAGCCATACGCCGTCCACGGTGAGCCTTGCCAATGCCCGTAGAACGCCGGAGTACCCTTCGGTCTTTCCGAGCACCCCCTTGTCCATGGCCTGCAGCGCCTGCGTGCGCTCGGCGTATTCGCTCTCCAGCTTCTTCTTGCGCTCGGCCAGCGCTTTGGCGCGCACTTCGGGCGATTCCTGCGCGCTGTAGGCCTTCAGCCGCTCGAGCTCCTCTTTCAGTTGCCGGCTGGACTCGAGGGCCTGAGCCTCGAGCTTCGAGGTCTGCGCGGACAGGTAGAAATAAAACACCGCGACGCCGAACACCGCAAGGCCGACCGCCTGGAGTATGGCGACAGCGGAAAACGCCTTCTTCTGCTTGCGGAAGAGCGGGCTGTAGAGATTGATCTGCTGGCTCAGCGCGCCTTCTCCTCGATGCGCAACCCGGCGCCGATCACCTTCAGCCAGCTCGAGCGCTCCCCAGCGCCCCAGGCAGCGGCGCCCGCGGGCAGGCTCAGCGTCTGGCCAAGGTCCATCGGCTCAACCGGCAGATACAGATGGGACGCCAGGTGCTCGCGCAGACCGACCCCCTCGGGCAGCGGACCGAGGACTACGCGTCCCATCGAAAAGAAGGGGTAGGTACGCTCGCAATGGTCGAGCGAGCGCTGCGTCTCCACCAGCACTCGATCGAGCAGGCTGACACGCTCTTCGCCGCTCGACTCCAGAACCAGCGCTCGATCGAGCGAGCTATCACGCTGCTCGCGGCTCGACTCGACAAGCTGCCTGTCGCTGATCTCGAGGCGCCGGGACAGATACAGCTCGCCGGCAAAATTGACCGTGAGCAGCATCCCGTGCGCATCGAACGTCACGGCGACCACGCCGCGCTCCTCGGCCTCATAGAGCGCGGCGACGTTGCGCTGCGCGATGTCGGGGATATCGATCACCGCCAGGGGCAGGCCGCCTTTCTGGAATCGTTCCACGGTGGTGCGGATGATCTCGGTCCGCGCCGCCACCGCGTACATGTAATGAGCGCGCTGCGCGGTGTTGGGCGGCACCGGGAGATCGAGCACGTCGATGGTGGCCTCCTCGACGGGATAGTCCAGCATGTCCTTGATGCGCCAGCGCAGCGCGGACTTGAGCTCCTCGCGCGTGACCGCCGGCGCCTCGACCAGCACGATCTGGTAGTCCGCGGGCTTCAGCAGGGTCGTGCAGCGGAAGCGCCGCGCGTCGAATTCACGCGCCACGCGCTCCAGCGACTTCGGGTCCGCGGCGTCCCATTCCCGCTCCTCGGCAAACTCTACCGCCGGCCGCTCGCCGTTCGGCCGCACGTGCGCGACTCGCACACGCGTCTTGCCGAGGTCGACGGCGAGCCAGCCCGGAGCGCTTGCGCCGGCGAACATGCGTCCGACCAACGATTCGATCAGGCGCGCGGGCAGTTTGATCCCCGCAAAAGAAAACGGGGCATCCCGTGGGGTGCCCCGTTCGTTACGCGTCCAGCGCCCGCGTCAGGAGGAATAGATGCCCGTGCCCACACCTGTCACGATCGTCGAACCGGTGTTGGTGGCGCAACTCGTAATGCTCGCAAGCTGCGCGCCACCAGGACCAGCGAGCTGGCCTATCAGCGTCACTTCGACTCTCCCTTGCACGAGCCGGCCGCCGGAGCAGGTCGCCCCCGGAAGTTCCGCAATGACCATCACCGGATCCGGCGCGACTGCCGTGGCCCGGTTTCTCGCCGCGGCGATTGCGACCGCGCTGCCGGCAGAGGCCACGCCTGCGTTCTTGGTTGCATCCTGGGATTCCTGCGTCAGGTTGAGGTAGCGAGGAACCGCCACCGCCGCCATGATGCCCAGTATCACGATGACGATGACAAGCTCGATCAGCGTGAAACCTTCTTCCTGCCTTCTCATGATTATTTCTCCCTTCTCCGTTAGAGGGCCGCAGCCCCCGCACGCCCTAGCGTGCCCGAGCAGTCTGCGGACAGATCTTCTAATTGTCAAGCAGTTAGCTCCGCTATTGCTAGTCATTTACAATGATTGATGGCTGGCATCGGCCAGCCGCATGATCTCGGTGAAGAACGCTTCCACGACGGCGTTTTCCAAGAGTCGATCGAGTAGAACACCTCTAGCAGCAGCGCGCGCATGAGCTTTTCCGGCGCAATGCTCGCGCGCCGAGTCTCGGCATAGATTTTGTTGAACAACCCGTAGAGCCGCGTCAGCGCCTCGTTCACCAGAGCAGCAACCCCACCCCCAGGCTTAAAAGGACAAACAATCCGCCTACCGCGGCCAGGACGCCGGCTACCCAGGGATGGGCGCGGACCCACTCGTCGGGCTGGTAGCGCGGCGCATTCAAGACTTGCTCGGAGAGTCGGGCGGCGTACTCCCGGTCGGTCCATCCCTCGAGGCCTTTGAACAGACTGGGGCGCAAGACCAGGATGATGCCAGCGAGGACGGCAAGCGCGTTCCCGACTATCAGGAACAACCGCGCGCCTTCCACGAAGAGCTGTAGCGTCGCGGGGTTCGCCAGGTCTCTGAAATGGTGCACCAGAGCTCTGGTCTGGAAGTTGAACACGAGCACGTCGAGTGCGTAAAGCGCCACGGCGAGAAGCACCAGGCCGGCCAAGCGATGCCTGCGGTACACGATGCGCTTGAGGTCGCGCGACTGGTCGAGCACGCGGGACGACTGGCCGGTCGAGATCCAGCGATTCAGGTACTCATTCCAGCGCAGCACGCGTTGACTGTCGACGAGCAGCATGCTGCCGATGAGCAGGGCGAGCGCTGCGCCGAGCAGCAGCAGGATGTAGAGCGTCTGACCGAGCATGCTCACCAGAAAGGCAATCGCGGCGTTCATTGTTTTCCCTTCCATGAATAGGGTTCGAGCGGCACCAGCTTCAGGCCGAGCACCGGGTCGCGCCCCGGATCGAAGCGGCCGTTGCCGTCGATGTCTTCGTAGTCGGGCTCGACGGTGAAGCGCGCACGCGGCGGCCCGTTCAGCCCCGTGACGAACTGCTCCGGAAACCGCACGATATAGACGATCGCGCGATCGCGGGTATCGAAGTACCAGGTCCCCGGCGCGAATACCGCGGGGTCGGGGCCATAAAACTCGCCGGCGTAGCTGCCGGGCTTTGCGCTGAGCTGAAGCATCGGGTTGCTGCCGCCCGCGGTATCGATGCGCTCGGTCTCGCCGCGGGCCGCGGCGGCCGCGAAATCGATGTAGAGGGCGCTGCGCATTCCACCGACGACGCTCTCTACGGTGACCCGCTCGGCTTCGTAGCGCAGCTTCAGCAGCCGGTCGGTTGCGATCACCGCGAGCAGGCTAACAATGACGATGACGATCGACCAGCTCGAGGCGCGAGAAGCCACGCTCATCGCGCACGACCACCGCCTCCCCTTGCAGCCGCCGCCATGTCCCACATCGGCATAAACACGCCCAGCGCGAGGATCAGCACCAGGACGCCCATGCACACGAGCAGGATGGGCTCGGCCTTGGCGCCCAGGCCTTCCACTTCGAGCGCGACTTCGCGCTCGTACATGTCGGCGATCTCGGACATCAGCTGGTCGATCTCTCCGGTCTCCTCGCCGACCGCCACCATCTGCAGCACCACCGGGCTGAAGACGCCGGTCGCCACTGCCGTCCTGAGGATGCTCTCGCCGCGCTCGATCCCGTCGCGCATCTGCAGGATGCGCGACTCCAGGTACGCATTTTCCACGACCTCGGCCACGATCGCGAGCCCCTGCACGATCGGCACGCCGCTCTTCGCCGCGAGCGCGAAACCGCGCGAAAACCTGGCGAGCGTCGCCTTGTGGATCAGCTGCCCGACTACCGGCAGCCGCAGCTTCAGCCCGTCCCAGGTAAAGCGCCCGTTCTCGCTGCGCACGTAAAGCCGTGCCGCGGTCACCAGCGCCACGGCGCCGACGATCATCAGCGGCCAGTAACCGACGAACACGTCCGAGGTGCCGATCAGGATCCGCGTCATCAGCGGAAGCTCGGACTTGAAGCTGGCGAACATCTTGCCGAAGGCGGGGATCACGAAGATATTGACGATGCACATCGCGATCGACAGCGCGATGATCACCATGGTGGGATAACGCAGGGCGGCGCGGATGTCCTCGCGGATCTTCTTCTCGAAGGCGAAGAACTCGTAGAGCCGCATGAACACCTCGTCCAGCAGGCCGGTGATTTCGCCGACTCGGACCAGGCTCACCATGAAAGCGGGGAACACCTTGCGATGCTGGAGCAGCGCTTGGGAAAGCTCGCGGCCCGACTCCAGGCTCTCGCGCACTGCGGCGATCGTGCGGCTCAGGGTCGGATTGGTGGCCGACTCCTGCAGCCCCGAGAGCGCCCGGATGATCGGCACCCCCGCCTTGAGCAGGATATGCATCTGCCGCGACAGCAGCATGAGATCGGCGAGCTCGACCTTGGGCTCGCCGAAGCGCAGCTCGAGCTTGCCGCCGGCGAGGGTAGCCGCGACTTTTGCTTGGTTGATATGCACCGGCGTGATGCCGGTGCTGAACAGCTGATCGGCGACTGCGCCGCTGCTGGCGCCTTCCAGCACCCCCTTGACCAGCTCGCCGCGGCCATTGCGCCCCTGGTAGGCGAACTCAGGCACGCTATTCCTCGGACTGGCTGATGCGCATGACCTCGTTCAAGGTGGTGCGCCCGCTGGCTGCCAGTTCGGCGGCATGGTGCACGAAGCTGCGTCCCGCCATTTCTTCTTCCGCGATGCGCACGAAAGCGCTCAGCTCCTCCTTGGCGGCGGCCTCGACCAGCCGCGGGGTCATTTCCAGCATCTCGTAGACTCCGCTGCGGCCGCGGTAACCGCTGCCGCCGCAACGCGTGCAGCCCTTGCCCTTCCTGTAGCCGCTCTTTGCCGTGCCGCTCCACCCCGCTTCGACGAAACGCCGCTCCTGCGGCGTGGGCGAATAGTCCACGGTGCAGCTCTCGCAGATGCGCCTGACCAGCCGCTGCGCGATCACCGCCTGCAGCGAGGTCGCCACCATGTAGCGCGGCACCCCCATGTCGAGCAGCCGCACCGGCGCGCTCGCCGCTTCGCGCACGTGCAGCGTCGAGAGCACCATGTGGCCGGTAATGGCCGCGCGCATGGCGATCTGGGCGGTTTCCGTATCGCGCATCTCGCCGATCAGCATCACGTCGGGGTCCTGGCGCAGCGCCGAGCGCAGCACGGAGGCGAAGGTCAGATCGATTTTTTCGTTGACCTGGACCTGGTTCAGCCCGGCGATCCGGTACTCGACCGGATCCTCGACGGTGATGATCTTTCGCGCCAGGGTATTGAGCTCGTTGAGAGCCGAATAAAGCGTGGTGGTCTTGCCGCTGCCGGTGGGCCCGGTGACCACCACCATGCCGCTCACCCGATGAATGATTTCCCTGAAGCGCTCCAGCATCGGCGCCGGCATGCCGAGCGACTCCAGCCCGAGCAGCCCGCTTTGCCGGTTGAGCAGGCGCATGACGACCGACTCGCCGTAATTCGCCGGCATGGTGGAGATGCGCACGTCCACCGGCTGCTGGCGCACCACCACGTTGAAGCGGCCGTCCTGCGGATGGCGCTTCTCCGAGATGTCGAGCCCGGCCATCAACTTGAGCCGCAGGGCGAGCGCCGCGGCGACGCGCAGCTCCGTCTCCGTCTGCGCCTGGAGCTGGCCGTCGATGCGGAAGCGGATGCGCAGCTTGTCTTCCTGCGGCTCGATGTGGATGTCCGAGGCTCCCACCTGCGTCGCGTCCTGGAACAGCGACTGCAGCAGCTTGACGACCGGCGCGTCCTCCGCGCCAAGGGTGGCGCCGAGGGCGCCGAAGTCGACCAGGTTTTCGCCCAGATCCTGCTGCAGCTCCTTGACGAGGCCGCTGATTTCCTCGGTGCGGCGGTACACCCGGTCCAGCGTCAGCGAGACTTCGCTCTCGACCACCACCACCGGCTCGATGTCCTTCTTCAGGATGCGCGAGAGCTCGTCGAAGGCGAACAAATCGGTCGGATCGGCCATGCCGACCAGCATCTTCGAGCCGCGCTCCTCCAGCGCAAGGGCGCGGAAGCGGCGCGCCGAGCTCTCGGGAAGCTTCAGCGCGACCTGCGCCTTGAAGTTGTGGTGCTTGAGGTCGACGAAGCCGACGTTCAGCTGGCGCGCCAGCGCCTGGGCGATATTGAGCTCGGCGGTGAACCCCAGATCGATGAGCACGCGGCCGAGCCGGTGGCCGGAGCGCTTCTGCTCGTCGAGCGCGAGCTTGAGCTGCTCCGGCGAGATGACTTTCTGCGCCACCAGGATGTCGCCGAGCCGCAGCCGCTGCGGACGCCCCGCGGCGCGGACCGGTTCGCTCGTCGAGCCCGGAATCGCCATGTTGCTGGGCAACTTAGCCTGTTTCCGCCCGGCTTACAAGTTGGATAATTGGCTAAAATCCGCGATGATGACGAAACGGTTGCTCCCGCACAGCCGGCGCAATCCAAGCGCGCGTTACCGGCGCTTGCTCGAGCTCTACCGCGAGATGCACGTACGCGGCGAGCTCATGCGCAGCATCGCTCCCGAGAGCACGTTTCCCGGCAGCAGCTTGCTGCCCCAGGCGCACCACATACGCCGGCTGGTGCTGCAGACGCACGCGCGCACCCTCCTCGACTACGGCAGCGGCAAGGGCGGACAGTACCGCCCCGTACGGCTCGCCGAGCAGGGCGTCGAGCGCTGGCACAGCGTGCAGGAATATTGGGGCGTCGAGCGCATCGTCTGCTACGACCCGGCCTACGAGCCTTTTTCGCGCGCGCCGCAAGGACGCTTCGACGGGGTGATCTGCACCGATGTCCTGGAGCACTGCCCGCAGGCGGACCTGCCCTGGATCGTCGAGGAGCTGTTCGGTTTCGCCCGCAGCTTCGTGTTCGCGAGCATCGCCTGCCACGAGGCGGTCAAGCGGCTGCCGAATGGCGAGAACGCCCACTGCACGGTGCAACCGCCGCCCTATTGGGAAAAGCTTTTCCATTCCGTGGCAAGCGGGTTTTCCGGGGTGGTCTGGGAAGTTCGCGCCTACACCAGGGGAGGTGAAGGCGACGCCCGCCTTGGGACTGCTTCCGGCGCCGAGATCCTGCCCGTTGGCATCGCTTGATCTGATCCTGCGGGGGCGCGAGCTCCTGGCGGCGGGCCGCGCGCGCGACGCCTTGCGCTGCGCCGAAGAAGCCCTGGCCTGCGAACCGCGCGATGCCGAGGCCATGTTCCTGCTCGGCGCCGCGCACTACCGCGACGGCGATCTCGCGGCTGCCGAACGCCGGCTGAAGCAGGCGATCGAGGCCGACGCCAAGGTGGCGCTTTTCCACAGCACTCTGGGCAACGTGTACCAGGACCGCGGCGCGCTCAACGAGGCGGTCGCAGCCTATCGCCGCGCCCTGCGGCTCAAGCCCGATCTGGCGGCGGTTCACAACGACCTGGGAACGGCTTACTTCGCGCAAGGCCACCCGTCGCGCGCGGCCGCAAGTTATCAGCGCGCGACCGAATTGCAGCCCGACCACGCCGTGGCGTTCGCGAACCTCGGCGCGGTCTATCGCAAGCTCGGCATGCCGCGCGAGGCGCGTCGCGCGTTGCAGCGCGAGCTCGTGCTGCGACTGCGCCATTTCTTTCGCTGGAAAAGGCGCAACCGGTCATTGGCCGACCTCGCAGCCGAGGCGTTGCAGCTCGGCAACCCGAGATTGGCGGCGCGCATCGCGCGGCGCGGCCTGCAGGAGCACCCGCACGATGCCCGCCTGGTGGCGACGCTCGCCACGGCACAGCATCGCGACGGCGCGCTCGAGGAGGCCATCGCGCTCTTCGAGCGCGCCGTGGCGCTCGAGCCTGACAAGGCGCAATGGCGCGAACAGCTCGGCCGGCTCCTTGCCGAAGCGGGCAAGGCCGAAGCGGCGCTGCCGCATCTGGAGGAGAGCCTGCGCCTGCAGCCGCGCTCGCTGCAGGCCGTTCTCGCGCTGGCGGAATTGCATGCGACACGCGGCAGCCGCGAGCGCGCCGGCGAGCTCGTGCAGCGCGCGCTTCAGCTGCAAACGCGCGACACGGGCCTGCTCTTTCGCCTGGGCGAGGTCCTCTTCAAGCTCGGCCGCGCGCCGCAGGCCGAGCAAGCGCTCCAGCGCGCCATTGCGCTCGATGCGAGCGCCATCGACGCATGGATCCGGCTGGCTGACCTGCTGCGGCTCGGCGGACGGCTCGACGAAGCGAGGGCCTGCGCGGAACAGGCGCTCGCGCTCGACGACCAATCGCCTGGCGCGCTTATCGGCCTCGGGCTCGTGCTGCGCGAGCAGGGCAAGACCTCGGCCGCCATGGCGCGCCTGGAGGACGCGCTGCGCCTCGACCCGCAACGCGCCCAGGCGCTGCAGCAGATCGGCGAGATCCTGCGCTACGAGAACAAGATCGAGGAGGCCGAGCAGCGCTTTCGCGACGGCCTCAAGTCGCGCCCCGACAATATCGCGCTGCTGGTGGATCTCGCCATGGTGCTGGGCGACCAGATGCGCTATGAAGAAGCGTTTGCGTGCATCGACAGGGCGCTGGCGCGCGATGCGAATTCCGCCCTCGCGCTGGCGACGAAAGGCATTCTGCTGGATCTGATCGGGCGCGAAGCTGAAGCCGAGCGGCTCCTCGGGGCCGCGCTGCAAGTCGCGCCCGATGACACCGACATCGGCTACAACCTCGCCGTCTGCCAGCTGCGCCATGCGCGCTTCGCCGAGGGTTGGAAAGGCTTCGAGCTGCGCCGGCGCAAGGAGAATTTCATCGGCCGCTACCGCAAGTTTCCGTTCGCCGAATGGCAGGGCGAGCCGCTCGACGCGAAGGGGATCCTGGTTTACCCGGAGCAGGGGCTCGGCGACGAGATCATGTACAGCTCGTGCATTCCTGAGCTCGTGAGCCGCGCCCGGCACGTGGTGATCGAGTGCAATCCGAAGCTCGGCGCGCTCTTTGCTCGCTCATTTCCCCGCTGCACGGTGACGCCGCGCCTGCGCACCATGGCCAACGACTGGGTGAACCACCTCGAGCCGCGCCCCGATTACCAGACGCCGATGGGCTCGCTGCCGGTGCATTTCCGCCTGCACGACGGAGACTTTCCGCGCCACTCGGGCTTCCTCGCCGCGGATCGGCAGAAGGTGGCGGCATGGAAAGAGCGGCTCGGCAGCCTCGGGCGCGGCGCGAAGATCGGCCTTTCATGGCAGGGCGGCGTCGGCCATACGGGCAGGGCGCGGCGCTCGCTGAGCCTCGAGCAGCTGCTGCCATTGCTGCGCCTTCCCGGCCTGCAATTCATCAGCCTGCAGTACACGCCGGTGGGCGACGAGATCCGGGAGCTCGCGGCGCGCCACGGCATCGCGATCCACCACTGGCAGGACGCCATCGACGATTACGACGAAACGGCAGCGCTGGTTTGTGCGCTCGACCGCGTGGTGACCGTTTGCACCGCGCTCGTCCACCTTACCGGAGGATTGGGCCGGCCGGCCATCGTCATGGTCCCGTTCGGCTCGGACTGGCGTTACGGCGCCGAGGGCGAGCGAATGCCGTGGTACCCGTCGGTGCGGCTCGTGCGCCAGCGCGCCATCGGCGACTGGTCCTGGGTTCTGGAGACCGTCGGCGGGCTGCTTCGCCAATGACGGCCGGTCCTGAATACGCGTTCGTGACCGCGGCGCCGCTCCTCTCCGACGGTGCCGTGAAAATCACCCCAAGCGCCGTGGCGCGAGCTCGCACTCTCGGACCGGTATTGGCGCTCAATTCGCTCGGCTACGACGCGCGTGCGTACTCTGTTTCCTGGACGGACGATCTCCCGGCCACGCTGCAGAACAGCAAGGCGATCGTATTGAACGCGAGCTGCTCTCACTTGCTGCAGCGCCTGGAAGGGGCGAAGGTCGTGCTCGACTTCATCGCCCCCCCGAGCATCCCTGCGCCGGCCCACGAGCAGGCGGCCGCGATGACTGCCGGTTCCGAGTACGTGGCGCAGCGGCTGCGTTCGCTCTCGAAGCGTCCTGTGGAGGTGATCGCCGAGCCCTGTGCCGGTTTCGCCGCCGAGCCGAGAGCGGCGCGCCCCCAGCGCCATTCCAGGGCATTGCAATGGCTCGCCGCGCGCGCGGGCGTGGCGGCCGACGCCTGGCGCACGCGTTTGCTTTGGACCGGAGAGGAAGACGACATTGCATCGATCGCCGAGTTGGCGCCCAGGCTGGAGCGGCTCGGCCGGGAAATTCCGCTTGCGCTGCGCTGCCTGTGCCCTGCCGGCGCCGCGCTCGAGGGGCTCGCGAATCGGTTGCGCGAAGAAGATCCGGAGGCGCTTCGCCTCACGCTCGAAGCGTGGTCGCCGGGGACCCTGGCGCACGCGCTCGCTGGATGCGATCTGGCGTTGCTGCCCGGCCAGGCTCCCGCCGACAGCATCCGACTGAGCGCGGCACTGCATGCCGGCCGCTTCCCGGTCTGTCATCCGAGCCCCTATTACGGGGCGCTGGGCGAGTTTGCCTGGGTGGGGGACGACCTGGCCGAAGGCATACGCTGGGCGCTTACGCATCCGGAGGATGTGCTCGAACGCCTCAGCCGCGCGCAGGATTACGTGGCTCGCGTCCACGCTCCTGCAGCCGTGGCGCGCGGCTGGATCGGGATTTTTCTGAAAATCGCCTAGAAAAAAACAAGGGGCCAGACCCCAATGGCGCTACCTTAACGGGACCGCGTGAGCGGTCAGGGGCACGAAAAAGGGTTGAGAGCCTCGAGCGAGTAGCATTCGCTTTGTCGAAATAACGCTGCACAACACTGGAGGATCAACCCAAAATGGACAATAGGAAAAAAACGTCTCTTGGAGCAAGTAAAGCGTTTGCGGGCGCGCTTTGCGCAGTCGGTTGGTGAGGGACTGAATAGCGTGATGAGCGCGCGCTGCCTGCAGCAGGCCGTGGAGGAGCACGCTGGACGCTGGCGCGAGCGGCTTTATGGGCCGCTGACCACACTGGAGTTGTTCACTGATGTGAACCCGGAGCCTAGTGCTTGCCAATTCGGAATCAAACTTAGATTCCGGCTGGACTTGTATCGGTTGCGCGACGTTGGTGACAAACGCGATCGTCCGCTTGACGGTAGGCGAAGATGGAGGAGTTGGTAGCTTTGAAAGACGCTCAATGAGCCTTCGAAACATTAGGAAGGACTACCTTTCCATCTGCGGCCACGATTACTTCCGAGCAGCCCAGTAGCCGGGTCTACGCCGGTGGTGGGCCAGCGCAATGACTCGGATTTCTTCGCCCCGAACGTAGTAGACGATGCTGTAAGGAAACTTCCGTACCGGAAAGCGGCGCCGGCCATTTCTCCAGGTCGCGCCCAGTTATGGATGGATACAAAGAAGCTCGAGCGCTCGTTCGTATTCGGCAATCAACGCGAGAGCAACTTCGACATTGCCCTCGCGGGCATAGAACAAGGCTCCTTTGGTGAGTTCCCGGTCGGCTTAGGGGCTAACCGAAGCGATCATTTAATCGCGGCGCGGGCTCGGGCAATGGATTCGGCTGCAGGGACCAGCTTGGCGCGGCCGCTCTCAATTTCCCCGACGCGGCGCTCGACTTCCGCTGCCCAAGAAGCTTCAATTTCATGGTCTTCAAAGATGCTGGTAATCAATCGATCTGCGAGCTGAGCCCGCTCTTCCGCCGTAAGCTTAAGTGCTTGAGCTTCAACGATTTCGAGTTGACTTGACATACGAACCTCCAGGCCCGGAATAGCGCCGATCATACCTGTGCCGGCCGACGCTTGCTGGTGCCCAACAAGACCTTCGCCTCGCCAGCCGCGCCCAAGCCGAAGGCGCTCGCCTAGAAAAAACAAGGGGCCAGTCCCTCTCGGGCCGGCCCCCGGCTGTCGCTGACTTAATCGCGGAGGAGGAGGAGGAGGATCCGAGACCTTGTCTGTTGCGACGCAACAAAGTTAAGCCTTTGCAGCCTCGATTAGAATACCGTATCTTTGCAAAACACTTTTGCAGAAAATGCAAAAATTACACGAGATGGCAGTGTTCTCCAGGGTAGTGGCGACCGGAAGCCTGTCTTCGGCCGCGCGCGAGCTGGGACTCTCCCCGGCGCTCGTCAGCCGGCGCATTGCAGCCCTCGAAGCGAGGCTGGGGGTGCGCCTGCTTCATCGCACCACGCGCAGCCTGCGGCTCACCGACGAAGGCGCGAGCTACCACGATACCTGCTCCCGGGTGCTCGCAGAAATCGCGGAAGCCGACGCCGCCGTGGGCGCGGGCCGCGTCGAGCCGCAGGGCGCGCTGAAAGTCGCCATCCCGGCGTCCTTCGGAAACCGGCACATCGCGCCGCTCGTCCCCGCCTTCGCCGCCCGCTATCCGAAAGTGCAGCTCGCGTTGAGCCTGTCGGATCGCGCGGTGAACATCATCGAGGAAGGCTTCGATCTCGCCATCCGCATCGCGCACCTCGAGGATTCCTCGCTCGCGGCGCGAAAGCTCGCGCCCAACCGCCGCGTCGTCTGCGCAAGCCCCGCCTACCTCGGCCGGCACGGCACACCCCGCACGCCGCAGGATCTCGCGCGCCACAACTGCCTCACTACCCGCGATTTCGCGATGACCTGGGACTACACCGGGCCGGACGGCAAGCCGGGCTCCGTCCGCGTCGCCGGACGCTATGCGTGCGACAACTGGGAAGTGCTGCGCGAGTGGGCGCTCGCTGGGCTGGGCGTGGCGCTGAAGTCGACGTGGGATGTGCGCCGGCATCTCGAGGACGGGTCGCTCGTGCCCTTGTGCCCGGGATATACCTTCGGTACGGACGTGGCCATTTACGCGGTCTACCCGCATCGCCGCCATCTGCCTGCGAAAACGCGCGCCTTCATAGAGTTCCTCGCCGATTCGTTCGGTCCGGAGCCCTACTGGGACCGTCCCGGCGAGCGCTCGCCCAAGCCGAGAATCAAGGCTCGCGCCGCTGTCTAATGGCTGTGCTAAAAGGCAAACCATGAGCTCTGCGGCGGACCTGGCGAAAGCCTCGCTCGAGGACAAGTACACGCTCGGGCGCGGCCGCGTATTTCTCACCGGCACGCAGGCGCTCGTGCGCCTGATGCTGCTGCAGCGCGAGCGCGACGCGAGCTCGGGCTTGAACACCGCCGGCTTCGTCTCGGGCTACCGCGGCTCCCCGCTCGGCGGCCTGGACCAGGCGCTGTGGCGCGCGCAGAAGCATCTCGAGAGCCACCACGTCAAGTTCCAGCCCGGCGTCAACGAGGACCTGGCGGCGAGCGCGGTCTGGGGCACGCAGCAGGTGAATCTCTTCCCCGGGGCGAAATACGACGGCGTCTACGCCATGTGGTACGGCAAGGGGCCGGGGGTCGACCGCTGCGGCGACGTGTTCAAGCACGCCAACGCCGCCGGCACCTCCAGGCACGGCGGCGTGCTCGTGCTCGCGGGCGACGATCACGCGGCGAAGTCCTCCACCCTGCCCCACCAGTCGGAGCACATGTTCAAGGCCTGCCTGATCCCGGTGCTCGCTCCGTCGAACGTGCAGGACTACCTGGACCTCGGCGTGCACGGCTTCGCGATGAGCCGCTACTCGGGCTGCTGGGTCGCCTTCAAGTGCGTCACCGACGTGGTGGAGTCCGGCGCCTCCGTGATGGTTGACCCGCAAAGAATTTCCATCAGGGAGCCGGCTGACTTTGCCCTGCCGCCCGATGGTCTCAACATCCGCTGGCCCGATGCCATCCTCGAGCAGGAGGCGCGCATCCTCGACTGGAAGGTCTACGCCGCGCTCGCCTATGCCCGGGCGAACGAGCTCGACCGGATCGTCTGGAACACCTCAAAACCGAAGCTGGGGATCGTCACCAGCGGCAAGTCCTTCGGCGACGTGATGCAGGCGCTCGCCGACCTGGGCATCGACGAGCGCCTCGCGCGCGAGATCGGCCTTCGCGTCTACAAGGTCGCGATGTCGTGGCCGCTCGAGCCGCAGGGCGCGCGGCGTTTCGCCGACGGCCTGGAAGAGATCCTCGTGGTCGAGGAAAAGCGCCAGCTGATCGAGTACCAGATCAAGGAAGAGCTCTACAACTGGAAGGAAAGCGTGCGCGCCCCGCGCGTGGTCGGCAAGTTCGACGACAGCGGCGAGTGGAGCCGCAGCGGCGGCAAGCCCGCCGGCACCTGGCTGCTTCCGGCGCACTACGAGCATTCGCCGGCGCTCGTGGCGCGCGCCATCGCGCAGCGCATGGAGAAGCTGGGGCTGACGAAAGATCTCGGTTCTCAATTTCGCGAAAGGCTCGCGTTCCTCGATTTCAAGGAGAAGCTCCTTTCGCGCCCGCGGGTCACCGCGGTGCGACAGCCCTATTTCTGCTCGGGCTGCCCGCACAACACCTCGACGCGGGTGCCCGAGGGCAGCCGCGCGACCGCGGGCATCGGCTGCCATTTCATGGCGGTCTGGATGGATCGCAGCACGGCCACCTTCACGCACATGGGAGCCGAGGGCGCGCCGTGGATCGGCCAGGCGCCCTTCACCCGCGAGAAGCACATCTTCGCCAATCTCGGCGACGGCACGTACTTCCATTCGGGGCTGCTCGCGATCCGCGCCGCCGTGGCGGCCAAGGTCGACATGACCTACAAGATCCTCTACAACGACGCGGTGGCGATGACCGGCGGGCAGCCCGTCGACGGGCCGCTCGACCCGGCGATCATCTCGCGCCAGCTCGCCGCCGAGGGCGTGAAGCCGATCGTCATCGTCACCGACGAGCCTGAGAAATACCCGCGCGG
>Ga0209471_1001031_pt1 | contig 17240 bp, 18 predicted proteins | sample GraSoiAngelo_128_FD_185885 | JGI IMG/M metagenome (GOLD analysis project Ga0209471, IMG submission 185885) | Grasslands soil microbial communities from the Angelo Coastal Reserve, California, USA - 14_0927_12_20cm (SPAdes) (version 2) | ecosystem: Environmental > Terrestrial > Soil > Grasslands ...
TTGTCGCGCTTCTTGAGAGCGTCCTTGGCAGTGGCTGCGCGGTGGGCGATGTCCTTCATCTGCTCCGCGGTCCAAGGCGCGCGCCCCAGCTCGGCGTCGATGGCTTTGAGGTCGGCCTGCGCCTCCTTCATCTTGTCCGAGAGCACCCCGAGATCGTGCAGGCGCGACTGCACCTTGAAGAGCCGGTCCTGCATGCCCTCGAACCGCTTGGTCTGCTCCAGCTCGTCCTTGAGCGCCTTGACCTTGGGGTGGTCGACATAGGCGTCGCTCGCCGCCGCCGCCGACTTGCCTCGCATCGAGGGGAGCTCGTTCACCTCCAGCACGAAGAAGGAGGCGTAGGCCTCGAGCGGCGGCATGCCGCACTCGACGCGGAGGAAGGAATCGATCTCCAGCTGATCCTCGCTCAGCGTGTTGAACTTCTTCCCGCTCGCGTCGAACTTCTGCAGCGTGCGGCTGCCGCCCAGCTCGCGAAGGATGCGGTAGGGAAGGCCATCGCCGCCGACCAGGCCGACGCCGATGCGGCTCGGGCCGCCGCCGTCCATCAGCCGGCGCTGATCGTCCGGCGAGGGGGAGATGGGAGCGAGCAGCGCCGCGCGCAGCGATGCCGCCTTGGAAACGATGGCGACGTATCCGGGCTTGAACGCGAGCTGGCCCTCGGCGCCCAGGTCCTTGATCTTTTGATACAGCAGCTCCGTGAGCTGCACGCGGTCAGGCCCCCCAGGGCGAGGTTACTGCGCCGCGCCCTCTTCCGCGCTCTTGAGCCGCGCGGCCTTGCCCTGCAGGTCGCGCAGGTAGAAGAGCCGGGCGCGCTTCACCTTGCCGCTGGTCATCACTTCGATCTTGTCGATGCGCGGCGAGTAGAGCGGGAAGATGCGCTCGACGCCCACGCCGTAGCTCATCTTGCGGACGGTGAAGGTGGTGCTGGCGTGCCCGCGCTTGCGGCGGATGACCACGCCCTCGAAGATCTGGATGCGCTCCTTGTCGCCCTCGCTGATCTTCGTGTGCACCCGCACGGTGTCGCCGACGCGGAATTGCGGGATCTGTGCCCGTGTTTCGGGCTTCACGTTGCGCTGCTCCACCAGCTCGATCGCTCTCGAACGCATCTTTGGTTCCTCGCTTTTACCGCTCGCCTAATAACACATCTGCGTCAAGCTTTTTTCAGAAGATCGGGCCTGCGCTCCCTGGTGCGCAGGAGCGCCTGCTCCTGGCGCCAGCGGGCGATCCTCTGGTGATCGCCGGAGAGCAGCACCTCGGGCACTTTCAGGCCGCGAAACTCCGGCGGCCGGGTGTAGTGCGGCCCCTCCAGGAGCCCTTCCTTGAAACTTTCCACCTGGGCGGAGAGGTCGTTGCCCATCACGCCCGGGACCAGGCGGGCGACCGCGTCGATCAACGCCAGCGCGGCGAACTCGCCGCCGGAGAGAACGAAGTCGCCGAGGGAGATCTCCTCGTCGACGAAGTTCAGCACTCGCTCGTCCACCCCTTCGTAGCGGCCGCAGACGAGGACGAGCTTCTCCCGTTCGAGCAGCTTCTGCGCGAGCGGCTGATCGAACCTGCGTCCCTGCGGCGAGAGCAGGACGACGTGCGCTCCGGGCAGCCGCGCGCGCGCTGCTTCGATGGCGGCCACCAGCGGCTCTGGCTTCATCACCATGCCGGCGCCCCCGCCGTAGGGTACGTCGTCGGTCACGCGGTGCTTGCCCGCGGCGAAGTCGCGGATGTCCGTCACCTGCACGCTGACGAGACCGGTCTTTCGCGCCTTGCCGAGGAGGCTCTCCTCGATCGGCGCCGCGATCATGCGCGGAAAGAGCGTGAGCACTTCCACCGAGAGCACTTCATTCCTCCAGCTCGAACAGCCCTTCCGGCGCCTCGACCACGATGCTGCCGTCCTTCACTTCCTTGACCAGCGCGAAGGGGACCAGCGTGCCGCCGCGCAGGCGAAGGAGATCTTGCGGGCCGGCCTCTTCCACGTCCTCGACCACGCCGCGCAGGCGGCCCTGCACATCGACTACCTGGAAGCCGATCAGGTCGACCGCGTAGAGCTCGCCTTCCTCCAGCGGCGGCAGGTCCGACCGAGCGGCCCGGACTTGCTCGCCCCGCAGCTTGTCCGCCTCCTCGCGGCTCTCGATCCCGCGCAGCGCCACCAGATATCCGAGGTTGACGCGCTCGGCGCGGTCCACCTCGAAGCGCCGTTCGCCCACCCAGAGCTGCTGCACCCGGGTCAGGCCCTCGGAGGCGGCATTGTAGGGAGCGATCAAGACGCGCCCGCGGAGGCCATGCGCCCTCGCCACCCGCCCGACGGCGAGGAGGGGCTCCATGGCGCTATCGCGCCGGCTGCGCCGCGGTCTTCTTCGCCTGCCTGATGATCTGCGCGACCGTGGCGCTGGGCTTGGCGCCCATCTTCAGCCAGTGGTCGAGCCGGTCCTGCTTCAGCGTGATCTTCGCGGGGCTGAAATTGGGATCGTAGGTGCCGATCTCCTCGTTGAAGCGGCCGTCGCGGGGATTCCGCGAGTCGGTCGCGACCACGTGGTAGAAAGGCGACTTCTTGGCGCCCCGGCGGGCGAGGCGCAGCTTGACGGCCATTTGGGCTCCCTGAAAAAGCGGGCTTCTTTACATGGTTTGAGGCCTGTACGTCAAGTGAACACGCGGGCGAGCAGCCAGAGGGCCGCCGCCACGGCCGTCAAAATGTACAAAATGCGCGGGACCTGGCGCTGGGTCATGGGCGCCGCCGGGCCAGCTCGCGCAGGTTGAAGAGGCGAACCGCGGAGGTCCAGGAGGCGAAGACCCAGAGGACGTCCCACGCTGCGCGCTCGATCAGCGAAGTGCCCGCCGGCAGCGAGATCAGCTCCTGCGGGCCGAAGTAGCGGTCGAGGCCCTCGAACAGCGGCTGGAGATCGAGCCGGTGGAGGGCCAGCGGCAGGGAGAATTTCGCGATCTTCCAGCCGAAGTAGACGGCGATGACGATGCCGGCGTTCGTCCAGCCCCGCGCGACGGCGGAGAGCGCGACGAGCGTGGCGAGCCAGGCGAAAGCGGGCAGCAGCGTCAGCGGCAAGACGGCCAGCCGCGGGAGCGTTTCCGACCCGAGGCCGCGGAAGATCGCCGCCTGCGCGCCGGCCAGCGTGGCGAGAAGAGCCGCCGAGGCGAGCACCAGCGCGGCGCCGGCGAGCCGGCCGCCCAGCCACTGCGCGCGAGTCAGCGGACGGAGCAGGACCAGCTGGGCATGGCCTGACTCGAGCTCGTCGGCGAGCAGGCCCGCGCCGACGAGGAGCGTGAGCACCTCGAAGGTGAGACCAGCCCAGGCGTCGGCGGAAGAGGAGAAGCAAGCGACCAGCGCCAGGACGACGGCGATGGCGATGGTCAGCGGGGAAAGCCCCCTCTCGCGAGCCGTCGCGCGAGCGATGACCCAGGAGATCACGCGCGGCCCTCGACGAGCTGGAGATAGAGCTCTTCCAGCTCCGCTCCGCCGAGCTTCACTTCGAGGATCTCGCCGCCCATCTCGACGAGCGATCGGACCAGGCCGGGCACCGCCTCTTCCCCGGCGACTGGAATGCGAAAGCGATCGCCCTCCAGCGCACCCCCGGGAAGTCTTTCCCCGAGCCTCGCCGCCAGCTGAGGCGCGTTGCGGAGCCGCACTTCGGCGCGCCGACCGCCGGCGTGCACGTCATGAGCCCGCAGAAGCCGGCCGTTCTTGATGAAGAGAACCCGGTCGCAGATGCGCTCCACTTCCGAGAGCAGGTGCGAATTGAGCAGCACCGCCCCGCCGCGTGTCCGCACCGACAAGAGGATCGCCCGGATGCTCGCCACGCCGGCTGGGTCGAGGCCGGCGGTGGGCTCGTCGAGCAGCAGCAGGTCGGGCTCGTTGAGCAACGCCTGGGAAAGACCGAGCCGCTGCAGCTGCCCGCGCGAATACGTCGCGACCTGCCGCTGCGCCGCCTCGGCCAGGTTGGTCTGCTCGATCAGAGAGATGATCCGCTGCCGCGGAACTCCGAGCAGATCGGCGTGCAGCTCGAGCACGCGGCGGCCGGTGAACGCCTTGGGAAAGATCGGCGCGTCGGGCGCGTATCCGACCCGGCGGCGCGCGGCGAGGTCTTCCGGGTCTAGCCCGAAGAGCCGCGACTCGCCGGAGTCGGGATGCAAGAGCTTCAACGCCAGCTGCAGGGCGGTCGTCTTCCCCGCGCCGTTGGGTCCGAGAACGCCGACGATCTCCCCGGGCTGGACTTCGAACGAGAGGGCATCGACCGCCACCAGTTGGCCGCCCCCCGGAGTGCGGTAGGACTTGCTCAGCGCCTGCGCCGCCAGCGCGGCGGTCACGCCCTCAGCACCGACTTGAGCGTCGAGCCGAGCTCGTGCGGGCCCTTGGCGATGTGCACGCCGGCCTCGCCGAGAGCGCGGAACTTGTCCTGCGCGGTGCCCTTGCCGCCGGAGATGATGGCTCCGGCGTGGCCCATCCGCTTGCCGGGAGGAGCGGTGGCGCCGGCGATGAATCCGACCACCGGCTTCCGGTAGTTCCCCTTGATCCAGGCGGCGGCGTCCTCTTCCTCGCTGCCGCCGATCTCGCCGATGAGGATGACGGCGTCGGTGTCCGGATCGCCGGCGAAGAGCTTCATGCAGTCGACGAAATCCATGCCGTGCACCGGGTCGCCGCCGATGCCGATGGCGGTGCTCTGCCCCATCCCCAGCTGCGTCACCTGGTGCACCGCCTCGTAGGTGAGGGTGCCCGAGCGGGAGACGATGCCGATGCGGCCCTTCTTGTGGATGTGGCCGGGCATGATGCCGATCTTGCACTCGCCCGGCGTGATGATGCCCGGGCAGTTGGGGCCGATCAGGCGCGTTTGCGATCCCTGCATGGCGCGCTTGACCTTGACCATGTCGTCGATGGGAATGCCCTCGGTGATGCAGACGACGAGGGGAATCCCGGCGGCGACGGCTTCGAGAATGGCGTCTGCAGCGAAGGCTGGCGGGACGAAGATGACGCTGGCGTTGGCGCGCGTCTCTTTCACCGCGCCGCGGACGGTGTCGAAGACCGGCACCTTTCCTTCGAACTTGCTGCCCCCCTTGCCGGGCGTGACGCCGGCGACCAGCTGTGTGCCGTAGGCGAGCATCTGCCTGGAGTGGAAGGAGCCGGCGCTGCCGGTGATGCCCTGGCAGACTACGCGGGTTTCCTTGTCGACGAGGACGCTCATGCGCGCTCCCCCGAATCGGCAAATTTCCGCAGGTGCGCCGGGTCGGGATAACCCAGCTCGCGGTGCAGCTTGGCGGCGATCGATTCGCTCTCGCCACCGTCGGCGCGGCGGTAGATCCAGCCGAGCGGGAAGAGGTGCTTGACGCCCGTCGTAGTCACGACCCGCACCGCCGGACCGAGGGCGTGGCCGGGAACCCACTCGCCGGCGAAGTTGCGCACCAGGACTTCGCCGAGCCAGCAACCGAGCGCGTCGCGGTATTCGCTGTGTTTCGCCAATCGCTCGGCGAGGTCGTCGACGAGCTGCAGATCCTCTCTTGCAAACGTCAGCTGGATGCCGTGCTCGCGCAGGACCGAGACGAAGTGCTCGGCCGAGTCGCGGAAATCGGCGGCCACGGGCTTGCCGAGGAGGTTTCGCACCAGCGAGGAGACGAAGCTCAACGCGAGGCTCCCGCCGCGGCCACCGCTTTTCTCGCGGCGTCGCCGAGATCGGCGGCAGGCGTGATGGCCAGACCGCTTCTGGCGAGAAGGGTCCTGCCCTGCTCGACGTTGGTCCCCTCCAGCCGCACCACCAGCGGCACACTGAGGTTCACCTGCTTCGCCGCCGCGATGATGCCCGCGGCGATGATGTCGCACTTCATGATGCCGCCGAAGATGTTGACCAGGACCACCTTCACTTGCGGATCGGCGAGCAGCAGCTTGAACGCCGCCGTCACTTTCGCCTCGTCGGCGCCGCCGCCGACGTCGAGGAAATTGGCCGGCTGCCCGCCGGCGAGCTTGATCATGTCCATGGTGGCCATGGCCAGGCCGGCGCCGTTGACCATGCAGCCGATGTTTCCCGAGAGCCCGACGTAGCTGAGGTCGTGCTCCTTCGCCTGCGCCTCGCGCGGATCTTCCTCGTCGGGGTCGCGCAATGCAGCGATGTCCTTGTGGCGGAAGAGGGCGTTGTCGTCGAAGTTCATCTTCGCGTCGAGAGCCACGACCTCGCCCTGCTTGGTCACGACCAGAGGATTGATCTCGACGATCGACGCGTCGGTCTCGAGATGCGCGCGGTACATCGCGGCGGCGAACTTGACGAAGCTCTGCACCGTGGCGCCTTCCAGGCCGAGGCCGAAGGCGAGATTGCGCCCCTGGAAGGGAGAGAGGCCGGTGACGGGATCGATCGGTTCGCGGAGGATCTTCTGCGGATGCTTCGCCGCCACTTCCTCGATCTCGACTCCGCCCTCGGAGGAGGCCATCAGGGTATTGCGCGAGACGGCACGGTCGAGAGTGAGCCCGAGATAGAGCTCGCGGGCGATGTCCATCCCCTCTTCGAGGTAGACCTTGCGGACCTTCTGGCCTTGCGGCCCGGTCTGGTGCGTGACCAGCTGCATGCCGTGGATGCGGCGGAAGATCTCGCCGGCTTCCTCGGCGCTCCTGGCGATCTTCACTCCCCCGCCCTTGCCGCGTCCACCCGCGTGGATCTGCGCCTTGACGACGACGACTCCGCCGCGCATCAGCTCGCGCGCGGCGGCGACCGCCTCCTCGGCGCTGGCGACGAGCTTCCCGCGAGGAACGGCGACTCCGAAGCCGCGCAGGATTTCCTTCGCCTGATACTCGTGGATTTTCATGCGCGGCGCTTTGCGTACACGACGCAAGGCGCTTGCGCAAGGCTCAGCCGTTGACGACGGTCAGGCTCTTCCCTTCGCCGAGCAGCACTCCGAACTTCCCGCTGTCGACCGGCCTGCTCAAATGATACCCCTGCGCGTGCGCGCAGCCGAGCTGCCGCAGCGCATCGAGCTGCTTGGCGTTCTCCACGCCCTCCGCCACCACTTCCATGTCCAGGCTCCGCGCCAACGACATGATGGTGTGGACGATCTCCAGCCCTTCCTCGCTCTCGCCGATGCGGGCGATGAAGCTCTTGTCGATCTTGAGCGTGTCGATGGGGAACTGGTGCAGGTAGCTGAGCGACGAGTAGCCGGTGCCGAAGTCGTCGAGATCGAGGCGCACGCCCATGGCGCGCAGCTCGGTGAGCGTGTCGGCGATGTGCGGATGCCTCTCCATCAGCAGGCTCTCGGTCACTTCCAGCCGCAGGCAGCGCGGCGACAGACCCGTCTCGCGCAGAACGTCCGCCACCTGCGCCACCAGGCCCGGCTGCGCGAACTGCTGCGAGCTGAGGTTCACGCTCAGCTCCAGCTCGGCCTGGCCGACCTTGTCCTGCCACTCCTTCATCTGCCGGCAGGCCTCGGTGAGCACCCAGCCGCCGATGGCGATGATCAGGCCGGTCTCCTCGGCGAGCGGAATGAACTCGATCGGAGAGACCAGCCCGCGCTCGGGATGGAGCCAGCGGACCAGCGCCTCCGCTCCGACGATGCGGCCCGTCGCGAGGGAAACGACGGGCTGGTAATGGATGCGCAGCTCGTCCCGGTCGAGGGCGCGGCGCAGATCGGTCTCGAGCCGCAAGAGCGCCATCGCGCGGTCGTGCATGCTCGGGTCGAACTCGACGAAGCGGCCCCGCCCCTGCGCCTTGGCCCGGTAGAGCGCGGTGTCGGCGTCGCGGAGGATGTCTTCGGGCCGGGCGTAGCCGCTGCTTCCGTGGGCGATGCCGATGCTCGCGCCGCTGAAGATCTCCTGCCCGCCGATGGAGAACGGCGCGCGCAGATCCTGCTGGACGCGCTCGGCGACCTTGAGCGCCTCGGCCTTGTTCTTCACGTCCTCGATGAGGATGGTGAACTCGTCGCCGCCCAGCCGCGCGACGGTGTCGCCCGCCCGCAGGCAAGCCTGCAGCCGCCGCCCGACCTCGGCCAACAGCTCGTCGCCGCGGACGTGGCCGAGGCTGTCGTTGATGACCTTGAAGCGATCGACGTCGAGGAAGAGCACCGAGAAGCTGCTCCCCTGCCGGCGCTTCTCCAGCGCCAGGCGGTGGGAGAGGCGGTCCATGAACAGCGCGCGGTTGGGCAGCCCCGTGAGCGCATCGTGGAAGGCGTCGTGGAGCAGCTTCTGCGAGGCGCGGCGGATTTCGGTGACGTCGGTTCCGATGCGGGCACAGCCGATCACGCGGGCGCCCTCGCGCAGCGGGAGCTGATTCCACTGGATGAGGCGCTGCTCGCCGTTCGCGGTCTGCAGCTCGCGCTCGATGTTTGGTTGGAAGTCGCCCCGCGGCAGCTCGGCGAGATAGGCGCCCCGGCGCGACTCGCGTTCCTCGGCCGGCACGAAGAGGTCGAACCAGTTCTTCCCGACGACGTCCTCGCGGCCATAACCGGTCAGCCGCAGGAGCGCGTCGTTGCAATAGCTGACGCGGCCCTGCACGTCCTGCAGGACGGCGAGGAACTGCATCACTTCGAGGAGCTCGCCGAGCTGCCGTTGCGATTCGGCGCGCAGCCGCTCGGCCTCGATCGGAAGCGGAAGGGACATCGCTCGTTCAACAATACCGGCAATCACCGGCGCGGCCAGTATCCGAACTGCGGCGCTGGAAGCGCGCCGCGCACATGCCCGCAGGGAGTGCTACGTCTTGACTCTAGGCAGCGGCACCCGGCGCGAGGCGCGCGCCCTGTTCGGCGCTCAAGAGTTTTTCCATCCCTTTCGCGTCGATCGGCCGGCCGAAGAGATACCCTTGGCCATACTCGCAACCGAGCCCGCGCAGCACCTCGAGCTGCTCGCCGGTCTCCACCCCTTCGGCGATCAAGGTGAGCCGCAGCCCGCGCGCGAGATTGACGATGGCCGAGACGATCTCCCAGCTCCCGACGAAGGAGCGGTCGATCTTGAGCGTGTCGAGGCGGAAGTTGTGCAGGTAGCTGAGCGAGCTGTAGCCCGTGCCGAAGTCGTCGAGGTCGAGCGAGACCCCGAGTGCGCGCAACTCGGCCAGCACCTGCACCGCCTGCGGCGCGTTGTCCATCAGCATCGACTCGGTCAATTCCAGGCGCAGATTGCGTGGCGAAAGGCGGGTCTCGGCCAGGGCGCGCGCCACCGTATCGACCACGTCGGACATGAGGAACTGCCGCACCGAGAGATTGACGCCGACCGTCAGCTCCAAGCCGCGGTGGCGCGCTTGCCACTCGCGCGTCTGCCGGCAGGCTTCGCGCAGCACCCATTCGCCGATGGGCACCACCAGGCCCGTCTCCTCGGCCAGCGGGACGAACTCCATCGGCCGGAGCTGCCCGCGCGCAGGATGGTTCCAATGCACCAGCGCCTCGAAGCCGACGATGGCCCCTGTCGCGAGCGAGACCACCGGCTGGTAATGGAGCTGGAGCTCGGCGCGATCGAGAGCGCGGCGCAGGTCGCTCTCCAGCTGCAGCGCCGCCATCGCGGTCCTGTGCATCGCCGGATCGAACTCGGCGTGTCCGGCGGGTCCGCGCGCCTTGGCGCGGTACATCGCCAGGTCCGCGTCGCGGAGGATCTCCTCGGCGGAGAGATAATCAGGGCAGCCGTGGGCGATGCCGATGCTCGGCGTGACGACGATCTCGCGATCGCCCAGCGCAATCGGCGCGGAGAGCTCGCGCTGGATCTTCTGGGAGACCCTCGCCGCCTCGAGCGCGTCTGGCACGTCCTCGAGCAGCACGGTGAATTCGTCGCCGCCCAGCCGCGCCACCATGTCCTCGGGCCGCACGCAGCCGAGGAGCCGCTGGGAGGTGGTGACGAGCAGCTCATCTCCCGCCCTGTGGCCGAGGCTGTCGTTGATCAGCTTGAAGCGATCGAGATCGATCACCAGCACGGAGAAGCCGCTGCCCTTGCCGCCGCGAGTGCGCGCCAGAGAGCGACCCAGGCGGTCGATGAAGAGCGCGCGGTTGGGAAGGCCGGTGAGACCATCGTGGAGCGCGTCGTGGCGCACCTGCGCCTCCGCCAGCTTGCGCTCGGTGAGATCGAGAAAGAGCCCGATGGCGGCCGGCTTCCCTGCGAAAGTGCCGTGGTGTCCGTAGACTTCGAGCGGCACCCGCGAGCCGTCCTTGCGCTGGGCGCGGAAGGCGCTGCGGATGTCGCCGCCGTTGCCCTCGACCTGGCTGCCGATGTGGCGCATCACTTCAGCGCGATCGACTTCGGCCACCAGGTCGCCGGCGGGCATTCCGATCAGCTCTTCATTTCGGTAGCCGAGCATCTCGCCCAACCGCGCGTTGGCCCAGGCGATGCGGCCCTCGACCACCGCCGCCACGCCCGCGAGCGACTGTTCGGTAAGCCAGTGGAAGATTTCGGAGCTGCGGTCCAAGGGTAGGATACCTTCACACACCCTGCCCCCAACTCCGTAGTGGGGTCAAGCGACGGTGATCACACTGCCTTTGCTCTCGTCGTGGAAAAACCAGTCGCGCAGCGCTTGTCGCGTAGTTTGACGCGCCATCTCCGCGATCGACGACGTCAGCGGAATGTTCTTGGGACACGCCTGCACGCAGTTGGCGGCCTTGCCGCAGTCGGCCACGCCGCCTTCCGGCATCAGCGCGCGCAATCGCTCGCTGGCGTTCATCCGGCCGGTGGGGTGATTGTTGAAGAGCCTCGTCTGCGAGATGGCCGCCGCTCCGATGAAGGCGGCGCTCTCGCCCACCTGCGGGCAGACCTCGAGGCAACAGCCGCAGGTCATGCAGGTGGAAAGGACGTAGTTGATCTCCTGATCCTCCGGCGCTTGCCGCGGGCCGGGGCCGAGATCGTACGTGCCGTCGATGGGGATCCAGGCGCGCACGCGCTTGAGGGCGTCGAACATCTTCTGCCGATCGACGGCGAGATCGCGCACGAGCGGGAACTTCTTCATCGGCGAAAGGGTGATCGGCTGCTCGAGGTGATCGATGAGCGCCGAGCAGGCCTGCCGCACCCTTCCGTTGACGTTCATCGTGCAGGAGCCGCACACCTCCTCGAGGCAGGCAGCGTCCCAGGAGGGCGGGCTGGTCCGCTGGCCGTCCGCGGTCAGCGGATTGCGCTGGATCTGCATCAGCACCGAAATGACGTTGGCGTTGGGCCGCCGCTCGACGTGGAACTCCTCCCAGCGGTGCGGATGGCTGCGTTCGATGCGGACGACGACCTTCTCAGTCATAGTGCCGCGGCTCGGGGGCGAGGATGGGATTCTTCAGGCTCTGCAGATCCTGGAACAGTACGCTCGGACCCTGCGACGTCCACTTGCCCATGCTGTTCTTCAGCCACTTGTCGTTGCGCGCCTTCCAGGCCGCCATGAATTCCTTGTCGTCCTGCGGCCGCGAAGTCTTCGGCTTGGGGAGCACGAACTCCGGCTTGTAGTGGCTGCCGCGGCTCTCGTCGCGCAGGCGCGAGGCCACCAGATTGAGGTGGGCGATCTCCAGCATGTTCCAGAGCTGGTTCAGGTAGGTCGCGCTCTGGTTCAAGGTGCGGCCGGTGTCGAGCACGGAGCACTTCTTCCAGCGCTCCTTCATCTCCTGGATCTTGACGACGGCGTCGTCGAGCTCGGGGTTCTTCTTCACCACCGTCGAGACCTTGACCATCAACTCGCCCATCTGCTGGCCGATGAGGTAGGGATTCTCCGGCCCCTCCATCTTGTAGATCTTGTCGAATCGCTCCGCCCACTGCCCCTTGGCACCCTGCAAGAGCGAGGCGGGGACGTCGCCCTTCTTCGGCGCGGCGTTTCTGGCATGGCTGATCATCGCCGGGCCGCCGATCATGCCTGCGTAGATGCAGCTCAAGAGCGAGTTTGCTCCCAGGCGATTTGCGCCGTGATAGGCGTAATCGCACTCGCCGGTGGCGTACAGCCCGGGGATGTTGGTCGACTGCTGGCGCGGGCTGCCCGGCACCAGGTCGTTCTTGCCGTCGGCCTCGTAGTCGACCCACAGCCCGCCCATCGAGTAGTGGACGGCGGGGAAGATCTTCATCGGATTCTTGCGCGGATCGACGCCCTGGAATTTCTCGTAGATCTCCATGATGCCGCCGAGCTTTCGATCGAGCGTCGCGGCGGGGATGTGCGTGACGTCGAGGTAGACCACGTCCTCGCCGCCCACGCCCATGCCCAGGTCTTTCACCACCGAGAAGATCTCGCGCGAGCCGACGTCGCGCGGCACGAGGTTGCCGTACTTGGGATATTTCTCCTCGAGAAAATACCAGCGCTCGTTCTCGGGGATCTCCCTGCCAAGCCTTTTGTCGCCCTTCTGCTTCGGCACCCAGACGCGGCCGCCCTCGCCACGCGCCGATTCCGACATGAGCCGGTGCTTGTCTTCGCCGGGAATGGCGGTCGGATGCACCTGGACGAATTCGGCGTTGGCGTAGATGGCGCCGTCCATGTAGCTGCGGCCGTTGGCGCTGCCCGTATTGATGGTGGAGTTGGTGCTCCGGCCGTAGACGATGCCGGGCCCGCCGGTCGCCAGGCAGACGGCGTCGGCGGCGAAGGCCTCGATCTGCATCGTGCGCAGGTCGATGGCGGCGATGCCGCGGCAGGCGCCCTGCTCGTCCTTGATGAAGCTCAGGTACTCCCAGTATTCGAACTTGCGCACCAGCCCTTCGCTCTCGTAGCGGCGCACCTGCTCGTCGAGCGCGTAGAGCAGTTGCTGTCCGGTGGAAGCGCCGGCAAAGGCGGTGCGGTGGTGGAGCGTGCCGCCGAAGCGGCGGAAGTCGAGCAGCCCTTCGCTGGTGCGGTTGAAGGGCACGCCCATGCGGTCGAGCAGGTAGATGATCTGCGGCGCGGCGTGGCACATGCCCCTGACGGGCGGCTGCTCGGCGAGAAAATCGCCGCCCTTCAAGGTGTCTTTGACGTGGATGTCCGGGTGGTCGCCCTCGCCTTTGGTGTTGACCGCCCCGTTGATTCCGCCCTGTGCGCAGACCGAATGGCTTCTCTTCACCGGCACGATGGAGAAGACGTCGACGTGCTTTCCCGCCTCGGCGAGCTTGATCACCGTCATCAGCCCGGCGAGCCCGCCTCCCACCACGATGTATCGTTCGGGCATTGCGCGCGCGTCATAGCGCATGAGGACTACGCCCGCAACGAACGGCTCAGGAGCTGAGCCGCCGGCGGAAGCGGCGCTGCTTGGCGCGGTTGCCGCACTCCTTCATCGTGCAGTAGCGCCGGCTGTGGTTCTTGGTCTCGTCGAGGAAGAGCCAGCCGCAGCGGCCCACTTCGGCCTCATCGCAGATGTGCACGCGCTCGAGCTCGCCGGAGAGGATTTCTGCCGCATCGAGCGCCAGGGGAATGAGGAAGGCGAGAAGGTCGCCCGGCTCTTCCTGCCAGTCGAGCTCATAGCCGGATCCGCGCGGGATCAGGCGGCGGCGGGACATCGCATCCGCGATCCAGCGGTTCACCAGCTCCAGCGCCTGCGCCGGCGGCCGGCGCGAGCGCAGCGCCGAGAGGATCAGGTCGTGGAGCGCCTCGCGGACCCGCCGCGCGCTCTCCACCGCCTGTTCGGCGCGCTGCGGATGCCGGGCCGCCTCGGCGAGGAGCGCCTGCCCGCGCCGGGAGTCGATCAACCGCGCCTGGCGCGCCCAGCGGATCAGGTCGCCGTAGGCGACGAGGTGTTCGCTGGCGCTCGCCGGGCGCAGGCCGCCGACGGTGTTGACGAAGTCCAGGCTGGGCCGGCCGCCGACGTACTCATATTCGTAGAGGTCTTTGCTCATCGGTTCGTAACCTTCAAAATGCACTTGACAGGTTATGTACCTCAGCGTAGTGTAACTGTCAAGATTGCTTTAGGAGGTTACGAACATGGAGAAGACCAAGGCCTTCCGGCAGTGCCTGCATCCGTCCCCGCTCGGCTTCGCGCTCGGCGTCCTGATGATCGCCTTCTCGCTCGGCCTCTGGGTATGGATCCTCGCTGGCCTTTCGCCAGCCCACGGCGAGAACGGCTACAGCTTGATCTCGTCCACCGTCTTCTTCACCGACTGGAAGGAGCGGTCGAACATCGCCTTCTCCTCCGCGGTGAGATCGAGCTGGTGAACCTTTTCCACCCCACGCGCGCCGATGGTCACCGGCACGCCCATGTAGTAGCCGTGGATGCCGTACTCGCCCTCGAGCAGCGCGGCGCAAGGGAGGACGCGCTTCTTGTCCTTGAGATACGACTCGGCCATGACGATGGCGCTGGTGGCCGGCGCGTAGAAGGCGGATCCGGTCTTGAGCAGCGCGACGATCTCGCCGCCGCCCTTGCGGGTGCGCTCGACGATGGCGTCGAGGCGCTCCTTGGAGAGCATCTTCTCGAGAGGAAGTCCGCCGACGCTGCAGAGGCGAGTCACCGGCACCATGTCGTCGCCATGGCCGCCCAGCACCAGGGCGTGCACGTCCTCGATGGAGACCCCGAGCTCCTCGGCGAGAAAGAGGCGGAAACGAGAGGTGTCGAGCACGCCTGCCATCCCGACCACGCGGGACTTGTCGAAGCCGGTGATCTTCTTCATGGCGTAGACCATGGCATCGAGCGGATTGCTGATGACGATGACGAAGGCGCCGGCGCACTTCTCGCGCAGGTTGGTGGCCACGTCGCGCATGATCTTGATGTTGACGCCGAGGAGGTCCTCGCGGCTCATCCCCGGCTTGCGCGGTACGCCGGCGGTGACGATCACCACTTCGGCGCCGGCGACCTCGTCGTACTTGTTGGTGCCGATGATCCGCGCGTCGTAGCCGTCGGCTGCGCGCGACTGCATGATGTCGAGCGCCTTGCCCTGGGGAATGCCCTCGACCACGTCGTAGAGGACGACGTCGCCTAGCTCCTTTTGCGCCGCGAGCAGTGCGAGGTTGCCGCCGATCTGTCCTGCCCCGATGAGGGCGATCTTCCTGCGGGCCATGGCGAGTCTCCTTGGGCGCGCTCTTTAGCGTGTTGCGGTACCGACGGCAACACGCAGCCGATCGCCTCAGAAGTGCTCGACGATCGCCTCGCCGAACTGGGAGCACTTCACTTCGCGGACGCCCTTCTCTCCCTCGGCCGTCATCATCCGGGCGAAGTCGTAGGTGACCGTCTTGGCGGCGATGGCGCCGTCCATGCCCTTGACGATCAGGTCGGCGGCCTCGTTCCAGCCCAGGTGGCGCAGCATCATCTCGCCGGAGAGGATGACGCTGCCGGGATTGACCTTGTCCAGGTTGGCGTACTTGGGCGCGGTGCCGTGCGTCGCCTCGAAGATGGCGTGGCCGGTGACGTAGTTGATGTTCCCGCCCGGCGCGATGCCGATGCCACCGACCTGCGCGGCGAGGGCGTCGGAGAGATAATCGCCGTTCAAGTTGGGCGTGGCGATGACGTCGAACTCCTCCGGCCGCGTCAGGACTTGCTGGAGCGTGATGTCGGCGATGGCGTCCTTGACGACGATCCCCTGCGGCAGCTTGCACCAGGGGCCGCCGTCGATCTCCTGCGCGCCGAACATCTCCTTGGCGACCTTGTATCCCCAGTCGCGGAAGGCGCCCTCGGTGAACTTCATGATGTTGCCTTTGTGCACCAGCGTGACGCTCTTGCGCTTGAACTGGACGGCGTAACTGATGGCGCTGTGCACCAGCCGCTCGGTGCCGAGATAGCTGATCGGCTTGAGTCCGAGACCCACCTGCACCGTCGCCTCGCGCTTGCGCGCGCCGATCGCCTCGAGCTGTTTCTGCCAGCCTTCGCCGGCCTCGCGCGTTCCGAATCGGATTTTTTTGAATTCTCTTGGAAACTCTTTTGCAAAGAATTGCAAAACCTTTTCCGCCTCGGGAGTGCCGGCGGCGTACTCGATGCCGGCGTAGATGTCCTCGGTGTTCTCCCGGAAGATGACCATGTCGACCTTCTCGGGGCGCTTCACCGGGCTGGGCACGCCCTTGAACCAGCGCACCGGGCGCAGGCAGACGAAGAGATCGAGCATCTGCCGCAGCGCCACGTTGAGCGAGCGGATGCCGCCGCCCACCGGAGTCGTCAAGGGCCCCTTGATGCCGACCAGATACTGGCGGAAGGTCTCGACGGTCTCGTCGGGCAGCCAGTTGTCGAAGAGATTCTTCGCCTTCTCGCCCGCGTAGACCTCGACCCAAGCGATCTTGCGCTTGCCCCCGTACGCCTTCTGCACCGCCGCGTCGAGCACGCGCCGCGAGGCGCGCCAGATGTCGGAGCCGGTGCCGTCGCCCTCGATGAAAGGGATGATGGGCCGCTCGGGCACCGAGAGCCTGCCGTTCTTCTGCTCGATTCGCTGTCCGTCCTTGGGAATCTGCGGCGCGGCGCTGGGCATGGCGGGGTCCTCTCGTGGAGGGGCGCGCAAGATAGCGCGTCGGACTGTCCCCGCCAACGCCGCGAGCGCGTCGCGTCAATGTCCACGGCCCGACTGCTGAAGAATTGTTGCGGGCCCCCCTTCCCGCCAGCGCCGCCATGACTATGCTCTGGCATCCGTTCGAGCACCTACATCGCGCGGAGGGAGTGCCATGCAGCTCGAATTCCAGTGCCAGAAGTGCGAGGAGTCCTTCTCGCTCGACGTCTCCGACGTCCAGACCGACCCCACCCTGCGCTGTCCCGGCTGCGGTACTCGCGCGCCCGAGGAGCAGGTGGAGGCGGTCGTCGGTGCGCTCGAGGAGGTCTTCGCAGCCCTGGCACCCCTCCGCCGCAAGTTCACCGCCTCGGTCGAGGTGAACAGCGAGGACATGCCTCCGCCCTACGACGAGACGCCTGCCGTCTCGCGCAAGGCCGCGCTGCTCGACGAAGAGGACAGCGAGGACGAGGACGAAGAGGACGAAGAGGTTGCCGAGATGGAGTAGGCCGGGGCTTCCTTCCGCCGGCGCGCACGCTACCTTCCTTCAAGGATGGTCCCGCGAGGCAGCTTCGTCCTGCTCGTTCTTCTCGGCTGCGCTCTCGGCGGGCTCTGCAAGCTCTTGCAACCCGCGGCTGTCACGGCGGCCGTCGAGCTGAAGGCGGAGCAGGTGGTGCGGCTCCAGGGCGGCATGCCGGTCTTGATCCTCCGAGAAAACGACGGCGCGCGGCGACTGCCCCTGCCGCTCGGCCGCGCCGAGGCGGCGCAGATCGAGCGCAGTTTGAAGACGAGGATCGCGCCCTCGCTGCTCTCGCAATCGATCGAAGCGCTGGGTGGCCGGATTCTGCGCGCCTCGATCGACGATCTCTCCGGCCCGGCGCTGCGCGCGCACCTGATCTTGTCGAGCGGCTCGCAACAGCTGAGCATCGAGGCGCCGCTGGCCGACGCGCTCTCGCTCGCGCTCGAGGCGGGCGCGCCC
>Ga0209471_1001032_pt1 | contig 17201 bp, 17 predicted proteins | sample GraSoiAngelo_128_FD_185885 | JGI IMG/M metagenome (GOLD analysis project Ga0209471, IMG submission 185885) | Grasslands soil microbial communities from the Angelo Coastal Reserve, California, USA - 14_0927_12_20cm (SPAdes) (version 2) | ecosystem: Environmental > Terrestrial > Soil > Grasslands ...
GGACTCACTTCGCGCCTTTCCCCGAGAGGATGACTTTCACTGTGTCGATCACGATCGTCACGTCGAAGACGATCGACAGGTGCTTGACGTAGTAAAGGTCGTACCGCAGCTTCTCCATCGCATCCTCGACCGACGCGCCGTACCGATACTTCACCTGCGCCCAGCCGGTCACGCCCGGTTTGACCGCGTGGCGCTCCATGTAGAAGGGAATCGCGGCGGCAAGCTGCTGGACGAAATACGGACGTTCGGGCCGCGGTCCCACGAAGCTCATGTCGCCGCGGACCACGTTCCAGAGCTGAGGGAGCTCGTCGAGCCGCGTCAGCCGGATGAACCGGCCGACGCGCGTCACGCGATCGTCCCTGTCCTTCGCCCATATCGGCGTGCCCGCCTCCGCATCGGCGCGCATCGAGCGGAACTTGCACAGCGTGAACGTGCGTCCACCCTCTCCGACCCGTTCCTGGCGGTAGAGGGCGGGCCCGGGCGAATCGAAGCGAATCGCAATCGCGGTGGCCGCCATCAGCGGCGCTGTGATGACGCCGAGGATGATCGACAGCGCGAGATCGAGCATCCGCTTCACGAAGCGCGTCCAGCGCGACGCCCGAAAGCCATCGGAGAAAATCAGCCAGCTCGGTTTCAGGTCGTCGATGAGGATCTTGCCCGTCAGCCGCTCGTACGTCGTCGTCGCGTCTTCGACGCGAACGCCGCGGAGTTTCGCGCGCAACAGCGCTTCAATCGGCAGGCGGCCGCGGCGATCGGACAGCCCGACGATGATGCGATCGACGCGCCGGCTCGCGACCAGCCGATCGATGTCGGTTGCGGCGCCGATGATCTCGTGGCGGCGAACCTGTATTTCGGCCGCGTCGGACGACCCGCTGCTGCGCGCGTTCAGCGATCCCGACGGTGATTTGTCGCGGGTCTCTTGCGTGAGGAACCCGACGAGCCGGTACGCGAAGTCCTGCTGGGTGGCGATCTGCTGCGCGAGCATGCGCGCGGTGTGGCCCGTGCCGAGGATCAGCACCCGCTCTTCCAGGTGCGGATCGCGCGCGACGTAATTGAACGTGACGCGCCAGGCCAGGACGGCGACGACGAAGACGCCGAGCGCCGTCACGAAGGTGCCGGAATCGAGAATCAGCGACGGAACGGCGACACATGCCGCCGCGAGCACGATTGCCGCCGCGCCCGCGGCCTGCAGCAACCGCACGACGAGCTCGCGATTGGAATGCACGACCGTCAGGTCGTACAAATCGTTGTAATAGAAGCACAGCTGACACAGCGCGGTGACGATGGCGATCTTCCAGCCGGTCGCGACCACGCCGCTCGCTCCGCCGTGCAGGCTCGCCGCAAGCGCCATCGACCCCGAGATCAACACGACCTCGAAGGTGAACACCGTCAGCCCTCTGACGGACACGTTGCGGTTGAAGACCTGCATGGCTCCTTTGCACCCGCTACGCCGCTTCGTTCAGCACGATGCCGAGCAGCTTGCCGGCGTCAATCGCGCCGATCGCGTCATGAATGGCCGGCTTCGACGTCATGCCGGCGCGCACGACCAGAATGACACTGTCGACGAGCGGCGCCAGGATGCTGACGTCGGCCAGCGGCGTGGCGGCGGGCGAATCGATGATGACCCGGTCGAATCGCGAACGAAGCGACTCGATGACGCGGCGCATCGCCGTCGTTCCGAGAAGCTCCGCGGGATGCGCCGAGGGGCTGCCGGCGGGCAGGACGGTTATATGGTGTTCTTCGACGGTCACGAGCGCCTCTTCGAGAGCCGCGCGGCCGGTGAGGACGTCGGACAGTCCGACGCCCTCCGCCAATCCGAAGAGCCGCTGCTGCAGGGAGGCGCGGAGGTCGGCGTCGACGACGCAGATGCGCTGCTGGTATTCCTGCGCCATCGCGAGCCCGAGGTTCGCGGCCGTCAGGCTCTTGCCGTCGCCGCGTCCCGGACTCGTGACGAGGACGACGTTGACGGCGCCGCCGGTCTCGGTGTGAGCGATCCGCGTGCGGAGCGCGCGATACTGCTCGGCCGCCACGCCCGGCGGCGACATCGCGGTGATCAGCCGTGGATTCAAGTGCGCGTCGGTAACCACACGCGTCGGTGGAACCTCGGGCTCGGCAACGCTTTCGGTCTCGGCGGCAACCCCCGTCGGCGGGATGAATGTCGCCGCCGAATCCATCGTCGAGACGCCGGCCATCGCCTGATCGGCGACCGGCCGTATGCGGCGGACCGCGCCTTCACGCTCCGCCTTATCGAGGATGTTCTGGATTCGGCTCATATCGATCTCCTTCACCTCACACGGGCTGGATCCGCGCAACTTCGCCGAGGACCGGCACTTCGAATTCGTCTTTCAACTCACGCACATCGTGAACGGAGCGATCGAGGTACTCGCGCGCGAGCGTCATCGCGCCACCGAGAAAGACGCCGGCTGCGATCGAAATGAGCATCACGCGCCAGGGGACCGGCTTGGTCGGCTCGTTGGGATACGAAGCCGGATACAGGATCATGAACTGCTCGCCGCTGCGGTTCCGCTCGACGTTCTCGGCAATCGTGGACGCATGCAGCTTCGCCGAAAGGTCGGAATACTGCTGTTTCTCGAGGTCGAAATCGCGCTGCAGCGTCGCCAGCTGCTGTTCGACCATCGGCGCCGCTTCGACGCGCGCCTGATAAACGCCGATCTGTCGCTGCGCGTCGGTGCCGGCGCGCTGCAGCTCGCGAATCCGAAGGCGCGACATCTCGCGATCGGCGGAGAGCTGGCGGTACGCCGGATCCAGCTGCAGCTGCGCGAGGCGATCGGCCTCGGGCCGCTGTCGCTCCGCCAGAACGTCCTTGCGGGCATTGGCGATCTCTTCCTCGAGGCGCTGCACTTCCGGATGCTTATCCGTGTAGACCGCGCGCGCCGTGGCGAGCTCGCGCTGCAGCGTCAGGAGGCGGCTCTCGGGCGGCAGGGCGGCGTCGGACCCACGCGGTACGAACAGCACGTCAGCGTTGCCTTGTTTGAGCCCGTCGATCTGGCGCTCGATCATCGACAGCCGATCCTGTTCGCTGCGCAGCGCTGTCGCGTTCGCTTCGAGCTGCTGGCGGAGCCCGGAGAGGTTCTGAAGGTTCGCTTGCGTCTGCTCCGGCAGCCGCCCCATGTACGCTTCCTTCGCCTTGCGGAGGCGACCCTCGAGGTCGGCGAGGCGCACCTGGCTCGCGTGCAGCTGCGCCGCGATGAACATCGAGGTGTCCTCGGCGCGCTCCGCGCGCGTCTTCGAGTTCTCGTCGACGAACACAGTCGCGAGACGGTTGGTGATTCGCTGCGCGCGGGCGGGATCGGGGTCGCCGTAGGCGACGATGAACGTGTCGAGCCGACGGATCTCATTGGTTTGCGCCACCGGCTCCGGAACCGTGATCGTGATCCGCCGCCGCAAGCCGCCGACTTTTGGATCGTTCGGCGCGCCCGACCCAAGTCCCTCTTCGCGCACGACACGGGCGAGGATCTGCAGACTCAGCAGCTGTTGCGACATCGCGCGCATTCGTTCCTGGTTGTCGAGCGGCGACGCCTGGTTCACCAGATTCGGAGAGACGATCGGCGCCGCAACCCCGAGCGTCGCCGTCGAGGTGTACTCCTTAGGGAGGAATCGAACCAGCAGCAGGCCGACGAGGATCGACAGAGCGATTGGTACGATGAGCCACCACTTCCGGCGGCCGACGACCGACACGTAATCGAGGGCATGAACGTGTGTCTCTTCCATCAACGGATCCTCATGGGTTTGCTCGTAATGACTTGGAACCCGAAACGATTTCGATTGAGCTCGCCGCCCGGACGATCGATCGTCTGGCGCGAGCCGTCATAGAACCCTTCGAGACGCACCCAGGGCTGCACGGTATAGCCGATCGACCCCTGGGCCCACCACGATCGAAGGCTGAGCGCGCCCGGCGTGAGCGGGTCGTTGGTGCGCCACGACATCGATGACTGCGAATAGAGCCTGCGCCACAACGGCAAACGCAGCCGAACCGTGAACTCGCGGTTGTCGGTCGTACCGCCGAAGCCGTACGCAGGAACGAATGAACGGCTATAGCCGACGTCCACCGCAGCGGTGTGGAACTGCCTTGTGAGACGTGCCTTCATCAGCGGTCCCGTGCGCGCCGGGTTCAGCTCGGTGACTCCGAGCCGCGAGAGGCCGAAAAGTCCGGAGACACGGAGCACGTCGCTGATCGCGTGCTCGAGGCCGACTCCGCCGTTCATCACGTCGAACGTTTGGCCCTCGGCTCCGACGCTCGCGTGTTCGACGTCGCCGTCCGCGATGAGCGACGTTCGCGTCGACAGCTTGTAATTGAGGCCGAGCGAACCGCCTTCACTGTGGCCGCCGCGCAGCTGAGGGAATTGCGGCAGCTGATCGAACTCGACCCATTCCCAGTGATAGCTGGTGGTCATCGACAGCCGTTTCGTGAGCACGGCATCGATCCCGCTGCGGAAATCGTTGATGCGCGAACCGGTGCGCAGGAACGGGACGCCGACCAGCAGCGCCAGCTGCGTGGTCGGCATCACCGCAACGGTGTCGCTCGCGAATACCGAGAAGTGCCGCGAGAGGAGCCGCCGGAACGATGCGGATCCGTGCTGCTCGTAGCTGTCGAGCGCATTCAGGTCGCGGTAGATGAGGAACGCGCCGTCGTAGTTGCCGGCAAACTGGCTGCGCCGGCCGTTGAACTCGACGTCGCCGCGCGGGTTCAGGACCGAGAGGAAATCGCTTCGCGCTGCATCGCCGTTACCGTGGAGCAGCACGTTGTCGTCCCAACTGCCCGAATAGGCCAGCGACGGCGTCGCGGTCCAGCCGCTTGCCGTTCCTTGCGGCGTCGGCGACTCCCCGACGTTGACTCTCGAGTCCTGCGCGGCCGCGGGCCACGCGCCGCTCAACGCGATCGCTGCAAGCGCCGCCAGCCAGCCGGCCGAATGTCGCATCGTCATCGCGGCCTCAGTCCGGAACGACGACCGTGTCGCCCGGCCGCAGGTAAACCGGCGCGCTGCCGCGGATCGCGTCCTTGTAGTTGAACGCGATCGTCTGCACGCCCAGTGAAGACCGCCGGAGGATCCGGATGTTCTTCGCGTTGGCAAAGTCCTTCAAGCCGCCGGCGATCGCGAGCGCCTGCAGAACGGTCAGCTGGCTCTGGATCGTCACGGCGCCGGGATGGTTGACCTCGCCGGTCACGTACGCGACAGCCGGTGTGGCTTCGACGACGATCACGGTGACGACCGGATTCGTCATGTACTCCTTCAACTGTTTCGCGATGACGTCGCGCAGCTCGATCGGCGTGCGGCCGGTCGCCTCGAGATCGCCGAGGAGCGGCAGCGTGATCTTGCCGTCGGGGCGAATCTGGACCGACTGGGACATCTGCGTATCGCGATAGACCTCGATGCGCAGCTTGTCGCCGGGCGCGAGGCGGTAGTCGTCGACCAGCGCCGGCGCAGATTGCGCCGCCTTCTTGTCGTCAGGATCCTTGCCGGCGGCGGACACCGGCGCCGATAAACAGAGCGCGACCGTAGACAACGTGAGGACGGATGAGACGATCCGTGGGTGTGTGGTCATGGATGCTCCCTCAGTTCTTCTCGGCGGAGGAAGAGGTGTGGCTGCCGCCCCGCCAGTTCACAATCGGCCGCGACATGGCCTGGCGCTTCAGCGAATCGGCGTCGACGGCGTGCGTCGGATAGCAGGCGGCGCCCACGGCGATGCGCAGCGCGGTGGGGAACTCGTAGTTCTCGATCCGCGACACGACGCGATCGATCACGCGCGTGGAGTGCTCGAAGTCGGCGTCGAGCAGCACGAGCGCAAGGGCGCCGGTCTCCGTGTGGCCGAGGAGATCCGTGTCGCGCACTTCGCGGCCGATGATCTCGGCGACTTCGTGCAGCGTTCCTTCGTCGGCCGTCACCACCATTCCCTCCCATTCGCGGCTGGCTTCCACCGTCACCAGCGTCAGGAAGTTCTGGGACCGCACCGCGCGCTTGAGCTCCGAATCGAGGACGAACTCGAACGCGCCGGGCGTCAGCAGCCTGCCGCCCTCTTCGTAGAACGCACTACTGGCCATGTCGTTATGAAGCCTTGTCGAGGCCGTTTTCTTTGATCTTGTAGAGCAGCGCCTTGTAGCTGATGCCTAGAATTTCTGCGGTTTCTTTGCGGTTCCACCTGGTCTGCTGCAGCATCTTGAGAATGAGCTCTCGCTCGGCCTGCCGCGCCGCCTCGCGCGAGATGTCCTTCAGCGAGTAATTGCCCGCCTCCGTGGCCGCGATCGCGATCTCCGCGGGCGTCGGCCGCGCGGCGGGCGCCGGCGCCGCGCCCGACGCCTGCGATACGTTCGCGCGCGCGGGTACCGTGTGATGACTGCCGGCTGCCTGGTGACCGTTGCCGGACGCGCCGGCGGCCGGATACTGGATGCGGTGCGCGGCCATCGCGATGCCGTGCTGGATCTCCTTGCGGATCGGCGCTTCGCTGCCGAGCACCACGGCCCGCTTGATCAGGTTCTCGAGCTCGCGCACGTTGCCCGGCCAGTCGTGATCCATGAACAGCCGCATGGTGTCGGCCGACACGTCGGTGTGAGGTTTGTTGTATTGAACGGAGTATTTCTTGAGGAAGTACTCCGTGAGGATCGGAATCTCCTCGCGGCGCTCGCGCAGCGGCGGCAGGTTGATCGACACGACGTTGAGCCGGAAGAACAGATCCTCGCGGAACTGTCCTTCGGCGACGGCCTGCTCGACATCGCGGTTGGTGGCCGCAATGACGCGTACGTCGACGCGCATGTCGTGCTTGCCGCCGAGGCGCGAGAACTCGCCGTCCTGGAGCACCTGCAACAGCTTGGCCTGCAGCGGAAAGCTCATGTCTCCGATCTCGTCGAGGAACATCGTGCCGTGGTTGGCGAACTCGAACTTGCCCGGCTTCTGCTGAATCGCGCCGGTGAACGCGCCGCGCTCGAAACCGAATAGCTCCGATTCCAGCAGCTCGGCCGGCAGCGCGGCGCAGTTCACCTTCACGAATGGCTTGTCACGTCGGAGCGAGGAGGCATAGAGCGCTCGCGCAACAAGCTCCTTCCCGGTGCCGCTCTCGCCGCGAATGAGGACGGTGACGTCGGTGTCGGCCACGCGCTCGATCAGATCGCGGACTTCGGCCATCTTCTCGCTGTTGCCGAAGAGCAGGTTGTGCTGCTCCTGCGACTGCAGCTGCTCGCGCAGCGTGGCGACCTCTCGACTGAGCTGCCGCTGCTTCAGCGCGTTGGCGAGCGGCACCTCGAGATCGGTTGCGTCGAATGGCTTGCTCACGAAATCCGAAGCGCCGAGCTTCATCGCCTGCACGACCGTTGTCGTGCGTCCCTGACCCGAGACGACGATGATGGGGACCTCGCGATCGATCTTCTTCAAAGCCGCGAGCGCCTCGAGTCCGTCCATCGTGCCGGGGATCACGACGTCGAGAATCACGGCGGCCGGCCGCTCCGCGTGGTACCGCTTGACCGCCTCTTCGGCGCTGCCGACAGTGATCGCGGAATAGCCACGGTCGGAGAGGAACGATCGCAGGAAGTTACACATCGTCACATCGTCGTCCACGACCATGACTTGGGGTTTGCCGTTGAGATTCATAAGCGACACGTCGGCCGTATTCAGCAATGGCAGTGCCATTGCGGAAAATTAGTCGTGTGATTGGAGATTCCTACGGTTTGCTGTGAGGAAAGCGTTTCAGTGAAAGGATGGCCGGTGACGCAACGGAAGAAAACTTCTCACTGTAGTGTACAACGATACTCTTCCGTGCGCGCTCACTTGCGAGAGATCCCACACTCCTTGATTTTGTTGAGCAGGGTCTTGTAGCTGACGCCGAGCTGCTCCGCGGCGCGGCGGCGGTTCCAGTGCACCTGCCTCAGCGTATCTTCGATGATCGTGCGCTCGGCCTTGATTGCCGCGGCCTTCGCGACGTCCGCGAGCCGCGATCCGACCGGCGCCATCGCCACAGGTTCTTCCGGCTGCACCGCCTCGTCGTCATCTGCAGCGTCGACGAGGTCGGCCGGATCCTCGCGGAGATCGTCGGGCTCCTCGATCGCGACGCCGCCTGCGTGGCCGTGCGGATGCATCGCACCGCCGCCTGCGCCGGCGGCGGCGTACGCGGCGATGCCGCGCGGCGCGCGCGTCATCTCGCGGACGACGAGCTGCTCGTCCTGCAGAATCACGATCCGCTTGATCATGTTCTCCAGCTCGCGGATGTTGCCCGGCCACTCATAGGTCTGAAAGAGGTGCTGAAGCTCGTCGGACAGCTGGCGCTGCGGCCGGTTGTAGCGCCGCGCATAGCGGTCGATGAAGAACTGTGTGAGCTGCGGAATCTCGGCGCGCCGCTCGCGCAGCGGCGGCACCGTCACCTCGATCACCTTCAGGCGATAGTAAAGATCTTCGCGGAACTCACCGTGCTGGAGCATGACTTCGAGGTCGCGGTTCGTCGCCGCGACGACGCGCACGTCGACGTTGATCGATTTGTTGCTGCCGAGCTTCGTGAACTGCGCGTCCTGTAGCACGTGCAGCAACTTCGCCTGCAGCGCGGCTTTCATCTCCGCGATCTCGTCGAGAAAGATCGTGCCCGTGTCGGCCTGTTCGAACTTGCCGACGCGCGTCGTCGCCGCGCCGGTAAACGCGCCTTTCTCGTGGCCGAACAGTTCGCTCTCGAGGAGCTCGGCCGGCAGCGCCGCGCAATTGACCTTGACGAACGGCTTGTCGCGCCGGAGCGATCGCTGATGGATGGCGCGGGCGACGAGCTCCTTGCCGACGCCGCTCTCGCCGCGAATCAATACGGTGACGTCACTGTCCGACACCTGCTCGATGACCGATGCGATCGTTTTCATGTCGGGGCTGTCGCCCCAGAACAAGAACGCCCGGTCCTGGTCGTCGCTCAGCTGCCGCCGCAGCTCGGTGATTTCTGACACGAGGCGCGTTTTCTCGATCGCGCTCTTGATCGCGGCGTCGAGCGCGATCTCGCCGAGCCCCTCGGGATCGTCCGGCTTCACAACGTAGTCCGCGGCACCGAGGCGCACGGCCTCGACGATGGTGGAGGCCTGCTCGCGTCCCGACAGCATGATCGCCTGCAGATCCGCCTTCGCGGACTTGAGCGCGCGCAGCGTCTCGATGCCGTTCATGCCCGGCATCATCACGTCGAGGAGGACGATGTCGGGCGGATCGCCTGCCTTGACGGCGGCCACCAGTTCGTCGCCGCGCGAGTAGGACCGGGTTTCGTAGCCGCGGAGTGACAGGAAGGTACGAAGATAATTTGCGAACGCGGAATCGTCGTCCACGACCGCGACGTAGGGCTTCTTCAACGGTTACTCCGTAATCGGAAAACGAATGACGATCGCGTTTTTCTGCAGCCCCTCAGGCTCCGCCGGAGACCAGACATCGCCGCCAAGCCGCTCGATGACGCGCCGGGCGAGCGGCAGCGCCAATCCGAGGCCTCCGCGTTTCTCATACAACACGCCAGCGGGGCTGTCGTATGCGGCCGCTACGCTTTCTTCGTCGGCGATGATGACGAGGGCCGCGCTCCGACCCTCCAGCCGTTCGCGCCGGCACTCCGCAATCACGGTCGTCTGACCGGTCTTCTCACGCAGAATTGCTCGAAAAATCGCGTCAAATGCTTTGCGGAGCCGCATCGCGTCGCCTGTCATTCGCGCTCCGGTGCCCATCCCGCGAACCTCAAACCGGACTCCGCGATCACGACCCTCTTGCACATGCTCGGCCACTTCTGCCGCAAGCGCGAAGATGTCGAGCGGCTCTCGCCCGAGCTCGAGCGTTCCAGCCTCGGCCTTGCCGATATCGCTGAGCTCCTGGACGATTTCAACGAGCCGCGCGCACGATTTCTCGGCTTCGTCGATCATTTTGCGCTGTCGCTCGTTCAGCGTGGTATCGCGCTGGAGCATCCGGAGATAGCCGCCGACCACGCTGGCCGGCGTTCGGAATTCGTGGACCGCGAGAGAGAGAAGGCGGGGATCGCATTCGCGTGAGGTCGAGGTTCGCATCACGTTGCTCATCGTTCCGCGTCGAGCGTAACACAGGCCAACTTGAGAAAATGGGTTCCGCAAAAGGCCACTCAATAGACTGCAGCGAAGCCAGTCATCGCCGGGAAATCATATGAACCCAATGGTTTGTGCAGTTCAGCGATCTCTGCGCTTGCGGTACGTCCCTTGAACTCCGCACATGCGATACGGAATGGCTGACCGTCACAGACGTGGCTGAAAGATGCGGGCAAGAATGCGGAAACGGTATCGAATTCTCGTTCTCGCGGCGATTGTCGCCGCACTGGTCGTGCCGGTTGGATACGCCCTGTCGATAGAACCGCAACCGGTCGCCAAGTACGCGCGCACAGGCGTCGTCGCCGCACCATCCGCCTCCGTTGTGGCGTCGCCGGTGTTGATTCGTGCCGCTTCAGGCTCTGACGCAATTGCGGATTCACGATATCGGCCGGTCCCCGACTCGGCGAAGCTCCTGCTGGTCGGCAGCGCCCTCCTCGGTCTTGCCGCGATGGTGCGCAAGGCCATCTGAAGCCTGAGCCTCTGTCGACACGGTGTGCAGCGTATGTCTGCACTCCCAGGTCGGCGGAGGTTTTTCGGGCTCACCGACTACCATAGAACGCAGCGACCGCAGAGTTCGCAGAGTAGTCTTTCGTACGGTCTCAGCGATGGTTCGTTGACGATCCGTAAAATGATTCATCTGCCGATCTCGGCGCTCTCTACGTTGTACGGTGTTGATGGTTCCCATAAGCGTTGTCATCCCGGTCTTCCGCGACGAAGCCGCGCTGGCCCGAACGATCGACTCGACCGATTTCAACGGATGCGAGCTGATCGTGGCGTCGACGCCGGACGACCGCGCGCCGCTGGCGCTGCTGCGGGCGCGGCGGCCCGATATTCTGTGGCTTGAAACCCGGCGAGGCCGCGCGCATCAAATGAATGCAGGCGCGGACGTCGCGCGCGGCGACTGGATCGTTTTTCTTCACGCCGACACGCTGCTGACGCCGCGGTGGCGCGACGCCGTCGAAGCGGCCGATCGCGATCCGCGCGCCGCACTCGGTTGCTTCAGGTTCAAGCTCGAGTCGCCTCTGCTGGCGGCACGGGCGATCGAAGCCGGTGTGCGCGCGCGCGTGCGGCTCCTCGCGCTGCCGTACGGGGATCAGGCTTTGTTCATGCGGCGGCGCCTGTTCCAGGCGCTCGGCGGCTACGCGGACATCCCGCTCATGGAAGACGTCGACCTGGTCCGCCGGCTGCGATCGCACGGGACCCTGTTCAGGTCGCGGCTGCCGGCACTGACATCGGCGAGAAAATGGGAACAGGACGGCTGGATTCGGCGCACGGCGCGGAACCTGACGATATTGGCGCGCTATTTCGCGGGAACATCGCCTGAGCGGCTCCATCATCTTTATAATAACGACCATGCTCATCAAACGCCCGGCCGACATCCGCAGCTCTGAAATCAGCGACAAGAAGCTGTATCTGAATCGCCGCGAGTTCATCCGCGCGGCCGGCGTCACGGGTGTGGCCGCGGCCGCCGGCGCGATCGGTGCCGAGGCGCTCGTCGAGGCCAAGGGCGCGGCGCACGGACGCAAGCTCGCCAACATCAAGAAGAGCCCGTTGAGCGTCTCTAACGAGAAGATCAACTCGTGGGAAGACATCACGAGCTACAACAACTACTACGAATTCGGCACCGACAAGGACGGGCCGGAGCAGTACGCGCGCGACTTCAAGACGCAGCCGTGGAAGGTGTCGATCGAAGGCGAGTGCGCGAAGAAGGGCGTGATGGACCTCGAGGACGTCCTCAAGGGCGAAACGCTCGAGGAGCGCGTATACCGCCACCGCTGCGTCGAGGCGTGGTCGATGGTCATTCCGTGGGTCGGGTTCCCGCTCTCGAACTTGATCAAGCGGTGCGAGCCGACGTCGAAGGCGAAGTACATCGAGTTCACCACGGCGTACGACCAGCGCCAGATGATTGGCGTCCGCGTGCCGGTCCTGAACTGGCCGTACAAGGAAGGGCTGCGGATGGACGAGGCAATGCACCCGCTGACGATCCTCGTCGCGGGGCTCTACGACGAGGTGCTGCCGAACCAGGACGGCGCGCCGCTGCGCCTCGCGGTGCCGTGGAAGTACGGCTTCAAGCACATCAAGTCGATCGTGAAGGTGAAGTTCGTCGAGAAGCAGCCGCTCAATACGTGGCAGGAACAGGCGTCCAACGAGTACGGCTTCTACGCCAACGTGAACCCGTCGGTCGATCATCCACGCTGGAGCCAGGCGACCGAGCGGCGCATTGGCGAGTTCTTCCGGCGCAAGACCCTGCTGTTCAACGGCTACGGCGATCAAGTGGCTTCCCTCTACGCCGGCATGGATCTGCGAAAGAACTACTAACATTGCCGATTGATTGCGCCCTTCGACGCGCTCAGGGCGCCCCGAGCTTGTCGAGGGGCGGATTTCGGATTGCGGATTGATTGACGATTCAATCTTCAATCAATCCGAAATCCCCATTCCGAAATCCGCAATGCCGATTCGCATCCTCAAGATTCTGATATTTGTCGCCGCGCTCGGCCCTCTGGCCTGGCTGATTCGGGCCGGTCTCACCGGCAACCTCAGCGCGAACCCGCTCAGCGACATCACCAACGAGACCGGTGTCTGGACGCTTCGGTTCGTCTGCGTCACGCTCTCGATCACGCCGCTGCGGCGGCTCACCGGCTGGAACGCGCTGATTCGTTTCCGCCGCATGACGGGACTCTTCGCGTTCTTCTACGGCACGCTCCACTTCCTCACCTACGTCATCGTCGATCGCTTTGCCGGTCTCGATTTCCCCCACGGCATCGTCGCGTGGACCACGGTCGTGAACCTCGCAAAATCGGTCAGCGAGGACATCTACAAGCGGCCGTTCATCACAGTCGGGTTCGCCACGTGGTGCACGATGCTGCCGCTGGCGGTGACGTCGACGGCCGGGTGGATCCGGCGGCTCGGCGGGCGACGATGGAACAGGCTGCACCGACTGGTCTACGCGACCGGCGTCCTCGGCGTGCTCCACTACTGGTGGCTGGTGAAGGCTGACGTGCGCCGGCCGCTGACGTACGGATTCGTCGTCGCCGTGCTGCTGGCGTCGCGCGTGTACTGGTCGAGGGTACGCAGCGTGTCGCCCGCTGCGGCGCCGCGCGCGGCGAAATCGAGCGTGAGACTGTAGTTTGGAGCGCGACGCTTCAGCCGAGCGTCATCGACGCGCCGCCGTCGCGGTCTTCGCCCGCGCGCCCTCGTCGGGCGGCAAGTCGCGTCTCGTCGCCCATATCGCTGAACCGCGTTTGACCTCGCTGCGCGCTGCACTGCTGGCCGACACACTCGATGTCGTGTGCCGGTTCGGCGGCGTCGATCCGTTCGTGTTTTACACGCCCCATGACGGCGGCCACGAGATCGCGGCGCTCGCGCCCTGCGCGGTGACGCTCGTCGCGCAGCGCGGCGGCGATCTCGGCGCGCGGATGCTCGCTGCACTGCGTGACTTGATCGAGGTCCGCCGACACGCGCCGGCGGTTCTCGTCGGGTCCGACATCCCCTTGCTCGCCGCCGAGCATCTCTTCGAAGCAACCGACGCGTTGCGCCGGAACGGCGGCGTCGTCGTCGGTGGGGCGGATGACGGCGGGTACTATCTGATCGGGATGAACGAGATCCACGAAGGGCTGTTCGATCGCATCGCGTGGGGCGGCGACTCGGTGCTGATCGATACGCTTACGCGCGCCGATCGCCTCGGCGTCGACGTCCGCCTCGTGCGCGGCGGATACGACGTCGACACGATCGACGATCTGCGGCGCGTCGAACGCGATCTCGCGCGCGAACCGCCGGAGCGCGCCCGGCATCTGCGCGAGTGGTTCGTGGATGGCACGAGCGGTTTCACGGGATCGTGATGCGGCCGTCGGTCTGCTGGGTGATCTCCTGCTTCTGCTTCACGAACTTCTCGAACGCAGTCACCAGCAGGTCTCCCGACTCGGGTGCGATGAGCACCCGCTGGCCGGCGAACATCGTGTAGTTGTAGCCGCCCTTGAGTACGAAATCGGGCAGCGCCAGCGTGTACGCCTTGCCTGCATCGAGCCTCTGTCCGTTGACTTTCACATCGCGCACGCGATCCGTTGGCGGTGCGTTTCGATCGACGGCCATCTTTACCCCAGAGACCGGTGGAAATTGCCCGGCGGCGGCCGGCAGCTTCGATACGCCGCTGTTCAATGCCTGCAGCAAACGCGGCCGGACACCGAGATTTTGTAGACCACGTTCCCAAAGGGATGCATCGCCTGCGGCTCCTCGGCGAAGGCGCTCGTGATCGGAATCAGCTCGTAGAACCGCTCGGCGAGCAGAGCCCTACGCCGATTCACGTCGATCCGCGCGACCCACCTCGCCTCCGATCCGGCCTTGCTGATGAGCGTCCGGTTCTCGGTTGTCGTGATCGGAAAGTGCTCGTGGCCTCCGATCACGAGGTCGATCGCCGGAAACCGCTGCGCCAGCCTGCGGTTGTCGTCGAACGCCAGATGCGTGACGGCGACGATGATCGAGGCGCCCTGGGCTTTCAACGCCGGAATGTACTTCGCTGCGGCCGCGAAGGGATCGACGAGACGCGTATGCGTCAGCCGCTCGCGCGCGATCTCGGTCGTCGTCAGCACCAGCCCGATGAATCCGACCTTCAGCGCGCCGAACGTCTTCACGAAGTACGGCGCCGCGCCGCCGATCGGTCCTGGTGTCGATGACGTTCGAGATCACCCATTGCCACTTCGCCTCGCGCATGCGCTGCAGCAGCACATCGTCGCCGAAATCGAACTCGTGGTTGCCGAGCGTGGCGAGATCGAGTCCGGCGGCGTTGAGCGCGGCCACCATCTGCTCGCCCTTGAACACGCTCGAGGCCACTGACGGCGACAGAAAATCGCCTGCAAGGACGACGAACGGCATCCGTCCGGCGCGCGCGAGCGGCTGCTTCAGCGTCGCGACGCGCGCGAGGCCGCCCAGGCCGTCGATCGGCAGCGTCGAGTACACGTCGTTGATCTGCAGGAACGTGACCGGCGCACCATTGCGCGGGTGCGCCGCCTCGTCTTGAAGCTGTGCGTTGGCGACTGCCATCCGGCTGGAGCCGGACGCCACGTACGTCGCCGACGGCACGAACGCCGCAGCGGCGACGGCGAGCGCCGCGAGCAGACGCTTCATCGATACTCGATCCATTCGGGCATCTGCGTGAGGTCGACGTTGCCGCCGCTGAGGATGACGCCGACGCGCGTGCCGCGAATCGGCATCGCGCCTTCGAGCGCTGCCGCCGCACCCAGCGCGCCGGTCGGCTCAACGATCAGCTTCAGGCGTTCCCAGAGGTAGAACATCGTACGCAGCAGCGTCGGATCGTCGACTGTCGCCATGTCGGCGACGCATGAGAGGACGATTGGAAACGTGAGCTGACCGAGCGACGGCGTCCGGGCGCCGTCGGCGACCGTTTTGGGGTTGTGGACCGTCTGCAGCCGCTTCGAGCGAAACGATCGAGTCGCGTCGTCGCCGGCCGCGGGCTCGACGCCGATCACCTTGCAGTCCGGCGCGAGCGCACGCGCCGCGATCGCCGATCCCGACAGCAGTCCGCCGCCGCCGCACGGGACGAACAGGTAGTCGAGCGGGCCGATGTCTTCGATCAGCTCGCGCGTCGCCGTGCCCTGGCCTGCGATGATGTGCGCGTGATCGTAGGGAGGAATGAGCGTCAGGGCGCGCTCGCGCGCGAGCCGGCGGCCGATCTCCTCGCGGTCCTCGCGATCGCGGTCGTACAGCACGAGCTCGCCGCCGTACCCTTCGGTGGCGAGACGCTTCACCTCCGGCGCGTCCGATGGCATCACGATGACGCGCGGAACGTTCAACACCTGTCCGGCCAACGCAATCGCCTGTGCGTGGTTGCCCGATGAGAACGTCACCACACCCCGCTTCCGCTCGTCGCCGGTCAGGCGCGACAGCGCGTTGTAGGCGCCCCGGAACTTGAAGGCGCCGCCGCGTTGCAGGTTCTCGCATTTGAAAAACAGCTCGGCGCCGATGCGGCGGTTGATGGTCCGGGACGTGGCGACGGGCGTGTGGTGCGCGGCGCCCGCAATCTGCCGCGCCGCGCTTTCGATGTCGGCGAAGGTCGGAAAGGTCATTTCAACGCGCCGCTCAACTCTTCGTACACCTTTCTCACGGCGATCGGCCCCTGCGATTTCGCGAGCGTCCATGACGCGTACTCGCCGAAGTCGGCCCGCCTGATTGCCTCGTCGACCGGCACGGCCGCGTTGTAAAGCCTCGCAGCCTCCGCGACGACCGCCCGCAGCGCCTTGTGATAAGCCGCGAGCTCCTGGCGCAACACAGGTCCCGATTCGGTGTAGCCGTGACCTGGAAGATAGATATCCGCCTTCATGGCTTCCGCGCGGTCAACCGCTTTCAGCCATTCGCGTGGATACGCCGATCGCATCGCGGGGAAGACGCGGCTGAGAAACGTCTCGCGCAGAAACAGGATCTCTGTCGCGGGAGAAAGACGCTCAGATCGCCGCCGGTGTGCGCGCGTCCCAGAAAGACGATCTCGACATCTTCACCGCCAAGTTTCAACGGCAACTTGTCGGCAACGACCTGCGCGTTCGAAAGCGGCTTCCAGCCGTTCGGTCGCCGCTCGAGGGTTGCCCTCGACGCTGGATGAATGACGTACGTGATGCCGGATGGAAACGAGACATTGCCTCCCGTGTGATCGCCGTGATCGGAGTAGACGACGACGTACTTGATTGGCCGGAGCGTGACCTTCGCAATCGCATCGATCAGCCCTTTGGTCGCCACCGGACTTCCTTGTCGGTCCGCGACGAGGACGCCGCCATCCATGACGACGAACATGTTGGTCGTCGTGAACTGCTCGTCGCCCGCGTGATAGTCCTCGCAGGTGTAGACGTTATCGGCCGTCTTCACCGTGCGTGGGATTGCCGGCGCCGGCGCGGCGGCCAGCATCGCGGTGAAGGAGCTGAGCATGCGCATGAGCTGCCATCATGCTAGCCGCTCTGGCACAGAATTGGCGAGCCCGTGCCGGAATTGCTCGGCTGAGCGCGCATCCACGCGAGATCGAGGATGCTAAGGGGATTGTGGGTGGGACGATCGGCATTTCTTGTCTGCAGGCGGTCGCCCGGCTGACGTCGACGCCGTGGTTTCCTGACGAAGCGCCGAGCTACATCGGCAGATG
>Ga0209471_1001036_pt1 | contig 17174 bp, 15 predicted proteins | sample GraSoiAngelo_128_FD_185885 | JGI IMG/M metagenome (GOLD analysis project Ga0209471, IMG submission 185885) | Grasslands soil microbial communities from the Angelo Coastal Reserve, California, USA - 14_0927_12_20cm (SPAdes) (version 2) | ecosystem: Environmental > Terrestrial > Soil > Grasslands ...
CCTCGATCGTTCGGCGCTGGCCATATCGGCGACGGCATGGGTCGCAAGGTGCAGCAGCGGCACGCCGGCCGCAGCGCCCTCCACCAGGTGTCTCTTCAGGTTCTCGTTCCCGAGGAACAGCTGGGCGCGGCCGGGGCAGGTGCGCGCAATGGCGCGGGCCTCCTCGGCCGAGGCGGGAAGCGGGTTGCTCAGCTCCGCGCCGCCGAGCTCCATCGCCGCGCTGTGCGACGCCGGCTGGATCCGCGGGGCGGCGAATGAGACCAGCTGGCGCTTCCAGGGCGGTGCCCAGAAACGCGAGCGGTCGGAGGAATCACGCAACAGGACCGCTGCCGAGGGTAGGTAGGAGACATCGAACCGCTCGATGATCGGTGAGCCTGTGCCGGCGTCCAGCAGCTCGAAGGGAATTTCGCCCAGGGCTCCGTCGGGAACGACGATCAGATGGGTGGCGTCGGGCCGCCCGAGCGCCGGGATTCCGCCGAGCAGCCGGGCTCCAATCGTGGCCGCCGGCCGCTTCCACCCGTCGGTCGTGCCCGCCGATGCCTCGTTCAACAGGGAGGAGATCTCCCCGAGAGTCGGACCGACGGCGGGGAGCGAGGCGATGCCGGCCGCTTCCCGCGTCGCCCAGAGCACCGCCGCGCTGCGCGGCCCTACCCAGTATTCGAGAAGGACGGTTCCCGCCTCGAGCCGCGCCTGCACCGCGGCGAGCGTCGGCTGCGCCACCGCCAGGCGATCCTGGAACATCCGCGCCCGCGCTCGTTCCAGCACTTCGAAAAACGCCGCCGCGTCTGGCCGCTCCAGGAGGATCTCGAGCAGCGCATCGTAGACGTCGCGTTTGTCCGCAAGGAAATCCGTCTTGAGCGAGGCGAGCTGGAGCTGCGCCCGGACCGATTCGATCGCGGAGAGCGCGTCGCGAAAATGCGTGGAGGCCATCTCGTCGCGGTGGGCGGAGCGCGCCAGCCGGCCCAGTCCGTACAGCGCCTTCCATTGCTCCTCCGTGGTTCCGAGCTGCCGAGCCGTTGCGAGCGCCGCCTCGAAGTTGCGCGTGGCTCCACCCGCGTCGCCCTGCCTGTAGAGACTTTCGCCGCGATAGAGATGAGCCAGAATCGCCTCCCTGCGGTCGCCGCTCTGTTCAGCGAGCGCGAGCGCGTCGGTAAAGGCCGCGACCGCGACGGGGAGGTCGCCCAGGTCGAGTGCCTGGACGATGCCGATGTTCGTGAGCACGCGGATCCGCGCCTGCTTGTGTTCGTTGCCGGCCAGCAGCCTCTGGGCGACCCGGTACGTCTCGAGCGCTTTGATCGGGTCGCCGAGGCTCTGGTACAGATCACCGAGGTTGGAGAGCAGCCGCGCCTGCTCGTTCGGTGTCAGCGCTTCCGGCGCGTTGCGCAGCTCCCCATAGAGCTGGATCGCCTGATCCTCGTGCCCGACCCGCTGGAAGAGGGCTGCCAGATTCGTGAGCGTGATGCGCCGCAGCCGCATGCTCCACGGCGCGGCTCCCGCCTGCCCGGCGCTGTCGAGCGCTTCGCGATACGCCCGCAGCGCGTCGAGGTAACGGGCCTGGTGGAAATGGATGCTCCCCACGTTGTTCAGCACCGCGACCTCGCGCTCCCGATCGCCGATGGTCCGGGCGAGCGCAAGCGCTGTGTCCAGCTGATGGAGTGCGGACGCGTAATGCGCCTGGTAGATCTCTGCCACGCCGAGGAGTTGGATTGCGTGCGCCTCGCCGCCCCTGTCTCCGAGCGCACGATGAACGTCGGCCGCTTCGCGAGCCCTTGCGGCGGCGGAGTCGTATTGTCCCTGCGACGAGGCGATCTGGCTCAGCGCATTGAGAGCCGCGCCGAGCGCGGCCGGATCGGAGGACCGCAGTTCCGGAAGCAGGGCTTCATAGGCCTTCTGCGCTTCGCGAAGCGCGCCCCTCTGCTGCAGCGCCCGCGCCTCGGCGAGCGCCGGCGGCGCGCCGCGCGCCGCGCCCGTCAGCAAGGAGATCAAGCCCAGACTGATCGCGCAGAGTCGCACCGGCGCGAATCATCGCGCCGGCGCCTGCCATACGTCCAGCGCTCCGGAACAGGCGAGCGCGGGCAGGACCGGCATGACCGAACCATCGTTCTCGTTTCCGCTCAGTCCCAGCATCTGGACTGCGACGGTGGCCGTCAGCCGGAAAAAACTTCCGGCGCTGGGAATGACGCCAGGAAAGAGCTCCGAGACTTCGCGGGAGACCCTGGTCAGCGGGGGCAGCGCCAGCAAAGCGGACGCGACCACCAAGCCTGTGTCCCACAGCTCGACCAACACGATCGATTCGACCGGCTCTGGATTCTGCAGGGCGAGCCCGAAGAATGTTCCGCTCGTTGGCGCCGCAACCAGAGCACGCGATTGCTTCGCGACTGGAAAGGTCACCTCGGTGGCGGCGAGCAGCGGCCTCGCACTCTTGCCGAGGTCGGTGGTGGGCAGGTACGGCGAGTCGCTGGCGCCAGTGCCTTCGGGGTTGCTGACATCCAGCGCACAGGGGACCCCGAATGGAGCCAGGGACGCCGACGCTGCTGGATCAGGCGTCAGGCTGGCCGTCGTTCCTGCTGGAGCCTGATCGGGAACGGCGATGGTCACCGCGATCATCGGGGCGGAAGACAGTCCCAGCGTGGCGGGGGGCGAGACCGTGCTGACGACCAGTGAGTTGCCGGAGATCGCGGCGGTGCCCGCTGCGTCCGGCGCACCCGACAGCGTCACCTGCTGGACCGCGCCGAGATCTGCTCCAACGCCGAAGGACTGCAGGTCGATGATGATCGGCGTGGGGTCGTTGGGGTCGAAAGGCAGCTGGCACTGGATCGATATCCCGGTCCCAGCCGCATCGAGCACCTGCAGACAAATGCTGTCGGCAAGTGCGATCGACGGCAGCGTCAGGGCAAAGACCGCCGCGACCAAACAATCACGCAACCGACACATCCCGATGCTGCTCATCTTCCCCCCCTTGATCCTCTGGCTACTTCCTGATCCTGAACCGCTGTTTCCCGGACCACGCGACCGCCCTGCCGGCCGCATCTTTCGCGACCACCTCCCAGAGGATCGGCTTGCCGGGAACGATCCGCGCCCGGAGTGCCGGAGGCAGGGCGATGCTCGCGTCGCGGGTCTCGGCGTTCCACAGCTCGGCGAAATCGGCTTCCATCACCTGGACCGAATACGACGCGGCGTCGGTCCGCGGCGCCCAGCGCAGCTCGTTGGGCTGCGCGTCCAGGTCTCCGGCAGGAGAGAGGGGCGTGATCCCGGCCGACCGCAAGACTGCAGACGCGGTCGCCGAGGGCTGCGCCAGCTCCGGTGCGCGGCCTTCCCGCAGCCCGATGGTCACGGCCGCGGACAGCGTCGCGGCCGCCAGGGCGAATCCACCCACGTTCAGGGCCGTGAACCAGGAACGCCTCGGCAGCGCCGCCCCGCGGTCGGTCCGCGACGGTGAAGGTCCTGCGCTCGCCTCCGAGAACCGGCGCTCCAGGCGCGCCGAAATCCAGCTCACTGCGCCCTCCTCGTCGGGCCCCGGAGCGGCGTTCTCGAACTCCTTCAAGAGCGTCAGTTCGGTCTGGCAGCGCGCGCAGCCCGAGACGTGATCGCTCAGGCGCGTAGCCGCGGGTTGTGCGAGCGACCCGTCGGCCAGGCCGCCCAGCTCGAGCGGAGTGGCACACGCGCAGGAAGGCGACAGGGCCTTCCTTAGCAACGAGCGTTCCCTGGATCTCGCTTGCGCCATGCTCTGATCTCCCGGTCCTACGCGATCAGTCTTTCGCTCGCTCGCCATCGGCTCAGGACGCGGGCCAGCTTGCGCCTCGCGCTGACGAGATACGCCTTCGCGCCGCTGGGGTTCTCGAGCCCGAGCAAGCGGGTGATGGTCAGCAGCGGCACGTCGTCGCCGTAGTGCAGTATGAAGACGCGCTTTTCCGTATCGGTGAGCTCGCGATCCAGCAGAGCGCGGGCGGCCAGGACGGAGGAATGCAATTCGAAAACGTGTTCCGGCCGCGACTCCGGATCGTCGGGCAGCGCCTCTGCGACGTCGTCGTCCAGCGCATCGTCGAGCAGACAGCGCGATTTCAGATAATTCAGGCATTCGCTTCTCGTGATCGAATAAAGCCACGTGGACACTTTCGAATCTCCGCGAAAGGCCCCGAGATGGCGCTGCGCCTTCACGAACACTCCCTGCGCGAGGTCATAGGCTTCCTCGCGGTCACCGGCGACCCGCAGGCACCAGGTCACCACCTTCGTGTAGTGCCGGCGGAAGAGCTCCTGCAGCCAGATGCTCGCCCCACTGCCACCTGCAGCGAGGTGATTTGACACCAGATCCGCATCGGACAGCGCTTCCAGATCTCCTCCAACAAGATGAGACAATCAGCGGGGCAGGCGTGGAACAACTCTGTTGTCCGCGGATCGCCAGCCGCCCACAGTCGACTCCTAGTTGAGACGGCTGTCCATCTACGACCAAGGTCAGATAGGCGGAACGCCTGCCGGACGATTGCTGTTCCGCGCAGCGCACTGCGGTTGTCGAACCGGTACGTGCGCAAGGGCAAGGCGTGATCGAGGAGGACACGCGAGTGAAGATCGCCGCCTACGACCGCTGTGGCCTGTCCCCCTGAGAACGTCAGCGGCACAAATTGTCGATGGCGCGTGCGATGCGTGTCCGAGGACGTCCGCGACTCGGGCGCAGCCGTGAAGCAGGCCGGGGCGCGAGAGTCCCCCCACTCGTGCCCCGGCCTGCTTCCGGAGCGTCCCTCCCGGAAGTCCCTTTTATCAGTTCCCGGCTTTCTCACTACGGGGCGTCGACGTCGTTTCGAAGGCGCTCGGGAAACAGCATGTAGCCATGGAAGCGGACGCCAAAGTAATGCCGAGGATGCGGTTCGAAGAGCTGGCCCAGCTTCGCAACCACCTGCATGTGATTGACGGACGCACGCTGCTCTTCTGCCGCGATCCGGGAGGCATCCTGCAGGCCGGCTCTCCGGTCACGGTGGAGCTGCTCGTGACCCGCGGCAGGCTGGCGGCCACGTTGAGCGGGACCGTGCTGATGCGCGTCGGCGAAGGCACGCGGTCGTCGGGGGCATGGCTCGTCTTCAGCGATACGAAGCTGGCGCGCAGGCTCGAGGCGGACGGCAGCGCTCTGTCCGCGCGGCAGCAACCCCGGTTCGCGTGCGAATTCCTCGCCGAGGTGAACTATCTCGGTGCAAAGTTTCTCTGCCGAATCGAGGACGTAAGCGCGGGCGGAGCGCGCCTCGGAGACGCTGCGGGCCTATGCCCCGGAATGGAGATCGAAGTGCGCTTCCGCGGAGTTGGACCCGACGTGCCAGATAGCGTGGGGCGCGCCCTCGTGGTGCGCGCCAACGGCCCAGACGCGGGCGTGCGGTTCCTGCGCTCAGACCAAGCCACCCGGCAGGCTTGCACGAGGTTGTTCGATGCGGTCCAAAAGCAGCGGGCCGCTGCGCCGGAGTTGATGCATCTGCCGGTGTGCTGCCGAGGCGGCCAGTTTCTCGAGCCGCCGCTGCCGCGCATCAGGCCGCGCATTTGATCTTCCGGGTACCGGCGCACCTAACAGGAGCGTCGGCATGCGCTGAACGCAGGCACGCAGGGAATGGGCACAAGCCAAGCGAACGGCTCCGCGTTCGCGCGGCGACTTATAGGCACAGCACCGCGTGTGTTCACCTCAGCCGGATCGACTTTTGGCCAACGACACCCAGCATGGTCCAGCCGTCGACCGCGTTTGCCTTCATAGGGTCCCGCCTCGTGCCGATAGAGTACCGTTGAGCTTGTCAGCAACAGTCTCAGCAAGGCTGATCGATGAACTGCTCCATGAAGCCATTCGATCGGCGTGGCAGAGCGAAAAACCAAGCAGGTCACACGTCGATCTGAACCATCTGACTCAGCCGAGCGGGATTGCGCAAAGCCCGGAGTCGCTCGATTGTGTCGGACCTATGGTCCGCCTTCTCCATGACGATTCCTGCCAGGATGCCGAAAGCGGCCCGATCAATGTGCGAGACGCCGCGCTCCCATCGAGAGACAGTCTCCGGCGACGTGTCGAGCAATTCAGCCAAGGTTACCGCCGGCAGGCCAACTGCCTTCCGCATGAACTTGATGGCTTCACCTTCGGATACTCCTGCGCGAGCAAGCTTGTTAGCCACGGCGAGATCAAAGTTCCCGAGCGCAGGTCCGTTGAAGTAGACGGCACCACAAGAGTCACATACGAACGCTGGGATAGAGGCCTTGAAGCTATGTCCTGCGACGGTGCGCGTCGCTGTACGCTTCTTCTCGTGTAGACCTGCGTTGCCGCATCGGGAGCACTTGCGCTTCACGCTCTTCATTCGTCACCTCGGTACACAGTGATGACCAGCAGGTCATCATGCGATCACCCGCAACACGTCACCGTCAGGATCTCGTCCAACCACCAGCCAGCGGCCGTTCGGCTGCAATCTGCACGATTCCGCATGCTCGAGTGCATGCCGGAGATCGACGAAAGGGACACAGCGCTCCTCCATCGCGGCCCACGCATGATCTTCGACGATCTCCTCATCGGCAACTTCATTAAGGTCACGCTGCACGGCGAATGGGGACCGGGTCGCCTCTATCCGGACTTCAGTCCCTTCGTGGCCAAATATGGCGACAACGGGCGCGCGCACACGCTGAAGGAGCTGCGCGAGTTCCACTGGTCGTATTTCCGCCGCGCGCCGGCGAGTACCTCCGGCATCGATTCGAGACCGGCTTCCTGATGCCCTTGCAGCTGGCAACTTCCTCGCTGCTGCGCTCGCGGCTCGGCGCGAACTCGGCGTTCTTCCGGACTGCGAAGAACGCGTACTGGTCCGCGCGCACGCGCTTCTTCTGATCCTCCGCCGGCGCGATCTCGGTCATCCTGGTGGCGCGCACGGCGCCGCATCGTCAGACCGCCGTGACTCCCTGTACCGCGGGCGCTGGCCGCGCCACGGCCGCCGCCAGGTAGTGCTGCTCGACGCACCGGAAGAACGCGAAGGTGGTTGCGAACGCGAAGGGAACGGCGATGGCCAGCTCGAGCCGTGCGGAGGTCACGCCCGCCGCGCGCAACGTGACGAGCGCAAGGGACAGCGCGATGGGATGGACGAGGTAGAGCGAATACGACGCTTTCCCGATCCGAACCAGCAGCGCACCGGGTTTCGCCGCGATTCCGCAAGCTCCGGCGATGGACAGCGCGAAGAGCGGGGGAAGCAGCGTTGCGCTCCAGAGGGACCCGTACGGGAGCAGATGCCGGATGCCGAGGGCGATCAGATAGGTGGCGAACAAGCCGACCAGCAGGGTGCGCAGCTTTGGCGTCATCTCCACGCCACGGTTCACGATCCGCTCCGCCAGCCAGCAGCCGAGCGTCCATTCCCAGAAGCGGCCGGGGAAGTTCTTCTCGAGAATCAGCCTGGTCGCATCGTCGAACGCGAAGAGCCTGCCACTCGCGCGGAGCGCCAGGGAGAGCCCGAGCAGGACGACACAGAGGGTCCCGACGCCGACCCGGCGCCGGGCGGCGAGAAGCAGCGGGTAGAGCAGATAGAAGTGCGCCTCGACCGCGATGGTCCAGAGGACGTGGTTGATGCTGTAGAACGCGCTCGGCACGAACGTGTGCACCATCAGGAAGTGCGCGGCCAGCTGCTTGAAAGTCGGCGCGGAGATCATCGGATGTACGCCGAAGTGTCCGAGCGGAAGCGCGGTGGCGAGGACCGCGCTCAGCGCCAGCGCGATCAGGTGAGGCGGATAGATGCGACGGAAGCGGCGCCGGAAATAGGCCGCGGGCTCGATCTCCGGGAGCGCCCCCAGCGCCACCTTCCGCGCCAGCGGCAGATGGATGCAGAGCCCGCTGAGCACGAAGAAGATGCCGACCCCCCACGCCCCTGCCTCCTCCATCGCGCTCCTGAGCGGAGTGGCCCATGGGCTTCCTCCACTCGACATCCATCGCGGAGACCAGACCGTCGTGGCCTGGATTGCGTGGCAGGCCAGCACCGCGAGCGCCGCCAGCGCGCGCACGGCGTCGAGGCCCGGCAGGTGCTTCGGAACCGCCGTGGCGGCCACCCGCGCCATTGGCTCGACCCGGGCGCGATGCGCCCAGGGCAGGTTCAAGATGCGGAACTGCAAGGACCGCCCCCCAGATTGCGCGAAGATGGGCAGCGGTCATCAGGGCGGCAAGCGGCCGTTCGTGCGTTTACTGTCCATTTCTGGCCGCGAGCCGGCGAGTCAGGGCATCGGCGAGCCCTTGATGGGTCAAGCGCAACCAGCAACGGTCTCAATCCAGTTCCCGTGCCAAAGGCCGTTGCGCTAGGGTCGCAGCCCTGCCGTCCCCATAGCCTCCCAGACCTGGCGCTTGAGCGCGAGGAATTCCGCGGAGAAGCGGGTCTCGAACGAGCGCGGCCGGGGAAGATCCACCACGAAGCGCGCCTTGACCCGCCCCGGACGTTGCGACAGCACTACGATCCGGTCGGCGAGATAAAGAGCTTCCTCCGCGTCGTGAGTCACGAAAAGCACCGTCTTCCGCCGTCGCTCCAGAGCCCGGCCAGCGTGTCCTGCATCCGGGCCCGCGTCTGGGCGTCGAGGGCCCCAAAGGGCTCGTCGAGCAGCAGGATGGAAGGATCGGTCGCGAGCACCCGCGCCACCTATGACGACACCGATTCCAGCAAGAGGTCGATCCCGGCTCGCGCGCGCGCGTAGCCCTTGCCGAGCGACTCACCCCTGTGATCCTCTCGGCTCCCCGAGAGGGGAAGGAGGGAGGCGCGATCTTGCTGCGGACGGAGCTCAAAATTCCTGCGGCCGCCTTCGTCCACGACTGGCCATCGGCTAGATTCCGCGCATGAAACGATTCGGGCTGGCCACCGTCGCGCTCCTCCTCGCCGTCATCGCGGTGGTCGTCGTCCGCGGCACTCGCGCCGCACCTCCCGCGCTGCCCGCCGAGAAGCTCGCACCGCTGGCGGTCGACGCCGCCGCCGCCGCCGAGCACCTTGCCGCCTTGCTGCGCTTCGAAACGGTTTCCAAGCAGGACGGCGCGCCCGATCTGGCCACCTTCGACAGGCTCCGTGGCATGCTCGAGGCCACCTACGCCAAGCTCCACGCGGCGCTGGTCCACGAGCGCGCGGGCGAGGACGGGGGCAGCCTGCTCTACACCTGGAAAGGAAGCGACCCGACCGCGAAGCCGCTCCTCTTCATGGCGCACCTCGACGTGGTGCCGGTGGAGCCGGGCATCGCATGGACCGAGCCGCCTTTCGCGGGAAAGATCGCAGGCGGTTTCGTATGGGGACGCGGCGCGCTCGACGACAAGAGCAGCGTCATCGGACTGTGCGAGGCGGTCGAGGCGCTCCTCGCCACCGGCTATGCGCCCCGGCGGACGATCTACCTGGCGTTCGGGCACGACGAGGAGGTCGGCGGCAGGCGCGGGGCCAGCCGGATGGCCGCGCTGCTCGAGTCGCGCGGGGTGAAGCCGGAGCTGGTCCTCGACGAGGGGCTCTTCATCGTGCACGGGGTGCTGGAGGGCGCGCCGGCGCCGGTGGCGATGATTGGGATCGCCGAAAAGGGCTACGCGTCCGTCGAGCTCCTGGTAGAGAGCGCCGGCGGGCACTCGTCGATGCCGCCGCCGGAAACCGCGGTGGGAATCCTGGCGGGAGCGTTGAGCCGCCTTGAGCACGCGCAGATGCCCACGCGTCTTGCCGGCGCGCCGCGCCAGCTCTTTGAGACCGTGGCGCCCTTCATGCCCGCCTGGAAACGGCTGGTGCTCACGAACCTCTGGCTGTTCTCGCCGATGGTTCAGCGATCCCTCGCCGGCAAGCCCACGACGAATGCGCTCGTGCGCACGACTACCGCGCCCACTATCCTCGAGGGGAGCGTCAAGGACAACGTGCTCGCCACCCGCGCCCGCGCCGTGGTGAACTTCCGCATCCTCCCCGGCGACTCCGTCGCCGGTGTGGTCGCCCACGTGAACGCCGCGGTAAACGACAACCGCGTAAGGGTGACCTTGCTGCAAACCACGGTCTCCGAACCGTCGCCGCAGGCGTCGACCGAATCGGCGGGCTACTCGTCGATCGTGCAGGCCATCCACCAAACGTTTCCGGATGTCCTGGTGGCGCCGGGGCTGATGGTGGCGGCCACCGACTCGCGACACATGCGGGTGCTCGGCGCGGACACGTATCGATTCGCGCCCCACGTGCTCGCGGCGGAGGACCTGAAGCGGATCCACGGGACCGACGAGCGGATCGCGCTCACGGACCTCGAGCAGGGAATCCGGTTCTATGCGCAGGTGATTCGCAACGCGGACGCCGCGACGCGGTAGCGTCCTGCCATGAAACGCAGGGATGGTTGCCGGAATCGTCCCGATCATCCTGTGGTTTGCCAAAACTCGATCGTGACATTGGACGAGACGTTGGCGCCGAACGAGGCTGGAGCGCAATGCCATTCGTGCTAGCTCTCTTGGGCTCCCTCCGCGCTGCGCTCCGAACCCGCACGGATCTCGCTTTCGAGAACCTCGCGTTGCGACAGCAACTCGCTCTGCTCCGCCGCCGATCGAAGCGACCCCGGTTCGGGCGCCTCGATCGCGCCTTCTGGGTGTGGCTCTCCAACCGGTGGGCTGGATGGCGCGGCGCGCTTCACGTCGTTCGCCCCGAGACGGTGATTCGCTGGCACCGGCAGGGGTTCCGAGCCTTCTGGAACTGGAAGTCCCGCCGTGGACGAACGGGTCGACCGCCAGTCGGCTCGGAGCTTGCCGAACTCGTCCGCACCATGGCGCTCGCCAATCCTCTCTGGGGCGCGCCTCGCATCCACGGCGAGCTGCTCAAGCTCGGGTTCAACGTCTCGCAGCGTAGCGTTGCCCGACTCATGCCCCGCCGCGTCAAACCACCCTCGCAGCCGTGGCGAACGTTCCTCCATAACCACATCAGCGACCTCGCCTCGGTTGACTTCTTCGTCGTACCGACGGCGACCTTCCGCGCGCTCTTCGTGTTCGTGGTCCTGCTGCACCATCGCCGCAGGATCGCGCACTTCAACGTGACCGATTCCCCCACCGCCGCTTGGACCGCGCAGCAGATCGTTGAGGCTTTCCCCGAGGATTCGGTGCCGTGCTACCTACTCCGTGATCGCGACAGCATTTACGGCGCCGAGTTCCGTCGACGGGTGAGGGGCATGGGCGCTGCCGAGGTCCTCACCGCACGCCGCTCGCCTTGGCAGAACCCGTTCGCCGAGCGCGTGATCGGCACGACCCGCCGCGAGCTCCTTGACCACGTGATCCTCCTCAACGAGGGGCACCTGCGTCGGCGTCTCCGTAGCTACCTCCGCTACTACCACGGCTCACGAACACACCTCGCGCTCGATAAGGATGCGCCCGAGCCCCGAACGGTCGAGCCACCTGAGCGCGGCCGCATTGTTGCCCTGCCCGTCGTCGGTGGTCTCCACCACCGCTACGTCCGCAGCGCGGCGTAGTCGCGGTCGTTCATCCTCTCGCTCTCCGCGAAAACGCTCGGGGCCCGATTGCGCACTCGCGAGATGGATCTCGACACCAGATCACCGTCACGCTGCCCGCCGAGTTTGCACACCAACGCACGTCGAGGAGTGCAACCCTCGGCACTGCTGATAGGGTGTTGGTGCTTGACCCAGCCGTCGGATCGAATTTTGGCCAACGACAGGTCAGTAACCGGGGAAATGCCCCAAAAGGTGAAGGCCCGGCTCCGCGAATTTCACCCAACCGGCAGACGGGCGTCGCCCCTCGTGTTTTTAGTCCTCCCGAATGCTTAGCCGAAGCGCGAAGTCCACCAAAGTCCACGCAGGGAGCCCGAAGTCCCCTCCTGTTTGGACAAGATCTGGTCAAAGTTTTGATGAGCCCGTTCGAACCGGCGACCTTCGCCTTGGCAAAGGTGATGCTTGTCCGACACGCCCTCAGGAGCTCGACGGCCGCCATTCGAGCCGAAGCTGTTTACGCCGTGCCGCGCAGTCGCGGAGATACATGTTGATAAGCGTCTGGTAGGGAAGCGCGGCTTCATCGGCCAGCCTCTTGAAGTAGGCGAGCGTATCGCTGTCCAGCCGAATCGTGACCTGCTTCTTCAGCCGCCTCGCGTGTGGGTTCTTCTCCGAACGGGAAAAGTCGTATTCCTTCCTCATCGCTTCCACCATTGCGCGTAGGTCGCGCGTTCTTTGCGGGTCGCCTTCCGAGCCGAGATGATCCGAATGATGTCCTCGCCGGTACGGTAGCAGTGACAGACGACGAGCATGCGAAGCGCGGAACTGAAGCCCAGCAGCACGAAGCGATCCTCGTCGTCCGAGTGATCGGGGTCATGCATGATCCGGCCATGTTCGTCCAGAAAGGCCGTCCGGGCTTCATCGAAGGAGACGCCATGTCTCTGCCGGTTCGCCCGGTCCTTGGCGGGGTCCCATTCGAACCGGAGCTCGTTCGCCACAACCACAGTGTACCTACATCGTAGTTCCGCTGCAAATCATTATCCTTGTAGAACGATTCGCGCCTTGCAACTGGAACGCCGACCTCCCGCCGCGGGCAAATCGCGGCTCTGGGGATCTGCATCGGCCTACCAAGGACCTGAACGCTGACGAGCTGGTCCGTCTCAGGGAGCTGCCCAAGCCTTGGTCCCCAAGGGCCACCGCCCTGGGATCGATGCGCTTCTCATCGGGTTGCTCTCGCTGGTCGCGCTCGTCACGGGGACGCCCTTCGTCTTCCCCTCGCTCGGGCCGACGGCATTCCTCTTTTTCTTCGACCCGCGCGCGCCCAGCGCATCGCCGCACCATGCGATGATCGGGCATGCCATCGGCATCGCCTGCGGCCAGATCGAGGGCGTCTTTCAGAGTCAGGGCCGCGAAGTTGATGCCCATGGTGGTGATCACGTCGTGTCTCCTCGGCGCGGGAGAAAGAGATTCGTCTCATTGCAAGAACGGGGACAGGTCGCCGCGCTGCAGTCCTCGACGGGCAGGGCTGCAGAGAGTGCGCGACCCGCCTAGCCCCGCGCAACGGATGCGCGGGAGCTATTACGGACCAACCAGGCGAGAGGTATGGCGGGCGATGATGCGCTCCTCGTCTGCGGCGACGACGCGGACCGCACAGGGCCCGCGCGAGATCGTGGGCTCGGAGCGAGCATTGCGCGCGCCATCGAGCTGCATGCCCAGATGCTCGAGGCCGGCGCAGATCCGCTCGCGCACTTCGGCCGAGTGCTCGCCGATTCCGCCGGTGAAGACCAGCGACTCGATCCCGCCCAGCGCCGCGGCGAGCGCCCCGACGAACTTGCGCGCCACCTGGCAGAACATCTCGACCGCAAGCCTCGCCTGCGGATCTTGCGAGGCGAGCAGCGCCCGCATGTCCGAGGTTGCGCCCGAAACGCCAAGAAGGCCGGATTCGCGATCGACCAGCCGTTCGATCTCGCGCGCGCCGTACCCGCGCTCGCTCATCAAGAAAATGAGCACGCCGGGATCGAGATCGCCCGTGCGCGTGCCCATCATCAGACCTCCCGAGGGAGTGAAGCTCATGGTCGTGTCGATCGAGCGGCCTTCGCGGACGGCGCACATCGAAGCGCCGTTCCCGAGATGCGCGATGACCGCGCGGCCGAGATCGGGCGCGGCTTGAACCACTGACTCGTAAGAGAGGCCGTGAAAGCCGTAGCGGCGCACGCCCATCGCCTCCAGCTCGGCGGGGATCGGCAGGCGGCGCGCGACGTCCGGCATGTTCCAGTGGAAGTCGGTGTCGAAGCAGGCGACTTGCGGCAACTGCGGAAATCGCGCCGCGACCGCGTCGATCGCCGAGAGAGCCGGCGGCAAGTGCAGCGGCGCGAATCGGACCACCGAGCGCAGCGACCCGACCAAGTCCGCATCGATGCGCGAGGGCGCGTGGTGCACCGGCCCGCCGTGCACCAGCCGATGGCCGACGGCCTGCAGCTGGACATCGCCAAGCGTGTCGAGCGCCTCATGCACCGCGTGCGCATGCGTTTCATGTCCGCCGGGAACGCCGATGCGCTCGATCTTCCCCTCGCGCACTCGCCGCTCAGGGTCGAAAACCGCGTATTTCAGCGAGGAGGAGCCGCAGTTGAGCGCCAGGATCACGGCGTCCAGATCCAGTCGCGGATCTCCGGCATGTCCTCGAGATGCTGCTTCACGTAGGCGGCGTGGCGCCGCAGCATCGTCTCGCACTCGTCGATGAGCGCGTCGGCATCGTCCGGCGGCCGCCGCGCGCGGCGCAGCGCCTCGATGGCGAGGTGGAAGCGGCTCATCCCGTTGAGGACCACCATGTCGAAGGGCGTGGTGGTCGTGCCTTCCTCGCGGTAGCCGCGGACGTGGAAGCGGCTCGCGTTGGAACGCCCGTGCAGCGCCGCGTGGATGACGTTGGCGTAGCCATGGAAGGCGAAGACGACGTCGGCGTCGCGCGTGAAGAGGCCGACGAACTGATCCTCAGGCATGCCGTGCGGATGCTCGCTCGGATCGGCGATGGCGAAGAGATCGACCACGTTGACGACGCGCACCTTCAAGCGCGGCGCGCGCTTTCGCAAGAAGGCCGCGGCCGCGACGATCTCCTGCGTCGGGATGTCGCCGGCAGCCGCCAGCACGACGTCGGGATCGTCGGGCTCGTTGGAGGCCCATCCCCAGATCGATGCCCCCCGCGCGCAGTGCGCCCGCGCCGCGTCCATCGGGAGCCACTGCAGCTGCGGCTGCTTGTCGATGACGATCAGGTTCACGTAGCTGCGGCTGCGCAGGCAGTGGTCGGCGACCGAGAGCAGGCAGTTCGCGTCGGGCGGCAAGTAGACGCGCGCCACCGTGCCCTGCTTGGAAATGAGCGTATCGATGAAGCCCGGCCCCTGGTGCGAGAAGCCGTTGTGGTCGTTGCGCCAGCAGGTCGAGGTCAAGAGGATGTTGAGCGAGGCGATGGGGGCGCGCCAGGGAAGCTGCCGGCACATCTCCAGCCACTTGGCGTGCTGCGTGGCCATCGAGGCGACGATCATCGCGAAGGCTTCGTACGTGCAGAAGAGACCGTGGCGGCCGGTGAGCAGATAGCCCTCCAGCCAGCCTTCGCAGTCGTGCTCGGAGAGGACCTCGAGCACCCGGCCCTCGGGCGAGAGATGATCGTCGCCGGGCAGGATGCGCTCCATCCAGCGGCGGTTCTCGACCTCGAGCACGGCGCCGAGCCGGTTCGAGGTCAGCTCGTCGGGGCAGAAGATGCGGAAGTTCCTCTCCGTCGCGTTGCGGAGAAAGATGTCGCGCAGCATCGCGCCGAGCTGCCGCGTCGACTCGCGGCGCTCGATCGCGGGCCGTTTCACCTCGATCGCATATTGGGCGTAGTCGGGCAGATCGAGGGGGACCAGCACGCGGCCGCCGTTGGCGTGCGGGCTTGCGCTCATCCGCCTCTGGCCGCGGGGCGCAAGCTCGAGGAGAGAATCGCGCGGGCGTCCGGCACCGTCGAAGAGCTCTTCTGGGCGATAGGTCTTCATCCACTCTTCCAGCCGACGCAAGTGATCGGGATTCTCGCGCACTGCGGCCAGCGGCACCTGGTGCGCGCGGAAGGTTCCTTCGATCTGCGCGCCGTCCACCACCTTGGGGCCGGTCCAACCCTTCGGCGTGCGCAACACGATCGCCGGCCAGCGGCTGCGCCTGCCCTTCTGCAGCTCGAGGATGCGATCGTGGCAGGCGACGAGCGTCTCGGCAAGCGCGGCGTGCACGCGCGGCGGATCGTCTCCAACGACAAAGTACGGGTCGTAGCCGTGGCCGCGCAAGAGCGCGCCGACCTCCTCGTCGCTCTTGCGCGCGAGGACGGTCGGGTTGGCGATCTTGTAGCCATTGAGGTGGAGAATCGGCAGCACCGCGCCGTCGCGGGCGGGATTGAGAAAGCTGATCCCTTTCCACGATCCCTCGAGCGGACCGGTCTCCGCTTCGCCGTCGCCCACCACTGCCACGACCAAGAGGCCCGGGTTGTCGAACGCCGCGCCGAACGCGTGCGTGAGCACGTAGCCCAACTCGCCTCCTTCGTGAATCGACCCCGGCACGGGCGGGCTGACGTGGCTGGGCACGCCGTAGGGCGTCGAGAACTGGCGGAAGAGCTTGCGCATTCCTTCCGCGTCCCGGGTCACGTCGGGATAAATCTCGCTCCAGGTCCCTTCGAGCCAGACGTTGGCGATCAGCGCCGGCCCGCCGTGGCCCGGTCCGGCGAGGAAGAGCGCGCTCACGTCGCGCGCGCGGATCAAATGGTTCAGGTGCGCGTACAAGAGATTGAGGCCCGGCGAAGTGCCCCAATGGCCGAGCAGGCGCGGCTTGATGTGCTCGGCGCGCAGCGGCTCGCGCAAGAGCGGATTGGACTGCAAGTAGATCTGACCGACGGTCAGGTAATTGGCGGCTCGCCACCAGGCATCGAGCAGCCCCAACTCTTCGGATGACAGAGCGGACATGAGCGGGCTCCAAGTCTATGCGTGCTCTTCGACGGCGCTCGATCCTCGAGCGCCTTGCGTGCGGATCCTCGCCGGCGAATATACTCGCGTGTTCGCGTGGCAACACCGTCCCTTGCGCTCGCTTCGTCGGTGGGCAACGCGCCGCTCAGGCGGCGCGAGCCGTATCGCCTGCTCTTTCCTCTCGGCGTCGCCGATCAAGATCCTTGGGTAGGCGCTATGGATGGCCGCGGCGGTGGCGTCCGGGATGAACGCCGCGTCGACACCGAAGTCGACGCTGACCCCGGCCGACGGCATGGCACGAGACGCGTTGCAAAGGCCGTCCTGATCGCCGCCGTCCCACCGATCATGCTGAAGTCCGCGGCCAATCCCGAGGGCGTCCCGTTGGATGTATTCGACGGATTGCGGACCAGCCTCGCCAGAGACCGGTCGCAGTTCTACAAAGATTTCGCTCTGATGTTCTACGGCCAATCGACCCGGTGCGAAGGTCTCCCAGGGGACGTTGGATCAGTTCTAGCTCTGGAGCATGCAGGCCGGCCTCAAGAACGCGTACGAGTGCATCAAGGCCTTTTCCGAAACGGACTTCACCGAAGACCTAAAGAAGTTCGATGTCCCCACGCCTTCCGCACGGTCTCACGGCCACGCATGCGGATCTCGTCAACCGCGACTTGCTCGCGTTCTGCCGCCAAAGCAAAGAGAAGGCGGCGTGATCGGGCGAGGGCTTCTCCACGAGTTCCCCATAGGATATGTCGACGCCCACGTGCTTTCGGAGGAACGGATGGAGAAGCCTCGCATCTTCCTTGGCTCGTCAGG
>Ga0209471_1001037_pt1 | contig 17150 bp, 23 predicted proteins | sample GraSoiAngelo_128_FD_185885 | JGI IMG/M metagenome (GOLD analysis project Ga0209471, IMG submission 185885) | Grasslands soil microbial communities from the Angelo Coastal Reserve, California, USA - 14_0927_12_20cm (SPAdes) (version 2) | ecosystem: Environmental > Terrestrial > Soil > Grasslands ...
TCCCCATCGACGAGTACGCCGACTACTACGGCAACCCGGTCAAACGCCTCGTCATGCCGCAGGGCGAGCTGGTTCTGCGTTATGACGCTGTGGTCGCTGTACCGGACGAGCCCGACCTGGACGCCGCCGCGGCACCCCAGCGCCCTGTCGACGAGATCCCGGGCGAGCTCCTCCACTTCACGCTCCCTAGCCGCTACTGCCTTTCTGACGAGCTGATGGGGAAGGCCTGGGAGCTCTTCGGCCAAACGGAACCGGGTGCCGCCCGGGTGCAGGCGATCTGCGATTGGGTCCATGACAACATCGAGTTCCAGTACGGCACGAGCAACCCGCTGACCACCGCGGTGGACGTGCTCCAGCGCCGCAAGGGTGTCTGCCGCGACCTCGCCCACCTCGCCATCACGTTCTGCCGGGCCCTCAACATCCCAGCTCGGTATGTTTTCGGCTACCTGCCCGACATCTATGTGCCGGTCAACCCCGCGCCGATGGACTTCGCCGCCTGGATGGAGGTATACCTCGGCGATCGCTGGTGGACGTTCGACCCGCGCAACAACGAACGTCGAGTCGGCCGGGTCTTGATCGGACGCGGCCGCGACGCGCTCGACGTGGCGATGATGACCACATTCGGTCCAGCAGCGTTCAAGTCAATGGTGGTGTGGGCGGACTTGGACAGGGCAAGTTGATGGCGATCGATCCGGCATCGGTCGACTGGGCGAACGCGAGGCGCGCATCGTATTTGGTGCGGCAGAGCTTCCGCTACGAATATCCGGAGCCGATTCGCAACCTGAGCCATAGGCTCGTCGTGATCCCGCCGGCGCGGTTCGGTGACCAGACGCGGCTCTGGCATGACGTTTCTGTGGGGTTGGACGGCGCGCGGTTGGAGAACCGCAGCGACCGATTCGGCAACGTGATCTTCAACGTGTTCGCGCCCCAGGTGCCGGCCACGATCGAGTTCGTCGCCGAGGTCTCCGTCGAGCGCCGGGCGGCCGAGCCGAACCGTCTCGCCGACGGCTGGCTCAGTGAGGGCTACCTGCTCGAGCCGTCCGCCCTCACTGCCGCAGACGACGCGATCATGCGTGCCGCGGACGACCTCGCGACCGCAGCCGAGTGGGGTTTGCCGCTAGCCGACCGGATCAACGACTGGGTCTACCAGTCGATGACCTACCGCTACGGCGCGACCGGGGTGCGCACCACGGCGGCTGAGGCGCTCGCGCTTGGCGCCGGGGTCTGCCAGGACTACGCGCACCTGATGCTCGCCCTCTGCCGCGCCCTGGGCCTGCCCTCGAGATATGTGTCGGGCCACCTGCTTGGCCAGGGCGGCACGCATGCCTGGGTCGAGGTCATCCTGCCGACCCGCGACGGAACGGGCGACGCCATCGCCCACGCATTCGATCCGACGCACGCCAGCCGGGGCGGCCTTGGTTACGTGAAGGTTGCCGTCGGCGGCGACTACTCGGACGTGGCGCCGACCTCGGGCACCTACGTTTCGGGCGCCCGAGGCCGGCTGACGGCAACCAAGCGAGTGTCGCTGGTCGACGTCGGATAGCTACATCGCCGGCGTGATCTCGTAGACCGTGATCTTGCCGCCGGACTGCAGCACCGGGCAGCCCTTCGCGAGCTCAGCCGCCGCGTTCAGCGAGTCGGCCTTGAGGATCGAGTAGCCGGTCGCCGGCGGGTTGCCTACCGCGCCGTCGTGGACCGCGCCGTTGGTGATGTTCTTGGCGTGCTCCGCGAATGGGTTACCGGCGTCGACGATCTTGTCCCCCAGCTTGCCGAACCAGCCGCCCCACGCTTGCATCACCTTTTCCCGCTCCGCGGGCGTCGTCCCTGCGCTGCCTCCGCTGTAAAGAAGCACGAAATTTGCCATGCCGATCTCCTCCTGAATGATCTCCGTGGACTCAAACCAGACGACGATCGGACATGGCCGGAATCGACAGTTCTTACGAAATCCACACGCACCGGGCTATAAATCGCTCGGATGGCAGGCTCCAGGATCCTCGTGGTCGAGGACGACCCAAGGCTGGCGGCAACAGTCGAGCGCGTGCTCGTCGCTGAGGACCACGACGTCGAGATCGCCGCCGACGGCAACGAGGCGCTCCGCCGCGCCCGAGGGCGGCCCTTCGACCTGGTCGTGCTGGACGTCATGCTGCCGGGTCTCGACGGCATAGCCGTCTGCAGGCGCCTCCGCGCCGCCGGCTCCGTCCCGATCCTGCTCCTGACCGCGCTCGGCGGCACAGAAGAGCGAGTTCGAGGCCTTGATTCCGGAGCGGACGACTACCTGGTCAAGCCGTTCGCCTACGAGGAATTGCTGGCCCGTGTGCGGGCGCTGCTTCGCCGGACGACGCCGGCCGACCATCTTCGGTTCGGTGACCTGCGCCTCGAGCCGGCGAGCCGCAGCGCCTGGCGCGGCGAGCACGCGATCGACCTCACAGCCACCGAGTTCGACCTTCTGCAGCACTTTCTGCGCCATCCGAGGCAGGTGCTTTCGCGCGAGCAGCTAATCGACGCAGTGTGGAAGGGCGAGGCCGAATCCGACAACGTCGTGGCGGTCTACATCGGATACCTGCGCCACAAGCTTGGCGAGCCGCGCCTGCTCCACACAGTCCGCGGCGCGGGTTACGCGCTGCACGAATAGTGTCCCTGCGCCTCCGGCTCGCACTGTTCGGCGCTGGCGTCGTCGCGCTTGCGCTGGTGGTGTTCGGGCTGCTGCTCTACGCGCTTCTATCACGGAGCGCGGTGACCAACCAGGACGACGCGCTGCGCGCGCGGTCGACGCAGGCGGTCGCTTCGTTGAGCGATTCGCCAGCCAAAGGCGCCGCACGACCAGTTGCGCCGTCGGACCTGCGTACCAGCGCGGACGTCTTCGTCGAGATTTTTGACCCCGGCTGGTCCGTCCTCTATTCGACAGCAGTCATGAACGGATCGCCACCCCAGGTCAGCGCGAAGCTGCGAGCCGAGGCCCAAACCGCTTATCTCAGTGGCGTCTACGAAACCGAGAACGGTTTCCGGCTCTATGCGGTGGCTTATCGCGACGGCTACGTGGTCACCGGTCAGTCCACCCGGGTGCTGCAGTCCAACCTCTCTGGCGTTGTGGCATTCCTGGTGATCTCGGGCAGCCTCGCGCTGCTGGCCGCGACTCTGGCTTCGTGGCTTGTCGCAGGACGAGCCCTCGCGCCTCTCAAGTCAGTCGCCGTTGCGGCTGAGGAAATCGGTCGCACCCGCGATTTCGGGCGACGGCTCCCTCCCCGGCGCAGCCGAGACGAGGTGGCAAGGCTGACCGCGAGCTTCAACCAGATGTTGAGCCGGTTGCAGGATGCGTTCGAGTCGCAGCGGCGTTTCGTCGCGGACGCCTCACATGAGCTGCGTACGCCACTGACGACGATCCAGGGCAACGCGGGCTTGCTCGCCTCGCGTTCGGTTTCGGAGGATGTCAGGCAGGCGGCGGTCGCCGACGTCGTCCAGGAGAGCGGACGTATGGCCAGGCTGGTTGACCGCCTGCTCACGCTGGCGAGGGCCGACTCGGGATTGCAGCTCCACCTCGTGGCCGTCCCTTTAAAGCCGGTCGTCGACGAGGTCTGCCGCCAGGCGGCCGCCGCGCATCCCCGCGAGAAGCTGCGGGTCGAGACCGGCGACGCGTCGGTGGACGGCGACGAAGACGCGCTCCGGCAGCTGCTGTGGATCCTTCTCGACAACGCGTTTCGCTACGCGTCGTCGGCGGTCGAGGTCCGGCTCTACACCGAGGCTGGGTGGGCCCGGGTGCTGGTTGGCGATGACGGGCCGGGCGTGGCGGCTGGGGATGGGGCGCGAATCTTCGAGAGGTTTTACCGGGCGGACCCATCACGGGGGGGCTCTCACTCGGGACTCGGCCTTTCCATCGCCAGCTGGATCGTCGCCCAGCATCGCGGCCGGATCCTCGCGACCGAGTCCACCCTGGGCGGGGCCTCGTTTGTAGTGGACCTTCCTCTCTTACCCGCTTCTTAAGCGCGGCCGCCACGATCGTGGCATGTTCGACATTGCGCCGGATCACGCGATAGGTCTTTACGCCGGTCTGCTTACGCTGCCCTTTGCTCTGCTCGCGCTCCGGCTCCGCTCCGCCGCGCGTGGGGTGCCTGGAACGGTGCTGGGAGCGTCCGTGCTGATGGCGATTGCCGGCGCGATCCACCTCGGCCTTGTGTGGACTCATCGCGGCGAAACCATCACCGCGCTGCTGTTCGTGATGAATGGCGCTTCATATGTCGTGCTGTCCCAGCTCTACACCTGGCGCTGGTGGCGACCGGCGTCGGTCGCGCTGATCACGGCGACCCTGACCGGTTACCTGGGGTACATAGTTCTCAACTTCGACACGCCGGACCAGGTCGCGATCGCGACCAAGCTCCTCGAGCTGACGACTCTCGGCCTCGTACTTGTCCCGGTGCGCGGTGAGACGTTGCGGCGCAGGTCGAGATGGTCGGTACTCAGCGTCGCGTTGCCACTGATGACGATGGTCACTGTTTCAGTCGTGTGGATCGACGACCTGGCGCGGCCCGATGCGCAGCACGCTCACGCGGGCGCGGTCCTGCAGGCCACGAACGACACAGCATCTCCCGAACAAGTGGGGGCTGCGCAAAAGCTGTACGACGAAACTGTGGCCGCCATCGCGCCATATCGCGACTGGCACGCGGCGTGGGCCGCAGGCTATCGTCCCGGCCCTCAGAACACCCCCTCCACGCACTGGATGAACCAGCGCTACGTCGACGCGGGCTACGTGATGGACCCTCGCCGCCCGCAGGGTCTCGTTTACGCCAACACCAAGCACGGGCCCGTGCTGATCGGCGCGATGTTCCAGATGCAGCACATCGGACAGTTCGGTCCCGACCCGGGCGGTCCGCTCACCGCATGGCATCAGCATCAAAACATCTGCTTCACGCCGTTCGGCGTCGAGTTCAGCCTGATGACCCCGACCGCGACGTGCCCCCTCGGCTCGATCGACATCAGCGTGCCGCCGATGCTGCATGTGTGGATCGTGGACAACCCGGGCGGCCCATTCGCCGTAGACATCGACTCGAAGGTGGTGAAGCAAATTGATCAGGGCTGAAGCGTCCAGCCGGCCGGAGGCCGCGTTCGTGCTGCTGCTGATGCAGAGCATCTTCTGGGTCATCGCCGGAATTTCGGCCGCCCCATTCGCGCTGGCCGGCGAGGTCTTCATGGCCGGCCTGGCGCTGCTCACCTTGCTGCTCGCGCTTGGGACCTGCATGTGCGCCATTGGCGTGCTGTGGCGCCGGAGGTGGGCGAGAACGGTCGTGATCGGCCTCGAGGTCGCATGCCTGGCCGGTTCGGCTGTGCTGCTGCTCATCCCGCTCGGATTCAATCGAGGGCTTGTTTCGATCCTGGTCAACGTGGCGGTCCCGTTCGCTGTGCTCATATTGCTGCGGAAGGATCGAGAGGCGTTTTCATAGACGCGGCGGCGACAGCCGGTCTCAGCCCGATGCGCGCGCCTTGAGTGAGCGCCGCTTGAGCGCGGCGTCGGCGTCATCGGTCGTCACATATCGGCGCCGGAAGTTGCGAAGCGCGAAGCGGTCGCACGCCGTTTCTGCGGAGGACCCCTTGCCGAGCACTTCGTGGAGATACCAGTGCAGCCATTCGTGGCAGTAGAGGAACCGCAGCACGTCTCGCTTGCCCCTGAAGTAAACGGTCTCTGATGCCCATGCAAAGCGCATCCCCTCGCCGCGCTTGCGCCGCGCCGCATAGATCACCGGCTCGCGGAAGGCCTTGAAGGGGATCGGCACCTGGAGCACGATGCGCCTCTCCTCGAACTCGCACCGGGCCGCCAGGTGCGGTTCCCAGCGGTAGCGGAGGGGCCTGACCACGACCTCGTAATCGCAACGCGGCAGACCCTCCAGGATGCGCCTCGCCTGGGCGGTGCTGAGACCTGCAAGCTCGGACCGGATCGCCACGGTCGCAACAGGATAGGCGTTACCTCTAGACAGGAGGATGTCTAATGCCTGACACAGTCGTAGGCCTGTTCAGATCCCGCCCGGAGTCTGACGCGGCCCTTCGAAAACTCAAGGAGGCGGGGTTCGGGCCCGACGAGGTCGCGGTGTCCACGCCCCACACCGGTCGGCGCGGTCACTACGGCCTCAAGGTGCTGGGAGGCATCGTGGCGGGCACGGTGCTGGGCGCCCTGGTGGGGGCGATCGCGACGGGGATGGTGCCCGGCGTCCACCCGTTGGTCCCGGGGAACCTTCTGGCGACCTTCCTGTTGGCCGCGGTGGCGGTGGCCGCGACCGGCGGCCTCGCGGGGGCACTCTTGAGCATGGCGGCCTCCGGCGACCGTGCCCTCTTCTACGAGCAGGAGGTCGAGTCGGGTCGGTTCCTGGTCAGCGTGTCGGGGCCGCGCCTGGAGGAAGCCCAAGAGCTGCTCCGGGCAGCGGGTGCGATGGAGGCCGCGCCCGTCGAGGCGCCGCTCGACTCCGGGCGGCCACGTCCGGAAAGTGGATAGCCCTTTAGAAATTTTCAGTAGTGGGGCGGCGTGACCCGTTAACGAGTTGGGGGAGCTTGGCCAGCAATGGCCGAGCCCTCCACTCTGCCTCTAGAGGGCTTTGGGGACCTTGATCAGCCACGCGATGAAGGCGCCCGTGGCGACTCCAATCAGCGCCCCTACCGCGACATCGCTCGGAAAGTGGTGCCCGAGATGCACCCTCGATGCGCCGATGCCGGTCGCGAGCGTGAAGACAAGAGGACCGGACTTGGGATAGAAGGCCGTCAGCGCGGTGGCTGCCGCGAACGACGACGCGGAGTGGCCGGAAGGAAACGACGCGTCGGTCGTGCGGATGCCGACGACCAGGACATCGCGCCCGACGTGTGGACGGTGGCGCTTGAAGACCGGCTTCACGATCCGCTGGACGAGATAGGTCGTGCCCAACGAGGCGATCGCGGTGGCGAGACCCGCCCGCCGGCCGCGAGATCCCCCAAGCCAGGCCAGCGCGACGCCCGCGCCCACCCACCCAAGTCCCTCGCCCAGGTCGGAGAGCAGCGTCACGTAGCGGTCTCCGACAGGCGAATGGGGGAGGCTATGGATCATCAAGTACAGCCGCCGGTCGACGCTTTCGGGCAGGATCCGCGGTGGCTCGATCTGCGGTGTGTGCATCTGCATAAGGAACGCGCAACGGCCGCTCGTGGCTGCGCACGCGTTCTGGTTCTGGGATGAGGCGCAGCAAAGCGCCCCCTCGGGAAGGGGATGGCTCAGGGATCGCGCACTGGTGGAATGCCGTGCTGGCGGGAGAAACCGGCGAGCCGCATCCCGTCCTCGGCGACCGGGTTTCGGTGCGCGTGGCCGGCGAGCGCCTCGTGATCTCGGGGCAGCTGGATCGGAGCGAGGACCGCGACGAGCTCGTGAAACAGGCGCGCGCGCGCATCGGGCGTGGCATCAAGGAGCTGGACACGTCTCACCTCAAGGTTGCCGATCGTCATGAAACCCCCGGTTTGCTCGACCAGACGCTGATCGCCGCGTTTCCCGACCGCGAGACAGCTGAGCTCGCGTGCAAGTTCGTCCTCGAGCGAAGCCGTGTCACTCCGTACCAGCAGGCGATCGTCGATCGTCGCAACGCGGGCGACCTGCGCAAGTTGCTTCTGGAAGAGTTTGTCGAAGACGCTCGACGACGCGTCGAGAACGGGGACGCGTTGCTGGTGATGAGGGTCGATGAGACAGACGTATTCCTCGTGCGCGAGATCCTCGAAGAGGACACCAGGAGCAGCTGGACGATCGCCACGCCGCCCAGCGTGATCGGTGCAAGTAGATGGCAGAGGTAGGGAGGCGCACGGCCCGCAAGCCGCAAGCTCCCTCCGCGCGCGAGGCGGTCAAGGAGCGCCTCTCGCCCGTCGACATCCTGAAGAGCATCGGTCCGGGAGTCATCACCGGCGGGGCAGACAACGACCCGGCGGGGATTGCGACCTATTCGATCGTCGGCGCAACAGCCGGTTTCGCCCAGAACTGGCTCCTGTTTCTGTCCACCCCGCTGTTGATCGTGGTCATGCAGATGTCGGCCAAGGTCGCCCATGTGACGAAGACGGACCTCGCCACCGTTCTTCGCACCACCTATAGCGCCCGGGTCGCGACACCGGCGGTGCTGCTGATGGTGATCGCAAATGTGATCACTATGGGTGCGGACCTGATCGCGATGGGGGCAGCGATCCAGCTGCTCACGGGGATCAGGTTCATCTACTGGATCGTTCCGCTCGCCGCCGCGATGGCCTGCTTCACGATCTTTCTCGATTACCGCGTGATCAGCAGATACATGCTGTGGCTGGTCGCGGTTTTCGCCACTTACATCCTCGCCGCCTTTCTCGCGCGGCCCAACTGGTCGGATGTGCTGCGCAGCACGGTCGTCCCGCACGTGGAGCTCAACGCGGGCTTTCTCCTTGCGTCGGTCGGCATGCTGGGCACAACGATCACGCCGTACCTTTTTTTCTGGCAGACGAGCGGTGAGGTGGAGGAGAAGCGCGGCGTCCAGCGCTTGAGCCGTTCGAACCTCGACATCACGATCGGAATGGTGTGGTCGAACGTGACGGCTTTCTTCATCATCGTCGCCACGGGCGCGGTCCTGTTCTCACATCACGCTCAGATCAGAACGGCGGCGGACGCTGCTCGCGCACTCGAGCCGTTCGCCGGCCACTACGCGACGGCTCTGTTTGCGGTGGGAATCATCGGCGCAGGTCTGCTCGCGATTCCGATTCTCGCCGCCTCGGCTGCATTCGGCGTCGCGGGCCTGGCCGGATGGCGGCGCGGCCTCGGCCGAAAAGCTCGCAACGCGCCGCAGTTCTATCTCGTGATCGGACTCGCTTTCCTCGTCGCGATGGAGCTCGCGATCTCATCGATCGACCCAATCAAAGCGCTCTTCTACTCGCAGGTCCTCGACGGCTTGATCGCCCCCTTCCTGATCGTCCTGATGCTGCTGATCACCTCCAGCCGCAAGGTGATGGGCGATTTCGTGAACGGAATGGCGACCAAGGTTGTCGGGTGGGGGGCCGCCGGCGTCATGGTCCTGGCCGACGTGGCACTGGTCTACCAGGTCGCGACCAACGGGCTGCCGGGTTAAGCCGCGATCGCGCCCGCCTGAGGAAAGATCTCCTGTTCGTAGAAGCGCATGAAGCCTTCCTGGTCCGGGCCAACCTGGTGCACATACACGTGGTCGAACCCCGCCTTGACGAACTTTGCGATCCCTTGGAGGTGGCGCTCGGGGTCAGGGCCACAGACGATCTCTCTCTTCACGATCTCTGGGGTCACCAGCTCCGACGCCTGCATCAGGTACGCCGGGCGCGCTAGCTCATTCTTGAACTGTCCGCTCAAACCCGAGATGGGCCAGTACTCATGCGCGGTGCGGACACCGTCCTCTTCAGTCTTCGCCCAGCACACCGTCAGCTGGCCGTAGCGAGGTTTTCCGGCGCCTCCTCCGGCGTCGAACGCCGCGACGCTTTCGGCGGAGGGAGCGGAGCAGATGAGACCGTCGCCGACCCGCGCCGCCAGCTTGGCCGCCTGCTGGCCCGCTGCGGCGATGTAGATAGGCACAGGCTCTTCCGGCAGGTTGTAGAGGCGGGCGTCGTGGACCTGGAAGAACTTTCCGTCGTGGCTTCGCTCGCCGCCTCGGTGAAGGTTGCGCAGGATCTCGACCGCCTCCTCGAGCATGTCCTGGCGCATGTCCGGCGGCGGCCAGCCCTGGCCGGTCACATGCTCGTTGAGGCTCTCGCCGCTACCCACGCCGAGGAAAAAGCGCCCCGGCATGAGGCAGCCGATCGTGGCCGAGGCCTGGGCGATGATCGCCGGATGGATGCGCATGATCGGGCACGTAACGCCCGTTCCGACGCGGAGGCGCTTCGTGGTTGCCGCGATTCCTCCGAGGACCGCCCATACGAACGGTGAGCTTCCCTGGCGGTCGGTCCAGGGATGGAAGTGGTCGGACACCAGAGCGTAGGTGAATCCCGTTTCCTCGGCCAGCCGAGCGAGCCTCACGAGCTCTTCCGGCTGGCGCTCCTCGCTCGAGAGCGTGTAGCCGAGCTCAACCTTCATTCCCACTTAGAGTCAACGCCTGCGCGTAAGGCCAATACGCGGAGCGTTCAAGCAGTGAGGCACGAGTGCGACCGCCCGCTGTCGAAACCACCGCGACCGACCAGAGCGTGAGGCCACGCGGCTTGATCGCCTCGGTGATCAGCGACGCACAGCGCCTGGTATCACTCGAGATCGCGCTTGCCCGGCAAGAGCTGAAAGAGCTCGCCACCGGCAACGCGATTGCCGCCGGGCTCATGGCATTCGGTGGCCTGCTGCTCGTTTTCGGGTTGCTCGTCGTCTTGCCGTCGCTAGTGGTGATCCTCGTGCCCTGGCACTGGCAGGCGGCGGCCGTATGGCTGGCCGCGTACATGGTCGTCGGCCTCGCCCTGGTCAGCATCGGCAAATCCCGATTGCAGCTCCGTCTGCCTCCGCGGACGATCGAAAGCCTGAAGGAGAACAAGGAATGGGCGCTTCGGCGCGTGAAATCGAACGGCAGATAAAAGAGACGCGCGACCGGATGGATGACAACTTGACCGAGCTCGAGGGCCGGGCCGCCTCCAGCGCCGCCCGCTTCGGCCGCCTTGCCGCGATCGGCCTCGGTGTTCTTGCCGCCGGGGCCGCGGCCATTTTCATCTATCGCCGGATGCGAAAGCCGACTCTCAAAGACCGCTTGGATGGTCTTTCGGTAGTGAAGCTGCGCTCCCTCGCCGAAGACCTTTCGGGCCGGCTGAAGGATGAGCTCCCTTCAGTGACCGTCACGGTCAACGAGAAGGCCGAGCGCGAGCCGGGGATGATCGAGAGCATCCTGCGTAAGGTCGCGCCCGCGCTCGCCGGCACCGCATCGACCGCGCTCCTCGAGAGGGTCGCGCGGCCGTCGGGCGAGACGGAGTTCCGACACTCGCCGCCACAGGCGGACTGAACATCGCGGAATTGAAAGCTCGGGTCCAGGCGCTCGCCGAGCGGGCGCAGAAGACGCTGCCCGCGCGTGTCCTCACCGCGTACGGCGAGAGTCAGGCCAGCAACTACGCCCTGGCGCTTGCCTTCGCCGGCTTCATGTCGATGTTTCCGATGATCCTCGGCGCCCTGGCCATCATCGGGCTCGCGATCCGCGACCCGGCGACGAACATGCACTTTCAGATCCTGGTGATTCAGGTATTTCCAACCAGCGCCCAGCCTGAGCTACAAAAGGCCCTGCAGGGGGTTCGCGAGTCCGCGGGTTTGCTGGGGCTGGTTTCCATCGGGGGCCTGCTGTGGAGTGCGAGCAGCATCTTCGCCACCATGGAGTTCTCGCTCACTGAGATCTTCGGCACGCGGCAGCGGGACATGCTGCGCCAGCGGTTGATGGGCCTGATCATGATGGTCCTGCTCGTGCTTGCGATCGTGGTGACGGTCGGCGTCAACGCCATCGCGAGCTTCGTCCCGGTCCCAATGGTCGGGGCCGTCATCAGCTTCGTGATCGGCTCCGTCGTGATGGTTTCGCTGCTGGTCGCCCTCTACAGGTTTGTCCCGAACCGGACATTCCGCATGCGGGATGTCATCCCGGGGGCCCTCCTGGCGGGAGTGCTCATCGAGATCCTTTCGCTCGCCTTTCCGCTTTACGCCCGGATCGCGGGCAGCTTCAACACCTATGGCGCCCAGTTCGCGCTGTTCTTCCTGCTCGCCACGTGGTTCTACCTGCTCAGCCAGCTGATCCTGCTGGGGGCGGTCTTCAACCGGTTCCGGCTGGGCGAGCCGGCAACCCGGGGCCTGATCGCGAGCCCGATGGATGAGTCGAGGGAGAAGCGAAGGCCGGTCGAGTCGATCGAGCAGAAAAAAGCCGAAGTGCAGCCGCCAATACCTCCGCGACGCTCGATCTTTCAGCGCGTCGCGCTGGGGGCGGTGGTCGCCCTGGCGGTGGCCGCGGGCCTGGTCAGGCGACGCCGCCCCAGCACGGAGGCCTAGTCGGCCCGAGTTCAACCCGAGTTCGAGCGAAGGTAGTCGCCCCGGCGTCGGGCGTTACCGAGATGAGCGGCCCAAGCGGCGAGTTGAGAGGGAAGCAAGGGTCGTAGTTGAGCAAAGGAGGTTCGTACGTTTGGGATTCCTGCTTTTCGTACTGCTGATCATCCTGGTGCTCGCCGTGCTCCTGGGAGCCGGTGGGTACAGCGTTCGGCGCTACTGGAGCCCGGCCGGCTCCGAGGTCGTCGAGACAAGCGGCACGGATTCTGGGGCGGGAGCGGGAGTCGCCGCGGCGATCCTTGCCCTGCTTGTGCTGATCCTCCTCTTCTTCGGCTTCACGCAGTGGAACTGGTTCGGCACGCGGTCCGGCGCGCCGTCGACGATCAACAACCCGTCCGTGACCTCGCCGATGCCGAGTAGCGGCGGCGGGGGCGCTTCACCAAGCGCCAAGCCGTCTCCGTCCTAACCGGTCTCCCTGACCCTCCTCAGGGGAGCTGAAGGGCCGTGTCCTTCGTGGAGCGGCCCTTTTTCTTTGCCGAGCGCCTTGCGTCCGAACCCTGAGTAACGCGCCTTGGCAGAGGCGTTTCTCAAGCAGAGGCTTAGATCCCGGCTGGCCCTCATCGAGGCACAGTTCGAAAAGGAGGTGTAATCAAGAGTGGTTGCGTTGATCGTTTTGATCCTGCTGCTGCTGCTCCTCGGCGGGGGCGGTCTGCTGGCACCAGCGCTTCACATCCTCTGGATTCTGCTCGTCATCGGGCTGATCCTCTGGTTGCTCGGCTTCTTCGTACGCTCGGCCGAAGGCAGCCGCTGGTACTACTGGTAAACGGCACACCGCAGCGTTGACAAGGTGCCTGTGGGAAGCGGGCACCTTTTCCTTTACAAAAACTTACGGCGCGTATGAGCCTTGTCTCCTACAGCCGTACGGTGACAGAATCTCTACGGGGTCGATACTTGCCCTGTCAGCCGCGGGTTGCGTTGGTGGAGAGGACAGGAAATGAGCATCGTGCAGCTTCCATTCGATAGGGCGTCGGGCAGCGCCGAGCGCGTCGCCCTACGTCGGGGGCTGGCGGGAAGCCGGTTTGGAGCTGCGCTTCAACTGGTGCAGCGTCAGACACCGGCGCCTACCTACTGTGCGAGCTGCGCCGCGCCGATCGACTTCGGCGCCGTGTGGCGGGGTGAGGATGCCTTCTGCAGCGTCGAGTGTTCGCTGGGGGGCGATCGACCTGCGTAGGGACTGAGCGGGAGTCCGAAGCGGCTCCCGCTCATTAGTCTTTGCAGAGCCTGATGCGACAGCTTCTGCTGTGGTGTGCCCGGAACCCTTGGCTAGCCTCCCACGTACCGCGCTGGCGCTTCGCGCAGCGCGCGGTCAGGCGCTTTCTCCCGGGCGAGGGGTTTGACGCCGCTCTGAAGGCGGCGACGCACTTCAAGGCCCAGGGCGTCGGCGCCCTCTTCACCCTGCTAGGCGAGAACATCACCGACCTAGAAGACGCAAAGCGCGTGGTCGCCCACTACGAGGAGGTCCTCGCAGCCTCGACCGGCCTGCAGGCGGAGATCTCCGTCAAGCCCACTCAGCTCGGCCTCGACATCGATCCGGCCGCGGCTTACACCAACCTCGACCGCCTGGCTCGGGCGGCCACCCAGGCCAAGAGCTACCTCTGGATCGACATGGAGGGGAGCGAGTACACGGAGCGGACGCTCGAACTGTATCGCCGCGTGCGGACCGCGCACCCCAACGTCGGCATCGCTCTGCAGGCATACCTTCACCGCACTGTGAGCGACGTGGTCGAGCTGATGGCCCTGAAGCCCGCGATCAGGCTCGTCAAGGGCGCGTACGCCGAGCCTTCGACGATCGCCTTCGCGGCGAAGAAGGAAGTCGACGCCAACTACCTGGCCCTGTGCGCGCTGATGCTGCCCGAGGTCAAGCAGCAGCGGTTACGCCTCGTGCTCGCCACGCACGACACGGACATGGTCGCGAAAGCGTGGCGTTTTGCGCAGGCGCTGGGCATCGAGCGAAAGCAGCTCGAGGTCGCGATGCTGTACGGAATCCGGACCGACGAACAGCTCCGCCTCGCGCGGGAGGGTTTTGGTGTAAGAGACCTCATCGCCTATGGCGACGCCTGGTATGCCTGGTACCTCCGGCGCCTGGCGGAGCGCCCCGCCAACGTCTGGTTCGTGGCAAGACAACTCCTGCCGTAATGCGTTTGCAAAGGCGCCGCGTGCCCCTCTCCCCGCCGGGGAGAGGGGCTTACCTCTGCAGGGAGCGGGGGAGACCCGCCGTCCCGCTAGGGAACGGTCGGGACCTGGCCCGCGTTCTCCTGCGCCTCGCGCGCGGCGCTTTCCCCGGCCTCGTGAGCCGCGGTCTCATTGGAGACGAACGTACCGGACGACGTGCCTGACGAAGGGCTCGGCGACGGTGAGGCCGCCTGGGCGGCGAGCGTGGTTGCTCCGTATAGGACCGCACCCGCAACACCTCCTACCAGCATCGAACCTGCAATGGCGGCCGCTGCGACTGTCTTGCGAACTCCGTTCATTGGACTGCCTCCTTGTTTTGATCGCTCGTTCCTCGAGCGTCGAGACCTAGACTGGCGGCGGCCGCTCAGCGCGCCGTGTGAGGAGGCTGGGATTTGGCTAAGACCCGCTGATCCATTCGCGCGCGAATTCCGTAGGGGTTGATATGAGCTTCAGCATCGAGCGCTACAAGGAAGAGTCGAAGAAGGTCGACGTCACCGGGATCGCGTGGGACGAAGTCGCCGCGCATCCCCTGTCGAAGGGCGACCTTTTCTGCCTGCACTACATGATGGACATCGAGAACCACGTTCCTCTCTACCTGTCGCACCTGCTGGTGACGCGCGCCTGCATGGACCCGATCCTCACCGCTTTCCTGGCGTGCTGGAACTACGAGGAGCTTTGGCACGGCGAGAACATCGGTCGTCTTCTCAACCTCTATGGAGTCGAGTTCGACACCCAGGACCGCATCGCCAACGTGCGCGCCAACCTCGGCGTGCAAAACAGCCTGAGCATCCTGACCACCATGGCGGGCTCCTGGCTGCTCAAGAACTTTTCGGCCGTCTACCTGTCGATGGGAGCCATCAATGAGCTGACGACCCTCACCGGCTACGGCGCATTGATCCGCAAGTCCGGCCACCCGGTTTTGAAAGACCTGCTCGGCCGCATCATCAAGGACGAGCGACGTCACTTCGCCTTCTACTTCAACTCGGCCAAGGAGTGGCTCAGCGGCAACGAGCGGGCGCAAAAGCTCGACCGCTGGATGCTCGACCGGGTGTGGGTACCGGTCGGCCAGGGTGTAAAGAGGCAGGAGGAGGTCGATGCTCTCGCGATCTATCTCTTCGACGATGAGCAGGGCGAGGAAGAGCTGCTCGAGCTCGACGCCAAGATCGGGAAGCTGCCGGGACTTGCCGGAATCAAGCTGATGTCCCGGTCGCTGTACGCCGCCCGGGAGCGCGCACGCCGCAATCCGCAGTGGGCATGGCGCCTGATCGAAAACGAGGAGTGGGCGATCAAGCCTCCGAAGCATTCGCCGGCCGGTCAACTGACTGGCCGCCGCGATGTTCCGCAGGAGGCGGGCAGGTCGTAGCGGCAAGCGGCGACCAGGAACTCGCCGCCGGGCTTGCGGCCGGCAATCATGAGGCGCTCGCCGAGCTCTACGACCGATATGCGGGGCTCGCCTACGGCGTGGCGATTCGCGTGCTGGGCGACCCCGGCCGCGCCGAGGACGCCGTCCAGGACGCCTTCATGAACGTCTGGAATCGTGCGGCGGGTTTGGATCTAGAGCGCGGCTCGCTTCGCGCATGGCTCCTCACATCGGTGCGCAACCGGTGCATCGACTATCTGCGCGGACGGGGCGCCCACGAGCGACAGGAGCGCGAGCTGCAGCCCGAGCTCGCATACGCGGTGTCTACTTCAGATCCGTGGCGGGAGGTCGCCCTGTCCCTCGAACGTGCCGCGGTCCGCGATGCGATGGCGAGCCTCCCGACCGAGCAGCGCCAGGTCGTCGAGATGGCCTACTTCGGTGGCTACACACATGCCGAGATCGCAGGCATGACGCGTGTGCCGCTGGGCACGGTCAAGGGCCGCATGCGCCTGGCGCTCGAGAAGATGGGTTCGTATCTGCGTGGACGAGGGACGGTCGATGTCTGACCACGAAGAGCTCGAGGGCTCGGTGGCGGCGTGGGTGCTTGGCGCCCTCGACCCAGAAGACGCTGAGGCCGTCCGCGCGCACGTCGAGGCCTGTCCGACATGCCGCGAGGTGGCGAGCCGGCTCCGCCGTGTCGTCGCCGCGCTTCCCCTTGCGGTCGAAGAATCGGCTCCGCCGCCACGGCTGCGCGAGCGCGTGCTCGCGGCGGCAGCTGCGTCCAGACGTCCCTCATCCGCACCCTTTGCCGTCGTTGCCCCGCGTCCACCGCTCCGCGCGCCCACGCCTTCGCCACTGGTTCGATCCGGCCGCCGGGTTCCCGTCTACGCCGCGGCGGCGCTCGCCCTGGTGACACTGCTCGCCGGCGTTCTGGTCGGCGAGGTTGCGTTCCGCGAAACCCAACGGCCGGTCCAAAGCCAGGTCTCCCGGTTCACCATGGCCGGCCACCAGGACATGTCGGGGGCGCAGGCCAGCGTGATCGACCTCAAATCGGACGGCCTGACGCTGGTCGATTTCAGGGGACTGCCGCAGCCTGGCGCCGGGCGGGTCTATGAGGTCTGGCTGATCCCGAAGGGAGGTAGCCCGGAATCTGTCTCGGTGTTCGTCCCGGACAGCAACGGCGGCAAGGTTGTGCTCGTCAACCGGTCGCTCGCGGGCTACGCCGTGATGGCGGTCACCAATGAGCCTGGTCCGGACGGATCGGCGGCGCCGACGCAGCAACCGCAGCTTTACGGAGACGTGGGGTAAAGCGAACCGGCGACGCGTCAGCGTCGCCGGCTTTGACCCGATTCGAGAAAGGGGAGCTAGTTCTTGCCCGGGACGATTGGCGCGCGGTTCTCCTGTTCCTGAAGCATGTCGGGCTTCTCCAGGTCTTCGTCGCCGGTGCCCATCGGGTGCTCCCGTTCCTTGTGCTTGTCGAGCTCGATTGAGTTGGCGAACTCCTCGTTGCAGATTTCACACTTCACTCGTCTACCCTCCGCACGCGAGGTATGAAGCGCTCGAACCTTGCGGCCCGAGCGCCTCATCTAGAAAACGCGGATGGCT
>Ga0209471_1001038_pt1 | contig 17142 bp, 16 predicted proteins | sample GraSoiAngelo_128_FD_185885 | JGI IMG/M metagenome (GOLD analysis project Ga0209471, IMG submission 185885) | Grasslands soil microbial communities from the Angelo Coastal Reserve, California, USA - 14_0927_12_20cm (SPAdes) (version 2) | ecosystem: Environmental > Terrestrial > Soil > Grasslands ...
AGCAAGCTACGGCCTAACGGCCAAAGTTCCCTCTCCCTTTGGGAGAGGGCTGGGGTGAGGGCTTGACCGCCCGCTAACCCCTCTCCCTAACCCTCTCCCAGAGGGAGAGGGAATTGAAAGACGTAAGAACGATGCACCAGGTAGAAATCGCCACAACCAAGAACGCCCTGCTGGACGCGCCAGAGATGACGCTCAATATGGGGCCGCAACATCCATCGACGCACGGCGTGCTGCGCGTTGTGCTGAAGCTCGATGGCGAAACTGTCATTGATCTTGATTGCGACGTCGGATATCTGCATCGCGGCATGGAGAAGATCGCCGAGAACCGCACGTACACGATGATCGCGCCGTATTGGGATCGACTCGACTACATCGCCGCGGTCTCGAATGGATTGGTTTGGGTCGAGACGGTCGAACAGATGATAGGTCTCGACGTTCCACGACGCGCTCATTACATAAGAACAATTCTGACTGAGCTGAATCGGATCGCTTCACACCTCTTGTGGTTGGGAACGCACGCGCTCGACATCGGCGCGGTTACGATTCTGTTGTGGGCGTTTCGCGAGCGCGAAGAGATACTTAAAATCTTCGAGAGGCAGTTTGGCGCTCGTCTTACCTGTCATGCGTGGCGCATCGGCGGCATGCCGAACGATGCTTACGATGATTTCGCGAGTGATGTCAAGCGGTTTGTCGATAATTTTCCGAAGCGTCTTGATGAATATGAAACTGTGCTATCGGAAAATCGAATCTGGTTAAGCCGCACGGTCGGCATTGGTGTGATTTCGGGCGAGGAAGCCATTGCGATCGGCTTGTCCGGTCCTTCGCTTCGCGGTTCAGGAGTGGCTTGGGACATTCGCAAAGCGCGGCCGTATGCCGCGTACGCTGACATGGATTTTGACGTGCCGCTCGGTGAAAACGGCGACACGTACGATCGATACCTGGTGCGCATGGAAGAGATGCGCCAGTCGCGACGCATCGTCAAGCAAGCGATCGATAATCTGCCGGATGGACCAGTGAACGCGAAAGTACCCAAACTTATCAAACCGCCGGTTGGTGATTATTATCATTCAATTGAAGGACCCAAAGGCGAGATTGGATGCTATCTGGTTTCGGACGGAACGCAGCAGCCCTGGCGCGTGCGGGTGCGTCCACCGTCCTTTATTAATCTGCAGGCTTTGAAACAGATGAGCATCGGACATTTGGTCGCGGACGTCGTGGCAATCATCGGAACGCTGGATATTGTGTTAGGTGAGATTGACAGATAGAGATGCAGGTTGAATAGCGCAAGAGAATCCCGTAGGGATGAAATATTTATAGAAACGAGTCCCTGGTAGATTCCGTCAGCCCATTTATGGGCGACAGAAATATTTCGCTCCTAAAGGAGCTTTCATTTTTAGAGATGTCATGGTGCTATAAACATTTCGCCGCTCTGCGGCTTGGCACTGTTGGCCTTTCGATAATATAAGAAATGCTTTTTGCTCTTCTGGCAGCACCCAGTTTCATCGATAGCCTGCTCCTGAAATTCTTCAGCGAGCCGACGGTGAACTATGTTATCTGGCCGTTCATACAAATCGGCCTGGTGGTGGTGATCACAACCGGCTGGGTAGCCTATGCAACTTATCTGGAGCGAAAGATCTCGGCCTTTATGCAGGCGCGTCTCGGCCCGATGCGCGTCGGTCCGTGGGGATTGCTGCAACCAATCGCCGATGGCTTAAAGCTGCTGACCAAAGAAGATTTCATTCCTGAAAATGCCGACCGCTGGATCTTTTTCGTTGCGCCTTACATCGCCGTGGTCGCAGCATTCATCGTGCTCGCGGTCGTTCCGTTTGGTCCCGACTGGGCCGTGATTACCGATGTAAACATCGGTGTGCTGTTTGTGCTCGCGGTCTCGAGTGTCGGCGTGCTCGCGTTGATTCTGGCGGGTTGGTCGTCGAATTCGAAATACGCGCTGCTCGGCGCGTTGCGCTCAAGCGCGCAAATGGTTTCGTACGAAGTTTCGATGGGGCTGGCGATCATCGGTGCGCTGATGTTCGCGCGCACGTTGTCGCTGTCGGGAGTTGTTGGCGCTCAGGCATCTAATTCAATCTGGTTCCTCCTTTATCAGCCGGTGGGCTTTATGATCTTCTTAGTCAGCGGGATCGCGGAAAACAATCGCGCGCCGTTTGATCTGCCGGAAGCGGAATCAGAACTTGTCGCCGGATTTCACACAGAATATTCCGGCTTTCGCTGGTCGCTCTTCTTCATGGCGGAATACACGGCGATGGTTGTGGTTACAGCCGTGGCCACGACGCTGTATCTTGGCGGCTGGTATTTTCCGTTTGTCTATCGCCTGACCGAGGCGAAGGGTTATCACAACGTTTATGTTGTTATCAGCCTGCTCGTATTTCTTGCGAAGGCCGGGCTGCTCCTCTATTTATACTTTTGGTTGCGCTGGACGCTGCCGCGTTTTCGTTACGATCAATTGATGGACCTGGGATGGAAATGGATGCTGCCGGCGGCGCTTATCAACATCGTCATTACCGCGATCGGCGTGACTGTGATCCAGGGGTTGGACAATCCGAGCGGAATGCACACAATCAAGTCATTGAGCGCGGGACTCGGATTGACTGCGAGCGGGAAAGTGATTGCCATTGCCTTTGGAATTATTAATCTGTTCTTGACCGCCGGAGTGCTGTCATTAATTAATTGGCGTTCGCGCGATTTCAATCTGAAGAAGCAGCGGCGTCAGATTCGTCTGGTGGATTTGCCGAAAGGAAAACCAGCGGTGATGCCGGCGAGTCCTGGAGATGTCGTGTCAGAAGCCCGACCGTAAGGGAGGGCAACGTTGCCCTTGCTGACGCGCGGGCTTCTGACACGTTGATTTAAGATTCGAGATTCTTTATGCCACTAGTTCCTGTTCCCAAATCGACTTTCGTGCAGAAGCTGAAACGCTTCTTCATGGTCGACCTATTAAAAGGAATGGCCGTGACGCTGGGCTTCAATATCGGCGCCCTCACTGACAAAGATTCAGTCGCCGGGAAGGGAATCTACACCGAACAGTATCCAAAAGTGCGTCCCGACGTGGCGCCGCGCTTTCATGGCGCGCCGCGTCTGAATATGGATCCCGAGACGCATGACACCCTTTGCATCGCGTGCAATTTGTGCGCGCTCGCGTGTCCTGAAGATTGCATCGACGTAATTCCGATGGACGTCGAAGTTATCGTCGCCGGCAAACCGCGCCGCAAGAAAGTTCTCGATGAATTTATCTTTGACACATCGCGTTGCATGTTCTGCGCGTTGTGCCAGGAAGCGTGTCCGACTTATTGTCTCGAACTGACGCAGGATTTCGAACTTGCGACTTATTCGCGCGCGGGCTTTGTCTGGAATCGAGAGATGCTCGAGCAGGGGCGCGAGACAGTTAAGTACGAAAGTTAAGTATTGCCGATTGCCAATTGCCGATTTCCGATTGGCGTACAGTGAGGGGGCTTCCACCCCACAACATGACTAGTGACGAACTCAAGAAGCGGACTAAGCAATTCGCATTGAGAGTTCTCAAACTTGTTGCCGCTTTGCCGAATACCGTTGCCGGCAGAGCCATCGGTGGACAATTAATTCGTTCCGGTACTTCGGTCGGAGCAAATTATCGAGCAGCTTGCCGGGGTCGATCTAAGGCTGAATTCGTTGCGAAGATGGGCACTTGTGAAGAAGAAGCAGACGAAAGTGCATATTGGATGGAGATAATAATTGAAGCGGCCCGCTTGAAACTAAATCAGGTTGAGCCATTGCTCAACGAAGCTGAAGAACTAACAAGAATCTTTGCGCAATCGCGGATATCCGCTTCTCGATCTCTGGCGCGGGCTCGGATGCAGAAAAACAATCGGCAATCGGCAATCGGCAATCGGCAATGATCTTATCTGGTTGGGAATCAGTCTTCTTCTGGGTCTTCTCAATCGCTGCGATTCTGGCAGGTCTCTTGACCGTCATGGCGCGCAACGCGGTGCACTCTGCGCTGTTTCTGATTTCATCGCTGGTTTCCGTTGCGGCACTCTTCATTCTATTGGGCGCTGAATTCATCGCCGGCGTGCAAATTCTGGTTTACGTCGGCGGCGTGATGGTCTTATTTCTGTTCGTTATCATGCTGGTCAACGTCGGTGCCGAAGAAGAAGGACGCGCGCCGATATTTAATCGGCCGGCGCAAGTGACGACGGCGCTTGTCTTCCTCGCGCTGTTGGCCGGCATCCTGGTGATCTATGCAATTCCGCGGGGCTACCAGGCTCTGCAAAAGCGCGACGACTCTGCCGTGCAGCAGGCTGACGCGAAACGCGCGGCTGAGCAATCGAACCTGCCGGCGGGCGCGACCGGCGTTAATCGGCTCTCGTCGCAGACTGAAAGTGTGGGCACGGCGCTTTACACAACCGGCGCGCTGCCATTTGAAATTGCCAGCGTGCTGCTGCTCGTGGCGATCATCGGTTCAGTGATGTTGGCGCGAACCCTAAAGCAGGAAGCAGCTGTAGACGACGTGGATCCGGAAGTCTTGAAAGAGATGGGTGCGGCAAGTTCGAAGGCCGATAAAGGTTAGCGATCTCGCAATTCCGAATGCTTGAGGGCCGTTAGGCACAAAATATTTATAGAACCCGCGCCGTTTGAGATTTGCCAGCCCATTTACGGGCGACATACATTTCGCTCCTAAAGGAGCTGGATCTTAGTAGAAGATCGCGGGGCTATAAACATTTCGTCGCTAAGCGGCTGAAGAGGAATGAATTATTTTTCACCATCTTTGGCGATGATATTTCAGGAGGCTAGTCGCGCTTCAACCGCGTTGGAGAGCATCAAGCATCCTGACTTATCAAAGTTCCTGGTAATCGCCGCGATCCTTTTTATCATTGGCGTCGCGGGCGTGCTAACGCGTCGCAATTTGCTGGTCATCTTCATGTCGATCGAGCTGATTCTGAACGCGGCGAATCTGAACTTCATCGCGTTTTCGCGTTACTTGCAAGACACTGGTCGCGGCGATCCAATGTCCGGGCAAATATTTACTGTCTTCATCATCGTAGTTGCCGCTGCTGAGGCCGCGATTGGACTCGGCATCGTGATCGCGCTTTATCGCAATCGAGAGACGATCTGGGTTGACCAGATTGATCTGATGAAGTGGTGAACCAAGGTTTCAGGTTTCAAGTTTCAAGTCTCAAGTTCGGGGACCTGAAACCTTAAACCTGAAACTTGAAATCTATGTATAAGTTCATCTGGCTAGTTCCACTGCTACCGCTCGCCGGCGCTGCGATCAACGGCATCTTTGGCCGTTGGTTTGGCTTTTCGGAAAAGCTAATTGGCGGAATCGCGGTGGGTACTGTGGCGCTCGCTTTCTTGATCAGCCTCACTGCGGTTTATTCGTACGGCTTTGGCGGCGATGCTCAATGGCCCAAGTCTTACGTGACAACGCAAGCGACCTTCAATTGGATTCCCGCCGGAGCAGTCAAGCAAACTTTGGGTTATGGTGAAGTCACCCGAGTCGAGACTGGTGCTGCTTCTGTATCGCCTCGTGCGTCACTTCTAAACATCGAGTGGAGTTATCAACTCGATCCGCTGTCGTCAGTTTTCATGCTGATCGTCACAGGCGTTGGCCTGTGCATCTTTGTGTTCGCGACCGGTTACATGCACGGCGAGACCGGCTTCTATCGTTTCTTCGCGTACATGGGCTTGTTCATGTTTTCGATGCTCGTGCTGGTGATGGGCTCGAACTTCGTAATGATGTTCGTCGGCTGGGAGGGCGTGGGTCTTTGCTCGTATCTGCTGATCGGTTATTACTTCAATCGACAAGAAGCCGCGAATGCTTCGCGCAAAGCCTTCATCACGAATCGCGTCGGCGACTTTGGATTCATGCTGGCGATTTTCGGAGTCATTGCCACATTTGGATCGGCGCAATACACGGGTGTCGTTACGCAAGCAGCGAGGTATCCAATCGAAGCGCTCGGTCATTGGGGATTGATGTCGTGGATCGCTTTGGGATTAATGATTGGCGCATGCGGAAAGTCCGCGCAGTTTCCTCTGCACGTCTGGTTGCCTGACGCGATGGCTGGACCAACTCCAGTGTCGGCGCTTATTCACGCGGCGACAATGGTGACGGCGGGCTTGTACATGCTGACGAGGACGAACGTCATCTTTCAGCATTCGAAGACGATGATGCTGGTCGTCGCGTTGGTCGGCGCATTCACCGCGATCTTTGCCGCGACGATTGGCATCACGCAAAACGACATCAAGAAAGTTCTCGCTTACTCGACTGTATCGCAGCTTGGCTTTATGTTTCTCGCCTGCGGCGTGGGCGCGTTTGTAATCGGAATCTTTCACGTGATGACGCACGCGTTCTTCAAAGCCCTGATGTTCCTTGGCGCGGGCTCAGTGATTCACGGCATGCATCACGAGCAGGACATGCGCAAGATGGGCGGTCTCCGGAAGTACATGCCATACACGTACTGGACGTTTCTCGCCGGATGGTTGGCGATTTGCGGCATCATTCCGTTCTCGGGCTTCTGGTCGAAAGATGAAATTCTTTGGAATGCGGCATCGACAACTCACATTCCATTCGGTTGGTTGGTGTGGTTAGTAGGAACGATCGCGGCAACGTGCACGGCATTCTACATGACGCGGCTGGTCGCGATGACCTTCTGGGGCGAAGAGAGATTCCGCAAAGCGCACCAGCACAGCCTGGAACACGAAGGTGATGCTATTCGCAAGGATCACCCGACAGACAAGGGCCACGTCCATATTCCGCATGAGTCGCCGAAGTCGATGTGGGTGCCGCTGGTGGCGCTGGCGATTCTCGCGACCGTCGGCGGTTTTGTCGGCATCAGCACAGCGTTCACGGGCGGCAAAGAAGTTGGCGGCCGGATGAATATTGTGACCTGGTTGAATCCGGTTATCTGGAATCCATCGACGGGAGATTTCGGAAAAGCTGAAGAGGGTAAGACCGGAGTAATAGCCTTTGGCGAAATGTCGAGGGCAGAGGCCGCTCGCGTCGAAGAGAATGCGAGTCACACCGGTTTCAATCTCGCTCATGCAGTCGAATCAAAAGTTGGCAGCGAGACCGCGACCGAATGGGTCTTCATAATCATCTCGCTGATGGTTGCAGGCGTCGGCATCGGTCTCGGTTTGCTCTTCTATATTAAGAGTCCGAATCTCGCGGACGTTTGGGCGGCGCGTTTGCGGCCACTCTATCAAGCCAGCTACAACAAGTATTGGATCGATGAATTCTTTGGCTGGGCCATCACGCGGCGCACGATGGATCTGGCGCGCGGCGTCTTCGCTTTTGATTCGAAAGTCGTCGACGGCGCAGTAAACGGCTCGGCCTGGTTGACGCGCTTGACCAGCAAGGTCACCGGCGCCACGGACAAGTATTTCGTTGATGGACTGGTCAACGCGATCGCCGATTTCGTGGTTCGTTTAATGTCGCCGATTGTCCGCGCGGCGCAGACAGGGCTGACGGCGAACTACGCGCTCGTGATGGTGATCGGATTGCTGGTCGCGGTCGCGATATATTTCATCAAGATCTTTTGATTATGACGGGGTCTGTGTCACACGACATTCGCGACGAAAGTTTGGAAGCCAAAGCTCGCTGGTTTCAATCGCTGTCACTGGAGGAGCGGATGAATGTATTCGTCTCGTTTACAAATCTAATTCTGGAAAACAATCCGGACATCGTGAAGCAGAAATATGTTAGACCAGCTTCAGACTATATTCGCGTCGTTTCAAAAGAATGACGTCAAGTATCTGGTAATCGGAGGAATCGCCGCAGTTTTATATGGTGTTCCGCGAGCAACTTTCGATCTTGATGTGTTAATTGAGCCGTCGCCCCAAAATGCTGAACGCTTGCTGAAGGCGATGATTGACGCCGGTCTTGGCACGGCTTCATTAACGACAGTCGAAGATTTGCTTTCGAAAGAAATAACGATCTTTACCGATCGAATTCGATTGGACGTTCAAACTTCAACGCCCGGGATTATCTTCGAGGACGCTTGGGCGCGTAGGGTTACAATGAATTACAAGGGACAAGCGTTAGAGGTTGTTTCACTACGTGATTTGATTGCGTCTAAACGAGCCGCTGGGCGTGAAGTAGATCTGCAAGACGTTCGGATACTGGAATCGAACGGCGGTAACTCAATACACGAGGACTGACGTGTTCACAAACAATATTCTCTCCATCATTACCTGGTTGCCGGTCCTGGGCGCAATCTTGATTCTAGGGGCATTCAAGAAAGATCAGACCAGGTTTATCAAGAAATTCGCGACGGCCTGGTTGGCACTAGACTTCGTAATCTCGCTTTGGTTGCTCGGTTACGACCGCGGCGCGGGCGGCATGCAGTTCCTCGAAGATCATCAATGGATTTCGGCAATCGGCGCGCGCTATCAGATGGGAGTCGACGGCGTGTCGATGCTGCTGATCGTTTTGACTACGTTTCTCGGTGTGCTCGCCGCGCTGTCGTCGTGGAAATACATTCAGAAGCGCGAGAAGGAATATTACATTCTGCTGCTCTTGTTGCAGACGATGGTGCTTGGTGTTTTCTCGTCGATGGATCTGTTCCTGTTCTATCTGTTTTTTGAAGTCTCGCTCGTGCCGATGTACTTCCTGATCGGAATTTGGGGCGGCGAAAATCGTCTGTACGCGGCGATAAAGTTCTTTCTTTACACGCTCGTGGGATCAGTCGTGATGCTGCTTGGCGTCTTGAAGATCTATTTCCTGACGCAAGACCTGGCGCTGACTGGAAAAGTTACTCAGGCGACGATCGACTTGCTTGCAGGTAATCCCAAGGCGAGCGCGATGGTTGCATCAACCGTTCAAGCCGCCGCGCAAAATGGAACCGGAACATTTAGCATCCTCTACATGCAAGCGATCGGCTCGGTAATTCCGATGGGCACATTGCAGGTGCTTCTGTTCTTTGCCTTCGCGCTTGGCTTCGCGATCAAAGTGCCAATGTGGCCATTTCACACGTGGCTGCCCGACGCGCACGTCGAAGCGCCGACGGCCGGCTCAGTTATTCTCGCGGGCATCTTGCTGAAGCTGGGAACGTACGGCTTTTATCGTTTCAACCTGCCGATGTTTCCGAAAGCATCCGCGGACGAATCGTTTTTCTTCAGCGGCACGAATCATCAATTCGGTGTGCGCAGCATCATGATCTTTCTCGCGATCATTTCAATTATTTATGGCGCGCTGGCCGCGATGTATTTCGTGGTGAAGAAAGACGGCGATGTGAAGAAGTTAGTCGCCTATTCTTCAGTGTCTTCGATGGGAATTGTGATGCTCGGATTATTTGCGTTGAACCCTAATGGTTTGAACGGCGCGGTGATGCAAATGATCAATCACGGCATCTATTCAGGTGCGTTGTTCCTACTCGTTGGTATCGTTTACGAGCGTCGTCACACGCGCAAAGTTTCTGAGTTCGGCGGACTGTCGCACGTGATGCCCGGCTACGCCGCGGTGTTTCTGATAATGGCGATGACCGCGATCGGTCTGCCTTTGCTCGCGGTTTTCATTTCAGAGTTCCTGGCCATGCGAGGCGCGTTCGAAGCCAATCCGGTCTGGGCCGGATGGGCCGGACTGGGAATTATTTTGAACGCCGGGCGAATGTTCTTCGGCGAAATCGAAAATGAAAAGAACAAGCTGCTGCCTGATTTGAGCGGTCGCGAGTGGGCTTACATGATGCCGCTGGTGATTATGGCATTCTGGATTGGAATCTATCCGGGACCATTCCTGCGCTACATCGAGAAGCCGGTTAACGCAATCGTGAAGCAGATCAGACCGAACTATCAGATTCCCGGACAGCCAGCCACGACGAGCACTCCGGTGCAGATTCGCGTGCAGAAGTAGTACGCCAAGTGGACGAACAACCAATAATGCTCTTCCTTTTTCAAACATCAGGCATCATCAACGTTAGCGATCTGCAACTGATCGCGCCTGAATTAATCATCACCGTCGCCGCGTGTGTCGCGTTGGTGATGGAAGTCATCCTGCCCTACAAGCGCGGCAAGTGGACCGCTTATTTTTCTCTCGCCGGAATCGCTCTTGCTCTCGTTTCGCTAGGCACGCAATTCGTGAGCATGGGCGGCACGTTCCGCCTCGGAGCGTTGCAAAAGCTGTCGCCGATCGATGGCTTTTATGGAATGGTGCGCATCGACGGATTCGCGTTGCTGTTCCGAGCCATCTTTCTAATCGCCGCCGCCCTGGCGATTGCAATTTCGATTCGTTATCTCGACGTCGAGCGCGAGCAACACGGCGAATATTACGCGCTAATTCTTTTCGCAACCGTCGGCATGATGTTCCTCGGCAGCGGTTACGATCTGATCTCGCTTTACATCGCGCTTGAATTAATGGCGCTGACCTTCTACGTCCTCGTCGCTTTTACGAAACGCGATCGCCGATCGAACGAAGCGGGGATGAAGTACTTTCTTCTCGGCGCGTTTTCATCCGGCATTCTGCTTTACGGGATGTCGCTTATTTACGGCATCACGGGATCGACGAATCTCGGAGAGATCGCGCGCGGCATTAGTGGCACAAGCGATCTCAAGCCGCTGTTTCTGATCGGGATGATCGCGCTCGCGGCCGGTTTGTTTTTCAAAATCGCCGCCGTTCCCTTTCACATGTGGGCGCCCGACGCTTATGAAGGCGCGCCGACTTGCGTTACCGCGTTTCTCTCGACCGGATCGAAAGCAGCAAGCTTTGCGTTATACGCGCGCATCTTTTTTGTGGCGCTCGCGCCGATGCAAGTTGATTGGGCGCCGCTGTTGGGAATCGTCGCGGCTCTAACGATTGTCGTAGGCAACTGGGCGGCGATCACGCAAGAAAATTCAAAACGCCTGCTGGCTTACTCTTCAATTTCAAACGCGGGCTATTTGTTGCTCGCTCTCATTGCCAACAACACGTACGGCAATATTGGATTAGTGATCTATCTGGTCGTTTACACGCTGATGAATATGGGCGCATTTGGCGTGATCATCAGTCTGCGGCGGCGCGGCATCATTGGCGACAACGTCGATGACATGACCGGTCTCGCGCAGAAAGCGCCGGGCATGGCGGCGATGATGGCGATCTTCATGCTGTCGCTCGGCGGCTTACCGGGCACCGGCGGATTCATCGGAAAATACTTTCTGCTTTGGGGATTGCTCAATCGCGGCGATGCGGATCATAAATCATGGTATTACTGGCTCGCGGGTTGGGCCGTCATCAACATTGTCGTATCTTTCTATTACTACATCAGATTCATACGCGTGATGTACCTCGGTGATCGCGTCGCAGACGAAGAACCGCTCACCTTGTCGCCGGCATTGAAAACCGCCATGGTCGCAGCGTTGGTTGGAATTCTCTTCATCGGCATTTACCCGCAACCATTTATCGTGTTGGCGCAAAAATTGATTCCTGCCACAGTCGCGGGCGCGCCCGGACAAGTGACTGCGCCGCGTTCCAAGTGACTTAATAGTATGAACGATGCTTTGCGCGGCGCCGATTTGATCGAATCCGGCCTGAATGATTTACGTGAAGGCCGTGAGACGATTGCTGCCTTGCTGGTTGCGATTGGAGCGACCCGTCTTCGAAACATCGGACTGAAGCTGCCGGAGAAACTGCCCCATAACCCGGAGCATCGGTTGTACAACTTGCTGGCCAAAGATGATTCTGATTCAGCGCATTCGCGTTACAATGCCTACATTCGCAGACTGGTTAGTTATGAACGAGCAGCCGAATTCCTCCAGGGGATAACTCTGAGAGATAAGTTGGAAGAGTTTCTCTCTCATTATTCTAAGAATGGTTCCTGCTCGTCTAGGAAGTTAGCTCGAAACGACCGACAATCTCAGTCTTAGTCCGTGATATCATCGACCTTTTAAGGAGATATCGGAATGCAGCCTCAGAAGGCGCTAACTAATCAAGCGCAATATCGCAAGCTTCTCAACTCGATGACTAGTGATCGTCTCTACGAGATTCATCATGTCGATGCTTTTGAGTGGTTGGCGTCCGCGCGCATGAATTCGATCGAGGCTGTCGTGACCGATCCTCCGTATGGGCTTGTCGAATACTCGGACAAAGAGTTGACCAAACTTAAGAATGGAAGAGGTGGCGTATGGCGACTGCCGCCGGCATTTGATGGCAGCAAACGAATGCCGCTTCCAAGATTCACCACACTAACGGAAGCCGATCAAAAATCCTTGCGAGATTTTTCGTTTCGCTTGGCATCGTTGCTGAAATGCGTACTCGTTCCTGGCGGGCATGTCTTCATCGCAACCAATCCATTGATCTCTCATCTGGTCTATGAAAGTTTCATGAAGAACAGTTTCGAAAAGCGTGGCGAAATAATCCGCACGGTCTATACCTTGCGCGGAGGCGATAGACCCAAGAACGCCCACGACGAATTCTCTGATGTAACCGTGATGCCCAAATCGTGTTGGGAACCGTGGGGCCTGTTTCGCAAGCCCTGCGAGGGCAGAGTCCAGGACAACTTAAGAACGTGGAAGACTGGCGGCTTGCGGCGCATTTCAAGCTCCGAACCCTTCAAAGATCTCATTCAATCATCTCCAGCCCGACGTCGGGAAAGAGAAATCGCTCCTCATCCGTCTTTAAAGCCACAGAATTTTCTGCGACAGATTACGCGTGCGGCACTGCCACTGGGTGAGGGCACTATTCTCGATCCCTTCATGGGATCCGGCTCCACAATTGCGGCCGCTACTGCCTGTGGACTCAAGAGCATTGGTCTTGAATTGAGAGCAGAATACTTCAAGATGGCCGAATCGGCCGTTCCCAAACTAGCTGAGCTGGAAGTCTGAGGACGAATCATTCATGGCTCGCAAAGAGGACTTTAACCGTAAGGTTCCACTCCCGACCGGTCTGACAACCATAGCAATCCAGAAAGCAATCGATTACATCGAAAAAGAACTCACCGATCTTGTGGAAGTCTATCTCGAGCAAGCAAATGTTTTTAGCGCGTTAGTTGGGATATATGGGACAAAGGCACTCGATGCGACAAGCGTCTACGAAAAGCATCGTCACCTAGATGTTGCTCAGCAGCGTTTTCCCGATTTGAGGAAAAAAGGCAGCGGGTCAAATCCATCACCGCTTGTTTCACTAGAGTCAAAGGCGAGCAAACGCCCTTGGGCTTTGCAATCTCACTATGATCACTCCGGTTGGTACATCGTGTGGCGATACTTAGTTGACCCGACGATGTCTTTAGAGGCCAACAAGCCGGTAATCATCTGGCGAGTGGACGTTGTCTTTCTCACTAAGGAAGACTGGAAATACGAGGCAAGTACAGCGGGCAGTGGTGGCGGCGGGAGAACCCATACGTTTGGTCTAAGAGGTGCCGCTACAAAGCTCAAGAACGCGGCAGTCTACCAACGTAAGGATGTAAGAATAATTGGTGGTAAAGCAGTCCCTGCGAACGGAGATTAGTCTTGTCTTCGTTGCAGCCAATTCTACTTCTCCTCTTTTATTTCTTCGCGGCAATCTCGATCTACCTCGGCGTGCTTTCGCTTCGCGGTGGTGTTCGCTTCACTCGTTACTTGCAAGAGGAATTGTCCCGCGAGTACGCGGAGTTCACTCCATTCGTAACAGTATTTGTTCCTCTGCGGGGCCTTGATGAAGGCCTGAAAGAAAACATCGCGGCTGTTTTTGCGCAGGATTATCCCAACTACGAAATATTTTTCGTTAGCGACGACAAAGATGATCCAGCGTGGCGCGTTATTGAAGACGCGCGCCCGTCATTTGCCCGCGAGTCCGGCCCGGCGATGCAGACGATCGTGGCGGGGCGAGCAGTGGATTGTGGACAGAAAGTCCATAACCTCAGCGTAGCGGTTCGTCAGGCACAGGCGAGGAGCGAAGTTTTCGTGTTCGTCGATTCAGATGCACGGCCACGACGCGACTGGCTGCGGTCGCTGATTGCGCCGCTGCAGAATGAGAGCATCGGAGCGGCGACTGGCTATCGTTGGTTTGTTCCGGTGCGCGGGGGATTCGCGTCGCATTTGCGTTCAGTTTGGAACGCAGCGATCGCTTCGGCTCTTGGCGCAGACGAGAAAAAGAATTTCTGCTGGGGCGGATCGACAGCGATCAGGCAATCGGCCTTCGAAAAATGCAAAGTGATCGAGCACTGGCGCGGCACTGTCTCGGACGATTTCGCGTTGACTCGCGCCGTCCACGAAGCTGGATTGCCAATCAAGTTTGTGCCGCAATGCCTGACATCATCGTTTGAAGATTGCAGTCTCCAGGAATTGGTCGAATTCACAACACGGCAATTGAAGATCACCCGTGCGTATGCCGCGCATCTGTGGAAAGCGGTTTTGTTTGGCAGCGTGATTTTCGTGATTACCTTCTTCGGCGGCATCACCCTCATAGCAGCGCGCGCCTATCTGCATCTTCCCATCGCCACGCCGTTGGTTCTCTTGTTAATTCTATTTGCGATGGGAGCGACGAAATCTCATCTGCGTCGGCGCGCCATCGCCACCATCATTGATGATGCGAGAGCGACTTCGTTCGCCTCAACTCTCGCGCACATTTCTCTCTGGCCCGCGGCGTCAGCGCTCTATCTCTACAACGCATTAGTCTCCGCTGTCTCGCGGCGTATCGAGTGGCGCGGAATAATCTACGAATTGAAATCGCCAAATGAAACTGTCATCATCCGAGGACAGGAGCCAGGGGCCGGGAGTCAGGGATCAAAGTAATTAATGTCTTTCGGGCGACGCCCGCTTCTTTTTGTTCATGCCATCTAAGCTCAGCCAGTTCGTTCAGCTCGTACGCTCAACGAAGCGTGACAAGCGGCTTGGCACCGTGATCCTCTTCGTCACGTCTCGCTGCAACTCGTTCTGTCAAACCTGTTTCTATCATGAAGAGTTGAATCGTCCGGGCGACATGACTTTCGAGCAAATCGAGAAAGTCTCGCGCACGATGCCGCCGATTACCGATCTCTGGTTGTCAGGCGGCGAGCCAACGCTGCGGCACGACGCTTCGGAAATCATTCGTCTGTTTGTGCGTCGCAACGGCGTGCGGCGGTTGATTATTCCGACGAATGGTTTGGTGAAATCGCGGGTGTTCGACATCGTTGACCGAGCGCTCGGCGATCATCACTCGCTGGATTTGTACCTGAACATCGCGCTCGACGGTCAGGGCGAGACGCACGATCGCATTCGCGGCGTGCCCGGTCATTGGGAGAAGACACTCGACTGCATCGACGCGCTTTATCCGTTGAAAGAGAAGTACGACCATCGGCTGCGACTAAACGTGAACACGGTCGTCTGTGCCGACAATTATTCTGAGATCCAGCAGTTGGCGGAGTTTATGTGGAACAGTTTTCGGCTCGACGGTCATTACTTCAATATCGTGCGCGGCGACACGCCGGTCGGTGACGAGATCAAACAGGTCCCCACCGAAGCATTGCCGAAGATGTATTCGTATATCGCAGAACTGACCAAGCGCTACGGCAATCGCATGTTTGATGACGACGACGCTTCAAAACGGTTCGTTAAGAATGTTGCTTACGTTGGAACCATCACGACTCACTATCGGACGCAGCACGAGAATTTCTCGCGCTCAAGCGCATGGCCCTTTCCGTGCACGGCCGGCGAAACTATCGCGGTCATCGACTATAACGGCGACGTGCGCGCGTGCGAGCTGCGTGAAAAGTTTGCGACTCTGAAAGATTTCGACTACGACTTTGGCGCGTTATGGATGGCGCAGGCGCGAAAGATGGAACTGCAACAGATCGATGGAGGCAAGGCCTGCTGGTGCACGCACGTCTGCTTCATTCACGACTCAATGCGGCACTCGCGAAAGGCTTTGCTTTACGAAGCGCCAAAAAATTATCTGACGCGTGCTTCGTGGTAAACTCCGGGAAGGCGATGTCCCAAAAAATCTTAACTTTGGTCAGCCCCGAAGAATACCTGCGGCGCGAGCGTCAGGCTGAGTACAAAAGCGAATATCTCAACGGCGAGATCTTCGCGATGAGCGGAGCCAGTCGCGAACACAATCTAATCACAACAAACATTGGCGCTGAACTTAATCGACAATTGCGGGGTAAGCCTTGCGAAGCGTACATCAGCGACATGCGCGTGAAGGTTCGTCAAAACGGACTTTATACTTACCCCGATGTCGTAGTGGTTTGCGATGAACCAGAATTTGAAGATCAAGAAGTTGACACGCTACTAAACCCGACCGTGCTTATTGAAGTTCTCTCACGATCCACGGAACGCTATGATCGCATCGCGAAGACTTCTTACTATCGCACGATCGATTCTCTCACTGAGCATTTGCTCGTCGCTCAGGAAGAGATTCGTCTAGAACAATACGTCAAACAAGCAGATGAACAGTGGCTGCTGTCGGAATATCTAACTCTCGATGCGGTTGTTGATCTTCCTTCGATCGAATGTACGCTCAAGCTCAGCGATGTCTATGACAGAATTACCTTCGAGCCGAAACACCGTGTCAACGGATGACAACAAAGAAGAGATCAATCGCAAGTCCGGCCTCGCTTACGCGGCTGGGTTCTCTTTGTTTGCGGCCGTACTTGCTGGTCTGATTGTCGGATGGCTGCTCGATCGTTGGCTTGGCACCAGGCCGTGGCTACTGGTGACCGGAATCGTCTTGGGCGCAGCTGCCGGCTTTTACGAATTCATTCGGCAAACAGCAAAAATATCGTAGCCTCTGATCGGCCCGTCGCGTTCGGTCAAAAAGCTTCAACCAAGTTCTTGTCTGCTTCGTCTAAAAACCTGTTGACCACGCGCCCGTTCGGCGTGCTATATTCGGTTGAACACAGGGTAATTGCCCGGTGGCCCCTCCACCAAGTATTTCAGTTGGATCCAGCCTCACTTTCGAATCACTCGGTTTGAAGAGAGAAAGACCTATGAGAACCCGAGCTTTTGCCTTGCGCAAGTGTTTCGTGTCGATTTTGTGTGCAGGAGTTGCCGCGCTTTGTTGCGGTAGTGCCTCTGCAGCGCCGTCGTTGTTCAGTGTGTCGTCAAGTTCGACCCGCGCCGTTGCGCTCGAATCAGTATCGATGCGCGCTGAGCCTTTCAGCTTGAACGGAGCAGCGAATTTCTTTCCCGCGGATCCGCGCACGCGCATCACTGTCTTCTGCATGAATCTTGATTTCCTGCAAGGCGAGGGCGCAAGTTCGTTGACCGCCGATGCCGAAGACGCGGCGC
>Ga0209471_1001040_pt1 | contig 17119 bp, 21 predicted proteins | sample GraSoiAngelo_128_FD_185885 | JGI IMG/M metagenome (GOLD analysis project Ga0209471, IMG submission 185885) | Grasslands soil microbial communities from the Angelo Coastal Reserve, California, USA - 14_0927_12_20cm (SPAdes) (version 2) | ecosystem: Environmental > Terrestrial > Soil > Grasslands ...
TCCTCGCCGAGCGCGGCGACTTCGGCGGCACCTGCATCAACACCGGCTGCACGCCGACCAAGACGATGATCGCGAGCGCGCGCGCCGCCCATGTCGCGCGCACCGCAGGCCGCCTCGGCGTTCACATCAAGGGAGTCGAGGTCGATCTCGCCGCGGTGGTGGACCGCAAGGACGCCGTCGTCAAGCAATGGCGCGAGGGCGTCGGGCGCCGGCTCCAGGTCGAGCGCCTCACGGTCGTACGCGGGCACGCGCGGTTCGCCGGCGAGCGCAAGGTCGAGGTCGGCGGCGAAGTCCACAGCGCCGAGACGATCGTCGTCAACGTCGGCGCCCGGCCGTTCGTGCCGCCCATCGAGGGGCTCGCGCAACTGCCTTGGCTGGACAATGCGACGGTCATGCAACTGCGCGAATTGCCCTCGCACCTGCTCGTGCTCGGGGGCGGCTATGTCGGCTGCGAGTTCGGACAGATGTTCCGGCGATTCGGCTCGCCCGTGACCCTCGTGGACCAGGCCGAACACCTCATGTCCCGCGAAGATCCGGAGATCTCCTCCGCGCTGGAAGAGACCTTCCGCAAGGAGGGCATCGATCTCGATCTCAGCGCGAAGATCGCGCGCGTGTCGGGCCAGGCAAAAGAGATCGAGCTGCGGCTGGCAAGCGGGAAGGAGCTGCGCGGCTCGCATCTTCTGGTCGCGGTCGGGCGCCGGCCCAACACCGACGATCTCGATTGCGACAAGGCCGGCGTCAAGCTCGACGCGAAGGGCTTCGTCGCCGTCGACGACGACTACCAAACCAGCGCGAAGGGCATCTACGCCGTCGGCGACGTCACCGGCGGCCCGCAGTTCACGCACACGAGCTGGGACGATCATCGCCTGCTCTTCGACATCCTGCTCGGCCGCGGAGGCCGCGGGCGGCGCGGCCGCTTCATCCCCTACACGGCCTTCACCGACCCGCAAGTCGCGGGCGTCGGACTGACCGAGAAGGAGGCGCGCGAGCGCGGCGTCGCCTACGAGGCCGCGACGATACCGTTCGGATCGATCGCGCGCGCCCGCGAAATCGACGAGACCGCAGGCGTGATGAAAGTGATCGTCGATCCCAAGACCGAGCGCGTGCTGGGCGCGTCCATCGTCGGCGCCGAGGCCGGCGAGCTGATCCACGTCTTCGTCGCTCTCATGCAGGCGGGGGCTTCGGCGCGCGCCATCGTCGACGCGGAGTTCGTGCACCCCACCTTTGCCGAAGGAGTCCAGTCGCTGGTGATGAAGCTGGAGAGGTTCGCGTTGCGATGAATCACGAAGACTGACGCGCAGCGTCCGTCATTTTTCCCCGACGATCGCCTGCTCCAGATCGAGCAAGTCCTGACGCGCCGCTTTCAGCTCGGCGAAGGCCGCGCTGAGCGCGCCGCTGATGATGCTCTTCTCGGCGCGAGGAGCGCGCCCGATCTCGTGGAGCGCGCCCTCCATCTGGTGCTCGGCCGTCAGCAGCCGCTGCCTCGCTTGCTCGATCTTCGCCTTCAACGCCGCCGCGTCCATGAGCGCCTCTCCATTCTCGACGCCGCCTTCGTGGACTATGAACCGGATCGATGGTTTGCGCGAATTCGTTAATTGGAAGCTAAAGCAAGCAATTCGCGCTAGAGTCACTGTCGACGTCCGTCTCGCTTCAACTGCTTTTCGCTGAAACGCCGCCCGGAGGAGCGATGCAACGGATGATCACCATCGTAGACTTGAAGACCGGCGCAATCTCGGCGCGCACCAGCCACACGCGGACGCTCGACCTTCCCGCCGACCTCGACTTCGAGTCGGCAACGGCGGCGCTCGACAAGCGCTCGCATGTCTTCTATCGCTCGACGGGCGGCAAGGATGTCAGCTGCCTGGTGCATCCGCGGCCGCTTTCCTGGCGCGTGCGCGGCGAAGAGTGCCTGGTGGCGGACGATGGAGGGGCCGCCGGCTCCTACCGTCTCTGCGCCATCGAGCCGATCGCCGACTGATCAGCGCAGCCGCGCGTCGTCGAAAGCTTCACGCCAGGAGTCGCCCTGTCCTTCGACGGAGTAGATGCTCCCGCCGGCGCCGTTTCCGACCCTGCAGGTGTAACGCGCCAGCCGTCCGCGGTGCGTGCGAGGCACCCGCGGAGGGCGGAACTCGATCGTGCCGCTCGCCCCCCAGCGCCTGAGCGCTTCGGCGAGCGCCTGCGCCTGCGTCATGTCCTTCATCGGATCCTTCGAGGGCGATGAGAGCCACGCGACGTGCGCGCCTCTTCGCCGACTGTCAATACTTATCACGGTTTGTCGGACTGCCGTGAGGCGCCGCTCTTTGCGGTTCGCGAAACTCTCGATCCGGTCCATAGTGACGCGGTGCCAGTTCCTGCCGTCGAAGATTTTCCGCCTTCGGCGCGATCGCCCTCGCGCGTGATCGGCGGCGAGCTTCTCGCGCTCGCCGCTTCCTCGCTGCTCTATCCCTTCGGCCTGGGCGCGAGCCGGAAGCGGACGGCGCGACGCGCGCAGCAGCGCACCGTCGTTTTCGTCCACGGCTATCTGGGAAACCGCTCCTCCTTCTACCCTCTCGCCGCTTATCTGAAGATGCTGGGGAGCGGTCCGCTCCTCTCGTTCAGCTACTCGGCGGCGCAGGGGATCGAGCGCGCTGCGATCGAGCTGCGCGACGCCCTCCGCCGCCGCGTCCGGGGCGGCCGCATCGATCTCGTCTGCCATAGTCTGGGCGGATTGATCGCGCGCACCTGGCTCCAGCTCCTCGGCGGCGCGCGCCGCGTCGATCGCTGCATCCTGCTCGGCACGCCCGACCGCGGCACCTACAACGCCTACTGGCTGCTCTCGCGAGTCGGGCGCGAGCTGCGGCCCGACTCGGCGCTGATCCGGCGCCTCGACGCGACGCGCGCAGCGGCCTCTTCGGTGCGGTTCTCGTCGATCGTCGCGGGCTCCGACAACATGGTCATCCCCCGCGTCTTCTCCGCGGCGGAACCCGACGTGGTCCACGTCCGAGACGTCGGGCACCTGGGTCTGCTTTTCTCACCGGCCGTCTTCCGCGCGGTCCACGAGCGGCTCGCCGACGAGGAGTGATAGGTTCCAACGCTTTTCCAACCCGGGACAAACATGAGTCGCGCCGCGCTCATCTTCCTCCTCCTCTCTACGGCAGCGTCCGCCGAGCTGCCACCGCTCATTCCCAGAGCGCTGCTCTTCGGAAATCCCGAGCGCGGTTCGCCCCGCATCTCGCCCGACGGCAAGCGCATCGCCTACTCCGCGCCCGACAAGCAGGACGTGCTGCAGGTCTTCGTCCAGACCATCGGCAAGGAGGATGCCCGGCAGATCACCGCCGACAAGAAGCGCGGCATCCGCCAGTATTTCTGGGCCGAGGACAACCGCACCGTGCTCTACCTGCAGGACAACGACGGCGACGAGAACTTCCACGTCTTCGGAGCCGACATCGAGGCCGGCGGGGTGCGCGACTACACGCCCTTCCAGGGGGCGCGCGCGGGGGTGGTCGATCTCAATCCCGACTTCCCCGACACCCTGCTCGTGCAGATGAACCACCGCAAGCGCGAGCTCTTCGACGTCTATCGCGTCGACTTGTCCAGCGGCGCCGTCAAGCTCGACACGGAGAACCCGGGCGACGTGGCGGGGTGGCAGACCGACGCGCGCATGGTGGTGCGCGCGGCGCAGATCGCCACCCCTGCCGGAGGCACCGAGATCCGCGTGCGTGAATCGGGTCGATCGCCCTGGCGCACGCTGCTCAAGGTGGGGCCGGAGGAGAACCTCGACCTGGTCGACTTCAGCCTCGACGGCAAGTCGGTGTTCCTGAACAGCTCCATCGGCCAGGACACTTCGCGGGTCGTGCTGCGCGACCTGCGCACGGGGATGGAGAAGCTGCTCGCCAAGAGCGACGAAGTGGATGCGGGCCAAGTGATGGTCCACCCGCGCCGGCATGTGGTCGAGGCCGTCTCTTTTCTCACCGGCCGCAGCGAGTGGAAGGTGGTCGACGCCGGCGTGCGAGCCGACTTCGCCGCGCTGCGCACGGCCGCCGAGGGCGACTTCTCCGTCGTCTCACGCGACCGGGCCGACAAGACCTGGCTGGTCGCCTACACGCAGGACCGCGGGCCCATCCGCTACTTGTCCTGGGACCGCGCCGCCTCCAAGGCGACCTTCCTCTTCTCGCACCAGCCCAAGCTGGAGGGGCTTGCGCTGGCGGAGATGAAGCCGATTTCGTTTGCAGCGCGCGATGGCCTCACCATCCACGGCTATCTCACGTTGCCTCCGGGGCTGCCGGCGCAAACGCTACCCATGGTGCTCCTGGTGCACGGCGGACCCTGGGGCAGGGACGTCTGGGGTTACAACTCGTGGGCGCAGTGGCTCGCCAATCGGGGCTACGCCGTGCTGCAGCCCAACTTCCGCGCCTCGACCGGCTACGGGAAGAAGTTCCTCCACGCGGGCGACCGGCAATGGGGCAAGACCATGCACACTGACCTGGTCGACGCGGTCGGTTGGGCTGTTGGACAGGGCATCGCCGATCCCAAGCGGGTGGCCATCTTCGGTGGATCCTACGGCGGCTATTCGGCGCTGGCGGGAGCGACCTTCACGCCGGACCTGTTCCACTGTGCGGTGGACATCGTGGGACCTTCCAATCTCTTCACGCTGCTCAAGTCCATCCCGCCCTACTGGAAGCCGGTCCTCTCCATGTTCCGCGCTCGCATCGGCGACATCGATGACCCCAAGGACGAGGCGCTCCTGCGCGCGGCCTCGCCGCTCTTCTCGGCGGAGAAGATCCGCATCCCGTTGCTCATCGGACAGGGCGCCAACGACCCGCGCGTCAAGCAAGCCGAGTCGGAGCAGATCGTCGCTGCCATCGAGAAGCAAGGCGGCAAGGCCGTCTATGTGCTCTACACGGACGAGGGCCACGGCTTCGCGCGGCCCCCGAATCGGATGGACTTCAACGCCCGTGCCGAGCACTTCCTCGCCGAGCAGCTGGGGGGACGCGCGGAGCCGATGCAGGGCGAGCGGATGCCCGGCTCGACGGCGGTGGTCAAGGTCATCGGCGCGCCGGCGGCTGCGGTTGCCGGCGCGCCTCGATGACTCTGCCCGATCGCGTGCCTTCTTACTGAAGGGCGACGGCAGCCGAAGACGCTGCCTTCCCGACCGAGTCTTTCTCGGCCTTCTCGGCCGACATCTTCATCTCGCCCTGGAGGAAAGCGCCCTTCTCGACCATCAGCGAGGCCGTCTCGACGTTGCCGCGCACCCTCGCCGAGCGATGCAGCTCGACCGCGCTCTTCGCCTTGATGTTGCCGTTCACCTCGCCCTCGACCACCACGGTGCCGCAGGTGATCTCGGCGTCGATCCGGGCGTGCTCGCCGACCACCAGGACGTCGTTGGTCACGATCGAGCCCTTGAACTTTGCGTCGATCCGGACCGTGCCCTTGAACGTCAGCTTGCCCTCGAACTCGGCGCCTGCTCCGAGGAGGAGGTCGCTCGTGCCTGTGGGCCTCGCCGGGATTTCTTCGCTTCTCGTCGCCATCGGGTAGGACTCCTCGTGTTGGGCGGCCGACGGCACGACGGGGTCGCGCGTCTTCGCTGCCGGGGGATACGCCTGCTGCTTGGGGGCTGCCGGGATCGCTCCCGCCTCGTTCGTCAGATCCTGCTTGTTCCACAACGACATCGTTGCTTCTCCTCAGCGGGCAAGCTTGCGACCGCTCGGCCGGACCCAAAGTCCGACCGGTCTCACTACACGCCGGCGCACCGGGGCATTCCTCACCTCTGTGGAACGACGGCCTGCACACGCTAACGGCAGATGCGGTCACTCGCCTTTGAACTTGAAGGAGACCTTCAACCTTGCCCGGTAGGCTTTCACCTTACCGTTCTCGAGCTGCAGATCCAGCTGGACCACTTCCGCGATCCGCAAATCGCGGAGCGTCTTCCCCGCTCGCGCGACGGCGGCGGTCGCCGCCTTCTCCCACGAGTCAGTGCTGGTCCCGACCAGCTCGATGATCTTGTAGACGCTCTCCGGCATGTGTGGCTCCTTTCTCGGCCCAGCCTTATCGCACGGTTTCAGGGTGAGCCTTTGCCGCGGCCCCCTGCCAGGTGATGGCGAGCCGCGTTCGCATCGAGGTAGACCAGGAAACCAGAGGTACTCACTGACCCCCCAGAATCGGCTGTTGCTCGCTTCGCGGTGCCTGACAGCCGGCGGCGTCTTCCTCGCTGCCGCGGCGGTCTTCCACTTCTTTGCCGCGCACCACATTGCGCCGATCGTTCGGCGGGCCGTCGACGCGAAGACCTTCGCATTCCTCGAGCCGATCGTTTCCTTCACATTCCTCCTCAACGCGGTGCTGCTCCTGCCGCTCTCGTTCACCACGCTCTACGGCGCGGCCGGCGTTCGCCGGGGCGAGCGTTGGGCCTGGCGGATCGGCATCGTCAATGCCCTGACGGTGATCGCTCTCCCCTGTCTGTTGGTCTACTCGATGGGATTCGGGTACTTCGCCGACGCGCCGCTCTTTCTCGCCGGCGCCGTGTCGATCACTGCGGCGGGCCTCCTGATGCTGCTCCCCCTGGTCTGGGCGCGGCGAGACATCTTGCCACCGGCCTGACGCAATGCCCTGTGCCCGTGACAAGCCATGTGGTACCATGTTACCAATGTACCCAACCGTCATGGACTCCCTCACCGACGACCAGCTCTTTGCCGCATTCGACTCCGCCACGCTTCCCAAGGAGGGGTTCCACCACCGCGAGCACGTGCGCGCCGCCTTCCTCTACCTCTCGAAGTATCCCGACCTGGCCGAGGCCGCGCTGCGCTTCCGCAGCGCACTGCGCCGCTTCGCCGAGGCGCACGGCGTCCGCCATCTGCTCCACGAGACGCTGACCTGGGCGTACCTGGTGCTCATCCAGGAACGGATGCACGGCCATGGGTTCGAGACCTCGCAGGAGCTGCTCGCGAGCTGTCCCGAGCTGCTGGACCATCGGACGGGGCTTCTCGCCCGCTATTATGACGTCGGCGCGATCACGGGCTCTCCGTCGGCGAGGCATCTCTTCCTCCTCCCCGGCGGGCGGGGCCTCGGCCGGAGCGGGTGACGGATGCCGACAGCGAAGAGCCGCCGAACCGTGGTGCGCGTCCAGACGGGCGTGCGGATGGAGAAGCGCCTTCTCCAGCTCTTGAAGGCGCTCGCCGGCACCCTCGACCTCTCCTTCGGCGACCTGCTCGAGGGTATCGCGCTGCACGCCCTCGAGGGAAAGGCGTCCTTCAGCGCGCAGACCCTGGCGAAGGTGAAGGACCTGCGCAGGGTCTACGGTCTCACGCTCTCGGCGAAGGACAGCCACCTGCTCGTCGAGCGAGCCCGCCGGCGTTGAACGCGGGCGCCGAGAAACTGCGCTAAAAGCTTGCGAATGCACCTGCCCGCTCGTTCGCCGCCGATGCGCGGGCTCGTCTTGCGCATCGTGGCCGCTCTGACCGCATGGACTCCCCTGCGCGACCTGATCCTCTGGAAGATGCGGCGCGACGCGCGCATCTCCGAGCTCCCCGAATGAGCACTCTCGGTGTCGCGCCGCTCGCGAAGGGCTTTCGCGACGGAAGCGACGACCCGGTGCGGGCCCTCGAACGTGCGCTGGCCGCCGCCGAGCGCGGCAAGGACGACAAGGCGATCCTCTGGCGCGTGCCTGGCGCGCGCACCGAGGCGGAGTCGGCGCGCCAGCGCTTCGCCCGCGGAGCGCCGCTCGGGCCGCTCGACGGAGTCCCCATCGTCGTCAAGGACAGTATGAACGTCAAAGGTCTGCCCTCGACCGACGGCACCTCTTTCCAGACGGAGCCGGCGGAGTCGGACGCCGAGGTGGTCTCGCGGCTGCGCGCTGCCGGCGCGATCATCTTCGCCAAGACCAACATGCACGAGTTCGGCATCCAGCCCACCGGGGTCAACCCGCATCACGGCACGCCGGTGAACCCGTGGGATCCATCGCGGATCCCTGGCGGATCGTCCTCCGGCAGCGCGGTGGCCGTGGCCAGCGGCATCGCGCCGATCGCGCTCGGCTCCGACGCGGGCGGCAGCATTCGCGTCCCGGCGGCGTGCAACGGGCTGGTCGGGCTCAAGCCGAGTTTCGGCTCGATCCCTCTCGACGGAGTGAGCGCGCTCACGCGCGATCTCGATCACGTCGGGCCGCTCGCCTGGACCGTCGAGGACGCCACGCTGCTCTTCGAGGCTCTCGCCGCGCGCCAGGTCGATCGCGCCGTCCGGGTCCGCAGCGCAGCGCTCCTGGTCGATTTTCTCGACGGCGCCGAAGTGGCGGTCGTGCGGGCCGTGCGCGGCGCGGTGGCCGAGGTGTTCGGCGCCATCGAGGAAGTGCAGACGCCCCTCGCCGCCTGGGCCGCTCCCGTCGAGTTCGTCATCGTCGGGAGCGACGCCGAGTCGACCGCGGGCAGGCATCTGACGGAGCACGCGCGCGAGATGGCCCCCGACACACGCACCATCCTCCGGCTCGGCGCTGGGCTGCCGGCGAGCGATCGCCACCGCGCCGCCAAGTTGCGCGCCGGCATGCGCCGCGAGATCGACGCGCTCCTGGAAAAGTTCGAGGTCCTCCTGGGACCCGCGCTCGGCTGCTATCCGCCGCTCCTCCATCGCGCTGCGCGGAGTCATGGCGTGCTGGACATGGCAGCCATCGCGCAGCTCGCCGCCGTCGAGTTCGTCGCCAACTTGACCGGCCATCCGAGCTGCGTCGTGCCTTGCGTGCGCGATGGGCTGCCGATGGGCGCCCAGATCATCGGGCGACGAGGCGACGAGGCGCGCGTGCTGGCGGCAGCTCGCTCTTTCGAAGAGAAATTCGGCCCGCGAAAGCCCGCGCGGTGGCACGGCTGAGAGGACGCCGCTCTCAATCACTCCGCGAGCACGCGATGCACCAGCTGCACGCAGATCGACCCTTCACCCACCGCCGACGCCACGCGCTTGACGCTCCCCGCTCGGGCGTCTCCGACGGCAAAGACGGCCGGGTGGTTCGTTTCGAGAAGGTACGGTGCGCGCGCGAGCGGCCATCCGCCGAGATCGGCGTGGTCCAGATCAGGTCCCGTCTTGACGAAGCCCTTCTCGTCCAGCGCGACGCACCCTTTCAGCCACTCCGTGTGCGGGATCGCGCCGGTCATGAGAAACAAGTGATGGACAGGAAGCGTCTCGGCGCGGCCGGTCGCTTCGTTGCGGATCTGCACCCGCTCGAGACGCCCCTCTCCCTCCAGCGCCACCACTTGATGCAACGAATGCACCGCGATGTTGCGGCTCTCCGCGATGCGCTGGATCAGGTAGCGCGACATCGTCGCCGCGAGCTCGGGGCCGCGCACGAGGATGCTGACGTGGCGCGCACGCGCCCCGAGGAAGACCGCTGCCTGACCGGCCGAGTTGCCGCCGCCGACGATGAGCACATCCTCGCCTTCGCAGAGCTGGGCCTCCATCTGGGACGCGCTGTAGTAGACGCCGAGCCCGACGAACCGCGAGAGGTTGCCGAGCGGCAGCTTGCGGTATTGCACCCCGGTCGCGATCACCAGGCTGCGCGCGACCACCGAACCGCCGTCGGCCATCTCCACCCGCGCGAGGCGCTTTTCGCAGCGGAGCCTGGTCGCAGTCCGGGCGACGGCGATCTCCGCCCCGAACTTCTGCGCCTGCGCGAGGGCCCGCCCGGCGAGCTCCTGGCCGGAGACTCCGGTGGGAAAGCCCAGGTAGTTTTCGATCTTCGAGCTGGACCCGGCCTGTCCACCGGGCGCCTCGCTCTCGAGCACGAGCACGTCGAGCCCTTCGGAGGCGCCGTAGACTGCCGCAGCCAGGCCAGCCGGACCCGCCCCGACGACGACGAGGTCGCGGACCTTTGCCGGGTCGAGAGCTTCGATGAAGCCCAGGCACTGCGCGACTTCCTCGTTGCTGGGGCTCTTCAGCACGCGCTGGTAGCGGCAGATCACGACCGGCACGTCGTCGACCCGCAGCGCGAAGCGATCGAGCAGGGCCTGCACGCCGGGATCCTTGTCCACGTCGAGATAGGCATGCGGCTCGCCGTTGCGAGTGAGGAACTCGCGGATCCGCAGGGTCGCTGCGGAGTGCGTCGATCCGATCAGAACGGTGTCGCCCTGCGATCTTGCGATCAGCGCCACGCGCCGGAGGATGAAGGCGCGCATGAAGATGTCGCTCAGCTCCACGTCGAACTGGACGAGCTTGCGCAACGCTTCCGGGGTGATCGCCAGCAGCTCACCAGATTCGGCCATGCGCGCTCGCGCCATGCTGCGCCGGCCGGAGAGCATGTTGATCTCTCCGGTGAACTGGCCCGGTCGGAGAACCGTGATCGGCACCTCGTGCCCGTCTCCGGGCTGCACGAGCTCGAGCGCTCCGGAGACGACGACGTAGAAGTCGGGCGTCGCTTCGCCTTGCTCGTAAAGGACCTCGCCGCGTTCGACTCTCCGGCGGTGGCCGAGCGAAGTGAGCCGCTCCATCTCGGCGGGCGAGAGGCTTGGAAACATCTGCTCTCGCCGTTCGACCACGATGTCCGTCAAGGACGCCTCTCTTTTCCTGCGCGTGACGTGCGCGAGGCGGTTAGGTAGGGTCGAACGGATGAGGAGAGCTCGCGATGCGTGAGAACATCGAAGTGGGATTCCAGACCTTCGTCGACGATAGCCCGGAAGACTTCGGCGCCGTCCGCGCGATCTCGCCGGACGGGAAGAAGATCACCGTCTACGTCGAGAACGCCGGCGACTTCGTCGTGCCCGCCAGCGCGGTGGTTTCCGTGCAGTCGGAGAAGGTGACCTTCGCCTGCGGCAAGCTCGACACCAGGCTGCGCGCCGCCATCGGCCACGCGCACGACCAGGAAGATCGGTGAGATAGAGCCATGGACGAGCTCTGCGCTCATCTGGAAAAGCTCGCAGACCCGGCCCGCAAGCCCGTAAAGCCGAGCGGCCACGGCTGCAAGGAATGCCTGGAAATGGGTGACGCCTGGGAACATCTTCGCCTTTGCATGTCCTGCGGTCACGTAGGCTGCTGCGACGACTCCCGCAACAAGCATGCGACCAAGCACTTCCACCAGACGCAGCATCCCACCATTCGATCTTATGAGCCCGGCGAGAATTGGGCCTTTTGTTATCCCGACGAGCTTACCGTGGACGGCGTCGTCGCCCTTCCTGGGGAATCGCCTTCGCGTCATTACACCGCGCCGGTCTCCCGGCGTTAGCCGTCGGCAGCTCTCGGCCCGAATCCTGGCCGCGCCGCAGGTATCTTTCATTGAGGTGTTGGTTGTCTCGGCGAAGAGGCGGTCATGATCTATCTGCAAGATTTCGCGCCCGGGCAAAAGTACGCATCCGGAACGCTTCGCGTGGACGCGGCCGCCATCAAGGCCTTCGCCGCGCAGTTCGACCCGCAGCCCTTCCATCTCGACGAAGACGCCGCCCGCAACTCGTTCTTCGGCGGCCTGGCCGCTAGCGGCTGGCACACGGCCGCCCTCAGCATGCGGCTTCTGGTCGAGAGCAGCTTCCGCCCGGCCGGCGGGATCATCGGTTCGCGGGCCGAGGAATTGAAGTGGCCGCGCCCGGTCCGGCCGGGCGATGAGCTGCGCGTGGAGGCGGAAGTGCTCGAGGTGCGCGCGTCGACCAGCCGGCCTGGCCAGGGCTTCATCAAGTGCCGGACCACCACGCTGAACCAGAGCGGCGAGCCGGTGCAGTCGCTGGTCATGAATCTGCTGGTCCAGGCTCGGCCCGCGTGACGAGAGGAAACTGAAGGTGAGCGACATCGAACGGACTCGCACCGTGACCTGGCAGGATCCTGCTGGCATCGGCAAGGCAGCGTTCTCGATGTCGGGCGCCGCCTTTCTCCGCGCGATCGCCGAGCGCAAGCTCCCTCCCCCTCCGATCGCGAATCTGATGGGCTTCGACATCGAGGAGGTCGGCGAAGGCCGCGTGGTCTTCGCGGTCGAGCCGCAGGAGTACCACTACAACCCCATCGGCATGGTCCACGGCGGGCTTGCGGCGACGTTGCTGGATTCGGCGATGGGCTGCGCCGTCCATTCGCTCCTGCCCGAGGGGCGCGGGTACACCACGCTGGAGATCAAAGTGAACTACGTCCGCGCCCTGAAGCACGACACCGGGCGAGTGCGGGCGATCGGCAAGGTCATCCACCTGGGCGGCAAGATCGCCACGGCGGAGGGCAGCCTCATCGACAGCGCCGGCAAGCTTTACGCGCACGGCACCACGACCTGCCTGCTGAGCGACCTCTCTCGCCGATAGCCGGCCGTGCCGAGGAGACTCGCTGACAGGGTTCCAGTTGACTCCCGCACCGCCATGTTCTTCGATGCCTCTCCGCTCCAGCGAGCTCGAGGAGACTCCATGAAGCTGAACGTCAACGGGACCGTGCACGAAGTGGATGCGCCCGAGGACATGCCGCTGCTCTGGGTCCTGCGCGACGTGCTCGGCATGACCGGAACCAAGTTCGGATGTGGCATGGCCCAATGCGGGGCTTGCACGGTGCACCTCGATGGCCAGGCGACGCGGTCGTGTGTGCTGCCTGTTTCGTCCGTGGGCAGCAGGATGGTCACGACCATCGAGGGCCTCTCGCCTGACGGCACCCATCCGGTGCAGAAAGCCTGGGCGGAAGTGGACGTGGTCCAGTGCGGCTATTGCCAGCCCGGGCAGATCATGTCGGCTGCGGCTCTTCTTGCGCATCATCCGAATCCCACTGACGCCGAGATCGATCTGGCCTTGGCGGGCAACATCTGCCGCTGCGGAGCGTACCAGCGGATCCGCGAAGCCGTGCGCGCCGCCGCAACGCAGAGGAGGGCCGACCGATGACCGCGCTTTCGCGACGCGAGATGTTGCGTGCCTCGCTGCTCTCGGGAGCGGGGCTGTTCGTCGCCTTCCACATCCCGCGCAAGGCGCGCGCGGCAGCCCAGCCTCCGGCGAAGCCCCTTCCCGATCCCAACGCCTTCGTGCGGGTGGCGCCCGATGGATCGGTGACGGTGCTGCTCGCTCATTCCGAGATGGGTCAAGGGATCTGGACCGGCCTCGCCATGCTCATCGCCGAAGAGCTCGACTGCAACTGGTCGAAGATCCGCGTCGAGCACGCCCCCGCCGCTCCCGTCTATGCGCATCCGGCCTTCGGCATTCAGATGACCGGCGGCTCGACCACCACCTGGTCGGAGTTCGACCGCTACCGCCAGGCGGGTGCGATGGCGCGCGCGATGCTCGTGCGCGCCGCCGCTGCGCAGTGGAAGACCGACCCGAAGAAGCTCCGCACCGAGAACGGCTTCGTCCTGCGCGGCAGCGACAAGCTCTCCTACGGGGAGCTCGCGGTCGCTGCCCAGGCGCAAACGCCGCCAAAATCGGTGAAGCTCAAGGACCGCAAGGAGTGGAAGATCATCGGCAAGCCGACGCGGCGCCTCGACTCGCCGGAGAAGATCACCGGCAAGGCCCAGTTCGGCATGGACGTGCGCCTGCCCGGCGTGCGGACCGCGCTCGTCGCCCGGTCACCCGTGTTCGGCGGGAAGGTCAAGTCGTTCGACGCGAGCAAGGCCAAGGGAGTCAAAGGCGTCGAGCAGGTCGTCCAGGTGCCGAGCGGCGTCGCCGTCGTCGCGAGCAATTTCTGGAGCGCCAAGCTCGGGCGCGACGCGCTGACGGTCGATTGGGATCCAGGACCCGGCGCTACTCTCGACAGCGCCGCTCTCGTCAAGAGCTACCGCGAGACCGCGCGCACAAAAGGCACGGTCGCGGCAGAGAAGGGCGATGCGGAGACGGCGCTCTCCAAGGCATCGAAGCGCGTCGTCGCCGAGTACGACGTTCCTTATCTCGCCCACGCCACCATGGAGCCGCTCAACGCGACGGTGAAGCTGGAAGGCGACCGCTGCGAGATCTGGACCGGCACGCAATTCCAGACGATGGACCAGCTGACGGCGGGGCGCATCGCGGGCATCCCGCCGCAGAACGTCTCCATCCACACGCAGTTCCTCGGCGGGGGCTTCGGAAGGCGCGCCACGCCCTCCTCCGACTTCGTCGCCGAAGCGGTGCAAGTGGCCAAGGCTGCCGGCGTCCCCGTCAAGGTGATGTGGACGCGCGAGGACGACATCCAGGGCGGCTTCTACCGGCCGCTCTTCCTCCACCGCATCGAGGCCGGCCTCGACGACAAGGGCCTGCCTTCGGCCTGGAAGCACACCATCGTCGGCCAGTCGATCCTCACCGGCACGCCGTTCGAGAAAATGATGGTCAAGAACGGCATCGATGAGACCTCCATCGAGGGCATCGTGGACTCGCCTTATTTCGAGACGGTGCCCGCCCGGCTCGTCACCGTGCACTCGCCGCGCTCGCCGGTCACGGTCCTCTGGTGGCGCTCGGTCGGCAACACGCACACGGCCTTCGCCATGGAGAGCATGATCGACGAGCTGGCCTGGGCAGCCGGACGCGACCCGCTCGAATTCCGCACGGCCATGCTCGCCGACCATCCGCGCCACCGGCGTGCTCTGCAGACCGCCGCGGAGAAAGCGGGCTGGGGCAAGCCGCCCCCGGCGGGACGCGCGCGAGGCCTGGCGGTGCACGAGTCGTTCGGCAGCATCATCGCCGAGGTGGCCGAGGTGTCGGTGGACGACCAGAAGGAGATCCACGTGCACAAAGTCAGCTGCGCAGTGGACTGCGGGACCGCCCTCAATCCGCTCGGCATCGAGGCGCAAGTGCAGGGCGCAGTCGCCTTCGGCCTTTCCGCCGTGCTGCACAGCGAGCTGACCCTCAAGGAAGGCCGCGTCGAGCAGAGCAACTTCCACGACTACCAGGTGCTGCGCCTGCCCGACATGCCCACGGTGACGGTGCAGATCATCGAGAGCGACGCGAAGATGGGTGGGATCGGCGAGCCCGCCACCGCGCCCATCTCCGCCGCGGTGGCCAATGCGGTGTACGCGCTGACCAAGAAGCGGTTGCGCTCGCTGCCGCTGAGGTTCGCATGAGGCGCCTGCTCCTCCTTGCGCTGGTCGCATGCACGCATGCCGAGCCCGCGCCGACGCCGGCGCCGGAAGCCAAGTCCGCCGACCCGATCGCTTCTTTCGCTACGGTGAAAACCGTCTTGCAGAGCCCGCGCTGCGTGAATTGCCACCCGGCCGGAGACCAGCCGCTGCAGGGCGACGACGGCCACGCCCATCAGCAGTTCGTGCAGCGCGGCCCCGAGGGGCGCGGCGCGATCGGGCTCGCCTGCGCCACCTGCCACGGCAAGGCCAACCCACCGGCGAGCTACGGCCTGCACATGCCGCCGGGCGTCTCCACCGAATGGCGCTTGCCGCCGCCCGAGCACCGGATGGTCTTCGCCGGCGTCGCCGCACGAGCTCTCTGCGAGCAGCTCAAGGACGTCCGGCAGAACGGCGGCAAGGACAGCGCGGCCCTCCTTCATCACGTCTCCGAGGATCCGCTCGTGCTCTGGGGTTGGTCTCCGGGAACGGGGCGCAAGCCAGTGCCCGTCGCCCACGCCGATTTCGTCAAGGCGTGGAAGTCCTGGACGGATGCCGGCGCTCCGTGCCCGCCGCAAGGATAGAAGCGGTCGAGAAGCGCGGACCATCGGCCGATCGCGCCCTGCCCGCCGTCCTTCTCACGCTCACCATGGTGACCGGCGTGGTCGACGCCGCGAGCTTTCTCGGACTTGGACACATCTTCACGGCGAACATGACGGGGAACGTAGTCTTTCTCGGCTTCGCAGTTGCGGGCGCCCCGGGATTGTCATTCGCGAGATCCGGCATTGCGCTCGCGGCATTCGCAGCCGGCGCGGTTCTCGGCGGACGGATGGAGGCCCGGATGCGCGCAGGCCGGCGACACCTCTGGGCGAGCAGCGCCTTTGCCCTGGAAGCTGCGTTGCTCCTGGCAGCGGCGCTGGTGGCGGCCGGCTGGGGGACCGATCTCACCGATCGCGGAACGGTCCTCTACGCGGTCATCGTCCTCACCGGCTTGGGGATGGGCATCCGGAACGCGACCGTCCGCAAGCTCGGCGTTGCCGATCTCAACACCACCGTCCTGACGCTCGGCATCGCCGGGCTCGCGGGGGACTCGTTTCTTGCCGGCGGCGCAAATCCGGGATGGAGCCGGCGCGCAGGATCGGTCGCGATCATGTTCGCCGGCGCAGCGCTGGGGGCTTGGCTCTTGCGAGCTTCGCTGGCGTGGGCGCTGGGGATCGCCGGCTTCATCTCCGGAGCCTGCGCACTCGCGGTGGCGCTCTCGAGGACTGCAGGCGGACCGGATCAGCGTTAGCATTCCGGGACTATGGCGAAATGGTTCTTCGAGCCTGGCCACACTTCGGCCGAGTTCTGTGCGCGTCACATGATGGTGAGCTGCGTCCGCGGCCATTTCAAGAACGTCCACGGGACCCTGCAGTTCGACGAGGCCAACCCGTCCTCAGGCTCGGTCGAGGTGGCCATCGACGCGCGCGGGTTGTGGAGCGGCGAACCGGATCGCGATGCGCACCTGCGCAGCGCCGATTTCCTCGACGTCGAGCATCATCCCGAGATCCGCTTCCGGGGCCGCGTCACCAAGATCGTCGGGCCGCTCGACTGGCAAGTGAGCGGCGACCTGACCATCCGGGGCGTGACTCGCCCAGCGATGCTCGAGGTGCGGTATCTCGGCCGCTGGAGGACGCCGTGGTGGGAGGGCGGCGTGGACAAGGGACCAAGAGTCCGCGCCGGCTTTCTCGCCCGGACGGTCATCAACCGACACGATTTCGGGGTGAGCTGGAACACGGCGCTCGAGGCGGGCGGCGCCGTCGTCAGCGACGAAGTCGAGATCATCCTCGACGCCGAAGCCATCCGCCAGGACGAGTAGGGAACTCGATATTGGATCTCGCTGACGCCGCCGCTCACCGCCCGCCAGTCGCCCCGGCTCGCCACGGCGTCGCCGCGGACTTGCCAGTTTTGGCACGCAACTGTTCCCTGAAGGCGGCTCCTAATGTGGCTCACCGAAACCCCCGCGGCTATCGCTGCGGCTGCCTGTGGATCGAGTTCCGCACGATCGAGAACGTCACGGTTTCGTGCGGTACTCAAGCCGCATAGCCGATGGCCACGCGACGGGTCGTGCTCACATCCAAAGTGGGGCTGCAAGGGTCCCCGAAGGAGCAGCCGCAGGTCGTTGAGGAAAGTGCTCTCCTGGGCATGAACTCTACAGAAGCTCTCGCAATG
>Ga0209471_1001044_pt1 | contig 17080 bp, 14 predicted proteins | sample GraSoiAngelo_128_FD_185885 | JGI IMG/M metagenome (GOLD analysis project Ga0209471, IMG submission 185885) | Grasslands soil microbial communities from the Angelo Coastal Reserve, California, USA - 14_0927_12_20cm (SPAdes) (version 2) | ecosystem: Environmental > Terrestrial > Soil > Grasslands ...
GGCGAGCGCGGTATCACTCGCGGTGAGGACGATTCGGGCCACGGCGACCTTGGCGCCGGTGGAATCGCCGCAGGCGAGGAGCAGCGCGACGAGCGCGAGCAGCAGCCGCTTCATGGGGGAGCCTCCTGGGACGCTCGAATTCACCTACACCCCATCAAGGTGCGGTCAAGTCACCTGTTCCGTCACCCCCACCGCCGCCGCCTTGCCTCGGCCACGACCAGGGCCACCGCGCCTTCGATGCCCAGCCGCTCCGTGTTGACCACGAGGTCGTAGTTCACGACGTCGTGGCGGTGCCGCCCGTAGTAGGTCCGCACGTACTGGTCGCGCCGGCGGTCCGTGTCGTCCACCACCTTCTCGGCGTCGGCGGGGGCCACGCGGAGGCGCTCCACCGCGAGCCTGATACGCCAGGGTTTCGACGCCACCACGTAGACGTGCAGCGCGTCGGGCCGCTGCGCCAGCAGCGCTTGCGCGCCCCGGCCGACCAGCACCACGCGCCCGTGGGCCGCCGCCTCGGCGATGATCCGCTCGGTCAGCTTCACGATGGTTGTTTCGTCCTGTCCGGCGGGCGGCACGGCATCCGAGGCGATGAACATCTCGGGCGACGCCACTGCCAGCGTGCGGGCCAGCCGCTCCAGCAGTCCCGGGGCCCGCTCCTCGTGCTCCGCTACCATGGCGGGCGCGAGCCCGGCCCGGCGCGCCACCTCGTCCACGAACTCGTTGTCGATGACCGTCCACGCGAGCGCGGCGGCGACCTGGCGCGCGACGGCCGCGCCGCCCGACGCGTACTGCCGCGTGATCGTAATGACCGGGTGCGCCATCTCAGGGTTTCAGGTTCTTGCGCAGCTCGCCGATGTTGAGCAACGGCAGGCCGCCCTCGGTGGGCACGAAGATGATCAGGTTGTTGGAGCTCTTCAGGTCGTGCAGCATTTCGATCCATTGCTTGGTGAGCGCCTCGGGCGACAGCGTCTGGTTCAGCAGCCGCTGCTGCTCGGTCTGCAGCCGGGCGACCTCCACCCGGTGCCGCTCGGTCTCGATCTGCTGCTCCTGCGCGATCTTGTTGTTGATGGCCTGCACGACCTGGGCGGGCGGCTGCAGGTCGCGCAGGAAGAAGGCCGTGACGGTGGCGATGCGGAACTTGCCGCCCCCGGCGCGCGGGGTGGTCACCAGTGCGGAGTCAACCAGGCTTTCCATCGTGTTGGCGATCTGGGTGCGCTTGGAAATGTCGTTGATCGAATACTGCACCATGCCGTCGCGCACGCCCTTGCGGATCGCGTTCAGCACGGCTCCCCGGATCTGGTTCTCGTCGCCGATCTCGGTGAAGATCTTGGGCGCCTGCATGGGATCGATCTGCCAGCGGATCGAGACTTCCACGTGCATGCCCATCTGCTCGCTCGAGAGCGCCTCGATCGCCTCGATCTGCTCGCCGCGGGTGGGCCACTGCTCCTCGCGCGTGGAGTAGCGCTCGATCTCCGACCAGGGCGAGACCAACCGGATCCCTGCGAGCAGCGGTGACGGCTCGACGTAGCCGAAGGCGTGACGCACCCCGACCTCCCCGGGGTCGATCACGGCCAGCGCCGACCCCAGGGCCAGGAGGATCGCCAGCGCGCCGAGCACGTACCCGCCGACCCGCAGCAGGTTGGAGGCGGGTCCGGGGCGCTGCGCGCGCACGGTGGCGGCGGTGAGAAGCAGGGAGAACGCGATGAACAGCAGGACGGCGCCGGCGACGAGCTTACCCATGGGAGCTCCGGTGGGGGATGGGAGAACATGCCCCCTACGCGGGATTACGAAAAGAGGTTCGGCCCTCCGCTCCCCGGTTTCCCGTAGCCCGGTCCCTTGGGCTCCGCCCGCGCGCGCGTATAGCCGAGCTCTTCGCTGCGCGAGATGCGCTTTTCGGCCACGAGACCCTCGAGCACCAGCTCACACGCCGCCACCATGGTCCCGGGGTCCTTCTTCGCCGCGAGGCCCACCTGGTCCACCAGGTCGAGCAGCCCCGGCACCACGCTGAATCCCTTGAGGCACGTCTCGGAACGCTCGTCCGTGGAGATCTTGAGCGCCCCACCCTCGTCGAACCAGTGGACGATGTCGTCCACGTTGGCCCCGCCCACGCGGGCCTCGAACGTCTTGCCCGCGGCGCGCCGAATCAGGTCCTTCGCGATCACCTCGGGGCCCTGCAGCTCGCCCTCGTATTCGAGCTCGAGCTTGCCGGTAATGGCGGGGAGTGCGGCGTAGATGTCGGAGACGCGCGGGACGACCGTCTTCTCCTTGGTGGCGATGGTGCGCCGTTCCGCGCTCGACACCACGTTCTCGAGCACGCTGATCGGCAGGCGCTGCGACACGCCGGAGCGGCGGTCCACCCGCTTGTCCTCGCGGGCCTCGAACGCCACGCGCTCGATCAGCTCCGCCACGAAGGGCGGCAGCTTGACCGGCCGCCCCTCGCGCTCGAGCCAGGCCTCCTGCCGCGTGATCGCGGTCCCCAGATCGACCGTGTGGGGGTAATGGGTGACGACCTCGGAGCCGATACGGTCCTTGAGCGGCGTGATGATCTTGCCGCGCGCGGTGTAGTCTTCCGGATTGGCCGTGAAGACCAGGGCCACGTCGAGGTTCAACCGCACCGGATAGCCTTTGATCTGGACGTCCCCTTCCTGCATGATGTTGAACAGCCCCACCTGGATCTTGCCGGAGAGGTCGGGGAGCTCGTTGATCGCGAAGATGCCGCGGTTCGCGCGCGGCAGCAGCCCGAAGTGCATCGTGAGCTCGTCCGACAACAGGTGGCCGCCGCGCGCCGCCTTGATCGGGTCCACGTCCCCGATGATGTCGGCGATCGTGACGTCGGGCGTGGCGAGCTTCTCCACATAGCGCATCTCGCGGGGCAGCCACGTGATCGGCGTGCGATCGCCATGCTCCGCCACCAGCTCGCGGCCGAATTTCGAGATCGGGGCGAACGGGTTGTCGTTCACCTCGCTCCCGGCGAGGATCGGGATCTCCTCGTCGAGCAGCGTGACGAGCTGGCGCAGGATGCGGCTCTTCGCCTGGCCCCGCAGACCGAGCAGGATGAAGTTGTGGCGCGACAAGAGCGCGTTCACGAGCTGCGGGATGACCGTGTCCTCGTAGCCCACGATGCCCGGGAACTGGGCCGAGCCGTTCTCGAGCAGGCAGATGAGATTCTGCCGCAGCTCGTCCTTGACCGTGCGGCCAATGCGGGCGGGACTCGCCCATTCGGTTTGTCGCAGCTCGCCCAGCGTGGTTGGCTTGGTCATATGGCGATAGTTAACCGAGCCGCTGCTTCGGTGTAAAGAGTCGCAGCGCGGCGGTGCCCCAGGCGGGGAGCTCCATCGCCGCATGGCCGTCGGGCGCGACGGGCAGTGGATCGCCGGTCATCTCGACGAAGTTCGCGCGACGCGCGGCGCGGAACGTATACGCCGCGGGCCACACGCCCACCGTGCGGGCCGAGCCCGCCACGTCGACGAGCTTCACGACCGCGCCCGTGCCGTCGTCGGCCGGCGTGGCGCCCACCACGGCCACCCCGGGATCCGCGAGGACGAGCGCCGAGTCTTGCCGGGACAGCGGCCCCGCGCCCGCGCTCGCGTAGCGGGCGCTGACGTATAGCGGGTCGCACGCGGCCCACCCGCGCCGCACCGGCTCGGCAGGATCGCTCCCGGGGGCGAGCGCCGAGAGACGATACCGGAACACGAAATCGCCGCCCTGCCGCGCCGCGAAGTTCGTCGGCCAGTAATTGTGGAGCACGTAGGCGAACAGCGTTCCGTCGGGCGCGAGCGTGCGGCGCCACTGCCCGCGGAAAATGTCGTTCAGCGTCACGAGCGGCGTGTCGGGCCCGCTCCACAGCATCCCGTCCACCGCGTCGTGCAGCCATACCCAGTGCGCGTGGCAGTACCAGTCCCGGCCGCTGCCGGCTTGCTGGTCGCGCTCCACCGTCATCCGGCCGAGGGGCACCTCGACCTCGACGGTGGGCTTGGTAAGGGCGAACGGAAACGCGACGTACAGGGCTTCCTTCTCGAGTGTGGCAGGCTTGGTGATCCGGTTCTCGATGTCCAGCCAGGGGAGCTCGTCGTACAGCGTCACGACGGTCGCGACGCTGGTGCAGCCCTGCAGCCGGCGCTCGACCAGGAGACGAACGCCGATGCCCGGCAGTCGCTCGCGACGGGCCGTGTCGAGCTCGGCCTGGCTGATGGTGAGGTCGGCGGGGGTGCGCAGTGCGTCGGGCGCCGGGTCGGTCCAGAGGGCGCTGTGCGCGCCGCCACGGACGTACACGAGCTGGTTCAACCCCGACCAGGCGGCGGGCCGCACGCGCTCCTTGCCGTCTCCCGTGGTGAGCGAGCGGATGGCGCCGCTCGCGGGATCGAGCACGACGTGGAAGCGCCCGGCCTGCGCCTCGAGCGTGGCGCCCTCGTTCTGGGGCGGGTTCGCCGCCCGCTCGCCCTCCGCCAGGGCCAGGTAGCCCAGGGCCGGAACCTCGCGCGCCACGGCCAGCGCCGAGCCGTCCGGCAGGTCCACGGCCGGCCAGTCACGGCCGTCGAGGCCAAGCCGCCGCCCCGCGCCGTCGGGCACGCGCAGCACGTCGCTCCGCGTCCAGCTCGAGGCGTTGAACACGACGCGCCCGGCGCCCGCGGCGCCGCTCAGGCCGATGCGCAGCAGCGCGCCCGCGACCTGGGCGGCTGCGACGCCGGCGGCGCGGTCCAGCAAGCGCCGCTTGGACTCCCACTGCGCCGTAGTCTGCTCGCCGTCGGGATCCGACACGCTCGTCGCCGCTCCCCACGTGTGCTCCCCGAACAGCAGCAGGTCGCGCCACATCTGGCGGCGCTGCTCGGCCCGGCGCTCGATCCGCTCGGACGCACCGCCGGCCGCGGGCTCCGTTTTCTCGTCCCACAGGGCCAGCAGCTCGGCCGCACGGGCGGCCAGCTGAGCCGCGCGGTAGCGCGCGAGCTCCCGCGCGGTGGAGGCCGCGCCGTCCTCGCGGTAGCAGCCGGTGTCGCCACGCCGCACCGGCAGCTTCGGACCGAAGCGGCGCTCCACGGCGCGGAAGAAATCCTCCGGGCGCGCCGCCAGCAGCCGGGGATACGCGTAGTGCCGGTTGAACTCTTCGACGTTCGCGACCACTCGCTCGTCCACGAGCCCGTTGGCGGACGCCGCGCCCCACAACACCGCTACGTCGTATGGGTAGCTCGGCACTCCCAGCACGGGGTCCGAGAGCAGCCAATCGGCCAGGTGGCGCGCCATCTCGGCCGCCCCGATGTCGAAGCCGAGACGCGGCCCGTCGGCGAACTGGTCGGTCCGCCAGTGCAGCACGCGACTGCCGTCCGGCCCCTCCCACCAGTAGAGCTGGGGGTACGACGTCCACTCGCCCGTGAGCTGCGCGGCCAGCGCGGCCGCGGGGGAGAGGAGCGGCAGGGCGCGCTCCGGGTTCACGCCGCTCGCGAGGTAGCGCACGCCGCTGGCCGCGAGCAGCGTCGGGAACGTGAGCGTCTGTCCCGGCACGTCCGCGATGAGCGCGGCCGCGTACCCCAGCCCGCGCTCGCGCGCGAACAAGCCGGCGGGCCAGGCGGCACGCGCGAAGGTCTCGTGGTCGAGCAGTCCCGTCAGCAGGTTCGCGAACAACGCCGTGAAGCCGATCTTGCCGTCGCGGATCGCCCGCACCAGCGCATCGCCCGCCGCCGGCGCGCGATTGTCTGCGTAGGAGACCGCCGGGAGGGCGCACTCCGCCGTCCACCGGAAATCGGGATGGGCCTCGAGCCGGGCCAGTGCCGCGTCCAGATTACGGCGCTGCGCCTCGACACAGCGCTCCCGCAGGTCGGTGAGCCCGAGATCGGTGTGGCTCGAGGCGATCCAGTACAGGGTCCACCGACGCGGGGGCACGAGCCGCACACGCCGTCCGAACACGCGCCGCTTACCGACGTCCAGGTCGATCTGGTACTGCGCCGGCTCGGCCAGCGGTACCCACACCTCGCCGGCGAGCCCGGTTCCGGCGTCCTCGGGCAAGAGTCCCGCCGTCCCGACCAGGGTGCCGCGCCGGTCGGTCACGCGCGCCCGGGCGGCGGGCGCGTCCAGCCCCGTCACCAGGACGCGCACCAGATTGCTGCGACCGTCGGGCTGTCGATACAGAACAGTCGGAGTGGCCCGGAGGATGGTCCCGGGGGGCGGGGGCGTCGCCGAGGCTGCTCGCGGCCACCTGAGCGCCGCGGGGAGGGTTCCGAGCCAGCCGACGAAGCTCCGGCGGTCAGTCATGGTTGGGCATGGTTGGGCCTGGTTGGCCTAGTATACCCCGCGCGGTTCCGCGCCCTTGACTCCCGGGGGCTGGCCGCTAGGTTTTCCCCCGCCGAGCTCCCCCTCTCAGCTACTTTCTATGACAGGAGTACGCATGAAGCGTCTCGCAATGGTCCTCGCCGTGGTGGCGATGGGCGCGTGTCAAAAGGCCGAGCAGAAGCCCGCCGCGGCCGCCGCCGACACCTCCCACAACATGATGCAGATGAGCAGCGACACCTCGAAGATGCCGATGGCCGACACCTCCAAGCACATGATGATGGCCGACACGGCGAAGAAGATGGCCCCCGCTGCCAAGCCTGCAACCAAGTCCGGGGCCAACCGGGCTCCGAAGAAAAAGCCGTAACCAGCTCCGCTCGGATCAGTGACGATGCCCGGGACTAGCGCCCGGGCTTTTCGTTTGCGACGAACCAGGCGACGGTGCGCGCGATCGCCGCCGGAGCGGGTGTGGCGGGACGCCAGCCCAGCTCGGCGCTGAGCGCCGAGTCGCTGTAGGGATTGTCCCCGCTCAGGAACGACACGGCGGCGCGGGCGAGCCGGCGAGCCGTGAGGAGCCCGGCCACGGTCGCCGCGAGCGGGGCGGGAATCGGCAGCGGCCGGTAGGGGCGGCCCAGCGCCGCCGCGAAGGCGGCGAAAAACTCCCGCTGCGACAGCGCGGGGGGCCCGTCGCTCGTGACGTTGTACGCGCGGAATCCCCGCTCCCGTGGCGCCAGCGCCGCGAGCGCGGCTGCGGCCACGTTGCCCGCGTACACGCACGCGAGGCGGTTCCCGCCGGCCCCGATCCGCGGCACGAGCGACAGCCGGAGAATCCGGATCACGCGGGGCGTGAACAACCGGTCCCGCTCCCCGTAGATCACCGTCGGGCGCAGCGCCACGGCGTCGACCTCGCCCCGCTCTGCCGCTTCGCGCACGACCGCCTCGGCCATCCGCTTGGTGCGACCGTAGAAGTCGGAATCGGGGATCGGCTGGAACGGATGGTCTTCGCTCCGGCACTCGGGCGTGGTGGGATACGCGGCGGTGCCGCCGTACACGGCCACGGACGAGATGTGGACCAAGCGCGCGCCGGTGGCTCGTGCGGCGGCGACGGCGAGCCGGGTAGCGTCGACGTTGGCCGCCACGTACTGCGTCCAGGAGGCCCGCCGCTGCACGATCGCGGCGGCGTGCACGATCGCATCAGCGCCGCGCGCTGCGGCATCCCACGCGGCAACATCGGTCACGTCTCCCACGACCGCTTCGGCACCGAGCCGCACCACCGCGTCCCGGCTCGCGGGGCGCACCAGCGCACGCACCCGCTCGCCCCGGCTCACGAGCGCCTCGACCACGTGGCTGCCCACGAGGCCGCTGGCGCCCGTGACGAGCACGGTCATGCCGGCGCGGCGACGGGGAACGCGAAGGGGAGGTCGACGACGCGCGCGTCGCGGCCCGCGGCGCGCACCATCGCCCCCGGCGCAACCTCGCGCCGGATCACCGCCAACCCGATCCAGCGTCCCGCGCCCGACACGCCAGACTCCGGCACGAAGGCCAGGCTCGTCACCCGACCGACTTCGCGGTCGAGGTGCATCACGGCGGTCCACCCTTGGGCCGGAGCCGCCGGGGGTTCCGGATCGAACAGCAGGCCCCGCAGCTGACGGTTCGCGTGTCCACGAAAGTGCAGCCGCGCGACCGTCTCCTGCCCGGTGTAGCAGCCTTTCGTGTAGGACACGCCGCCGATCTCATCGAAGCGAACTTCCTGCGGGATCGTTTTCTCGTCCACTTCCGCGCCGAGCCGCGGCCACCCCGCCAGAATGCGTGCCAGCTCGAGCATGGCGGGCTCGGCCTCGACCGCGCCGGCGGCCGCGAGCCGACCGGCGAGCAGCTCGCTTTGCGCCGCCGGCACGGTGACCTGGAGGGCGAACGGCGCCGGCTCCGTGGCGCGGGCCGTCAGGACGTCGCCCGCGGCCTCCAGGACGCGCCCGGGCGCGGGCGGCACCTCGAGGCCCGCGGCCGCCGCCGCGGCGAACGCGCGCGGGCCCGCCAGCCGGTAAATCGCCGCCTCCGCCACGTCCTGCAGTCGGGCCAGGCGGGGAGGTACGGAGCGCGTGAAGATGGCCAGCGCGCGATCGCGCCCGTCGCCCGGCACCGTGAAGCCGACCGTGGTGCCCAGTCGCGCCGCCCAGGCATCCACGACGATCATCCCTTTCGGCGTGAGCAGTGCGCCATACACGAACGCCCCGTCCCCCGCCTGCTCCAGGTCATTGGTGAGCAACCCCTGGGCGCACGTCACCGCTCCGGGGCCCGTGAGCGTGAGCAGCGCGGCGTCGGCGCGCGACAGCACGACCCCGGTGTAGAGCGCCGTGACGAGCGCGGGCGAGACGCTGCCCGGCTCGAGGCGGGCGACGGGGGGCGGGGGAGAGGCGGCCGGTCCGGTCATGAGTCCCCCAGCGCGGCCAGCTCGGCCGGGTCATGCCCGGCGAACGAGGTCCAGACCAGATCGGCCGCGGCGAGCGCGGGAGCCGGATGGCTGGTGGTGAGCATCACGCAGCGCATGCCGGCTGCGCGCGCGGCGGAGAGGCCGGCGAGCGAATCTTCGATGGCTACGCAGCGGCGGGCCTCGAGCGGCCCGCCCCGGGCCAGGGCCGCGCGGGCGGCCAGATAGCCGCCGGGGTCCGGCTTGCAGCGGGGAACGTCCTCGCCGGCGACGATCACCTCGAAGCAGTCCGCCAGGCCCGCGCGGGCGAGCGCCGGCTCGATTTCCCGTCGCTGCGCTCCCGACACGAGTCCCATCCGGAACCGGCCACTTGCCGCGCGCACGAACGCCGCTGCCCCCGCCACCAGCGCGGGGGCGGTCCCGGTCAGTCGTGCATAGGCCTGTGATTTTCGGGCGACGAGCGTTTCGAGCGTGACAGGGTCGAGCGGCTTGCCGGCGCGGCGGAACGCGTGCATGAACGAGGTTCGATCGTCGCACCCCAGATAGTCGGCGTAGTACTCGTCGCGCGTGAGCGCGATCCCCGCCTCGGCGAGCAGGTCGGCGAACGTCGCCCGGTGCTGCTCCTCATCGTCCGTGATGACGCCGTTGTAGTCGAACAGCAGTGCTTCCGTCATCGTCCTCAAGCATAATACCCTGCGGCAGCGTACGACTCGTCGAGCAGCTCCACGGGATGGCGCGCTACCGCGGGAATGCCGGCCGCCGCGAGCCCGGCACCCAGTTGCATCAGGCACCCGGGATTGCCCGTCGCCACGACCTGCGGTCTCGTCTCGGCGAGCGTCTCGAGCTTGGGCGCCAGCACCGCGCGAGACATCGCGGGCTCGAGCAGCGTGAACAGCCCCGCGCTGCCACAGCACTGCGCGGCGTCCGGCGTCTTGACGAGGCGCAGGACCGGAATGGCCCGCAGCACCTGCTCGGGCGGCTCGGCGATGCGCTGCGCGTGCAGCAGGTGGCAGGGGGGATCGTAGGCGACGGTGGCGTCGACCGGCGCGCCCGGCCGCGGGCCCCGCACGGCGAGCAGCTCGGTGACGTCTTTCACCCGGGCGGCGAACCCGACGGCGTCCGGGTCGAGCAGGTGGCCGTATTCCTTGAGCATCGCGCCGCATCCCGCGCTGTTCACGACGATCGGCTCGTCCCCGTCTCCGAAGGCGGCGACGTTCAGCCGGGCGAGGGCGCGGGCGTCGCGCTCGAGCCCCGCGTGCTCGTGCAGCGCGCCGCAGCACACCTGCTCCGGGACTTCGCGCACCGCATAGCCGTTCACCTCGAGCGTGCGGATCGTGGCGTCGTGCACGTGAGAGAAGAGGCCCTGCATAACACATCCGCGGAAGAGCAGGACGGGGGAGGTTGTGGAGGTTGGTGGAGGATGATGGAGGTTGCGAGGAGGCGACCCTCCACCAACCTTCACCGACCTCCACCGACCTCCACCAACCTTCGGCGCGGTAGCGCCGAGCATCCCCATCGCGAACCGCATGCGTCCCCAACCGGCGAGCCAGCGCGGGATTCCCGTCGCTCGCAGCGCCCGCGCCAGGGCGTACACCACCCGCGACAGGCCGGGGCCCGTGAGCGCCGCGAGCGCGGCGCGCGCCAGCGGCGGCACGCCGCGGCGGCTCGTGATCAACGCGCGGGCAGCCGCGAGCCCGCGGCCGTAGCCCACGCCCGAGGGACACACCGGCTCGCAGCCCCGGCAGCCGAGGCAGCGGTCGAGGTGGAGCACGAGGGCGGGATCGTCGGGGGAGAGCTCGCCTGCCTCGATCGCGCGCATCAGCTCGATGCGGCCGCGCGGGCTGTCGGCCTCGTCCCCCGTCGCGAGAAAGGTGGGGCATGCCTGAAGACAGAAGCCGCAGTGCACGCAGGGGTCTAATGCGGCGAACCCCCCGCGATCCGTCATTCAGCTCCTTCGGCCGCCACGACGAACGCCTCGCCCGGATCGAACGTCCGCCGCAGCCCGGCGACGAGCGGCCCCACTCCCTCGCGGTAGGCGCCGAAGTGGCCGACGGCGGAGCGTACGGGCCAGGGGGCGCGCTCCAGGGTGAGCGGCACCTCGAGGCCGGCGAGCGTGCGGCGCAGGCGCTTGAGCCGATCGATGGTGGCCTCGCCGCCCCAGCGGATCGTCCCGATCGCGGGACTCGCCGAGATCCACTCGTCCCCGATCTGGTGCTGCAGCAGGTCGAGCAGCTCGTCGCTCGAGTCGGGGAGGCCGCCGACGCGGAACGCCACGGGCCGGATGGCGAAGCTCTCCGCGGCGCGCATCCACAGGCTGTGCCCCTCGTCGGCCCGGAGCGGCGCGAACCGTCCGCCCGTGGCGGTGCGCAGCCCGGCTTCCTCCGCCGCGACGAGGGCCGCCGAGCCCGCGAACCGCACCGCGAGCAGCCAGCGCTCGCGCCGCGCCAACGCGGGCGACATGAGCTCGTGCGCGGCGGGTTGTATGCCGGCGACGGCGATGTCTTCGGCCACCTGCGTCAGGTCCTCGCGCGACCCCTCGAGCACGAGCGTCTGGTCGGCGCGGGGCAGGGCGCGCAGCCGCAGGTGCACCAGCACGATCACCCCGAACGCACCGAACGCGCCCGCCTCGAGCCGGGTGAGATCGTACCCCGCGACGTTCTTCACCACCCGGCCGCCGCTGTGCACCAGGCGGCCGTCCCCGGTGACGAAGGTGACGCCGAGCAGGTGATCGCGCACGGGCCCGAATCCCTGTCGCAGGGGGCCCGCCGTCGCCGTCGCGACGATCGAGCCCAGGGTGCGGCCCGCGAGTCCAGGCGGGTCGAGCGCGAGCCAGGTGCCCCGGTCGGCGAGCTGTTGGCGCAGCAGGTCGCACCCGATCCCCGCCTCGGCGGTCGCGGACAGGTCCTGCGGCTCGATAGCGGGGATCTTGTCGAGTCGGCGCGTGGTGAGGGCCAGGTCGGCGGGCGCGTCGGCGGGCAGCCACGTTCCGGCCCCCTCGATGCGCACTCGCCATCCTTCCTCGCGGGCGGTGCCGAGCAGCAGCGCCACGGCATCGGGGGAGGCGGGCGCGACGCGCGGCACGCCGTCCGCCGTGGCCGCGACCTCGACGGCTTCATCGCCCAGCAGGGCGCGGACGCGATCGAGGAGGCTCATGTTTCCAACGCGGAAGTCGGAACGCGGAAGTCGGAACGAACGTCGGGGCTCTCGTTCCGCGTTCCGCGTTCCGCGTTCCGAGTCCCTGCCCATTCCCGACACGCGTGAACCGGGACCACCTTCCCCGGGTTCACGCGCTCCTCCGGATCCCACACGTGGCGCACCGCGCGCATGGCGGCGAGCGAATCGCCGTCGAACAGGAGCGGCATGTAACGGAGCTTGTCGAGCCCGATACCGTGCTCTCCCGTGATGGTGCCGCCGGCGGCGATGCAGGTGGCCATGATTTCCGCGCTCGCCGCTTCCACCCGCTCGCGCAGGCCCGGCGTGCGGCCGTCGAACGAGATGTTGGGGTGCAGGTTGCCGTCGCCCGCGTGGAACACATTGCTGACCGTGAGCCCGTACTCGGCGGCGATCCGGGCGATCGTCTCCAGCACGTCGGGGAGCGTGGAGCGGGGAACGACCGCGTCCTGGACCACCAGGTCGCGCGACAGCCGGCCCATCGCGCCGAAAGCTTTCTTGCGGCCGAGCCACAGCTTTTCGCGCTGCTGCGCGTCCGCCGCCACCAGCACCGACCGGGCCCCGTGGGCGCGCAGCACGGCTTCGATCGTTTCGGCGTCCGCCGCCACGGCCGCTTCGTGTCCGCCGTCGAGCTCGGCGAGCAGCACCGCCGCGGCGTCGCGGGGGTAGCCGGCCGCGTACACCGAGTCCTCCACTGCCTGGATGCACGACTGGTCCATCATCTCGAGCGCGGCAGGCACGATCCCGCTGGCGATCACGGCGGACACGGCCTCCCCGGCGGTGCGCAGCGAGGTGAAGTCGGCGAGCAGGGTGCGAACCGCCCGTGCCACGGGCAACAGCCGCACGGCGATGCGCGTCGCGACGCCGAAGTTGCCCTCCGAGCCGACGAACAGCCCGACCAGGTCGGGACCCCACGGCTCGCCGCCGGGGCTGCCCAGCTCCACGACCCGTCCGTCGGCCAAGGCCACTTCCAGCGCGAGCACGTGCGTCGCCGTCACCCCGTACTTGAGGCAGTGGGGGCCGCCCGCGTTTTCGGCCACGTTGCCGCCGATCGTACACGCGGTCTGACTCGAGGGATCGGGCGTATACTGCAGTCCGTGCGGTGCGGCGGCGACGGAGAGACGGACGTTGACCACGCCGGGCTCGACCACGGCCAGCCGGTTGCGGGCGTCGATCTTGAGGATGCGGTTCAGCCTGGTCAGCACGATCAGCACCGCGTCGCCGTCGGCGAGCGCGCCCCCCGACAGGCCGGTGCCCGCGCCGCGTGGCACGAACGGCATGCCGAGCGCGCCGAGCAGCCGTACGACCGCGATCACCTCGTCCCGACTCCCCGGTAGCACGACCACGCCGGGCACGCGCCGGTGCGTCGGCAGCCCGTCCTTCGCGTAGGTCACCCGCTCCGGCAGCGCCGTCCGCACGTGACGCGGTCCGACGATCTCGGCGAGCGTGTCGACTAACGACGCGACGTCGCGTGGCATGAGGTAATAGTATACCGAAAAGGCAAAGGCTAGACGCACAGACGCGCAGGGGAGAACAGCAAAGAGGGGCCAGGGAGATTCCCTAGACCCCTCTCACTCGTTACCGCTGTGCGTCTGTGCGTCTAGTAGTTGCCGGTCCTCAGGCAGCTCTCCAGAAGCCCTTCAGCGCTCTGCCATCGGGGGATTCCCGCAGCTTCTCGAACGCCCGCTCTCGTATCTGTCTGATGCGTTCCCGCGTCACACCCATCAGCGCCCCGATCTTCTCGAGGGTCATGGCCTCGCTGCCCTCTTCGAGGCCGTAATAGAGATAGAGAATCTTGCGCTCGCGGGGGGTCAAGTATATCTGGAAGATGCGGTCGATGAACTCACGCATCAGCTTGCCGTCGGTCTTCTCCTCGATCTCGCCGCCCTCCTGGCCGGCGAAGCGCTCCCCCAGCGTGGCCGCGTCCTTGTCGCTCCGGTCCACCGGAGCGTCGAGCGACAGCTCCGCCGCCGTCATGCGACGTGCGGTGCGGACGTTCTCGACCGTGTCCTGGAGCGCCATCGCGATCTCGTCGTCGGTCGGCTCGCGCCCGAGCTCCTGGGACAGATAGGTCTCGGTGCGGCTCATGCGGATCAGCTGCGAGTTCTGATTCAGCGGAATGCGCACGCTGCGGGTCTGCTCGGCGAGCGCCTTCAACACCGCCTGCCGCACCCACCACACCGCGTACGAGATGAACTTCACGCCTTGATCCGGATCGAACTTCTTGACCGCTTTGAGGAGCCCCTCGTTCCCGATCGCCACCAGCTCGGAGAGGTCGAGACCGTGACCCTGATATTTCTTGACGTAGGAAATGACGAAGCGGAGGTTGGCGGTGACGAGCCGCTCGGCGGCTTTTTCATCGCCCCGCTGTACCCGTCGCGCGAGTCTGCGTTCTTCAGCGGGATCTTTGATGAGGGGGAGCTTCTGGATGTCCTGCAGGTACTGGTCGAAGGCGCCGGAAGGATTGGTTCGAAAGAACGCCTTGGCCTTGCCTCCGTTCGACCGCACCATAGCTAGGGCTCCGACGGTGGAGACTAATGTTGAGCCAGTGGAAAACTCTATGAACGGCGCCCAATATAGGAATCGCCTGCGAATGGTGCAAATGTACTCATTTTTCCACATCACAAATTGTTAGCCTGTCGCACGACTGCCCCGTTTGTCCACTATCCACATGGCGTGTGGAGAAATAGATGTTGACGCGCCGTTGACGCGGGACGGTGCGGCATGTGGAGACGTGCAGAGTAATGTGGGAAGTTGTTGACGCACTTGTAATTAGTCTCACCCTGCGATTAGCGCCCTGCGAGCACGTCGCGCACCACCCCCTCCGGCGCGGTCACCGTCCAACTGCTGCCGTCGGCGTGCATGCGCCCCACCGCCTCCGGTAGTGCGAACCGCACCGTTCCGGCGCGCGCCTTTTTGTCCAGCTGCATCGTGGCGAGCAGGCCGTCCGCGGTCGCGCTTTCGGGGAGCTCGCGAGGGAGACCGTAGCGCTCCAGCAGCTTGCGAATCCGATCGGCGGTTCCCGCTGCGGCGATCCCGAGCACCTCGGCGAGCCGCGCTTCGTACGCCATGCCGATCGCCACGGCCTCGCCGTGCAGCACGGCGAACTTCACGGTCGCCTCGACCGCGTGCGCCACGGTGTGACCGAAGTTGAGGATCGCGCGACGGCCGGTCTCACGCTCGTCCGCCGCGACCACGCCCGCCTTGATCTCCACGGAGCGCCGCACCAGCTGCTCGAGGGCATCGGGCTGCCGCGTCGTCACGGCGTCGTGCTCGCGCTCCAGGAATGCGAAGTAGTCGGGGTCGGCGATCGCGCCGTGCTTGACCGCTTCCGCGACCCCCGCGGCGAGCTGCGGCGCCGGCAGGGTAGCGAGCAGGTCCAGGTCGGCGACGACGAGACGGGGTTGGTGAAAAGCGCCCAGCAGGTTCTTGCCGGCGGGGACGTCGACACCGGTCTTGCCGCCGATCGACGAGTCGATCATCGCGAGCAGCGTCGTGGGTGCCTGGACGTAGGGAACGCCCCGCAGGTACGTGGCCGCGACGAACCCCGCCACGTCGCCCACGACGCCTCCCCCGAGCGCCAGCACGGCGCTGTCGCGCCCGAACTGCGCCGCGAGCAGGCGATCCGAGAGCGCGGCCCATGTCTCCCGCGTCTTGTTCCATTCTCCCGCGGGGAATTGGAACAGGTCGGCGTGCAGCTTGGCGTCGCGCAGCGCGGTCACCAGCCGCTCCCCGCACAGCGTCGCGACGTGCGAGTCGGTGATCACGGCGTAGCGGGCGGCGGGACAGGCAGCCTGGACGAGCGCCGGGAGCCGCCCGCCGAGCCCCCGGCCGATGACGATATCGTAGGACGCGTCGCGCTGCTCCGCGATGGCGACGCGGACCGTCACCACTTGACGTCGGGGCGCCCGGCGTGCGCGTTGGCAGCGCGCGCGAGGACGAACAGAAGATCCGACAGACGGTTCAGATACCGCAGGATCGCGGGATTGATCTGCTCGTGGCGCGCCAGGGCGACGACGGCGCGCTCGGCCCGACGACACACCGTCCGCCCCAGGTGCAGCGCGGCGGCCTTGGGCGCTCCGCCCGGAAGAATGAAGTTCTTGAGCGGCTCGAGCCGCGATTCGTGACCGTCAATGACATCCTCGAGCGCCGCGATGTCCGAGTCGCCGATGGCCGCGCCGCTCCGCGAGAGCGCTTTGCGCAGGTTGTCGGGATCCGGCGTCGCGAGCTCGGCCCCGACGGTGAACAGGCCGCGCTGGATGGTCTGGAGCAGGGAATCTGCGAACTCCGCAGGGTCGAGTGTGCGCGCCAGCCCGAGCGCCGCGTTCAACTCATCCACCTCACCGTACGCCGCGACCCGGAGACTGTCCTTGGGCGTCCGGCCTCCCCCAAACAGGCCCGTTTCTCCTCCGTCCCCGGTCTTGGTGTAAATCTTCAACCGCTCCCCTCCCTTCTCTCCGGGGCTTCCGTTACGATTGAAGCCCATGCAGGACGTCAAAGATATCACCATAATCGGCGCCGGCCCGACCGGGTTGTTCGGCGCGTTTTACGCCGGGATGCGCGGGGCATCCTGCCGCCTGATCGACAACCTCGACCAGGTGGGCGGGCAACTCACCGCGCTCTATCCCGAGAAATACATCTTCGACGTGGCCGGCTTTCCGAAGGTCCTCGCCAAAGACCTCGTGAAGGGCATGGCCGAGCAGGCGTTCCAGTTCAAGCAGCCGGTCCACCTCGGCGAGAACGTGCTGGGCCTGAAGCGCGACTCGGAGAACGGCAAGCCGGCCTTCACGGTGGTGACGGAGCGGGACGAGTACCCGTCGCGCACGGTGCTGATCGCGGGGGGCATCGGCGCCTTCACGCCCCGCAAGCTGCCGCTCAAGGACGTGGACCGCTGGTACGGAAAAGGGCTGCACGATCGCGTGCTGGATCCGAAGCTGTTCAGCGGCAAGCGGGTCTTGCTCGTCGGGGGCGGTGACTCGGCGTTCGACTGGGCCGTGAACCTGCAGGGGATCGCGCGCTCCATCGTCATGATCCACCGCCGCGACGGCTTCCGCGCGCACGCCGCGACGGTACGTCAGGTGCAGGCGCTGTGCGCGGCGGGCAAAATGGAGCTCCGTACGTTCTGGGAGCTGAAAATGATCCACGGCGCGGACGTGATCGATTCCGTGACCATCTACAACAGCAAGACCAAAGTCGAGGAGCGCCTCGCGGTCGACAGTGTGATCC
>Ga0209471_1001046_pt1 | contig 17031 bp, 15 predicted proteins | sample GraSoiAngelo_128_FD_185885 | JGI IMG/M metagenome (GOLD analysis project Ga0209471, IMG submission 185885) | Grasslands soil microbial communities from the Angelo Coastal Reserve, California, USA - 14_0927_12_20cm (SPAdes) (version 2) | ecosystem: Environmental > Terrestrial > Soil > Grasslands ...
GAGGGCGCGCCTTCGGCCGAGAGGTCGTCGCCCTTGCCGTCGGAATCGGTGGCGGCGCAGCTCGCGCGGTCTCGGCCGAAGAGCCGCGGATGGTGATCAGCTGCGGGTTCTGCGGCGCGCTCGACCCGCGACTCGAGACGGGAGATCTGGTGCTCGCGACCTCGGTGCGCGACGAGGGCGGCGACCAGATCGAAGCACCCTCCGCTTCCTTGGAGGCGGCCCGCCGCGCGCTCTCGGGCTTGCGCGTGCTCGAGGGGCAGATCCTCTGCACCACCTCGGTCGCCGCCACCCCGGCGGAGAAGCTCGCGCTGGGGAGCAGTGGCGCCATCGCGTTGGACATGGAGACCCATCCGATCGCGCGGGCGGCGGGGCATGCCGGCATCCCCTGGCTGGCGGTGCGAGCGGTGATCGATCCGGCGAGCTCGACGCTGCCGTCGTTCGTGGTCGAACCGCAGCGGGGCTACGTCGCGCCCGCCCTCCTGCATGCGCTCTCCGGACCGAGGCGCGCGATGGAGATCGTGCGGATCGCAGCGCAGGCACGGCGCGCGGGCCGCTCGCTGCGCGAGGCGATCCATCGCTTGATCGAGGCGCAGCCGTGAACGCGCTGGTGACGGGAGCGAGCGGCTTCATCGGCGGAGCGGTGGCGCGTGCGCTGGTGCGGCGCGGCGATCGCGTGCGCGCGCTGCTGCGACCCGGCTCGGCGCCGAACCTGGACGAGGCAAGCGAGGTCGAGATCCTCCGCGGCGACCTTCGCGATGCCCAGGCGGTGCGCGCCGCCGCCGAAGGATGCGAGGCGATCTTCCACGTCGGTGCGGTCTACTCGTTTTCGCAGCCTCCGGCGGAGGTGCTGGCGGTCAACGTCGGCGGCACGCGCAACGTGCTGGAGGCGGCGCGATCGACCGGGGCGCGCGTGGTCTACTGCTCCAGCATCGCCACCATCGGCGGAGTGCGGAACGGCCAGATCCCCGACGAGACCTTCACGCCGCACGGCCCGCTGCCGGGCCCTTACAAGCAGAGCAAGTGGGAAGCCGAGATGCTGGTGCGAACGGCGGCGCGCGACGGGGTCAACGCGGTGATCGTCAACCCGACCTTCCCCGTCGGAATGCGAGACGTCAAACCGACGCCGACGGGCAAGGTCATCTGCGACTTCCTCAACGGCCGCATGCCCGCCTACCTCGACACCGGCATGAACGTCGTCGACGTGGAGGACGTCGCCGACGGACACCTGCTCGCGTTCGCGCGCGGCGTGCGTGGCGAGCGCTACATCCTCGGCCACGGCAACCTGACCATGCGCGAATTCCTCGAGGAGCTGGCGTTCATCAGCGGCCGGCGCGCGCCGCGCATCCGCCTGCCGCACGCGGTCGCCCTGGGCCTGGCGCATGCCGACGCTTTCGTCTCCGGGCGGCTGTTGCGCCGCGCGCCGCGGGTGCCCATCGAAGGAGTGCGGACCGCGCGCGAGATCATGTTCGCCAACTGTCGCCGCGCCGTGCGCGAGCTGGGGCTGCACCAGAGGCCGGTGCACGAAGCGCTGGCCAAGGCGGTGCGCTGGTTCCAGGATGCCGGCCACGCGAGGACCGCGTCGTGATCGGGCCCGAGCGCGACGCGACCGTGGCCTCCGCCCTCCCCGCTCCGCCCGCCGCCGGGGAAGCCAGCTCTTCCGACGGCCTGCAGCTCGATCTCGTCGTCGAGCGCGCCCAGTCCTGGTTCTTCCGCGAGCAGTTCGATGAGGGCTACTTCTGGGCCGAGCTCGAGTCGAACGCGACCATGGACGCCGAATACCTCCTGCTCACGCAGTTTCTTGGCGCGCGGGACGACCAGGTCTGGCGCGGCGTCGCGCAGGACATCCGCAACTATCAACGCGAGGACGGCAGCTGGGCCCTCTATCACGGCGCTCCCGGCGATCTCTCCACCACCATCGAGTGCTACTTCGCGCTCAAGCTGGCGGGCGATGGGGCGGACGCGCGGCACATGCGGAAGGCGCGGGAGTTCGCCCGGGCGCGCGGAGGAATCGCGTGCGCGAGGACCTTCACCCGCATCTGGCTCGCACTCTTCGGTCAGTATCCCTGGGACGAGCTGCCGGCGATGCCGCCGGAGCTGATGCTGCTGCCGAAGAAAGCGCCGCTCAACATCTATCGCTTCTCCTCGTGGGCGCGCGGCACCATCGTGCCGCTCCTCGTCTTGATGGACGCGCGCCCGGTGCGATCGGTGCCGGAAGCGGCGCGCCTGGATGATTTGATGGTGCCGGCCGCTCAACCAGCGCGCGCGCGCGACTTCGTCGATCGGGCGTTCCTCGCGCTCGACCGGGCACTCCACCTCTATGATCGGCTGCCCGTCCATCCGCTCCGCGCCCGCGCGCTCGACGAAGCGGAGCGCTGGATCCTCGCCCACCAGGAGGCCGACGGGAGCTGGGGAGGCATCCAGCCGCCCTGGGTCTACTCCCTGATGGCGCTCCACGCTCGCGGGCATTCGCTCGATTCTCCCGCAGTGGAGAAGGGGCTCCGCGGGATGCACGAGCGCTGGATGATCCGCCGCGCCGACGGCACGGTGCGGGTACAGGCGTGCCTCTCGCCGGTCTGGGACACCGGGCTCGCATTGCTGGCGCTCTGCGAGTCGGGCGTGCCGGCGGAGGACCCGCGCGTGCAGCGGGCGGCGCAGTGGCTCTTGCGCGAGGAGATCCGCGTCCCCGGCGATTGGTGCGTGCAGGTCCCGGGCGTCGAGCCCAGCGGGTGGGCGTTCGAGTTCGAGAACGATCTCTACCCCGACGTGGACGACACCGCGGTAGTGCTGCTCGCCCTCGAGCGCGCCGGCGCCGTCGACCCTGCGCTTCGCGAGCGCGCGGTGAGCTGGATGCTCGCGATGCAAAGCGCGAACGGAGGCTTCGCCGCTTTCGACAAGGACAACACCTCGCGGCTGTCCGCGCTGATTCCCTTCGCCGATTTCGGCGAGATGATCGATCCGCCGAGCGTGGACGTGACGGCGCACGTGCTCGAAACGTTGGGCGCGTTCGGATTCGGCCGGCGTGACGGCCGGGTGAGGCGCGCCCTCGAGTACCTGTACAGGGGACAGGAAAAGGAAGGATCCTGGTTCGGCCGCTGGGGCGTGAACCATCTCTACGGCACCGGCGCGGTGCTGCCGGCGCTGGCCGCGGTCGGCGAACCGCTGGACGGACTTGCCGCGCGGCGTGCGGTGCGCTGGCTCGAGCAGCGGCAAAATCCCGACGGAGGGTTCGGCGAGACCTGCGCCTCCTACGTCGATCGGGCGATGCGGGGCCGCGGCGAGAGCACACCGTCGCAAACCGCCTGGGCGCTGCTCGCGCTGGTGGCAGCCGGGCGCACCGACACGCTCGCCGCGCGCCGCGCCGCGCGCTTCTTGGCAGATCGCCAGCGGACCGACGGCGCGTGGGACGAGGAACAGTTCACCGGTTGCGGCTTCCCCGGTTACGGCATCGGCGAGGAGAGAGGCGCGCGCATCCGCGAGGGCCGTGAGCTCTCGGCCGGCTTCCTGATCCGCTACCACCTCTACCGCAACTGCTTCCCGCTGCTCGCGCTCGGCCGCTATCGAGCAGGGATGACGACATGAGACGATTCGACTTCTATCAGGCGCATCTCGACGCGGTCAGCCGCAGCTTCGCGCTTTGCATTCCTCAGTTGCCCGCGCCGTTTCGCGAGCAGGTCGCGCTCTCCTACCTGCTCTTGCGCGTGCTCGATACCGTCGAGGACGCGCCCTTCTCCGATCGGCTGCTGCAGGCGCGGCAGTTCGATGCCTTCCGGCGATTCCTGCGGGAGAAGCCCTCGCCGGAGCGGATCGAGCAGTTTCGCGACGGGTTTCCTGCTGCTCTCACCGAGGGCGAACGCGCGCTCCTCGCCGACACCGACGCGTTCCTCGACGACGCTTACGACCTCCAGCCGGCGGTGCGGGCCGCGATGTTCGATCCAATCGATCGCATGGCCGAGGGGATGGCGCTGTACGCGAAGCGGCCGGGGGGCGTGCGGCTGGTCGATCTCGAGGACGTCGTCCGCTACTGCTGCATCGTCGCGGGCCTGGTCGGCGAGTTGCTCACGCGCTTGTGGGCGCTCGAGGGCGATGCGCCGCCGAAGATCCTCGACGCGTACCACTTCGGGCTCTTCTTGCAGAAGGTGAACATCCTCAAGGATCAGGCCGAAGACGAGGCAGCGGGACGCTTCTTCGTGCCGGACCGCCGCGAGCTGCTCTCGAGCCTGCGGGCGGATGCGGACGGCGCGCTCGAGTATCTCACCCGGCTGCCTCGACAGGCGCGCGGATACCGCACCTTCTGCGCCTGGTCACTGATGCTCGGGGCGGCGTCGCTGGCGCAAGATGGCGCCCGGGAAAGTCGCCGGCTGCAAACCCTCGCGCTCCTCGGCCGCACCGCGGAGCTGGCGCAGGACAACAAGGCCCTTCGGCGACAATTCGCGGAGCTGATGCCGCCCTTGCCCGAGCTGCAGCCGCGACCCCCGGTGGAGAAGCCCGCGGCGGAGACGCGCGTGTTCCGGCGGCTGATCGCGACGCTCGACGAAAACGAGCTCCGCCGCATCGGCGCTCAATACGGGTAGCCGATCTCGACGTAGACCTCGAGGCGCTCGCCGCCGGTTGCCACGTCGACGCGCCCGACGACGTTCGGATGGACCCAGGCACGAAATCCGACGCCGGCGACCGGGCGCGGATGGGAGAGCGCGTGATCGAGCGAGTCGAACACCTGACCGATGCCGACGAACGGATCGATTCGCCAGTCGGCGGTCACGCCGGAGAAATGTGTCTGCAGAAAGCGCACGCGCTGCTCGACCTCGACGGTCCATGCGTTCTGATCGATGAATCGGTTCTCGGTGAATCCGCGCAAGAGAAAGGAGCCGCCGAGCGAGCTCTGATCGTAGAACGGCGCGCTCTTCGAGCTCAGGTAGCTTGCGTCGAAGCGGCCGGCGAAGGAGAGAAAAGGGAGCTCGGGCAGAAGCGCCCGCAATTGCAACCGCCCGCGCGCGAAGGACGGCGACCCGGAGAGACCCTCGACCGGTCCGATGGCGAGGTCGGCGAATGCGCCTTCGACCGAGTAATCACCCGCGCGCCGGCTGTCGTAGCGCAGATCGATCGCCTCGCCCAGGGTCGTGGCGCCGCCCATGCCGGGCGCGGTGGGAAAGACGCGGCGGCTGAGCGGCAATCCGGACACGCCGAGGTCCTGCACGTCGTCGCGGTGCGCGAGGATCTCGAGGCCGATGTTCCAGCCGCGCCCGAGGTTCACGCCGCCGCGCGCGTTGCCGTGGACGCGCAGCCGCGTGTAGCTGGTCTCGTCGGCGGAGCCAGTGTCGGGGCCGAGACCGAAGAAGCGGTAGAAGGCGCTGCGCTCCCAGCGCAGCTCGAGCTGGCGGGTGAAGGCGCCGGGCTCGCGCGGCAAGAGCGACCAGCGCACGAGCACGTTCGAGTTGATGCGCGTGCTGGCGGAGGCGACGATGGTCAGCGCCTCCACCTCCGACGGATAGCCGAAGTACCGCACCGTTCCGGTGAAGTGGATGGTGTCGTTGTAGGTGACGCTGGGCGCGAGGATGGCCTCGGTGCGCTCGGTCGCTTCGCAGACGCGGAGGAAGACCGGCATGGCGCCGTAGGTGCTGCCCTCGTTGGGCTCGGTGGTGTAGACGGGCAGCGGGACGAGCCGCGTGCCGATGCTGCCCTCGCATTCGGCGGTCGCGGCCCTGGCCACCAGGACCGCCGTCAGCGCAATCGCAGTTCGCAAAGGCCGGTCCCGATCCGATGAGTCATTCCGTTTCCACTTGGATGCGCGAGTGGCTGCTTCCGTCGCGGACGATGAGGCGGCGCATCCTGCCGCCTGCCATCGGCCTCGTCTACATCGCGGCGATCGCGCTCTTGGGAGGTCTACGTCCCGACCACGTGCTCGTCGGGCTGCTCGGGATGCTCGATCTGTACAACGAGAAGACGCGGCTCTTCCTCCGGCTCTTCTTCCCCTTCATGGCCACCGGCGCGGTCTACGATTCGATGCGCTACTTCTACTGGGAAGGCATCGCGGGACGGGTACACGTTGCCGAGCCGTACTTCTTCGAGAAGCGCTGGTTCGGCGTGGCCGGACAGACCCTGAACGAATTTTTCGCGGAACACCATTGGCCTGCGCTCGATCTCGCCTGCGGCTTTGCCTATCTCGTCTTCGTGGGCGAGTACCTGGCGGTGGCGTTCGGGCTGTTTTTCTTGCGGCGCAACGCGATGGTGCGCGCCCTGGCCGTCGCCTTCCTCGTCGTCAACCTGCTCGGGTTCGCGACCTACTTCCTCTATCCAGCGGCTCCGCCCTGGTACGTCGCGCAGTACGGGCTGGGGCCGGCGCAGCTCGACATCCATCCCGCGGCGGCAGCGGCGGGCCGGTTCGATGCGCTCCTCGGCACGCATTTCTTCGATCGAGTCTATGGCCGCGGGGTCGACGTCTACGGCGCTTATCCGTCGCTGCACGTCGCCTATCCGCGCATCGCCTTGTGGGCCGTCTTCAGCGAGCCGAAGTTGCGCTGGGCGCGGGCTCCGGCGGCGGCGTTCTTCGCGCTGATGTGCCTTTCCGCGGTCTACCTGCAGCACCACTACGTGACCGACGTTGTGCTCGGGGTTGCGTATGCCGCCGCGGCGATCGGCCTCGTCGCTCAGTGCAGTGCGGCCAGCGCTTCGTCGGCCCAGCCGGAAGCGTCGGGATCGCCATCGGCGGTCGCAAGCCGCAGCGCTTCGGCGTAGGCGGCCCTGGCTTCGGCAGCGCGGCCATTCTTGCGCAGCGCCTCCCCCAGCGCGAGCTGGTTCGGTGCATACGCGGGATCGATCCGGACTGCGGCCTGCGCTTGCGGCAGCGCCGACTCCTCGTCGCCGGGCCCGAGTGGCCACCCCGGCGCGCGCAACAACAATGTGGCCAGCAGACGATGAGGCCCTCCGCGATCGACCGACGGGTCGCTTGCGGCAGCGCGCCTCAGCAGCTCGACCATCTTGGGTAGCGCGTCGTGCCCGGTTGCCGCGCGCTCGCGGGCCTGCAATCCGAGCGCGGCGGCGAGCCAGTAATCGCAGAGCGGAGCTCGCGGCGCGTTCTCCTCGCAGAGCTGGCCGATCCCCACCGCCTCGCCCGCCAGCCGCCCGCGTTCGTTTCCGTCCTTCGAGCGCCCGATGCGAAATGCCTTGGCGCGGACCGCGCCGGCGTAGGCCGCCGGATCGCGTGGATTTGCGCGCGCTGCTTCGAGATAGAGCCGCTCGGCCCGGGCCGCATCGAATCGCCGCGACCACTCCTCATCGGCCTCCTTCAAGAGCTGCGCGGGATCTTCGCGCGGCGGCGGCGCGATCGATTCGATCGGCGGAGGCGTGCCGAGCGCGTGCGCGCAAGCCATGCTGCAGAGCACGATGACGAGCCGCTTCATCGCGCTTTTTGGTAGGCGGCGCGCGCGGCGGAGAGCGCGGCGGAGTCGACCGCGACGAAGCCGGACATCTGCACGCCGTCGAGCGCTTCTCGCGCCGCCGCATCGTGTCCGAGCGAAAGGAACGCCGCCTGCAGCGCCTTCCAACGGCGCGCGTCGAGCCGCTTCCCCACCGTTGCGACGATCGCGACCGGCACCGGCGCGGAGGAAGCCAGCGGCGCGAGCTCGGCCGCGAACGGCAGGGTCGAGAAGGCCTGCGTCTGCGCTCCGTCGAGCAGCACGGCAAGCTTCTCTCCGTTGGCGGCGCGGCGCAGCCCCGAGAGCACCGCGGTCGAATCGATGATCTGCGCTTTGGCCAGCACCTGCGACATGGCGCGGACGAACCGCGGCGAGAAGCCGGCGGCCGACTGCACCGCGTACCCCGTCATCTGCGCGGGATGATCCTTTCGGGCCACCAGCGTCCAGCGCTGCAAAGGAGCTCCGTCCTTCGGCGTCGCCATCGCACGCGCAACCAGCGCCAGATCCGCTTCGTGATCGAGGAAGAACGGCAGCGGCGCGAGCAGCAAAGCCGCATCCGCGCTCGCGAGTTTGCGCATTCCGCCCTCGGCGGTCTCTTCGTAAACGGCTTGCACCGGCGCTCCGGCCGCCTTGCCGAGAGCGCGCGCGAGCGCATCCATCGCAGGCTGCGCCTCCGCGGAGCTGCCGGGATAACCGGGAGCACACACCACCAGCGTGATCGCGAGCACGAGCATGCGCGCCTTGTAGCTCGCTTCTTCCGGACTTGAAACCGGGTACAACGTCGCGATGCCGGCTGTTCCCGATCGCGCATCCTGGCTGCTTTCGCGCATCCTCGCCCTGCGCCGGCCCATCCTCGTCTTCTACGCGGTGCTGGTGCCGTTCGCGGCCTTGCGCGCGGCGCGAATACGATCCGAGGGCGGCATCGACCGGCTCGTGCGCGCGGACGACCCGGACTACCTCGCGACGCGCGCTTTCCAGCAAATCTTCCCCGACAAACCGTCCGTGCTGATCGTCTTCGAGTCTGCCGACCCGTTCGCGCCGCCGAATCTCGAGCGCGTCGGCGCGGCGGTCGGTGAGCTGCGGAAGGTGCCGCACATCAGCGCCTTCTCCGTCCTCGATGTCCTTCGCCGGGCGCGTCCGGGCGCGACTCCAGACGAGCTGCGCCGCCTGGCCACGGGCACGGGTTTTTTCTCCAGACAGGGACTGGTCGGACCCGGCTTTCTCACGGTGGTCGCCGATCTCGACGTGCATTCCGGCGCCGAGCGCGATGCGACGCTCGCCGCCATCGATGCGGCCCTCGAGACCGCGCAGGCAGGGCCGGTGCGGCACGTGGGAGCGCCCTACGTCGAATCGTGGATCGAGAAACAGTCGGGCGCAGCTTCCGCGCACTACTTCCCGTTCTTCGGCGCACTGGTGGTGGCGGCGACGCTGCTGCTCTACCGCTCTCTGCGGACCTTGCTCGCTTTCCTTCTCTCGCTCGCCTCCGCGGTCGCGCTCGCGGTCGCGGCGGGCGGATGGCTCGGCTTTGCCTTCAGCATCATCTCGGTGCTGGTGCCGCTCACCGTCCTGGTCACGACGCTGGCGACGCTCGTCTACCTGCACTCGCGCTTCGTCGACAGGCCGGCCGGCCTCGAGCTCGGGGCGCACCAGCTTGCGGCGCTGCGCAACAAGCTCTTGCCCGTGACGGCCTCGATGGCGGCGGCGGTGCTCGGATTCGCCTCGCTCTCGGTGTCCGCGCTGCGGCCCATTCGCGAAATGGGGATCTGGACGGCGCTGGGTCTTCTCATCTCCTGGATCGTCGCCTTCACACTGTTTCCCGCGCTGCAACTCGCCTTGCGCACTCCCACTCGCTCCGCGGAGCGGTCCGGCGAGCGCTGGCAGCGCTTGATCCCGGCGCTGCTTTCTTTCGCGCGCAGACGCCGCCATGTGCTGGTCGGAGCGGCCCTGGCGGTGTGCGCCGCGGGAGCCGTCGCGCTCTTCGGCATTCCCGGCCGCCTCGCGCCCATGTCCGTCGGCGTCGACACGGTCTTCTACCTCGATCCGACGCTGCCGGTGCGCAGCGACATCCTCTGGTTTCGCGAGAACGTCGCCGATCTCAACGTCGCTCACGTCTGGATCCACCTGCCGGGTCCGACCGCGACGAGTCCCGAGACGCTGCGCTCGCTGGACGATCTGCAGCACCGCATCGAATCGCTGCCCGCCGTGATCGAGGCGATCGGCCCGACGACCTTCTTGCGGCTGCGCCGCTATTTCGCGGGGCAGGGAGAGGACATCCCGCGCGACCCGGCGCAGTTCGCCCGCGCCACGGCCGACCTGGAGCAGCTGCTGCTCACCGAACCTTCCTTGCGCGGCTACGTCGATGTGAATGGACTTCGGGACGTCAACCTGACGGTCCTCTTCCGTCACGGCGACGCCGCGGGATACTCCGCGCTCGCGGCGGCGATCGCGCGCGAGGGCGCATCCCTTTCCGGCGCTCAGGTGCGGCTGGTGGGCCAGTCGCTCCTCGCCACCAAGGTCGGCGCGAGCCTGGTGCCCACGCTTGCGGAGAGCTTCGCCATCACCGCCGCGCTCATCTTCGTCGTTTTCCTCTTCGTTTTCCGGAGCGCCAGCGCGCGGCTGCTCGCGATGATCCCTTCGCTGTTCGCCATCCTTGCGACGTTCCTGGGCATGCGCCTCCTCGGCGTCTCCCTGAACGTGGCGACCATCCTGATCGCGACGACGGTTTTGGGCACGACCGAGACCGACCAGGTGCACTTCTTCCACCACCTCCACGAGCGCGACGAAGCTCCGCTGGGCGACGCGCTCGCGCACGCGCTGCGGGTCTCGGGCGGCGCCATCGTCTTCGCGACCGCGATCAACGCGGCGGGCTTTCTCGCGCTCTCGTTCTCCAGCTTTCCTCCGCTGCGCCAGTTCGGACTGATCACCGGTGCGGCCTTCGCGCTCGCGCTCGTCGCCGACTTCACCGCGCTGCCGGCAGGGCTGTGGCTGACTCGCCGCGGCCGCTCGCTGTACTCTTGACCTCATACCCGGACCGACTGGAGACACCATGGCCCTTCGCAAGATCAAACTCTCGAACGTCGCGCCCTTCTCTTATTCGTTTGGCGATGGGATCGGCGGAACCATGGCGGACGTGGGACGAACCGTGGGCTCGAAGACCATCGGTCTCAACATCCAGACCATAGCGCCCGGCCATTTTTCCGCGCGACGCCACAAGCACGTCTTCCAAGAGGAGATCCTGATCGTGATGTCCGGCGAGGGCCTCCTGCATCACGGCGACGAGCGGATCCCCGTTGGTCCGGGCGACTGCATCTGTTACCTGCCGGAGGATTCCGAAGCCCATACGTTCGAGAACACCGGAGCAAAGGATGCCGTGATCTGGGCCTTCGGCAATCGCTTCAACCATGAAGTCGCGCTCTATCCCGATCAGGGTCTGGCATTCGTGGAAGGGCTCGGCGCCGAGGTGCCGCTCGCCACCGTCGCCAGGAGCGAATGGACCGAAGAGCGCAGGAAACGCTGAATCAGCGGCGGGCGCGCGCCACCCAGTCTTCGACCTCCTCCAGCTTGCGAGGAAAGTCAGCCGTGAGCAGGCGCCACTTGCCGCCCGGCAGGATGAGGACCTCGTCCTCGATGCGCACGCCGAAGGCCTTCTCGGGCAGATAGATGCCCGGCTCGACCGTGATCACCGCGCCCGCCGGCAGAGGCGCCTCGTTCGAGCCGGCGTCGTGGACGTCGAGCCCGACGAAATGGCCGAAGCCGTGGATGAACTTGTCGAGGTATCCCAGCTTCCGCATCGACTCCTCGGCCACCTTTTGCAGGTCGTTCATCGAGACGCCGGGTTTGATGGCGGCGAAGATGTCCTCCTGCACCTGGTAGACGGCGCGGTAGACCTTCGCCTGCTCCTCGGCGAACTTTCCGCTCACCGGAAAAGTGCGGGTCACGTCGGCGGCGTAGCGCCCGTACTCGGCGGCGGCGTCGACCACCACCAGGTCGCCGTCGCGCAGCGTGCGCGAGGTCTTGCCCCAATGCAGCACCGCGCCGTTCTCGCCGCTGCCGACGATCGAGCCGTAGGGAAGCCCGGTCGCGCCGTTGGCGAAGAAGGCGTACTCCAGCTGCGTCTGCACGTCGCGCTCGCTCACGCCTGCCACCGTGGCGCGCGCGGCCGCCTCGTGCCCCAAGCGAGTGATGGCGACGGCCCGTTCGAGGAGCGCGATCTCCTCGGGTCCGTGCGCGGATCGCAGCCGCGCGAGCAGGTCGCGCTTGTGGACGACCTTCACGCCCAGGGCGGAGGCGGCCTGCTTGATGGCCTGCACGTCGGAGCGCTCGTCCTTGAGATCCTTCACCGGAGCGAGGATGGCGAGACAGTCGTGCAGCGGCGCAGTCGCGAGAAGCGCCGGGCCACCAGTGCCCCTTCGGACGAGGTCGACTCCGTACTTCTCTTTCAAGGCGGGGCTGAGCGGATCGCGCGGACCGGTCCAGCGCTCCGCCTCCGGATCGCGCGGCCGCAGATAGACGGCGGTGCGGGTGTATTTCGCCTTGGGCGAGAGCACGAGCCAGGCGCCCGGCTCGTTCACGCCGGTGAGCCAGAAGAAGTCGTCGTCCTGGCGGAACTGCGGCACTACTCCGACCGGCTCGCCTTGCGCGGCGATGGCCGCGGCACAGCCGCCCAATTCGCGCATCACCCTCTCGCGCCGCTCCTTGTAGATCGCGACCGGCAGCTCGGGGGGCGGCTGCGGATTTGGATGAGTGAAAGGTGCGACGAAGAGCAACGCAAGCAACATGAAGGACCCCTGGTTGGGCGTTTCGATTTCGCCGGGACGCTTGCGTTCCGCTCACTCGCTCACTGCGATGGCGTCGATCTCCACCTTGGCTCCCTTGGTCGGGGTAGCGGCGATCTGGACGGTCGTTCGCGCGGGAGGAATGCCGGTGAAATACCGACCATATACTTCATTGACTTTGGCAAAGTCGACCATGTCGGTGAGGAAGAGCGTGCACCGGACGACATGCGAGAAATCGAGGCCGGCTGCGCTGAGCACCGCCTTCAAGTTCTCCATCACCCGCTCCGTCTGTGCTGCGATATCTCCCGTCACGAGCTCGCCGGTTTTCGGATCGCGCGCAGTCTGACCAGAAAGGAAGAACATTCTCGATCCGTGCGCCTCGACTCCCTGCGAGTAGGGTCCCTTTGCGGGTGGAGCTGCATCGGAATGGATGGCCTTGGCGGCTTTCGGATTGGATTGCTTCGTTGCAGTTTGAGCGGCGGCTGGCAGCGACAGGACGACGAACAGGATGAACAAACCTTTCTTCATGAAGGGCTCCCGGGCAATCCGCTAGCAATACACTGACCGCTCAGGGGAAGCTGCGAAAAAGGTCACCCAGGTCGTTGGCGTCAGCTGCGGCGCGCAGGAACGGCGTCACCCCGAAGATCTCCTGCAAGGATCGCAACGTCGAGCTGTGGTTGTAGGAAATCTTGTTCGAGTAGCCGCCCGCCTTCGCCAACGGCGAGAAGACGATCATGCCGATGGGCACGTCGCCACTTTCGCTCTCGTCCCAGGTGATGAAGAGCGCGCCGCCGTCCCGATACGCGCGCGAGCCGAGAATCTTCGGCACTTCGCGGGAGAGCCAGGCATCGCCGTTCGCGATCGAATCGCCGCTCGCGCAGCCCGAAGAGTCGTGCATGTCATCGCATAGATCGGGCGTGATGAAGCTGTAGCCCGGGGTGGTGGCGCCTGTCTCCAGATCACGCGCCAGCTCCGCGTAAGGACGGACGTGCGCGATGCAGCGGGCCGAACCGGCGTCGTTCGAGGCGGTGACGTCGCCGAAGTAGATCATCGGATTGTGTTTGGGCGCGTAGCGGCCCGAGCCGGTGAGCGGGCACGAGCTGCCGTCGATGCCTTCCTGGTAGGACTTCCAGCTGATCCCCGCTTTGTCGAGCAGCGCGACCAGGTGCTGGGAGGTGGATTGCAGGTGGACGGCGGGATCGTCGTCGTCCCAGATCCCCAGGTTGCTGCCTGCCTCGAGCCAGAGGTAATTGGGCAAGCTTGGATGGAGGCCGGGCACATTGCGGTAGTTCTCGGCGTGCGATCCTTTGGCGAGCAAAGTGCCGTTGAGATACGGCGCGGAAGAGCTTCCGCTGATCGCTGACCAGTCGTGGTTCTCCATCATGATGACGAACGCGTGCCGGATGTGATTGCTGACCGTGACGTTGATGGGTGCCGCGGCGCTGCTGCCTCCGGCGCGGTCGATGGCGCGGGCCTCGATCCTGTGATCGCCGTTGGTGCTGGAAAAGCTGTCCCAGGTGGCGGTGAAAGGCGCGGATTCGCTGCTCGCGACCAGTGTGCCGTCGACGTTGAACTCTACGCGAGCGGTGGACTCGGCAGCGGAGGCCGAGATCTCGACCGCGCCCGACACGACTGCGCCCGCCGGCGGAGCAGTCAGGGCCGCTGCGGATGGCGATGCCGGACTCGACGGATCCGATCGCCCGCCACAGGAGACAGCCGCGCAGGCAAGAACGGCGGTGAGCGCACGCTCGGCAGATGAGCGGGGGAGCGAGCGACGAGACAAGGACAACTCCTTCGGCGGGTGTCGCATTCTCGAAGCGAACAGCTACGCGACATCCGATATTCGTTGCGGCCTGGCTGGTCTTGGGCACCGAAACAGCGACAGCGAGCTTGCGCTATAAGGGTTTCTCCCCCTCCCGCCACCGGTTCGCGACGCCGCACCTCGGCTGGCTCTGGCGCTGGGACCCGGGCTTCGGCTTCGACCTCGGCGTCCAACTTGACGTCGCCAGCAGCAAGACCGTCGTGCTGCCTCCGCAAGCTTCCGAGCCAGCAGAAGAGCGTGAACAATCTGGTCGACGCTGCGTCGAGCATCCCGCTGCCGGCCGTGAACTTGCGCGTCGGCTGGCTCTTCTAGTCAGAAGAAAATCAACGCAAGAGCAGGTAGCCGAGCAGAGCGGCGACTCCGGCCGCGGCGATCCAGAAGCCGGGCCTGCGCACGGCCGCGCGCGCGCCGATGGAGCCGAGGTCGAGCGCCTCCGGCCGCACCGGCGGAGGAGGCTGGAGTGCTTCTTCACCTGACGGCTGCGCACGCGCGGCGGACTCCAGCTCGGTGCGCATCCGGTCGGAGAAGACCTGGAACATCTGCTCGCTCACGTCCTGGATCATCCCGCGGCCCATCTGTGCCAGGATGCCGGTGACGCTCACCCGAGAGAGAGTGGAGACCTCGGTCTCTCCCGGCGCCAGCTCCTTGAGACTGCTCAGCAGGCGCAGATCGGCGCCGCCCTTGCCGCGGACGTCCTGGCCGGTGGCGACGATCTCGGCGCGGCGCGCGACCGCGTCGAGCTTTTCGAAGACGACCTTGCCCTTGTAGCTGGAGGAGACAGGGCCGACCTTGACGGTCATGGTGCCGGACCAGGTCTTGTCGTCGATCTTGTCGTTGACCGCCGCGCCGGGAAGGCAGCGGGCGACGCGCTGTGGATCGATGAGGAATTCCCAGACCGAAGCCGGCGGAGCCTTGACGACGAAGGTCTTGGCGATCTCGAACGCCACGAGAGCCTCCAGGCAGCGAGAACTCGATGCGTCGCTACGCTTCTTCCAGCACGGCGCGGGCGCGCTCGAAATCGGCGGGCACGTCGAGATCGCCGAGCGCTGCCGCCGGCCGCTTCAGCTCGAACGCTTCTCCGCGGTGCCGCTCGATCACGCTCTTGCCACCCGCTTCGCCATCGAGAGCGCGAAGCTCGGGGAAGAGCGCGCGGCCATAAAGGATGGGCGGAGCGACGACCTCTCCGTAGAGCGAGATGCCGAGCGGCGCCTGGCTGCCGCGCCAGCGATCGAGCAGCTCGCGGATCATCTCGGCCGTCACCAGCGGCATGTCGGCGAGCAGCACCACCGCCGCCGACGCATCCGCGGGCACCGCCGCGATTCCTGCGCTCAGCGAAGTGTTCATTCCGCGCGCGTAGCCGGCGTTGAGGACCGGTCTGCAAGCAAGGCCTTCCAACTCGGCCCGCGCGCGCTCGCTCTCGTGACCGAGCACCACCAGTACGGGCTCCAGCCCCGCAGCAAGCGCGGTTTCCACCGAGCGGCGGAGGACGGTCGAGCCTCCCAGCGTGAGGAAGAGCTTGTTCTTTCCCATGCGGCTGGAGGTGCCGGCAGCGAGGAGCACGCCCGCGACGCGGTCAGCGGTCATCTAAATCTCGCCGCGCACGCCGCCCGGACGATAGGGCGGGAAGCGGAACGCCATCTCTTTTGTCAGTAGCCCGCCTGCTCCCAGCTCGGCCAGCTCGGCGCGCGAAGGCCGCCGGCCGGCGAGCAGTCGTGGCAGGAGCAGATCAAAGGCGGTGGGGCGGGAGAAGATCGCGCAGCTCGGCGCGCCGATCACCGGAACCTGATCGAGATAGGCGAGCCAAAGGAGAATGCCGGGGTGGAGCGGAACCCCGAGCTTCTCCACGCGCGCGCCGGCCCGGGTGAGCGCCTGAATCGCGGGATCGAGCGGATCCATCACCTTGCTCCCCGCCATGATCACCAGCTGCGCACCTTCGAGCCGCATCTCGCCTGTGCCGATGCGTGTGACCGAGACGAGGGTGGCACCGAAGAATGCCAGCTTCTCGCCGAGCGATTTGAGCCCGGCGTCGTCGACATTCTCCTGTACGACCGCGGCGACGCGCGTGAGGACGAAAGGCCGCACGCGCAACAGGCCCGAAGACTCCGTGGCGATGGCTTCGGCGCGGCGCACATTCTCCTCGCGCGCGACGAAGGGCACGATCTTCGCGCGGCCGACGACTTCCCTATCGACGACGACCTGTCCCTGCGGCAGCGTGACCACAACCAGGTCGTCGATCTGGTTGACGCGTGCCAATTGCGCCGCTTCGATTTCCAACAGACCGCGGCGTTGCGCAGCGAGCGGCCAGGAGCCCGACGCGAGCGGCTGCACGCCGACTCCGTCGCCAGCTGATGCCGCTGCGAGCCTTTCCCCGGCCACGTCCTCGTGCAGATCGCCGGGCTCCAACTCGACCAGATGCAGCTCGCTCCAGGCCAGCTCGCGCAACTGCTCGATCTGTTCCTGGGAAAGCACCAGTCCCTTGGCGAGGGGTCCGACGTTTTGGGCCAGCACGAGCCCTGGTGTCGGCATGCCACCGCGGTGCAGAAGTCGCGGCTTCATGGGAGCTGCCGTATCACACCCCGGTTCACGGAGCGACGGCGGCAAACTGCCACTGCTTGACCGCGCCCTCGAGGAGGGCGGGGAGATCGTCCGCCACCAGGAACCGCTGCCGGACGAGAGCGACGGCCGCGGCTGCATAGGCTCCCGCGTATTCGTCGGCAGTGCGGTAACGCGAGAGCACCTGGTCGCGCGGCAATGCGATGTACGAGCCGATGAAGCTCGCCCTGGCGCCGCCGAATCCGGTCTTCGCATCCCGCAGGTTCCATCCGGTGTACGTCGCCAAGGGCGCGTCGATCTCCGGCCGATGAACACCAGCGATGTCGTTGCCGTCCTCGCGGACCTGCGGCACCAGGGCCGGGTAGGTACCGGCGACGGCCGGCGGCTCCGCGGTGATCCCCTTTGGCCACTCGGGACCGGGCTCGATCCTGTACGGCTGGTATGCCTCTCGCGGAAACTCGATGCCGTT
>Ga0209471_1001049_pt1 | contig 17003 bp, 15 predicted proteins | sample GraSoiAngelo_128_FD_185885 | JGI IMG/M metagenome (GOLD analysis project Ga0209471, IMG submission 185885) | Grasslands soil microbial communities from the Angelo Coastal Reserve, California, USA - 14_0927_12_20cm (SPAdes) (version 2) | ecosystem: Environmental > Terrestrial > Soil > Grasslands ...
CGCGCGCTGGCACTCCGGGACGCAAAGTGCCACGCTGCTTGACATAAGAGGTGCAGCGGCCGTGCACAAGCGCTTCTTGCAGGCTGTCGCCGTCGCCGCCCTGGCCCGGCTGCTGCCGCTTCTGTTGGGCATGGAGCATTACGGCGATTCGCCGGTGCGCATCGAGATCGCCGAGCGCTGGGCGCAGGCGCCGCATCTCTGGCGGGGGTATCTCGAGACTTTCCAGTACGGGCCGCTGCACCTGACGCTGCTCGGCGCGGCGATCCGGCTGCTGCACGATCGGATCGTCGCGGCGCGGCTGCTCTCGCTCGCCGCGGGGATGTTCAGCATCTGGCTCTTGTGGCGCATCGCCGCGCGGCTGCGCGGCGTGGACGCTGCATTCGTCGCCGCGCTCGGCCTCGCGCTCTCGCCGCTGCACATCCAGGCGAGCACGACCGGCGCGAGCGAGGCGCTCTTCCTCGCGCTGCTGCTCTTCGCGATCGACTGCGTCCTGCTCGACCGCGCCCTGGCCGGCGCCTTGCTCCTCGGAGCGGCCGGCCTGGTCCGCTACGATGGCTGGCTCTATCTGCCGCTCCTGGGCGCTCTTCTCTGGTGGCAGCGACGCGACGCCTGGCGCGCGCTCGGCTTCAGCGCGCTTGCCGCCGCGCCGGCGCTGGCCTGGATGTGGATCAACGCCCGCTATGCCGGCGATGCCCTCGCGCCCATCCATCACATCGACCTCGACCACCGCGCGCTCGCGCATCTGGCGCTGGGCTGGTTCGGCCAGGTGCGCTGGCGACTGTATGCGCTCTTCTACTGGCCCATCGCCGTCTGCGGCATCGCCACGCCGCTCCTCGGCGTCTTTTCCCTCTGGGGCGCTGTGCAGGCCCTGCGCAGGCGCGAGCAGGGCTGGGAGCTCGCTGCGCTCGGATGGATTCCCGCCGCGCTCCTGACGTTCCGAGCGGCGGTGCTGACCGATTTCCGGCCACTCTCGCGCTTCGCGCTGGTGGCCGCCGCTCTCTCTTTGCCCTTCGCTTTCGCGCCGCTCGCTGCGCTGGGACGAAGAGCGATGATCGCGACTCTCGCCCTGCTGGCGCTCACGCCGCTCGCGCTCGCGGCCGCGTCCTATCGCCGCAACGGCGGGCTGGCCGAATGGGCGCGGCCGCTCTCGCCCCTCTCGACTCTTCCTCCGGGCATCGAAGACGCTGCCCTCTGGCTGCGCAAGAACGTCCGCGGCGACGACGTGGTCTTGATCGACAGCGCCTGGCACTACCTCGACATCGCGCTCGCTTTCGCGGTCGATCTGCCCGACCGTCAGTGGCTCCGCGTCCGCTGGGCCGACGACTTCGACGAGCGCATCTCCCGCGCCGCGCCGACGATGGCGGTGCTGCTCTACCAGGGCACGCTCGATCACCCTGACCGCGACCGCTTCGACTTCCGCCAGCTGCGGTTTTGCCTTGCGGCGCGCTTCACCTATGCCACCATCTACCGCCGCTGCGACGCGGCGGCACGATCCCCCTGACTCCCCTTGTGCCTGCGGAAGTAGTCGATCTGGTACTTGCGCACGTTCGCCTCGTGGCACTTCAAGTTGGGGCAGAAGACGTGCGTGTGATCGTTCCGGGAGACGAAGAAGAGATCGTCGCAGGCAATCGGATGGAGCGCCGCCTCGAGCGCCGCCTGGCCGGGGTTGGCGATGGGGCCGGGCGGCAGCCCCTTGTTGCGATAGGTGTTGTAGGGATGCGACCGCAAGAGGTCGCTCTTGTGCAGGTTGCCGTCCCAGACGAAGTCGTTCTCCAGGAGGACGGCGTAGATGACGGTGGGATCGGTCCCGAGCGGGATCCCCTTCCGCAACCGATTGTGAAAGACGCAGGAGATGCGCGGCCGCTCCTCGGGCTGGCCGGTCTCCTTCTCGATGATGCTCGCCAAGGTCACCGCCTGCAGCTCGTCGAGCTTCAGGGAAGGCAGCCGGTGCTTCTGCGCCTCCTGCCAGGCGCGCTGGAAACGGCCGACCATCACCTGCATCGTCCCCAGGCAGCCCGCGCCCCGCGAGAGCGAGTAGGTGTCGGGGAAGAGAAAACCCTCCAGGTTCGAGGCCGGCACGCCCAGCTTCTTCGCGGTGGCGGGGTCGCGTGCCAGCTTGAGGAACTCGGCTGAGGGGCAGAGGCCGCTCGCGCCGACGACGCCGGCGATCTCATCCATCCGCAGTCCTTCCGGCACCGTGAACCGATAGAGCTTCACCTCTCCGTGGATGAGCTTGCCGAGCACTTCGTCGGGCGTGACCGGGCCGTCGAATTCGTACTCGCCCGCCTTGGCCTGCTTGCCGCGGCGGAAATAGTGCATGTGGACGAAGAAGCGCCGCTCGTCCGAGACAACGCGCGCTTCCGACAGTTGCCGCGCGAGCGTGTGCGGGCCACTGCCGGGCGGGACCACGACCAGGCGCGCGCCTTCTCCGAAGGGCGTGGAGGCGAACTGCCTCTCGTCCCGCAAACGGTAGGCGGCCCAGCCGAGACCGCCCAGAACGCAGAGCGCGAAGACCCAAAGGACGAAGCGTCTCATCGGCTCCAGTATATGGGGCCAGGCTCTTCAATCCAGTTGCCTGATGCCTGAAGCCCGAGGTCGGAGGCCTCGAACGTCAGCCCATCACCGTGACCGTCAGCTTGCGGTTGCGCGGACCGTCGAACTCACAGAAGTAGATCGCCTGCCAGGTCCCGAGCGCGAGCTTTCCGCCCTGCACCGGGATGGTCTCGGAGAAGCCGACCACCGCGGCCTTGGCGTGCGCGTGCGCGTTGCCCTCTTCGTGCTTGTAGTACTTCTCGTTGCGCGGCACGGCGCGCTCCAGCGCGTTCAAGATGTCGGTCTGCACGTCGGGGTCGGTGTTCTCGTTGAGCGTCACCGCGCCGGTGGTGTGGCCGCAGAAGATCGAGCAGAGGCCGTTCTGCACCCCGCTCTGCGCGACGATCGCCCGCACCCTCTTGGTGACGTCGATCATCTCCGCCTTCTTGCTGGTGGGCAGCTCGATGGTCGCGCTGTGCAGCATCACTGGCCTCCGAGGAACTGATCGATCTGCCACAGACCCGACAAGTCGTGAACGTCCTTGCGCAGCCTGGGCACGATCAACAACGGCACCCCCGATAGTGTTCGCGAAAGCCGTTCGACCTCGCGCCGCTCCAGATCGGCCAGCATGGACTGCTCGGTCAAGGTAGTGCAAAGGCGCTCGGCCAGGTCGCCGCTGTCCTTGATCTGCGCGAGCATCAGCGCCTCGCGCATCGCCGCTACGTTGTCCGGCCCGCCGTGGCGGCGCGGGTCGCGCTGCACCCGGTTGACCACCACCGCGGCGGTGGCGATGCGATCCTCCCGCAGCGCCTGGTGGAAGAAGAGCGCCTCCTGGATGGTGAGCGGGTTGGGTGCCGTCACCAGCACGAAGCCGGCCTCCGGCGAAGTGAGCAGCGCCTTGACGCGGGCGGCCCGCTCCTTGAAGCCCTCGTACATGCCCTCGAAGGCGATCATGAAATCGGCCAGGTCGCGCAAGAAATCGGTCCCGGTGAAGCGCGCCAGCGTGCGCAGCACCATCGCCGAGGGCGCCGCCAATAGTTTGAACCACAACTTTCCCGCCCGGAGCATCGGCCCGAGGATGATGCGCATGGCGTCGTTGTCGAGCACGTCGAGGATGCGGTCGCTGGCGTGGAGGAAGTCGAGCGCGTTGGTGGTGGGCGGGGTGTCGAGCACCACCACGTCGAAGCGCCGGGCGGTGTGCACCTCGTAGACCTTCTCCATCGCCATGTACTCGAGGCTGCCCGCCATCGCCGTCGAGAGCGTCTGGTAGAGCTTGTTGGTCAGGATCGCGCGCGCCTGCTCGGGCGAGCGCGCTTGCCGCTCGACCAGCTCATCCCAGGTGAGCTTGAGGTCGAGCATCATCGCCCACATCTCGCCGCGCGGGTGGAGGCCGGCCTGGGCGAAGAGCTCGGGGGCGATGCGCGTCTCCTGGTTGCCCAGCTCTTTCAGACCGAGGCTGTTCGCCAGCCGCCGCGCCGGATCGATGGTCAAGACCAGCGCGCGCTTGCCCTCGATCGCGGCGCTCAGCGCCAGCGCGGCGGCGACGGTGGTCTTGCCCACGCCTCCCGAACCGACGCAGCAGATCACCTTGCGGCCCTCCAGCACCTGCGCGAGGGGCCGCATCACGAGGAGCCCGCGATGGCGGAGGCCACCTTCTCGATCGATTGCGCTCCGAACTGCCGATCGAAGAGAAAGGGAACGCGCAAGAGCTCGCGCGGGATCTCCTTTCGCAGCACGCCTTCGTAATGCGCCGAGAGCTCGGAGCGCGACTCGTGGTTGTCCGCCGCTTCGCCGGCCGCGGCCAGCGCCGGTCCGCCGCGCGTAACCTGCGCCACTTCCTGCGCGGAGAAGCGCGAGGCGAAAAAGCCGTTGAGGAAGAGCGGCCCCGGGGGAAAGCCGCCCGAGCGCAGCGCCCGGTCGAGCTCGATCGCTTCGTTGGCCGGCATCTCCTCCGGCAGGGTGACGATGGAGATCGCGCAGCGGACCGGATCGGCGAGCAGCGATTGCATGCCGCGCATGTCGCGCGCCAGCGGGCCCTCTTTCACCAGGCGCAGGAAGACGGCAGGCACGGAGAGGAACGTCAGCCCGTGTCCGGTGGCGGGCGCGTCGAGCACCACCAGGTCCCAGCGCGGCTTGCCACGCTCCATCTCCTGTGTCGCGTGCCACCAGACCTTGCCGAGCATGACGATCTCGGCCAGCGAAGGGGCAGCGGCGAGAAAGTAGCGCGCGGCGGCGTTCTCGAAGGCGAGCTTGTAGAGAGTTTCGTAGCGGAGGATCATCAGCGCGTACTCGTGCATCGCCTCGCGCGGCCGCACGTGGACGCTGTAGAGGTTGGGCAAGAGCTGGCGAATGGTGGGCCCCGAGGGCGGCCGGCCGAAGAAGTCGCTCACCCGCTCGCGCGCCACCACTTCGCAGACCAGCACCTTCTTGCCCCGCCGCGAGGCGAGCAGCGCCAGGGCCGCCGAGAGCGTGCTCTTCCCCGTCCCGCCTTTCCCGGTGACGACGAGCAGGCGGCGGTCCAGGAGCGCGTCCACGGGGCGCGGCACTGTAGCAAAGGCGTCGAGGTTGTGGGATGTGTTCTCCCCTTTGGGGGATGAGGAGAACCCATGCTGCGCGAGAAGCCCGTCTTCAAGAGGATGATCGCCACCGGGGAGGAGCAGATGAGCAAGCTCGCCTCCCAGCTGCTCTCCAACGAGAGGTTCATGAGCGCGCTGCAGAAGACGGTCAGCGCGGCGCTGGACGCGAAGGGGACGATGGAGAAGGGCGTGCAGACGGCGCTCGCGGCGATGAACATCCCGACCGCGGGCGACGTGAAGAAGCTGGAGGGGAAGATCGAAGAGCTGGAGAAGGTGTTCGAGGGGCTCTCGGCGAAGATCGCCGAGCTGCAGAAGAAGGAGCCAACCTCTCAGGCCGAGAGAACCTCTGCCTCGAGCGCGGGAACGCCGTCCACGTAGACCACGCGATTTTGCGGCAGCGCGGGGATGCGCGCGCCCGGCGTGAGGATGCCCACCAGGTTGAGTGGATCGCAGGCGCTGAGCGAGATGCGCTCCTCGCCGCGCTTGGCGATGCGCCGGACTGCGCGCAGCGCCTCGACCGCCTCCGGGAGCGCGAACTGCTCGCCGGAGAAAGCCTGCACGAAGCGGCCGCCGCGCAATTCCCCGCGCGCTTCCAGCTTTCGATAGACCTGCAAGAGCTCGCGCCAGGGCGGGCAGCGCGGCTCGCGGGCAAGCAGGTCGCGGAAGACCACTCCGTAGCGGCGGAGGTACTGCGCGGCGAGCTTCTCCATCCACTCGGGGGGCGCGCCCAGAAGGGGCCGCTGCGAAGGCAGCGCGTCCGGCTGCGACCGGAGCAGCGACCAGCGGCCCGAGCCGCCCTGCGCGCGCGGCTCGAGCAGCGCGCGCAGCGCCGCAAATCCATCGCAGGTGACGCGGCCGGCGGCGACCAGCTCCCAGAGCGCCGCCGTCAGCTCGCGCACGTTGATGCCCAACTGCTCGCGCAGCTCGTGGAGAAAGAGCGCGCCCCGCTGTTCGAGCACGGCGAGCAGCAGGCGGGCGCGGTCGCCGAGCGGCTCGGAGACGCCGCCGGTCGCCTCCAGAAGCCAGGGCAGGTCCTCGCGGCGCACCAGCGCAATCGGCGTCGCTCGCCCTGGCGGCGCGCGGCGCGCCTCGTCGGAGCTCGCCAGGCGGCCCCAGGCGATCTCGCCGGAGAGGCACAGCTGATCGAGCAGCGCCCGATCGTATCGCGCGATGCGCGCCGGCAGGACCTCGCTCTCCCAGGAGACGGCCGCGCAGTGGAATCCCTGCAGCTGCTCGAGGATCTGGAGAAGGCCCGGCGCGCCGTGCTGCTGCGCGCCAGGCTGCACGTGCTGCCAGCGGAAGAGGAAGCGCAGATGGTCCTGCGTCGAAACCGGCTCGATCTCGCGGCGCAGCCGGCCGAGAGTGAGCGAGTGGATGCGCGAGAGCAGCGTCCGCTCGCACCACTCCGTCTGTTGCGCTCCTTCGCGGTAGCGGCCGCGCAGGACGAGACCCTCGGACTCGAGCTGTGCCAGCTCGGCTTCGACGCTCGGAACGCCCAGCCGCTGCGCCAGCTCGCCAGATGTGACCGGGCCGACGATGCCGATCCAGCCGCGCACCGCATCGATCAGCTCGACATCGGCGCGCTCCGCCGCACGCCAGCCGCCGTCTTCGTGCAAGACCCGCCCCGCTGCGCGCAGCTCCTCGAGCCAAGCGCTCCACTGTGGCGGCACCTCGCGCAGAAGGCCCAGCGTCAGCAGCGCGTCGTGCAGCTCGTCGGCGCTGCGCACATCGGGAAAGGCCTGTGCAACCACCTGCGCGATCGCCTCGGCATCGAGCGCCCCCATCGCCGACGCATCGCGCGGATCCAGCCCGCGCCGCATCGTCACGGCGCGAGCCCTGCGCTCCTCGAGCGGCGCATCGTCGAGATAGGCGTAAGGCGCGGAGTTGAGGATCTCGTGCGAGAGCGGCGAAGGCTCCGGCGTATCCCGCGCGACGAGCTTGATCTCGCTGTCGGCGATCCGCTGCAGGAGCGCCCGCAAGCCCTCGATGTCCATCGCCTCCGTCAGGCAGTCGCGCAGCGTCTCGCGCACCAGCGGATGATCGGGCGGCTCGAGAGGACCTACGGCGTTCTCCTGGCACTGCGCCTGCTGCGGGAAGACCTGCGCGAGCAGATCGTCGGTGCGCATGCGCAGGATGTTGAAAGGCACCTTGCGCCCGCCGCGCTGCCGGAGCACCGCCAGGGAGCGCGTCGCGTTCCAGCGCCAGCGCACTCCCCACATGGGCGAAGCGAGCGCTGCCGCGGTGAGCACCTCGTCGATGACCTGGGGGGAGAGAAAGTCGAAGATGGTCTCGAGCGGAAAGCTGTTCTGCGGGCCGAGGGAGAGGAGGACTCCTTCGTCGGTGGCGGCGGCTTGCAGCTCGAAATCGAAGGTGCGGCAGAAGCGCTTGCGCAGGGCCAGACCGAAGGCGCGGTTGAGCCGCGCGCCGAAGGGGGCATGAACGATGAGCTGCATGCCGCCGGCCTCGTCGAAGAACCTCTCGGCGATCAAGGTGTCTTGAGTGGGAAGCGCGCCCAGCGCCGCCCGGCCGGCGGCGAGATAGCGGACGATCTGCTCGGCGCCCGCCGGCGGCACGGCGCACCTGTCGATCACCCACTGCGCAGCCTTTGCCGGCTCCTCCAGGAGCGGCTCGATCTCGGCGCGCAGCCGCGAGACTTCCTCCGACAGCTCCTTGGTGCGGCCGGGCGCCTCGCCGTTCCAGAAGGGGACGTTGGGCGCGGCGCCGTGCGCGTTCTCGACGCGGACCCGGCCGGCCTCGACGCGGCGGATCCGCCAGGAGTCGTTGCCGAGCAGGAAGACGTCGCCGGTCAGGCTCTCGATGGCGAAGTCTTCGTCGAGCTGGCCGATGACGACCCCCTCCGGCTCGGCGACCACCGCATACTGCGCCGTGTCGGGGATGGCCCCGCCGCTGGTGATGGCGGCGATGCGCGACCCGCGCCGCCCTGTGATGCGCCGGTTGACTCCGTCGCGGTGCAGCCGCGCTCCCTGGGCACGGCCGGCACGGCGAGCCACGCCCTCGGCGTGCATCTCGATCACTTGATCGAATTCTTTTCGCGGCAGGTTTCGATAGGGCCAGGCGCGCTTGACCAGCTGGTAGAGCTCGTCCTCCGGCAGCTCCTCGCAGGCCGCCATGGCGACGATCTGCTGCGCCAGCACGTCGCGCGGCCATTCGGGGATGCGCGTCACCTCCAGATTCCCGGCCCGCATGCCGCGCACCAGAGCGGCGCATTCGACCAGCTGGTCGCGGGTGACGGGAAAGAGCCGGCCCTTGGGGATCCCGCCCCGCCGGTGATCGGCGCGGCCGATGCGCTGCACGGCCACCGAGAAGGAGCGCGGCGACTCGAGCTGCACCACCAGCTCCACCGCCCCGACGTCGATGCCCAGCTCCAGGGAGGCGGTGGCCACCGCGCACTTCACTTCCCCGCGCTTGAGCTTCTCCTCTGCGGCGAGCCGCATCGAACGGGAGAGGCTGCCGTGGTGCGCCGCCACCTGGTCCTCGCCCAGCCGCTGGCCGAGCGCATGCGCGACGCGCTCCACCTGCCGCCGGGTATTGACGAAGACCAGCGTGGTCCTGTGCTCGCGCACCAACTGCGCCACGCGGTCGTGCATCTCGTCGCGCTGCTCCTTCGAGGCGACCGGGCCGAGCTCGTCGCGCGGCACCTCGATGGCGACGTCGATCGCCCGCAGCGCTCCCGCCTCGACGACGGCGCAGGGCCTTCCGCCGGTGAGGAAGCGGCCGATCTCCTCGATGGGCCGCTGGGTGGCGGAGAGGCCGATGCGCACCGGCCGCTTGCCGCAGAGCGCGTCGAGGCGCTCGAGCGAGAGCACGAGATGGGCGCCGCGCTTGTCGCGCGCCACGGCGTGGATCTCGTCGATCACGGCGGTGCGGACGGTGCGCAGGAGCTTGCGGCCGCCCTCGCTGGTGAGGAGCAGGTAGAGCGACTCCGGCGTGGTGACGAGCACGTGGGGCGGCTTGCGCAACATCGCCTGCCGCTCCGACTGCGGCGTGTCGCCGGTGCGGACCGCCGTGCGGATCTCGGGCACGTCCGGCAGCGCGCGCAGCTCGGCGAGCGGCTCGAGGAGATTCTTGCGGACGTCGTTGGCGAGCGCCTTGAGCGGCGAGACGTAGAGGACCTGCGTCTCGTCGCGCAGCGCCGCCCCCTCGCGGATCATCGAGTCGAGGCAGGCGAGAAAGGCGGCGAGCGTCTTGCCCGAGCCGGTCGGCGCGGCGATGAGGGTGTCCTCGCCGCGCTGGATCGGCGGCCAACCCAGCGCCTGCGGCTCGGTAGGGGTGCCGAACTTCTGCTCGAACCAATTCCAGACGGCGGGATGGAACATGGGGGGAGGAAGAATAACGCGATTTTTCAGATCGCACCCGGCTCCGGCGCCTTGCCTCCGATGCGCACGTACGCGAGCGGCACGCGGTCCTCGCAATACCCGGAGAGCGCCTCGCACAGTGTCTGCAGCGCGCTGGGCGGCAACGTGCCGAGATCGAGCACGGCCCACAGCTCATTCTCGTGCAGCCCGACGCGGACCCCGTGCAAGCGCCCCGCCCAGCGGTCCGCTCCCGGCGCGCCGCGCCCGGGCCGCGCCGCAGCGAAGCCTCCATACCAGGAGAGCGTGGCAAACCCGCGCACGAGATCGGCGAGCTCCTCCGCATCCTCGCGCAGCGGCTCGCCGTCGAAGACGCAGACGAGCGGGAGCTCTTCCCAGTTGCCCGGCTCGAGCCGCACCTGCACCCGGCCCACCTGCATTTCCCCGGCGAGAGGCGCATCGGCGCGCGCGCCGTGCACTTCATACGTGTGGCCGTCGCGCGCGTCGGCCACATCGAAGCGCAGCGGCAAGCCGCCCTCCCCGAGCGCCAGCCGGCCCTCTTCGTCGCGAGTGGTCTTCTCGGTGAGCAGCGCCTCGGCCGGCAGCCGCGCCGCCATCTCGTCCAGCCTGCGCAGGTAGCTGCGGTAGAGCGGCTCGAGCGCCTCCGCCAGCGTCATCCCTTGCTGAGCTGCTCGATCCTGCTCTCGAGCTCGTGGATGCGCTTCTGCAGGCGGTCGATCTCCGCCGCCATCGCGCCCGGCCCGCCCAGCGCCTCGAGCGCCTGCTTGACGGCCGTGTCCACCCTGCCGCGGATGTCGTCGACGGCCTTCTCGCCCGCCTGCATCATTTCCTTGGTGCCTTCTTCGCCCTTGCGGAAGACGCCGCGGACGCGCTGCTCGATGTCTTCGCGGAGGCCCTCGGTCTTGCTCTTCAGTTCTCCCTTCAACTCTCCCAGCTTGCCCGCGAGCGTGCCGGCCTTCTCCTGGTAGAAGCCCGCGACGGCTTCGCCGCCGTGGCGGATGATCTCGCGCAGCACCCCGAGCGGCATCTGCGAGCGCTTCTTTTCCTCCTCGAAGATGATCTGCGCGAGCGTGACCGAAGTGAGATCCTCCTTGCTGCGGTTGTCGATGATCTTCACTTCCGCGCCGCCCTTGATCATCTGGGCGATCTCGTCGAGCGTCACGTAGCGGCTCTCGACGGTGTCGTAGAGCTTGCGGTTGGTGTACCGCTTGATGACTTTCGGCTCTTTTTTTTCCGCCTGGGGAAGGCCGTTGGTCTCAGGCGAGGGACCCTGTTCGTGCTCGCTCATGCTGGAGACTCCAACTCGAAGCCGCTGCGCTTCGTGGACTTTTGACGCGAAGCGCTGGCGGCATTCGTCCACAGCTGACCGTGTGTGTCAAGGAGCCACTTCCAGCAGCGACCGGACGGGACAATTCCTTGTCAGGCAGAGGCACTGCGGGCGAGAATGTACGATCGTGGTCGTACAGTGCCCAAACTGTCAGTCCAAGTTCCGGATCGCCGACGAGAAGGTGACGGACCGCGGCGTACGTGTGCGCTGCACGAGCTGCAAGAACGTCTTCCAGGTGAAGAAGCCGGGCTCGGCTGGCTCGGATCCAGGGCCGGGGCCTGGCGATACCATGGAGATTTCGGCTCTCGATGCCGCCGCGGCGCAGAAGCCGCGGACGGGGCCGGTCGGCACCCGGCCCATCACCAAGCCCGTGGCGCCCTCGTCGTCCCCGCGCCCCGCGACCGGCCCCGTCCGGCCCGGCGCCACAAGCCGGCCAGCGCAGCGCTCCGGCGATGGAGCAGCGCGGCGGTTGGACGCCGACGACCTCTTCGGCATGGCCGAGCTGACGGGGGACGCGCCGCTGGGCGACATCGCGCCTTCTTCTCAGCCTCCGCCCCCGCCGCCGCGCACGCCTTCTCCCCCGCCTGCCGAGAAGCCGGCGTCGAAAGCGATGCCCGATTTCGACGCGCTCGATCTCGACCTGCCGCCAGAGGCGCCGCCGCCTCCCCCTCCACCGCCGGCTGCGAAGGCGTCCCCGCCGGCACCGAGAGCGCCTCCGCCGGAAGAGAAAGCCGCGCCGCAGAAAGAGACCCTCGAGCTCAGCAGCGATCCCTTCGAGGGCATGGGCCTCGGCGACCCGGCCGGAGCGGGCTCTGCGCTCGGGCCGCCGGCAGCGCCGAAGAAGGAACCCGCGTCCAAGCCAGTGACGAAGCCCGTCACCAAGCCGCAGGTTCGCCCGGAGCCGCCTCCGACGGCCGGAGGCGAGATGGTCTCGAGCGCGCTCACCGGCCTGCTCGGCGCGGCGCTGGCCATCGCCGTGGTCATCGCCGCCGCTCTCAACGACGACGACGCGGCAGGCTGGTTGGGCTTCGGCTCGGCCGGCGAGATCGTCGCGACCCGCGTGGCGAGCGGTCTCTACGACACGGTGGCGGGCAAGCCGGTCTTCTTCGTCCGTGGCCGCATCGAGAACAGAAGCCAGCGGGTGCGCGGCCCGGTGCGCATCGTCGCAGAGCTGGTGGCGGAGAGCGGCGCCGAGGCGAAGGCGGAGGCGCTGGCCGGCGCCGAGCCCAGCCCCGAGACCGTCTGGTCGCTGCGCAACAGCGCCGACGCCGACCGGATGGCGCGCGCGCTCGAGGCGGCCGAAGTGGAGCGCAAGCTGCAGCCCGGCGGCAGCCTGCCCTTCTTCGCGGTCATTCCCGACCCGCCCGCCGACCTGGGCCGGCACAAGCTGCACGTGCGCGTCGAGCCGGTGGACGCCTGGAACCCGCCCCCGCCGGCCAAAGCGCAGAAAGATGGACGCCGCTGAGCTGGCCCGCCAGCTCGCTTCGCTGGAAGCAGGCGAGCTGCGGGCGCACAAAGCTGCCGCGCTGCTCGAAGAGCTGCCCCCCGAAGAGGCGGTCCGGCTGCTCGGCGAATTGCTCCGCCGCGCCGGCCGGCGCAGCGATCCGGAGACGGCCGCTCTCGAGGGCCTGCTCCGCGCCGTGCACGACTTGCTCGGCGAAGAGCGCCTCGATCTGCTCTACCGGGCCGCGGAAGCCGCCGCCGACCTGGAGGTGCAGGCGGTCTTCGCCAGAAGCGCGCCGGCTCGCTCCTTCGACCACGAGAAGGAGGAATGGATCGACCGCGAGATGCGCGCCCGCACGCTCGGCCAGCGGCGCTCGCTGGCGCGCGCGCGCGATCGCGATCTGCTCCCGCGCCTCGCCTCCGATCAGGACGCGACGGTGGTGCGCCATGTGCTGGAGAACCCGCTCTGCACCGAACGCGAGGCGCTGCTGGCCGCCTCGCGCCGGCCGCAGCGCGCCGAGGTGCTGGAGGAGATCTTCCGCTCGCGCCGCTGGTCGGCGAACCGGCGCGTCCGCCGCGCGCTCGCCCTCAATCCCTACAGCCCGCCGGCGCTGGCCAACGCCGCGCTCGCGCTTCTCACCGCTCCGGATCTGCGCGAGGTGGCCGGCGACCCGACCGTCTCCAGCGAGGTGCGCGTTCAGGCCCGCCGCCTTCTCGGCAATCGCCGCGGCGAGGCGGGATGATGGCTACTTCTTCTCCACGGCCTTTTGCTGCTCGGGCGACTGCCCTACCTTCTCGCCGCCGAGCTGCTCCTTCTTGGGCGTCACGTCGATCTCGTCCTGCCCCGAGATGGACTTCTTGAAGTTCTTGATGCCGCGGCCGAGCGCGTCTCCCAGGGAGGGCAGCTTGCTCGATCCGAAGATGAGGAGGATGACGATGAAGATGAGCAGAAGCTCGCCGAATCCGAGGTGCATCCCGCTCCTCCTTCGCCGCGCAACCTAACACAAGTGCTGCCGCAGGGCTTTCTTCGCGCAGACCGGCCGCTCGTGCTCGGCCACCGGGGCGCCTCCTTCGACGCGCCGGAGAACACGCTGGCCGCCTTCGAGCTGGCCGCGCGCCAGGGCGCCGACGGAGTCGAGCTGGACGTGCAGCGCTGCGGCACAGGCGAGGTGGTCGTGCTGCACGACCTGTCGCTCGGCCGCACCGCCGGCTTCGCCGGCCTGGTCATCGAGACGCCCTGGAGCGTCGTGCGCGGTCTCGACGCCGGCGCGCGCAAGGCCGAGCGCTTCCGTGGCGAGCGGGTGCCGCTCCTCGCCGAGGTCCTCTCCGCCTTTCCCCTGCTGGTGAATGTCGAGCTCAAGTGCGAAGAGCGCGACGACCGCGGCCTCACCGCCGAGGCGGTGCGGATCATCCGTGAGGCGCGCGCCGAGGAGCGGGTGCTGCTCAGCTCCTTCAATCCGCTCTGCCTCTTGCGCGCGCTCTCGCTCGCGCCGCAGATCCCGCGCGCGCTGCTCTTCGAATCGGAGCAGGCATGGTTCTACAAGAGCGCGATCTTCGCGCCGCTCCTGGGCGCGCAGGCGCTGCATCCCGAGGCGGTCCTGGCCACGCCCCAGCGCGTGCACCGCTGGCGGCGGCGCGGGTACTCGGTGGGATCCTGGACGGTGGACGATGCCGACAGCGCCGCGGCCCTCTTCGCCAGCGGCGTCGGCTGCATCATCACCAACCGGCCGGCGGTGCTGCGGACCCGCTGGCCCGGTACCTCTAGTAGTTGAATCCGATGCGGGCCGCGCCGCTCCAGACGCGGACGAACTGCTGCGGCGTGCCGGGGGGCGGGCTCTCCTGGATGTCGTTGGTGCCTTGGGCCAGCGCGCCTTCGAGTCCGAACACGGCCGCGCCTGCGACGAGCCTCACTCCCAGCGCCGCCCGCAAGAAGCGATTCTTGAAGAACGAGACGTTGCGGAAGACGCCCTCGCTGGCCGTGGGGTTGACGGCGTTCTGCCGGTCGAACTGCTGCACCGTCCGGTTGGGCTTGAAGTCGATCACGCTGCTGATCGCGTTGACGAAGGCGATGCCGCCCTGCACATACGGCTGCAGCTTGGCCATGCCGGCGAGGCCGAAGCTCTTGGAGACCATCGCGTCGGCGCCGCCCGAGGTGAGATCGAGATCCCGCGCGCCCACGATGCGCGTGGCCCATCCGCGCAGGGCGAAGTCGGGCGCGCTCCCCATGCCGTCGAGCACCGCCCAGCGCGCCTCCGCGGAGAGGCCCGCAATCTGCGAGTTGGCCAGCCAGGAGACGGCGGCGCCCAATTCCAGCGACGCGCCCAGCCCCTTGCGCAAGGTCAAGGTCGGCAGGACCAGCACTTTCGGCGCGGCCGAGGTCGCCTGAGTCCCCTGCGTTGCCCAGGTGTCGGCCGGCATGTTGCTGAGGAAGACTTGCTGCGACGAGATCCCCAGCTCGAACCCCGACTCGCCCAGCGAGCCCGCCGTCTCCTGGAAGGGCGGAGCGAAGGCGAGACCGAGCGCGCTCGTCAGGCGGTGGAAGCGCGCCTGCGCGTCGATGGTGCCGGGCTCGATGCTGTCGCCAGCCAGGCCGTCGCACCGGGTGCAGGCGAGATCATCGGGATGGCCGAGCCGCCACAGCTCGAGGTCGTTCTGATCGGCTCTCGCCGCCGCCGCCACCAGGAGGAGGAGGGCAAAGAAGCGCATGCACATCTGCTAGCACGCTTTGGCCCGGAGCCGAAGTTTCGGTCAGTTGATGTTCACCCGGGAGGCCTTGATGTTGAGCTGCGAGCCGGCCTTGATGTTCGCCTTGTCGCCGACGTTGAGGTCGAAGGTCGTGCCGATGTCGATCTTGCCCGTCTTCCCGGTCTTGATCTCCAGATCCTCGCAGCTCAAGACGATCTTCTTCTCGGCGTGGATCTCCACGTCGCCTTCCTTGGCCTCGATGGTGAACTTCTTGTTCTTCACGTCGAAGGTCATCGTCCGCTTGCCGCTACTGTCGGCGACGACGATCTTCTCCGCGCCCTTCTTGTCCTCGAAGACGATCTTGTGGCCGGACCTCGTCTGGATCCACCGGGTGGTGTTGTCCTTGCTGAAGGCGCCCTTGATGGGCTTGTCCTGGCCGTTCCAGAGGCAGCCGATGACGTAGGGCCGGTGCGCCTCGCCGCGCTCGAACGCGACCAGCACCTCGTCGTTCACCTCCGGCACCCAATAGAAGCCGCGGCCCGCGCCGGCCGCCGGCTGGGCCACCCGCGCCCAGTCGGATTCGGGCTGCTGGCCGGTCTGGGGATCGGCGGGCAGATGGATGTACTTGATCTTGACGGCGTTGCCGTGCTTGGCCCAGGAAGGGGCCTGTTTGTCCGAGCTGGGATCGTTGTTGGTGACGATCCCCACCGTCACGCCGAAATGCCTGGCATCCCCGACCGAGGCGGTCTCGAATGCTTTCTGCACCAGCGAGAAGAAGTTCTCGGCCACGTTACCTCAGAGGATCGGGGGAAGCAGCAGCACGGTGCCCGGCTTGACCTCGCGCGGATCGACGATGCCGTTGGCGTCGGCGATGCGCCGCCATTCCGCCGCGTCGTCGTACTCCTCGTGGGCGATCAAGGCCAGCGTCTCGCCCATCTTCAGCGTCCGCCGCTTGGTGTGGTCGGGGGAGTTGCGCGGATTGCGCTGCAGCTGGTCCTTGGCCGACTCGTATTGCTTGATGCTCAGGTTGGCGGTCGCCCGGCAGGGTTTGCCGCTGGGAAGAAACATCGTGTAGCGCAGCGTCAGGCTCTCGATGAAGCCCTCGAAGAGGAAGGTGCCCCAGCAGAATTGCACCAGCGGAGGCCGGTGCAGATCCGCGTCCACCAGCGAAAGCTTCATGATCGAGTCGGTGTATTCCTTGCTGACGTCCTTCTTCGATTCATAGGTGTCGAAGAAGAGCTCGACGGAGAGGAGCGAGGGATTGCCGGAGGTGAACTCCTGCTCGGGCAGATCGAGACCCGGGCTCTTGTGCGGCTCGTACTGGACGCTCTTCTGCACCGAGTACTCTTGAGGATTGAAGAGCACGTCCGTGGTGGTCGAGGGCTTGTCGACGCGGATGAGCTTTGCCTTTTCCAGCGTGGCCATGGTGCTCCTTCGAATTCTTACCCGCCGAACCGCTCGCGGTCGTTCTCGATGCGGCGGCGGATGCGGTGGTAGATGCGCTGCGCGATGGCGTCGACCGAGCCTTCGATCTTGGAGCGGCTGGTGCAGTCGGCGTCTTCCTGGTCGCGGCGGCCATGAGCCGCCTGCGGGGCGTGGCGCGGATGGACCGGCTCCAGCGCCTGGGAGGTCGAGGCGAGCGGGGGCGGCGAGGGCGGGATGGCGGCGACGATCGACATCTCCACCGAGCTGGCCAAGGCAGCCGCGCCGGAGCGCGCCATCGCGACGAAGGCGCGCTTCTCTTCGCCGCGGGTCGCGCCGCTGACCAGCGAAGCGCCCGAGAGGCCCTCGCCGCGCGCGCCGAGGCCGTCGTCGCTGCCCTGTTGCTCCGACCCCGCGCCGGCGGCGAAGATCGAGCTCCACAGAGCTGCCGCCGAGCTCGCCGCGCCGAAGCCGCCGCGCAGAGCGCGCGCAGACTCCTGGCGGCTGACGGTGTTGCCGGACCACCAGAGCGGCGCGCCGGCGTAGCGGAAGCGCAGACCGGTCGGCAGCGAGGGATAGACCGGGCGCGCCAGCCCGGAGAGATCGACGCCGCCCACGCTTCTCTGGCTCCGCGAGCGAGACGGAAGATACGTCCAGCTCATGTAGCCGGCCGTGCTTCGCGTC
>Ga0209471_1001050_pt1 | contig 16988 bp, 19 predicted proteins | sample GraSoiAngelo_128_FD_185885 | JGI IMG/M metagenome (GOLD analysis project Ga0209471, IMG submission 185885) | Grasslands soil microbial communities from the Angelo Coastal Reserve, California, USA - 14_0927_12_20cm (SPAdes) (version 2) | ecosystem: Environmental > Terrestrial > Soil > Grasslands ...
GCAGGCATCGCCGAGCGACTCGACCACCGCGCGAGCTCCGGGCTGAACCTGGCCGCTTCGAACGCCGGCCACGTACGACGTGAGCCTGATCACGCCGTGCGAGTCATGGCCGGCGAGGTTGGCGTCGACAAGCGACCCGGCAACGATCGCCGCAAGGTCTTCGGGCGTGCCGACCGCCTCGAGAATCGCCTGGCCGAGGCGCTTCAGGTCAGAACCTTTGTAGCGGACGCCCTGCTCCGCGGCCTCGCTCACGACATCAGCATGAAGTGACTTGAGAGAGCCGTCATGATTGGCCGCCGATGTCGAGAACGGGCGGCGTGCTCCGTCCTGGTGGTGAGCGTGCCATTACAGGCACAAATTCCGGTCACGAGGAGTCAGAGATGAGATACCTGCTGATCGTCAATTTCGAAGGAGGCGTCATCGAGGCGCCCATGGAGGAGTGGAAGCCGGAGGAGATCACCGCACATCTGGACTATTACAAGGCCCTTCACAAGGAGCTGGTCAGCAGCGGCGAGCTGGTCGATTCCCAGGTCCTGGCCGGACCGAATCTCGCCAAGGTCGTGCGATTCGACGGCCTGAATGCGCCCGTCGTCACCGATGGTCCCTTCCAGGAATTCAAAGAGTGGCTGGCCGGCTACCAGATCGTCGACGTCGACTCAGAAGCGCGCGCCATAGAGATCGCCGCGAAGATCTCGGCCGTGCCCGGACCCGGCGGGATTGCGACCCAGCAGCCGATCCAGGTGCGGCAGGTGATGGACCAGGCGCCGTCCGACGTCGCAGAGATGGAGGCGTTTCTTCAACAGGTAGGTGGCGAGCGCTGAACGTGCCGCCGCGTGTGGAGGACCTGCTGCGCGACCTTGCGCCGCAGGTCCTTGGCGTGCTCATCCGCAGGTCGGGTGACTTTTACGCTGCGGAAGACGCGGTTCAGGAGGCGCTGCTCGCGGCGGCCGTGCACTGGCCGCGCGATGGCATTCCGGCGAAACCCCTCGGTTGGCTCGTGCACACGGCCGTCCGGCGGATGATCGACCAGAGGCGAAGTGACCAGTCCCGGCGAGATCGCGAAAGCCTTGCCCTGCTTCAGGAAGCGCCCATCAGAGAGATCCCCGCAAAAGACGACACGTTGATTCTTCTGTTCATGTGCTGCCATCCAGCGCTGACCCCAGCGTCAGCCATCGCACTGACATTGAGGGCCGTGGGTGGACTCACCACCGCCCAGATCGCCAACGCATTCCTGGCGGGCGAGCCGACGATGGCTCAGCGCATCAGCCGGGCGAAGCACATCATCAAGGCTTCAGGCGCGCGCTTCCGTATGCCAACGCGCAACGAGGTGGCAGCAAGACTGCGTACGGTGCTGCATGTGCTGTACCTCATGTTCAACGAGGGGTACGCGAGCAGCACCGGCCACGAGCTGAACCGCACCGACTTGACGGATGAAGCGATTCGGTTGACGAGGATGCTGCAGCGGCTGCTTCCCGACGACGGCGAGGTCATGGGTCTGCTCGCACTCATGCTGCTGATCGATGCCAGACGCCGGGCGCGGATCAACGCGAGAGGCGACCTGATCACGCTTGCGGAACAGGATCGCACTCAGTGGGATCAGGCGCTGATCGCCGAAGGGGTCGCGTTGATCAACCGCGCGATCGGCAAAGGCGCGGTTGGCGAGTACCAGCTGCAGGCCGCGATATCCGCTGTCCATGATCGGGCCGCCCGACCTGAACGCACCGACTGGCTACAGATCCTTGGGCTGTACGGGTTGCTCGAGCAGCTGACCGGGAATCCGATCGTCACGCTCAACAGGGCAGTTGCCGCCGCGATGGTCGACGGCCCGGCCGCAGGCTTGACCCTGCTCGCCGCGGTCGAGGATCGGCTGAGCGGACACCATCGCCTCGACGCGGTCCGAGCTCACTTGCTCGAGATGGCTGGAGACACCCGTGGTGCCATGGCGCACTATCGAGCGGCGGCAGGCCGTACGACAAACCTGGCCGAGCAGCGGTACCTCACCACGCAAGCCGCGCGTTTGAAGATGCAAGCCGCACGCGACGGCGTCGCGACCGGCTGACGGCTAACGCGTGACGTCGATCCAGACCAGGCCCGGCGGGAGCGTCACCGGCTGGCCGCTGTCGAGCTGGAACACCAGCGGCCCGTGGCTGTCCGTCGACGCCCAGGTGCCTCCGTACTGCTGTCCCTTGTAAAACACGTCGAGGCGTCCGTTGGTGTCGAGCTCGAAGTCGTGGATGTGCGCCCCGTGGCCGTCACCGACATCCAGCAGCCATTCGCGGGTGTGGATGACCATCAGCATCTCGATGTGGAGCGGCTGAGTGAGGCTGGCGTCCGAGTACAGGTGCCCCTCTTCCTTTTTTGTATAGGTACCGGTGGGCGCGTCATACGAATACGTTGAGTAGTGCTCATCGACGTTCGTTGTGTTGACCGCGGTGCCGCTGCCGAGGTTCGGCCGCGACTTCGGGATTGTGTAAGAGGGAAGTCCGAAGAGCCCTTCGGCGGCGGCCACCTTGTCCCCGTTGATCATCAGGTTGTCCGGTGCGTATCGGGCGTTGCTCCGGTACTGGTAGCCGATGGTGTCGAAGAACTGCGGCGTCGGGTCCTGGGCGGCGCGCGACCGCGTGGCCTGTGATTCGCCCGACTGGAAGAGAAGGCCTTTGTAGTGGCGGCCGATCTTCAGCGAGATGAACCGCGCCGAGCGCATGGGCCCGATCAGGTCGGGCGCGTTCTGATAGATCGCTGTGAGACGCGTAATCCCGCCCTCGGCGAGGTACTCGAAGATGACGTCGGCTGCCTGCAGGCCGTTCTGGTCGCGCGCGAACTCATCGTTGGGGATCTGGATCAGGGCCGGATAGCGAAGCGCGACTGTGTGCTGGTGGTTGTGCCAGTAGATGCCAGTCTTGAGCGTGAACCCGGCCGGAACGAGGTGACCGGTCTGGTCGCGGCCCCCCGGCGCGACCTGGACGGTGACGGGGCCGGAGGGCAGACCCGCCAGCGAGAACGTGGCGCTCTTGCTGTCGGCGGCCCACGTGAGGGTCGCGATCTGGGTTCCGACGCTGGCCTTGATCGTGACCGGCTCCATCGCGTCATTGAATGTGAGCTTCATCGTCGCGCCGGCCTCGACCTCGTTGCCGTCTTTCAGCGGGCTGCCGTCCGCCGCGGTGATGGCGGTGATCCGCGGGATGATGATCGTGGTGAAGCTCCACTGCCCGGCGCCGACGCGATGATGACCGATGTCGTAGATCGGCTTCATGCTCACGGTGTAGTTCGTCAGCTCCACGAGCGGCTTGTTCGGAGTCCACGAGTACTGCGTCTGGCCTGATACCGAGCTGATGGTTCCGTCAGTGGCCGGAGTGATTGAAAAAGCCGCCCTGACAACCTCGATGTTCACCGATCGAGAGAAGGTGAGCAGGAAGCTCCCGTCAGTCGGGACATCTTTCTGACCGGTCTTGACGTTCGCTGTCAGCGTCGTCGGCAGGGTGTTCTCGTAGGCGAGGAAGGCGCCGACGCCGACGAGGATGACCAGCACGATCATGCCGATCGCCAGCCAGCCGCGACGGCCGAAGCCCCCGCGGCGGCGAAGGGGCCTTCGCAACGGAGGGATGGCGGATGGCGCTGGCTCGAGCTCGGGGAGCGACGTGGATATGGACAACGGGCCGCGCGAAATTATGCCATTAACCGCTTCAGCAGGGAGAACGTGTAGATCCCGGTGGCGTGTCCGCTCTCGAATGCGATCTGCAGGGCGTACTGGCCGACGAGCGTCACGTCGTGAACACGAAGCTCCGCGGGGCTCAGTGTTTGGACCCGGGCGAGGCGTCCCTGCATGCCCGCCTCACCTCGACACTCGGCGCAGGGACAGGCCCATCGCAGCTGCTCGCCCGTGTATGTGCTCTTGCTTCCGTCCTCCCAGGTGATCTCCATGACCTGGCGCTCTTTGTCGACGTCGACGTTGGTGGGAAATGGATCTGGATCTTGCAGCTACGGAGTCCTGCTCAGTGCACGTTGATGACGGGGAGCTGGCGAAACGATTGGATCGACGTCCGCGCGGCGACCTGCGAGGCGATCTCCACAAACGCCTTCGCGCCGGCCGACTCAGGTCGCGAGATGACCACCGGAGTCCCCGCGTCCGCGTCCTCGCGGATGCTTTCCTCGAGCGGGATCGCGCCCAGGAACGGAACACCGAGGCGTTTCGCCGCGGACTCGGCGCCGCCGTGACTGAAGATCTCGTGCCGGTGGCCGCAGCTCGGGCACACGTACCAGCTCATGTTTTCGATCAGCCCCAGCGGGGTGACGTTCAGCTTGCGGAACATCTGCAGAGCCTTGACCGCAATGTCGGTCGCCACGTCCTGCGGCGTGCAGACGATGGCGACGCCGGTGAGCGGCACCGCCTGCGCAAGCGTGAGCGACGCGTCACCGGTTCCTGGCGGCAGGTCGATGACCAGGTAGTCGAGCCGGCCCCAATCGACCTGCACCATCATCGCCTCGATTGCTTTGCCGACCATCGGGCCGCGATAGATGGTCGGCTCGTCGCCGGGGTTGATGTGGCCGAACGACATCAGCTTCATGCCGTGCGCATCGATGGGGAGGAGACGGCCGTTCGACTGCTGAGGCACCACCTTCGAGCCGGTCATGACCGGAACGGAGGGTCCATAGATGTCGGCGTCCAGCAACCCGACGGTGGCTCCGCTCTTGCGCAGCGCGGCCGCCAGGTTGACGGCTACCGTGGACTTGCCGACGCCGCCCTTGCCGGACGCGACGGCGATCGTCTGCTTGACGCCGGGCAAGATCTCCGAAGGTTTGGGTCGCGAGAAGGCGGGCCGCACGTTGGCCGTCATCCGGACCTCGACGCCGGTCACGCCGGGCAGCTCGCCGACGGCGTCCTCGGCCTGCGACTTGAAGCGATCCCGGACGGGACATGCCGGCGTCGTGAGCTCAAAGGTGAAGGTCACCTTGCCTTCCGCGCTTACGTCCAGCTCCTTGATCATGCCCAGGCTGACCACGTCCCGGCCCAGGTCCGGGTCCTTGATGTGCCCGAGCACGTCCAGGACTTGCTGCGAAGTTGGCGCGCTCATCGGGTGCGATCTTACCGAGCCACGGCAACTGAAGTCGGCCCGCCTGATAAGTTCAGTGCGGCATGAAACAGGTGACGGCCATCAGCCCGGCCTCTGACCTGGTCGCTTACTACGGCGGTCCTGCCTCCGACGTCTACTTTCAACGTGCCCAGAAGACGCTCGCCGGGGCGCATGTCGATGCGGTTGTCACGATGGATTTCTTTGCCGGCCTACGCGGCATCCTGTGCGGCGTCGCCGAGGCGACACGGCTGCTTGGCGGGATTCTCCAGCAAGGCGATGAGGTGTGGGCGATCGCCGAAGGCGAACCGATGAGCCAGAAGGAGACCGTGCTTCGCGTCCGGGCGCCGTACTCGCGATTCGGGGTCTACGAGACCGCGCTGCTCGGCATGCTCTCGAGCTGCTCCGGCTGGGCGACCGCGGCCCGTGAGATCGTCGAGGCCGCGGGCGGCAAGCGGGTGATCAGCTTTGGCGCGCGCCATGTGCACCCTTTGATCGCGCCGACCATGGAGTACTCCGCCGTCGTCGGCGGATGCGCCGGATGCGCCACACCTCTGGGAGCGCAGCTCGCCGGCCTTCAGGGTGCGTCGGGGACGATGCCACACTCCATGATCCTTCTCTTCGGCGACACCGTGAAGGCAGCGCTTGCCTTCGACCAGCACATGGGCGACGACGTGCTGCGCATAGTGCTGGTCGACACGTTCAAGGACGAGGCGGAGGAATCGCTGCGGGTCGCAGGGGCTCTCGGCAAACGACTCCGCGGGGTGCGCCTGGACACTCCGAGCGAGCGAGGGGGGGTCACCGTCGACCTGGTGAAGGAGGTTCGGGCCCGGCTCGACCAGGCCGGTTACGAGCATGTCGGGATCTTCATCTCGGGAGGACTGGACGCGGGTCGAATACGCGAGTTCGAGGCGGAGAAAAGCCCTATCCATTCTTACGGTGTCGGGATGGCGATCAGCTCCGCGCCTCCAATCGCCTTTACCGCCGATATCAAAGAGATCGCCGGCAAACCCATGACCAAGCGAGGACGGATTCCGGGCGCGGCCCCGAACCCGCGGCTCGCCCGTGTCATCTAAAAAGCTGCTTGCGCTGCAGGCGGCCTGCCGCGCCTGCACGATCTGCGCGGATCAGGGGATCATCGCCGAGGCCAACCCGACGTTCGAAGGTCGATGGGGAGCGCCTTTCTTCATGGTCGGCCAGGCGCCCGGTCCCGCCGAAAAGGTGACCCGGAGGCCGTTTTCTGGGCGCGCCGGAAAGGAGCTCGACCGATGGATGCTTCGTGCGGGCTTTCGCGACCCCGAAGAATTTCGCCGCCTCACCTACATCGCCGCCCTCATGCGCTGCTTCCCGGGGCGTAACAAACGGGACACCGGCGACCTGCGTCCCCCGCCCGCGGCCGTGGCCAACTGCGCGCACTGGCTCGACGCGGAGCTAACCCTGCTCAAGCCCAAGGTTTTGATCCTGGTCGGCCAGATGGCGATCTCCCGTTTCCTTGGGCCGGGCTCCCTCGAGGAACGTGTCGGCAAGCGTTTCGGCGAGCGCCCTGTGATGGTTCCGCTGCCACACCCGTCGGGGCAGAACCGCTGGCTCAATGCGCCCGACAACCGCGAACGACTCGCGCAAGCGCTCGCGCAGATCAGCGAGCTGCGTGCAAACTTTGCTCGGTGAGATACCTACTCATCTATTACGGCGGCAGCCTGCCGGACACGCCAGCGCAGCAGGCACGGGTGATGAAGCAATGGACGGCGTGGTTCACGAAGCTCGGTCCGGCGATCGTCGACCCGGGCAATCCGTTCTCGGGCAAGGTCAACAAGCTCAAGCCCGACGGTGAGGTGGCGAAGGGACCCGTCGGCCAGCGAGCGTCCGGTTACAGCATCATCGACGCTCCTTCGCTCGAAGCGGCGACGAAGCTGGCGAAAGGCTGCCCGGTGATAAAAGGCGGCGCGCAGGTCGCGGTCTACGAAACCTTCAACGTGATGTAAAGCCACGTGCCTGCTTTCTTTGGGCAGCGAAAAGGTGGGCGCGTCGTGATCGAAGGCGGCGACGCACGCCATCTTGCCGGCTCGCTCCGCGCGCGTCCCGGAGAATCGATCGAGGTCGTTGACCCAGACGGATTGTTGCTCGATGTCCTCCTCGATGAGGTCTCGTCGACGCGCGTCGAAGGTCACGTGGTGGCCGAGCGCGCCCATCAACCGGAGCCAGGGTCGCGGATCACGATCGCGATCGCCAATCTTCCTGCGCAGGCTCTCGAGCACGTGCTGTCGCGCTGCACCGAAGCTGGTGCTCACGCGTTCGTCGTCTTCAACGCCGACCGGAGCGTGGGTCGGGGGCGGAAGCTGGAACGCTGGGCCACGATCTGCCGCGAGGCTGCGATGCTGGCCGGACGGCTGCGCGTGCCCGAGGTTTCGGCAGCATCTTCCGTCGAGGCGGTGATCGGAGCGGTCGCAACCCCGGTGCTCCTGTCGCGTGAGGCGCTGCGACGCCTGGCCGAGGTGAGCGAGCCGCGCGACGTCACGCTGCTCATCGGGCCGGAAGGCGGCTGGACGGAGCGCGAGCTGGAGCTGGCGACCGAGACGGCGACGCTCGGTCCCCGCAACCTCCGCGCGGACACGGCCGCGGTGGTCGGTCTTGCCGTCGCCCTCGCCGCGCGGGGCGACTAGCAGGCGCGCCTCTAGCGTTTCTGGCTTCGGGCCGTCTCGACCTCGCCGGCGATCGCCACCATCGACGCGATTCCAAACGTGATCGCGCCCGCCACAAGCATGGCGGCGCCCAGCGGCAGCAACCACGTTGTGGCGGCCAGGCCGAGGCATAGAACGCCTACCGCGATCACCAGGACCGCGTAGATCCTGAAGCCTCGTTTCGACGCGGCGAAACCCGGAGGCAGCGAGCCGAGGTCGCGCGAGGTGACGCGCCGGATCACGTCGTCTCCCGCGCCGAAAAGGTTCAACAGAAGCACCAGACCGGCGATGGAGAGCGCCACGCCGATCGCAAGCACGACCGCCACGTGGGTATTCTCGCGGGTGTGTCTAGATGGCGGTGACAACCAGGCAGGCGTTGGTGCGGAACTTTTGCATCATCGCCCACATCGACCACGGCAAATCGACGCTCGCCGACCGCCTCCTCGAGCACACGGGATCGATCAGCCAGCGCGACATGCAAGACCAGGTCCTCGACACGATGGATCTGGAGCGGGAGCGTGGGATCACGATCAAGCTCCAGGCGGTCCGCATGACGTATCCGGCAAAGGACGGCCAGGCTTACGAGCTCAACCTCATCGACACGCCCGGCCATGTCGACTTCGCGTACGAGGTATCACGATCTCTCGCGGCGTGCGAGGGCGCGATCCTCGTGGTCGACGCGGCGCAGGGCATCGAAGCCCAGACGCTCGCCAACCTCTACCAGGCGGTCGAGGCGGGCCTCACGATCGTGCCGGTGGTCAACAAGATCGACCTCGACGCGGCGCAGCCCGAGCTCGTCGCGGAAGAGATCGCGGACGTGACCGGGATCCCGCGCGACCAGGTCATCTTCGCGTCGGCCAAGCTGGGCGTCGGAACCGAGGCGATTCTGGAAGCCGTGGTCAACAGGGTCCCACCTCCGCGCGGCGATCCCTCGAAACCTCTACGCGCTCTGATCTTCGACTCCCACTACGACCCCTACCGGGGCGTCATCACCTATGTGCGTGTGGTCGATGGAGAGATCATTCCGCGGACCAGGATCCGGATGATGAACACAGGCAAGGTCCACGAGGTCGACGAGGTCGGCTGGTTTGCGCCGCGGCCGCGACCGGCCGAAAAGCTGACCGCGGGTGAGGTCGGTTACGTGACCGCGGCGATCAAGAACGTCGTGGACGCGCGCGTGGGGGACACCATCACGGCAGCCGAGCACGGCGCGACTACGCCGCTGCCCGGCTACCGGCAGGTCAAGCCGATGGTGTTCGCGGGCTTGTTTCCGACCAACTCGGACCAGTTCTCCGATTTGAAGGAGGCGCTGGAGAAGCTGCAGCTGAACGACGGCGCGCTGTCCTTCGAGCCAGAGAACTCGGCCGCGCTCGGCTTCGGCTTTCGCTGCGGGTTCCTTGGACTGCTCCACCTCGAGATCGTCCAGGAGCGGCTGGAGCGTGAGTTCGAGCTGGACCTCATCACGACCGCGCCGACGGTCGAGTACCAGGTGAAGCTGATGCGGGGCGAGGTGATCGAGGTCGACAACCCTGCCCTGATGCCGGACCCCACGCTGATCGATTCCATCTCGGAACCGTTCGTCAAGCTTTCGATCATCGTGCCGTCGACGTACGTCGGGCCGATGATGGAGCTGTGCCAGGAGCGCCGAGGTGCCTTCAGGCACCTGGAGCACCGGCCCGGCGACCGTGTTGTGCTGGAGTACGAGATCCCGCTCGGCGAGATCATCCACGACTTTTACGACCAGCTGAAATCGCGATCGAAGGGCTACGCGTCGATGGACTACGAGATGATCGGGTTTCGTGAAGGCGACCTGGTGAAGCTTGACGTGCTTGTCGCGGGTGAACCGGTGGATGCGCTCTCTCTGATCACACACCGCAGCAAGGCCCAGGCGCAGGGCCGGCGGCTGGTGGAGAAGCTCAAGGCGATCATCCCGCGCCAGATGTACGAGGTCCCCCTCCAGGCTGCGATAGGCGGCAAGATCGTCGCGCGTGAAACGATCCCAGCGATGCGCAAGGACGTCCTTGCGAAATGCTATGGCGGAGACATCACCCGGAAACGCAAACTGTTGGAGAAGCAGAAAGAAGGCAAGAAGCGAATGAAGCGAGTCGGGGCGATCGAAATCCCACAGGAGGCCTTCATGGCGGTGCTGAAGCTTGACTAGAGGCGTCTCTCGGACGGCAAGAGTGATCGCCGCGGGCGCGATGCTTGCCATTGCGCTTGCCGCTTGCGGCCGCGCCAGCAGCAACAACTCGGGCCCGAGCGTGGCCACCGTGTACTCGGGCCGCGTCGTGCTCAACGACCTGAACCCGGTCGTGCGCGACCTGCCCAGCTGGTGGGACGGGCCCCCGACCTTTGACGTGAAGCCTCTCAACAGCGCCACGCGCCCTGACGTAGAGCGGTTCGCAGTGGTCGTGCGCTTCTCGCATGTAGGCACCGGCGAGCAGATCCGGCTTCGCTACCAGGTGTACGACACGACGGCTTACGCGACCGCCCTGATGACGGCGGAACAGAATGCTCTTGGCACCTCGCTTTCAGGGCCGAAAGCGGGGGACCAGGTCCTGTACTACAACCAGAACTCGGGAGGCGGCCCCGCGCCATACATCAGCGAGGCGTTGGTCCGGGTGGGCCAGATGGTGGTCGTGGTCGTGTGGACTCGCGTCGACGGGTACGCGGCCACAGCGTCCCTCGGCAAGGTGGCGACGACCGCGGCAAACCGGCTCAAGTCCTCCACCTCGGGCAAGCTCCGCGCGTCGCCCGCTCGATCTCCAGAGCCTGGCTTCCTCGCACCGGCGGGTCCTGACCTGACCCTCCTCGGCAGCGCGCGGCTGCCGGTGGAGGTCGTGGCTCAGATGCTGATGTTCTCCGCGCCAACCGATATGACCGACTTCTTCCATCGCGCAGGGGTCACTGATTTCGTCTATGGCGACTACGCGGTCAACGCCGACACGCGCATGGAGATCCTGACGGCCGGATTCACGTTCTCCAGTCAGACGGGCGCCAAAGACTGGATCGACGCTTTCTACGGGACCAGCAGCAATCTCTCGCAGGGCGTTTACCTCAACTTTGAAAGCGACACAGGTCAGTACGTGGCCGCATTCGGTCTGGCGAACCGCGGCATCCTCGTCGTGTGCCGGTCGTCGGCGACGGGCGAAGAAGCCGGACGGTCGTGTGAGGGCACTCTCGTGCGCGTGATCAACGGCTGGAGGATGTCGCTAGGAGGCTAAAGGCCTGGCCTCTGGTCCGTGCTGCTGGTCGCGCGCGGGAGGCTGTCGCGCGCTTCCTGAAACCACTCCCACTGCCGGGTGAGGCCCTCGCGAAGTGAAACGCGTGGTTCCCAGCCGAGGCGCTCGCGGGCGAGATTGATCGAGGCGCCTGTATGGCGCAGGTCTCCAGGAGTGGCGGCGAGGTGGCGACGGCGGACCTTGATGCGGCTGATTTCCTCCAGCGTGTCGAGCACGCGGTTCACCGTGACCCGGCTTCCGCCACCGAGGTTGATCATCTGGCCGACCACGTCGGCGGACGCGGCCTTTACGGTGCCGTCCACCGCATCCGAAACGTAGGTGAACTCGCGTGTCTGCTCGCCATCCCCGAAGATCTCGATCTCCTGGTTGTCGACGAGGGCTTGCATGAAACGGCAGAAGGCCATATCCGGCCGCTGGCGCGGCCCGAACACGGTGAAGTAGCGGAGCGCAGTTGCCGGGATGCCAAAGCTGCGCATGTAAACGAACGCGAGGTGTTCGGCGGCGAGCTTTGTCATCCCGTAGGGAGACACCGGTCGCGGCAGCGCGCTTTCCTTCGTGGGGAACATCTCGGCGTCGCCGTAGACGGACTCGCTCGAGGCGAAGACAAGCTTTTGAATCTCGGTTCCACGGAGCGATTCGAGAAGACGCTGCGTGGCGACGATGTTGTCGTGGACGTACCGGTCGAAGTGTCCTCCCCAGCTCGGGCGCACCCCTGTCTGGCCCGCCAGATGAAACACCACCGTCGCCCCGTCGAGAATCCGCCTCAAGTCGGCGTCGACGAGGTCCGCCATCTCCAGAGTGAAAGCCTGGTGTGCCCGAGCACGGCGAAGGTTTTCGTCCTTGCGTTCCCGTGCGTAGTAGTCGCTGAATGAATCGATGCCCACTACCTCGTGACCGTCGGCGAGCAGCCGCTCACACAGGTGCGACCCGATGAATCCCGCCGCGCCGGTCACGACGACCCGAGTCGGTTCGCTGAGCATGGGGGAAAAGAGTACCTATCGTTGTGGCATTGAATCGGTTCGAATCCTGGCTCGCCTCGACGGATCTCAGCGTCACCGTCAAGGAGTTTCCGCAGGGCACGCGCACCGCGGTCGACGCGGCGCGAGCGGTCGGGTGCGACGTGGGTCAGATCGTCAAGTCGCTTGTCTTCGTCGCGGGCGGCAAACCGGTGGTGGCCCTCGTCAGCGGCGCCAACCGGCTGGACGAGAAACGCCTGGCCGCGGTGGCAGGCGAGCCGGTGGTGAAGGCGGACGCGGACACCGCCCGCACGGCGACGGGCTACGCGATCGGCGGTGTCCCGCCGTTTGGGCACACCACCGACGTGCCCGTGTTCATGGACCGCGAGCTGCTCGAGCATCGAGTCGTCTGGGCGGCCGCGGGCCGGCCCGACTCGGTTTTCGAGATTGAGCCGGAGCGATTGCGGGAACTGAGTAACGCGGTGGTGATGGACCTCACGTGAGCAGCCTTTTGATCTTCTGCCGCGATTGCGGCAAGCAGGTGCCCAGCTCGCAGACGAAGAATAGCCTGTGCGTCGAGTGCCAGGTGCGGCATTCGGTCGCCGACCTGCGCGACGAGCACGCGCGGCTGTGGCGGAAGCGCGAGCGCTACCGCTCGCAAAACGCAAATGTCGAGCAGATCGGCAGGCAGATCGCGCGCGTCGAAGACCGCATGGGTCAGCGGATCAAGGAGCTCGTCTCGAACGACCGCGAGGCGGCGGACCACCTGCGGCGCGAGCTGGAAGCGGCCCGCGGGCAGCGATACACGATCAAAGGCGTATGACCGACCTCCAGGCGTTCCGCCACCTCTATGTCCACGTCCCTTTCTGCAAGCACAAGTGCGGCTACTGCGATTTCAACGCGTATGCCGGAATGGACCGGCTCATGCCGGACTACGTCGATGCGCTCGAAAGAGAGCTGAGCTTCGCTCGCGAGCGATACGCGTTTCAACAGCTGGAAACCGTTTATCTCGGTGGCGGCACGCCGAGCCTGCTCCCCGCCGACCTTATGTCGCGTTTGCTAGCGTTCATCCGGCGCACGTTCAACGTGGCGTCCGATGCCGAGGTGACCCTGGAGGCAAATCCCGCCAGCACCGACGAGGCGAGGGTGGCCGCGTGGCTCGATGGCGGTGTCAACAGGCTGAGCCTCGGCGTCCAGGGATTCGATCCTCGAGCACTTGCTGTCCTGGAGCGAAAGACGGACGCCGCGCAGGCTACGCGCGCATTCAACCTGGCCCGAGGGATGGGCATGTCGAACGTCAGCATCGACCTGATCTACGCGGTCCCCTACCAGAGCCTTGAAACGTGGCTCGTTACCCTGCGGCGCGCGATCGCGCTCGACCCTGATCACATCTCCACGTACTGCCTTTCCTTTGAAGAAGGAACCCTGCTCCACCGCCGGCGCGCGGAGGGACGCGTCCCCGAGGTCGAAACGGACCTGCAGTGGGACCAGCTCGACGCCGCATGCACCGAGTTGGAGTCGGCCGGCTTTCGTCGCTACGAGGTCTCGAACTGGTCACGTCCCGGTTTCGAGTCACGCCACAACCAGGCGTACTGGCGTTGCCGGCCGGTCTACGGAGCGGGCGCGGGCGCGCACTCCTACGCCACGAACGGCGCGCAGGCGTGGCGATGGTGGAACGTGGCCCGGCCGCGGGAGTACATCGCCGCCGCGCCTTCACCGAGGGCGGACGGAGAGGAGCTCGACGCGCGCAAGGCGGCGGCCGAGTCGTTGATGCTGGGTTTACGGACCGTCGACGGGGCGACCGCTCCGCCCGGTTTCGAAGGTGAGCTTGCCCGCTTGCAGCGCGCCGGGCTCGTCCAGCGTGTCAACGGCCGGGTGCTGCCGACCCGCCGGGGTCTCGACCTGCACAACCAGATCGCCCTCGCTGTACTGTAGTTGGCACTCTCCACAGGAGAGTGCTGAAAGCATGGAGAACAGAAAGCAGGCGATCTTGCGGGCGGTCGTGCACGAGTTCACGACCAGCGCCGTGCCGGTCGGGTCGCAGGCGCTGCAGAGCCGCTACTTCGTCAATCTCTCATCGGCGACGATCCGCAGCGAGTTGGCCGAGCTCGCCGACCTGGGCTACCTGGCCCAGCCGCATACTTCGGCCGGCCGGGTTCCGACTGACTCCGGCTACCGCTATTTCGTCGATTTCTTGATGGACGTCGAACCTGTCCCGGAGCGGGTGCATGCCTTCATCGACGACGAGATGCGCGCCGCTCCCGCAGATGTTGAGGGGATGGTCGAGCGGGTGGCGATGACCGTCGCGGCCGTGACGCAGAACGCGTCGGTGGCAAGCGCCCCGCAGGGAGCTCTGGCGGGCATCAAGCACGTCGACCTGGTCTCGCTCGAGCCCAAAGAGGTGCTGCTGATCCTTCTCCTTGAAGGCAACCTGCTGCGTCAGCAGGTGGTGAACACGACGGAGGCCGCGACCCAGGCCCAGCTCACAAAGTTGGCCGCCCGATTCAACGGGTCGCTTGCCGGACACGCGAGCGACGAGGCGCGCCGCCACTACGACGCCGCGCCGCTCGGACTCGAGAAGGAGCTGCTCGGTCGCGTGATCGCGGTCCTCGACCTCTACGAAAAGGGGTCGGAGAGCCTCGTGGTGCACGATGGAGTGAGGAACCTGCTTCGCCAGCCCGAGTTCGCGGAGTCGTCTCGCCTGCACCAGGTCCTCGAGGTGCTCGAGGAAACGCGGTACCTGACCGTGCTGCTGCGACAGCTCATCGGCGAGTCAGACCTCCAGATCGTGATCGGGTCGGAGAACACGTCGAGCCAGCTGCAAGGCTGCGCGGTGGTTCTCACCTCCTACGGGCCGACTGACCGGCTCAAGGGAGTGCTCGGGGTGATCGGTCCAACCCGCATGGCTTACAGCCAGACTGTCGCTCGCCTGCAGGCGGTGGCTCGGGGTGCCAGCGACCGTATGGCCGAGCTGGGAGTTTGATACCGAGGCCCGGCGCGGTATCTAGAAGTTCATGACCACGCGCAAGCATCCGCACGACGCTCCAGAGGGCGAGCCGCGCGAGCCGGCGACCGCGTCGCTCGAGGCCAAGATCGCGGAGCTGGAATCCGCTGTGGCGGAAGCCAGAGATCGCCACCTCCGGCTGGCCGCGGACTTCGATAACTACAAGAAGCGCGCCCGCCAGGAGCAGATGGAAACGATCCAGCACGCCTCCGCGGATCTGATCGGCCGCGTGCTGCCGGTGCTTGACGATCTCCACAGCGTGCTCGAGCACAAGCCTGCCGGCATCGACAAGTCGTGGGTGAAGGGGCTCGAGCTGAGCGTGCGCAAGCTCGAAGAGGCGCTTGGCACCCACGGCCTGCAGCCGATCGAAGCGGTCGGTTCGCGGTTCGATCCCAAGCTCCATGAGGCGGTTGGGCATGAGGAGTCCCGCGACCACCCCGAGGACACGGTGGTGTCCGAGCTGAGGCGGGGCTACCGCGTTCGCGACCGCGTCGTCCGGCCCGCTCTCGTCAAGGTTGCACGGCCGCCGGCCCGTACAGACGACACCGAAACCCAATAATCAAGTGGCGGTCAAGCGCGACTACTACGAGGTGCTCGGAGTCGGACGGCAGGCGTCGTCCGAGGATCTGAAGCGCGCATTTCGGAAGATCGCGATGGATTCGCATCCGGACCGCAACCCAGACGATGCAGTCGCGCACGAGCGCTTCAAGGAAGCGAGCGAGGCGTACACGGTGCTGTCGGATCCCGATAGGCGACGGAGCTATGACATGTTCGGCCACTCCGCGGTGGGCGCGGGCGGACCGGCGGTCGACTTTTCCGATATGCCGTTTGCCGACATCTTCGACACGTTCTTCGGCAGCGGCTTCGGAGGGCGCGCCCGTCGCGAGCGGTCGAACCGCGGCGACGACCTTCGCTACGACCTGACGATCACGTTCGAAGAGTCGTTCACGGGCCTGGAGAGGGAGATCGAAGTGCCGCGCCTCGCAGCGTGCGGCCGATGTTCGGGGAGCGGGGCTGAGCCAGGGACCGGCCAGGAGACATGTCCTGGATGTGGCGGGTTAGGCCAGATCCGGCGGGCGGCGCAGTCGTTCTTCGGACAGGTCGTCACCACGGCGATCTGCCCCACATGCGGCGGCGGGGGCCGCATTCTCAAGAGCCCGTGTACGCAGTGTCGCGGCCAGGGTCGCGTTCAGCGGTCAAAGCGGCTGGCGGTGAAGATCCCGGCCGGGGTCGACATGGGGTCGCAGATCCGGATCAGCGGAGAAGGCGAGGCGGGCCTTCGCGGCGGTCCTCCTGGCGACCTGTACGTCGTGCTGCGGGTCAAACCTCATCCGCAGCTTGCGCGACACGAGCAGGACGTGATCTTCGAGCTCCGGGTCAACATGGTCCAGGCCGCGCTCGGCGACCGGATCGAGATCCCAACGCTGGAAGGCCCGGTTGAGATCGCGATTCCCGCCGGAACGCAGCATGGACAGTCGTTTCGGCTGCAGCGTCGGGGCATGCCTGACGTGCGCGGCGGCCGGCGCGGCGACCAGTACGTCGTCGTGCAGATCGTGATCCCGAAGGATCTGGATCCGGAGCAGAAAGCGCTGCTGCGCAAGGTCGGCGGGCTGACCGGCAAGCCCGAGAAAGTGTCGAGAGGATTCTTCGACAAGCTGCGCGACGCCATCTCGCTCGACTGATGCGTCCTGGGTGCCTGAGGCCCGACTGACTGAGTTTCGTCAAGTTCTCGATACACTTCGCACCCAAATGCAACCCGGCGAGCACCAGCTACCCGCACCCCAGATTCAACGCTACAGTTCAATCTGATATCGCGACTATCACGTTGATGCAGTGAACTGATGGGCGAGGCATAACCTGGACACTTGCGGGGTAATGGATACGTTCAGTAGCTTGGAACGGTATAGAAAAGGAAACAGTGTCTAAAACCATCGATCTAGAACTGACCAGAGCTGAAGTCGAAGTCCTCGAGCTGGAAGCACGTCTCCGGGTGGTCCCCATGAACGACACCCAGCTTTCCGACGCCCTGAAGACCGCCC
>Ga0209471_1001057_pt1 | contig 16908 bp, 13 predicted proteins | sample GraSoiAngelo_128_FD_185885 | JGI IMG/M metagenome (GOLD analysis project Ga0209471, IMG submission 185885) | Grasslands soil microbial communities from the Angelo Coastal Reserve, California, USA - 14_0927_12_20cm (SPAdes) (version 2) | ecosystem: Environmental > Terrestrial > Soil > Grasslands ...
GTTCCGACCGTGCGTTTGAACTCGAATCTCACGTAAGTAAACGTTGCGCCGTTGGCAGCAGCGTTCACAAAAAAGCTTGAGCTTTCATCCATAGGCTTAACGATCGCGACCGGATCGTTTGTGCGCCGCATTGCTGCTCGTCCCCCGCCCGCGCCTCGCGCACTCGTGCCCGCGTTCACGGCAGCCATGCTTGACGATCCGCCGGCGAGATCGCGCGGCGATTGACTGTAGCGAAACTCTTCGGCCTGTGTACTGGTTTGTCCCTGGTTTCCCGAGATCGTGATCCAGATTCCGCCGGTCGCGAAACTTGTACTACTCAAAACCAAAACTGCGAATGTCGTTGCGATTAGTTTTTTCATGACGAGATCTCCTTACTTTGAAAATTCAAAAGAGTTTATTAGCCGCCGGACTTGTCCGGCCCTCTTGCGAACAGCGGACAAGTTCCGCGGTCTAAACAAAGTCCAGCGTTTGTCTCGCGATCGTCATTCCTTTCGCTGCACCGGCGGAGTGATGCGCAGCTTCGCGCTAAATGGTCCATTGAAGGTTTGGTCCGCCCAATTGATCGTCGCGTCGCCGTTGCCGCTGATACCGTTCCAGTCACCCACACTGTGCGCAACAATAATGATCGCAAGAAAGCTGCGCTGCGCGTTCGTTACCGACGGCTGCAACAGACCAATTAGAATTCCGTTGAGCGAGTTGCCGGCCTGATCGGTTAGCGTCAGAGTTCCGCCCCACGCATTGTTTGTGGCGGCATCAGGCGGACTCAGATTGCTAAAGAACGTTCCGCCTGTCCACGTATTGTTTCCGCGCGAATTCTCTTGATCATTTCCCTGGACGGTGCGCACGCTGCCATCGGCGAATCCGGCGAGCTGCACCGCCGGTACCTGCTGCGGGCCTGGGTTCGAGGCTGGATCCTGGTTCGGCCCCGGGTTGATGAACTGGCTCAGGCCGGACACCTGTGCATTAATTGGCCCCGGGTTTACTTCAAGCATTTCGAGAGTCACGCCGGGCAGCGCGCCGACATCTTCGCCGCCCGCTCCAAGTTGCATTTCCTGATCGATGATCGCGATGAATGGGTTAATCACATCAGCGCCAACGCCGCTGTAATTATTGAGATCGGTAAAGGACACTCGGCCGTCGCCGTTCACATCGAGTTGATTGAACGCGCGCTCCGTCGTCCTTTGCGATTCCAAGCCGCGCGTGATCTCCGGAAAGTCCTGCGGTCTTTGCAAGATCAAACGAAGCAGCGTCTGCACTACAGCAGCGTTGATGTGATCGAACATCTGCTGATGTACCGATTCCGCTTCCGGAAGCGGCGCTTCGAAGATGCCACCTGTGCTGTCGGTAACGACTCGCGTCGAGCCAGTCTTGCCGACGACTGCGGGCGTGCCCGTGGCGCTCCAGACACCGCCAGCAGCGCTCACGACAATTTCGAAGAAGTAGCCATTGTTCTGACGATGTGCACAGTTTGAAACATCGGAGCACTGGAACACTCCACCTAAATTAAGGTCGTCGATCGCAGCGCTGTAGGTGTGATGGGCGGCGAAAAAATTCTTTTCAGCCGCAGCGATTACGCGCAAACTGGCGACGGCCTTTTCTTTATTCGCGGCTTCGCGAACCTTCTGAATCGCCCGGCAATAGCAAGCCGATCAGAATCGCGATAATTGCGATTACGCCAACGAGTTCGAGCAGCGTGAAGCCGCGCTGCTGATCGCGCATTACGTCTCTTTGGTTATTCGACATGACGTTCCTCCAAATCTGTTTCTCGTAGCTTCATTGATTCTCTTGGAGGAAGGGTGCGCGAATAGTAAATGCGCGCGCGCGACGTGTCACCGTGAAGATTCACAGGATCAATCCGCAGACTACGCAGAGCGTGTCAGAACCGCGAGCGGTAGCGACCGGATCAGGAAGAACTTGCAGTTGAACCGATAAACGAATGGTATCGAGCCTTAATCCCCAGAACATGATCGATCCGGTCGCTACCGCTCGCGGTTCTGACACCACTAATCTGCGTAATCTGTGGATCGTTCTTAGATCAGCCGGTTGCGCAGAGCCTTGGCCACCGCTTCGGTCTTCGAATGTACTTGAAGCTTTTGATAGATGTTCTGGAGATGAAAATTGATCGTGGTCGGCGCTATCGGCAACCGTGTATTGCTTGAGCGGAAGTCGTTCACCGAGCACGAGCGGTGGAAACAAAAGCAAGACGATCAGCAGCGTCGTTCTCATGTCAGAACTGCCTGGAAAACATGAGCAAAGGGATAGTGTCAAATCACGCTTGCGTTCAGGGGATGTTGCCCGCCATGCTTCCGTGGACAAGGCACGTCGACGATGAATTGACTAGGAAAGTAGCACAAACATCCAGCTCTGCGTAAGAGCGTTGTTGCGCTAATTGAATATCTAGCGCTCAGGATTCGCCGCGAATTTTCTGCCTTACGATCTTAGCGTGGTTTGAGCGCGCTTCTGGCGAGTTTCTTCTTCAAATCTACATAACCCTGATCTCCGGCAACCAGTTCGCCCAGCACTTTGCGAATGCCGCGATGGCCGCGCGCAAATTCAATCATGCGATCGGTGAACGGCGCGCCCCAGAAGTTGCCGTAGAAGCGTTGGCGCATCTCGGAAGCGCGCTTAAGTTCGCCGCCGAAGTCTTTGCGCCAGAGCTTTTCGTACTCTTGGGGCGCGCCCTTGAGATACGTATCGGCAAAGAGTTCCGCGGATCGAATTGCGTAATAGATTCCTTCGCCAGTTACCGGATCGGCAAAGCCCGCTGCGTCACCCAGCAAAGCCCATCCTTCACCGCAAGCTTTGCGCGTGTCCCACGTTCGCGGCGCTAAGCCCGGAATGCGCGCGGCGTAGCGTTCCGCGGTGTGGCGCAAGTTGTTAACTTGCGCTTCGTCGCTTTTCTTCCACAGCCTCATACTTCGCAAGTTACCACCTTGCGCTACTTCGTAATACGCGACCATGAAATCCCACAGCAAAGCATCGAGCGATTCATGCTCGAAAGCGTCCTGCGTTGTAGCAATTCCAAACGAAACATGATCGACGCGCGGGAATGCCCACGCGTAGCCAACCCAATTCGGCAAGAACGCGACGACGGTTGCCGCATCGCCCGAATCGGGCAGCGGCGCGCGATAACCGAACGCAACTTCCATCTCCGCCGGCGGCAAGTTTCCGGCGAGCTTCTTCGCAATTGCGCTGTTCGCGCCATCGGCGCCTACCAAATATTTTGTCGAGAACTCTGCTCCACTTTGGGTGCGCACGATCCATCCATCGTTATTGTCAGTAGCGGGAGCTATAGCGACCGGACGAGGCGCATCTGACTTGTCTAATATTCGGCTGAAACCGCGGCCCGAAACTTTTTCCGTGAACACTTCCGCGCCGGCAGCACGCGCTCGCTCTCTTAAGAAAGTATCGAACGCGATCCGCGAGTAAACCGCGAATGGCTCGTCGAGTTTCAAATGCAGATGCTTACCTGAGGGCGAATACATGTCGAGTTCATCGATCGTTCTGCCGACGGCCTCGAGCAAATGTGGCCAGGCCTTCAGAGCCTTCGACGTCACCCCGCCGCCACATGCCTTTGGCTCGCCGGGCGGCCGTCCGTCGAACAAAGCCACGCGCACACCAGCGCGCGCAAGCCGTTCGGCAGCGAACGATCCGGCTGGCCCGGCGCCGACAATCAAGACATCGAATCGATCCATCTGAGCTGCATGATAGTAGGCGTGCGTAGTCGCTCGCAAGAAACGAAAAGTCCGCCACAGATAAACACAGATTTGCACAGATAATAAAACCTACCGGGCTACGTTTGCTCTACCGTGTCGATCTGTGTAAATCCACGGATGACTTTCTTTCTTTCTGATCTGTGTCAATCTGCGTTAATCTGTGGCTAATTCTTATCCTCCACAGTTGCTCTTATGGTCAGCACCACGTCATTGGTTTTTGCCGGCATCGCTCCGCATCCCCCGATCATGGTCCCCGAAGTCGGCCGCGGCGCAATTGCCGAGGTGCGTAAATCGATCGATGGAATGGCCGATCTGACGCGGCGCATCATCGAGAGCCAGGCTGAAACTGTAGTCTTGATTTCACCACACGCACCGCTTGAAGCGTCCGCGTTCGTCGCGTATGACGGGCCGCAACTCTATGGTGACTTCGCGAACTTTCGCGCGCCTACCGCGACTGCGCACGCCAAACTCGATGAAGAGCTGCTGAATGAAATCACGCGTAAGGCCGCCGAACAAGAATTGATCGTGACGCGAATCAGAGGATTTGACCTCGATCATGGCACCGCCGTTCCGCTGTATTTCCTGCAACACAACGGATGGAATGGAAATGTGGTTGCTCTCGGCTACAGCTTTTTGTCGAGCGAAGATCATCTCCGCTTTGGGAAATGCGTGCGCGCGGCAATTGAAAAGCTGGGCCGTAGCGTTGCGTTTGTCGCGAGCGGCGACCTGAGTCATCGCCTCAAGCCTGGTGCGCCCGGGGGTTACAACAGCGAAGCACATCTGTTCGACGAGGAAGTCGTCGAGGCGATTCGAACTTGTCAGGTAAGTCGCATCGTCGATATCGATCAGGAACTGCGCCGCACCGCGGGAGAGTGCGGTTATCGCTCGATGCTTGTCGCTTTCGGCGTCATTGACGACGCGCGTTCAAAGTGCGACGTGATCAGCTACGAGGCGCCGTTCGGCGTCGGATATCTGGTGGCCCAACTCTTATCAGAACCGCCGGCAGTAGCGTGCGGGCCCGCGTCAGAACGCGCAACGACAGCGGCGCAATCAAGCGATCCGGCTAGCGGCGAGGATTTCGGTCCGCCCGCTACCGCCGGCGGTTCTGACTCTCTACCCGCTCTCGCACGCCTGACAATCGAAACCTTCATCAACACGGGCACGATCGTTGAGGCGCCAAAAGATTTTCCGGTCGAGATGACTGCGCGCGCCGGTTGCTTCGTCTCGATCAAAACCAGCGAAGGCGACTTGCGTGGCTGCATCGGTACAATCGATCCGGTGAAAGACACGCTCGCCGAAGAAATCATAGCGAACGCAATCAGCGCCGCCACGGGCGACCCGCGCTTTCCGCCGGTGAAGAAAGAAGAATTGCCAAACTTGAAATATTCTGTCGATGTGCTTTCCGCGCCCGGGCCCTGCACGTTTGACGATCTCGATCCGGAAATCTATGGGGTGATTGTGGAAGACGATAGCGGCTTTCAACGCGGACTCTTGCTTCCCAACCTCGAAGCAATCAAGAGTGCCAGCCAACAAGTTGAAATCGCTTCACGCAAAGCCGGTATCGCCCGGGGAACGAAGGTAAAGCTCTTTCGCTTTAGAGCTGATCGATATTCAGAGTAGACCTACTTCGCACCGTCCCACTTGCAACTAACCATCTTGTTGACTCGGCACGCTTCTTCGCATCGAGCTTTCGTCAGCGTCTTACCCAAGTGCACTTCCTTCTGCTGATCGTTCGTGCCGGAACAGTTCCGCGCCGGATGAACGAGCGAGTCGCGGCAGATCACGCCCTGATCGTTATTGATGGTTGTCTTGTGCAACCTCCATCGCTGGTTTGAGCCGTTGCCGCAAGGCCGCAGGTAGATCGGTGTGGAATCGCTTTTCGCTTTGAGCATGACGTCCAGACAGCGATTACTCGAAACGTCACGGATTTCAAGATTCACGCCAAACTGTGACATGGCCCACTTCTGATTTTCCTTGCCAGGCACGCACTCGGTTTGAACTATCGGTAGGCGGTCGAAGATCTTGTCATTCGAAACTTCCAAACACAAATCACTGTGCGCCGGCGAAATCGTGTAATAACCCGCGCCGTCGCTCGTGACCTTGAACTTCTGATTATTGCTCGCCTCCGATCCGTCGCATTCGAAAATCTGCAGACCGATTCCAGAAGTGCAGGAACTGTTAGGGACTTCAATGCAGCGACGGCTCGATTCGCCGGCGATCGTGTACATACCTTCAGGAACATTTCCGATGGCCGGCTTCTGCTGCGGGCTTGAGTGCGTACGCCCGCCGGCAGAAACCAGAACCAGAAAGCCTAACGCGAGCCAGGTTGCCGTTTTTCTCTTCATGCTCTCTCCCAGAGTTTGGTGGAGATGCTTATATCATCGATTCGGCCCAAATGAAATTTCTGCGAACTTTTAGTTCCACGTAAGGCCGGCACTTATATAAACACGATTCGAGAGGGCGAGCAGCCTACTCGCCTTTCTTTTTGTTAACACCGTCACGATCAGACTCGTCTACTTAACAGCTATGAACTACGCAGCCGGCGGATACTTTGAATCGTAAGAGTCGCCGAACTTTTGAAGTCTTTCGTGAGGCTCGAAAATAATTGAAACCAATTTGCTTCTGAGCGCACTTACTAGTTGACAACGATGAGGTGCTCTTTCATGCGATGGGGAGGGCGGGTTCGATTAGCCTTCCCCTAAATTATTCTAAGAGCGCGAGAAGAAACCCGACCGTCATACAGAACGAGCGGAAGCTTCGACTAATTGATCAAAAGACGCGAACTAACCAGCAGGAGCCGCCGTAATCTAAACAGGGGAGATCGGTCATGCTGAAAATACAGACAAGGAATTTGGGAAACATTGCCGTGCTAAGCCTGCAGGGACGCATCGTTAACGGTGAAACGGCGACCCTGCGCGAAGCGGTTCGCGCGCAATCCACGGCCGGTGCAATCGTACTCGATGTGGCGGGCGTAAGCACCATCGATGCCAGCGGTCTCGGTTTGCTGCTGCAAGTGCGAAATGAATTTCAAGCGAGAGGCGTGCGCTTGCGGGTGATGAATGCCAGCGGATTGGTCCGTCGCGTTTTTGAAATTACGCGACTGGATTCCGTCTTTGAAGTTACCACGGGAGTTGAAGCAATCCCAACTTTGTCGCGTCCGAAGCCTGCGCGCGTAATGCCGTTCGCGCGGTGCGCCTAACTATTCGCCGAAAAAACTAGTTACAGATTCACACCGATCGGCACAGATAGGATGATGAATTACTTAGATCCTATCTGTGTAAATCCGTGAGAATCTGTGGCTGGATCTTTTCCCGCAGTACGCAAGCTACCAACTTGCGCTAATCAAATATCCAGATTACGAACATCGAGCGCGTTGTCTTCGATGAACTTGCGCCGAGGCTCGACGGCGTCACCCATCAAGACGGTAAAGATTTCATCAGTCTCAACCGCATCGTCGATGCGCACTTGCAGGAGCGTGCGAGTCGCGGGATCCATGGTGGTCTCCCAAAGCTGCTCAGGATTCATTTCGCCCAAGCCTTTGTAACGCTGAATCGAAAGATCCTTTTTCGCCGCGGTGAGTACGCGATCGAGTAGCGCGTCGCGAGATTCGATCTCTTCGCTGGTGCCATTTTCGCCGGTGATGAATGGCGGCGTGAGACGATCTTCCAGTTTCATGAACAGCTCGACGGCTTTCTGAAACTCAACGTAGCTGGCGAAGTTGTAATCGATCGCGATCGCGTTCCCGGAAATTGTGGTCGTTTTGACCTCCCAAAGCCCGTGCTCTTCATCTTCGGTGAGTTCGGTCTTGTAACCTGCTTTATCGAGCACGCCTTCGACGCGGGCCATCAAGTTTTCATCCTGGAAAGTTCGCTTCATGGTCGAGCCTTCTTCGCGCAGAACGCCTTTCTTTCCACCGAACGCGGCCAGCAAAATGTCGAGCAGATGCGAATCCCCGCGAAGACGTCGCGTCGCTTTCTCGCAATATCGCCGGAGATCAACCATGCGCTCGAGATTGCGCGCGAGCTGCGCGCCTTCGATCACCGTTTTAGATTTGCCGGTCGTGACCTTCATGTCGGTCGTCGCTTGCCGCATCAGATAATGCACCATCGAACCTTCGTCTTTGATGTACTCTTCCTTCTTACCTTTCTTCACTTTGAAGAGCGGCGGCTGCGCAATGTAGACGTAGCCTTGCTCGACCAGCTCAGGCATTTGCCGGAAGAAGAACGTGAGCAGCAGCGTGCGGATGTGCGAGCCGTCGACATCGGCGTCGGTCATCAAGATTATGCGATGATAACGAAGCTTTGACAGATCGAAATCCTCTTTGCCGATGCCGGTGCCCAGCGCCATGATCAGCGCTTTGATTTCATTGTGCGCGAGCATCTTATCGAAGCGCGCTTTTTCAACGTTCAGAATTTTTCCTTTGAGCGGAAGGATCGCCTGGTTCTTTCGATCGCGACCTTGTTTGGCTGAGCCGCCGGCGGAATCGCCCTCAACGATGTAGATTTCAGAGAGCGCCGGATCGCGTTCCTGACAATCGGCGAGTTTGCCCGGCAACATCGTCGAGCCCATCGCGCCTTTGCGAACGATTTCGCGGGCTTTGCGGGCCGCATCACGAGCGCGCGCGGCGTCGAGCGACTTGCCGACGATGCGACGCGCGACCGTCGGGTTCTGCTCGAGAAATTCTGTTAACTGTTCATTGAGGAACGATTCAACGGCGCCCTTAACGTCTGAGTTGAGCTTGCCTTTTGTCTGACCTTCGAACTGCGGCTGCGGAAGCTTGACTGAAATGACCGCGACCAACCCTTCGCGCACATCATCACCGGTTAGAGAGCCCTTAAAGTTCTTGGCCAAGCCCGACGATTGCCCGTAAGCATTGATCGTACGCGTGAACGCAGACCGAAATCCGGAAAGGTGCGTGCCGCCGTCGACCGTGTTGATGTTATTTGCGAAGGAATAGACCTTCTCGTCATAACCGTCGTTGTATTGAATGGCCACCTCGATCGAGAGCGCGTCGCCAATCTTCTCAAAATAGATCGGTTTGTCGTGCAGCACCGACTTGTTCTTGTTGAGGTGCTTCACGAACTCAGCGATACCGCCGCGGTAATAAAACTCATGCGACTTCTCATGCTCTTCGCGCTCGTCCTTGATCGAGATGCGAATACCTTTGTTGAGAAAAGCTTTCTCGCGCAGGCGCTCAGATAATTTGTCGAAACTGAATTCGACCGTGTCAAAGATTTGCGTGTCAGGTTTGAAAGTGATCTTTGTGCCACGCTTCCGCGTCTTGCCAGTAGGTTTCAGTGGGGCGGTCGGAATTCCCCGCTCGTAATCCTGTTCGTAAGTCACACCGTCGCGCCAAATTTCCAAATGCAGGTCTTCAGAAAGAAAGTTGACGCAGGAAACACCGACGCCGTGCAGTCCACCTGAAACTTTGTAGGCATTCGAATCAAACTTGCCGCCGGCGTGAAGTTTCGTCATCACGACTTCCGCCGCCGAGCGACGTTCCTTCTTCATCATGTCGACGGGAATGCCGCGACCGTTGTCGACTACAGTGATCGAGTTATCCAGATGGATTGTTACTTCAACCGTATCGCAGTAACCGGCAAGCGCTTCGTCGATCGAGTTGTCAACGACTTCGTAAACCAGATGATGCAATCCGAGTTCACCAGTCGATCCGATGTACATGGCCGGGCGCTTACGCACCGCGTCGCGCCCTTCCAGGACCGCGATCGATGACGAATCATAGGTGTCTTTTTTATTCTTCAATTTCGATGTAGGCGTAGCCAACTACTTTCACCTTCGTTCTTAAAATCGGTTTCGTTAGACAAGATTTCCCGCCCTCATCTTTGCCGTACTGAAGTCGGGTTCGGCGATCGCTGTCCCCGCGCAAACCTCGTAGAAATCCGCTCTCTGAAGGAACCGCTCGAAATGACTTCTCTTTGAAGTGGTAACGAACGTTTGAGTGCGTCCGTCGAGGTATTCCAGCAGGCGTTCAATGCGGCTTCCGTCGAGTTCAGCGTCCACGTCATCAATGAGGAAAATCGGGTAATCTTGATGTTTGGAATGATACACTGAAATCGCTGCTAAATCAAGTGTTATCAATGCGCTACGCTGCTGTCCTGAGCTGCCAAAACTACGCAAATTCCGGTCTCGAAAAAGTATCTCCAAGTCGTCGCGATGAGGCCCGATAAGACAAGCCCCAGCGAATATTTCGGCTTGCAATCGAAGCCGTAGACGGTCGGCGATCAAGTTCTCGTAATTGCTGAGATCGCCCTTCGATTCCAGCGATGAAACGTAGCGAATTGAGAGCGCGTCTCCAAACAAACTATGCTCCAAAGCTTCTTGCAAGAGCTGCACGTATTCGACGCGAGCGCGATGGATTTGCGCGCTCAACAAAATCATTTGTTGATTCCAAGGCTCAACAAGATCCGCGAGAGCATCGCAGCTCAAAGTTCCGTCCCCAGCCTGCGTCAGCAAACGCTTTTTTTGCTTGATGACTCTGTTGTAGTCGTTGAGAGTTTGAATGTACGACGGGTGAAGCGAAACTACCCCGCGATCGAGGAAACTGCGTCGCGCATCCGGACCGCCGCGGACTACTTCCAGTTCGTCAGCAGTGAACCAGACCGCGTGCAACTGGGCGAGGTAGCGCGCCAGCGGTTCGCGCTTGCCGTTAATGAACGTCTGTTTCGTGTTTCGCTGAATGCCGACCTGCAAATCGCGATCGATCGAATCGCCGCGGTGCGCGGTCCCGCGGATCAAAGTAGCCGTTTCGCCAAATGTGATCGTTTCATAAAGATGATGGGTTCGAAACGATTTTGCGTGGGCGAGGATTTGGATAGCTTCCAGCCAGTTTGTCTTGCCTTGTCCGTTGTTGCCGTACAGGATGTTAAGACCGCTGGCCCAATCAACTTTACCTGTTAGATTGCGGAAGTTATCTACCTCGATTGATCTCAGAAACACGTGAAGATTTTAGCACGAGTATGACGATTGAAATGGTGCGACGAAAACAAAAAGCGAGCGCGGAAATGCGCTCGCTCTATTGTTGTTGTTGAATATGCGGATCTGCGGGTTAGAGACGCATCGGCATCACGATGTATTTGTACTCCTGCTTTTCGTCGTTCACAGGCTTGAGTTGAGCCTGTGAATTTCCATCCTTGAATTCGAAGATTACTTTTTCCGAGCCCACGACGTTAAGGAAATCCTGGAGATACTGAGCGTTGAAACCGATGTCGGTGTCTTCGCCGGCGAAATCAGTTTCCAACGTTTCGCGCGCCTCACCTTCTTCTGCATTTTGCGAACTAATCAGCAACTGCTCCTTGCTCAAGTGAAATCGAATCGCATGCGAACGATCGTCAGCCATCAAAGCAACGCGACGCACTGCCTGGCTTAACGCGCTGGTGTCGAAGCTCGCCGAACGATCGTTATTCTTGGGCATCACCATTTCGTAGTTCGGGAATTGACCCGACAACATTCGCGAAATCAAGAGGCGTGATCCAACCTGGAAATAAACATGATTCTCATCGGCGCCCAGGCTTATCTCGCCCTCGAAATCGGCCGTCAGTTTCGTCAATTCGGCCAATGTTTTTCGCGGAATCAGCACGTCCAATTCGCCATCTGCATTCTTCATGCCGTCTTTAGTCTCAACATAGGCAAGCCGATGCCCGTCGGTCGTAACCATTTTCACGCCGTTTTTGTCGAGTTCAAATTTCGCCCCGGATAATGTGTAGCGACCCTCTTCCTGCGTAATGGCGAAAATCGTTCGATCAATCAAAAGTTTAAGCAAGGACGCAGGCAACCTCAGCGGAGTGGATCTAAAACCTGGCAGCTCAGGAAAGGTATCTTTAGCAATTCCTGGAAGACGAAACTTCGAACGACTGCATTCTACGGTTACCCATTCATTTTCTTCTTTGCGAAAACTCACCGGCGCATCGGGCAACAGTCTCGCGATATCAAAAAGTTTTCGCGCTTGAACACAAATAGCGCCCTGAGACTTAATCTCTTCGGCGTCGGCGTCACATCTGATCGTGACGTCGAGATCCGTTCCGCTAATTCGAATCGCGTCTTCGCCGGCGGACTCGATCAAAATATTCGCCAGCACAGGAATCGTATTCTTGCGCTCGACCACGCCTTGAACAAATGCCAGTTCTTTTTGCAGCGCTCCACGCGCCATTACAAATTCCATTTTCGTTTGCTCCTGCGGTGATTCGTCTTATATCACAGTTTGCGGATGCTCGTGCACAACGCGAATGTCTATTAACCAAAGAAAAAATATTTAAGAAATACTTAGTACTAACACTAGGTCCTGTGGAACTGTGGAATTACTAGTTATCACCTGAAATCTTATAGGTCAGGTTGTGAATAATCGTCTACTTAATTCGACCGAGATCGGATTCAGTATCTCCACGATCAGCTTCCACACCATTAACAATCATTTTCAACAGAGGACGATTGTGGAAATCAATTCATTGAGTTTCCAGACTGCTGCTAAGGCGCCTGATAGTAGCTTCCATTTCGCGATCAGACCCAAACAACCGATCAATTTTCTCGACAGAATGAATTACTGTCGTGTGATGCTTTCCGCCGAACTGTCGCGCTATTTCCGGAAAGCTCTTTTTGGTGAACCGCTTGCACAAATACATCGCAACTTGTCGCGGAACCAGAACCTGGCGAGCATTGGAACGAGCACGCAGATCGTCGGCCGTGACTTTGTAATAATCTGCGACCACTTTTTGAATCATCGGGATGGTCACCGCGTTCTCTTCCACAGGTCGGGTGACATTGCGCATGGCTTCCTGCGCGAGAGATTTCGATAGCGGGACTCCACGCAATGAAGCCATTGCCATCACGCGAATCAGGGAGCCTTCTAATTCCCGGATATTATGTTTGCTGTTGCCGGCGAGGTAAAGTGCGACATCGTCCGGCAATTTAATACTTTGTAGTTCGGCTTTTCGACGAAGGATTGCTACCTTGGTTTCGATATCCGGCGGCTCGATATCGGCAATCAGGCCCCACTCAAAGCGAGAATGGAGACGCTCTTCGATTTCTGGAATCTCGCGCGGCGGACAGTCTGACGTGAGCACAATCTGCTTCTGCGCGTCATAGAGCGCATTGAAGGTGTGAAAGAATTCTTCTTGGGTCCGCTCTTTCCCTGCGATGAACTGAATATCATCGATCAGTAGCACATCGATCGATCGATACCTTTCGCGGAACACTCGAGTCTTGTCATACCCGTACCTGATCGCATTGATCAATTCGTTCATGAATCGCTCCAGCGAAAGGTATGCGATCTGAAGATGAGGATTCGCGGCCTTGATGGCGTGACCTGCCGCCTGGATCAAATGCGTCTTGCCAAGACCCACGCCGCCATACAGGTATAGGGGGTTGTAAGTCCGGCCGGGAGACTCCGCCACAGCCTTAGCTGCGGCATGCGCAAATCGGTTGCAGCCGGCAACAACAAAACTTGAGAAAGTGTACTTCTCGTTTAGCGATGAGTTGTTGCTTTCGACGAATGGAGCAATGTCTTCGTCAGAATTAGGGAGCCGACTCTCGGTAGAGCGCTCGTGAGGACTCGACGATGAATTCAAAGGCGATTGACGGACAGCGGCACCTTGCCGGGACGCCAATATCCACTCCACCTTGTACTGATCCAGTTTGGACTCAGCGAGCGAATCGCGCAGAGCGTCGCTGTAGTGGGTCAGAATCCAGTCCTTGACGACCGCACTGGGCGCGGCGATTCTAACTACCCGTTCGTTTCTGGAGCTCGTGATTCGAAGCGGTCGGAACCAAGTATCAAAAGTTTGACTACCGACTCGGCGCTGTAGACAGGAAAAGAGCGGCTGACTTGGGAAACTTTTTTCTACTAACATGGGCGGAAATAACCCGCTGTACAAAGTACACTAATAAGGCTTTTTCGCATGGAATTGAGTGCACCAGCCAGCGCGGAAACCAGACGCTAACACAAGCACAGAAAGGCTGGCAAGAAAAACACGAAGGAAAGTACGGAAGGCCGGATTTCCAGCAATTCGCGTCACCTGCTCCGCAAGATGAGATCCGCGAAACAAGGGAGATTGGGTAGTTAGACCGCAGTGCAGTATTATTGCGCATAATGAATGCTATGAGGAAAAAGTAGACGCGGCAATCTTCACTTCTCGATCTCCGATTAAGGCGTTGAATATCCGGTCCAAATCAGCAAGGTTGTAATACTCAATTTCAATTCGCCCGGCTCCTCCTGACTTGAGAGGGTGAATTCGGACTTGGGTACCGAGTGAACGACGAAGCTTTGCCTCGGCAGCCCTCACGTTCGGGTCGGAATGGGTTACTGCTGGCGATGCCACTTTGGGTTGGGGACGAGAAAGAAGTTTGACGCGTTGCTCGGTCTCACGAACAGACCAACTGTGCTTCAGAATTTTTTGCGCAAGTCGCCGCTGCGTGACGGGTTCGTCCACCAGTGCGCGCGCGTGGCCGAACGATAGCTTATTAGCTTCAATCAACCGCTGAATGTCGGTTGGCAATTTCAGAACGCGAAGATAATTGGTCACAAATGTTCGATCGCGACCAACACGTCGCGCGACATCATCCTGGGTGAGGCCGAGCGAATCGATCAGACGTTTGTAGGCATTCGCCTCCTCGATAGGGTTCAATTCCTGACGTTGAATGTTTTCGATTAGCGCGAGCTCCAGGAGTTTCTCATCAGGTATTTCGCGAACGATCGCGGGTACTCGCAGAAGACCGGCAAGCTGCGCGGCGCGCCATCGACGCTCACCGGCAACGAGTTCGAACAAACCACCGCGTGGTCGCACTAACAATGGTTGAATAATGCCGGTTGACGTGATCGACTGAGCCAGTTCTTCCAGCTTTTCCGGGTCAAACATGGTCCGCGGCTGTTGTGAGTTGGGCTGAATGAGTTCGATTTCAATCTCTCGGATCTCATCACTGTCCGGTCGCTGCGGATCTGTTGAGATCAGCGCGCTCAGGCCGCGGCCCAGTGGTCGCTTGGTCATTTGCCAAAACCTCCTCTGCAAGTTGCAAATATGCTTCGGCGCCGCGCGATTTGGCGTCGTAGAAAAGCACGGGCTTACCGTAACTGGGCGCCTCGGCAAGGCGAACATTTCGGGGGATGGTCGTGTTGAAGACGAGTCCGCTATAAAAACTTCTGAGGTCCGCCGCAACGGCGGGGGCGAGGTTTGTGCGCTCGTCATACATCGTCAGTAAGAGGCCTTCGATCTTCAGTTGAGGATTGACGACGCGGCGCAAACGAGCAAGTGTATTGAAGAGTTCGGAAACTCCTTCCAAGGCATAATACTCGCACTGCACCGGAACTAGCAGGGAATCAGCAGCAGCCAAGGCGTTAACGGTTAGAAGGTTGAGCGCCGGCGGACAATCAAGGACGATAAAGTCGTAGGCCTGCGTTATCGGCGCAAGCAAGTCTCGCAGGATTAGCTCTCGATTCTCAAACCCGATTAACTCAACCTCAGCACCCGCCAGATTTCGATCAGAGGGAACGATTTCGAAGCCGAATTCTGTGGGAACCGTTATGGATTCGAGCGCTTGATTGAGGACCAGTGCATGATAAGTAGTTCGGCGAGCCACGTTCCGATCTATGCCGGAGCCAGACGTTGCGTTGGCTTGTGGATCGACATCAATCAGGAGGACAGAGGGGCCAAGTTTTGCGATGGAGGCAGCGAGATTGACGGCTGTTGTGGTCTTGCCGACGCCACCTTTCTGGTTAGCAATGGCGATTATTCTGGCCATCCTGCGAAGAGCTGAACTGCCGGAGAGATGAGCACCTTAACACAGCCAGAGAGGAGGCGCTAGCGATTTTTTGGGGAAATGATCGACCGATTTGGCCGAGAGTGTTTCACGTGAAACGTAGCGGGATTAGGCGGTCGCGGGATGTGTTTGTCGCGCTTTCAGATGGAACAAAAGATTCGACAATGCGGCTGGGGTCATTCCAGGAATACGTCGGGCTTGTCCAAAATTCTCGGGCCGCGCACGCTGCAGGCGTTCGACAATCTCATGCGACAGACTTCCAACGAGGTCAAAAGCGAAGCCAGAAGGGATTCTCAAGGTGTCGTGTTGATGAAGACGTCGCGTTGTCGCTGTTTGTGTCTCAAGGTAGCCTGCATAGAGGTTGTCGGCCAAGACAGTCTCGAAGTCTTTAACGGCCGTGCCCGCACGAACGGACGAGGGCAGCAACTCCATAACATGGTCAAGGCTGATCCCGGGACGAAGGGCGAGCTGCGCGAGCGTCAGCGAATCTCCTAGATCCTGTCCAATAAGTCTGCAGAGATCCCGATGTCGCTCCTCACCCCGTCGAAGCTTTGTTTGCTTCAGAACATCACGCAGTTGCGCCAATCGATTTCGTCGTTGGTTGAATCGCTCCCATTCGCCTTCACCGACAAGCCCAAGATCCCGCCCATATGGCTCAAGCCGCTGGTCCGCATTATCATGCCGCAGCGCGAGTCGGCACTCTGAACGCGAAGTAAACATTCGATAAGGTTCATCAACTCCGTTTGTGATGAGATCGTCGATCAAAACACCGATGTAAGCTTCGCGTCGATCCAGGCGGAAGAAATCGCGCCCTAGAGAATTCAGTCCCGCGTTAATACCCGCGATTAATCCCTGACAAGCCGCTTCTTCGTAGCCAGTTGTGCCGTTAATCTGGCCCGCGAGAAATAGCCCCTTCACTGCTGCCGTCTCAAGGAACGGCGTCAACTGTTTCGGATCCACGAAGTCATATTCAATCGCGTAACCAGGTCGAATGATTTGGGCTTCTTCAAAACCCGGCATCAAGCTGACGAGCTGCTGCTGCAGTTGCGCTGGCAGAGAAGTCGAAAAGCCATTCAAGTAGACTTCGTTGGTGCCATACCCTTCGGGCTCGATGAAAAGCTGATGCCGGGTCTTATCCGGGAACTTCACAACCTTGTCTTCAATCGAAGGACAGTACCGAGGGCCAATGCTGGTTATCTGGCCAGAGTACAGCGGCGACTCGTGGAGATTCTTTCGAATCGCTTCGTGAACCGATTCATTGGTGAAGCCGATGAAGCAATCCAACTGCTCCTGGTTTATTGCTTCAGTCGAAAACGAGAACGGGGTCGGTCGCTCGTCTGGCGGTTGGCGCTCGAATGAATCCCAATCGACGGTTCGTCCATCGAGACGCGGAGGCGTGCCTGTCTTCAGTCGACCAACATTAAAG
>Ga0209471_1001062_pt1 | contig 16851 bp, 16 predicted proteins | sample GraSoiAngelo_128_FD_185885 | JGI IMG/M metagenome (GOLD analysis project Ga0209471, IMG submission 185885) | Grasslands soil microbial communities from the Angelo Coastal Reserve, California, USA - 14_0927_12_20cm (SPAdes) (version 2) | ecosystem: Environmental > Terrestrial > Soil > Grasslands ...
GGATCCTCGTCACCGGGGGGGCCGGGTTCATCGGATCGAACGTCGTGGACGCCTGCCTGGCCGAGGGTCACGACGTGGCGGTGGTGGACGACCTGAGCACCGGATCGTCCGCCAACGTCCCCGGCGCCGCCCGTCTCTACCGCGTCGACATCCGCAGCGCCGAGCTGCACGACGTCTTCCGCCGTGAGCGGCCGGAGATCGTCAGCCACCACGCGGCGCAGATCAGCGTGTCGCGCTCGGTCGAGGATCCGATGTTCGACGCCGCCGTGAACGTGCTCGGCTCGCTGAACGTGCTGGAGGCGGCACGGCGCCATGGCGTCCGGCGTGTCGTCTTCGCCTCCTCGGGCGGCGCCATCTACGGCGAGCCGGACCAGCCGGCCGCCGAGGAGCGCCATCCCTGCCGGCCGCGGAGCCCTTACGCGGTGGCCAAGCTCGCCGTCGAGCACTACCTCGAGGGCTATCGAGCGACGGCGGGCCTCGAGACCGTCGTGCTGCGCTACGCGAACGTGTATGGCCCGCGCCAGGATCCCCGGGGCGAGGCCGGGGTGATCGCGGTCTTCATCGACGCCATCCGGGCCGGGCGTACGCCGATCATCTACGGCGACGGCGAGCAGATCCGCGATTTCGTGTACGTCGGCGATGTCGTCCGCGCCAACCTCGCCGCCCAGGCCCGGACGCTCGCGTCGCAGGAGCCCGTGGCCTTCAACATCGGCACCGGGCACGGGACGAGCGTGAACGCCCTCTGGCGGGCGCTGGCCACCATCGCCGACTCACCGATCGAGCCCAAGCGCGAGCCGGCGCGCGCCGGTGACCTCCTCCGCAGCGTGCTGGACCCCCGCCTCGCCCGCGAGGTGCTGGGCTGGACGGCCGAGATGGATCTCGTCGCCGGCCTCCGCCGGACCTGGGACTGGTTCGCGAGCCGGACCGACGCCGCCGACGCGGTAGGCGGCCGTCGTTGAGCCGGTAGCTCCTACTCGCGCTCGGAGGTCTCCGCGAAGCAGGCAACGATCAGGGACGCCCCTGCCCAGCGGCCCAGCGCATCCACGGCGCGCGCGGTGACCGCGTGCCGGCCGGGACCATATTCGTCGAGCGAGAGGTCGAACGAGCCCTCGGAATCGGTCCAGGCCTCCGCCAGATCGCCGGCCGCCGGCGACGCCGACACGGATGGACACGACGCCGAGCGCGGCGTCGGTGGCCGGATCGCCGGTCTCGAGTGTCACGCGAAGCGCGGGGAGTCGAGGCCAGGCCCGCACGGGCTCGGCCGGACGCGCCGTCGAGAGAAATCGCACCGTACCCATTCTTCAGTTGCCTCCGTTGGTGATGACGTAGACGTGCGCCTGATAGGGACCGAACGAATCGGTGAACGAATCGCCCGTCGCGCGGAGTGAGCGTTGCTCGCCGTTCACCGTCACCGGGCCGGGCTCGGTGTTCCAGGTGAACGTCGCGCGCGCTCCGGCGTCGGCGGAGTTGTAGGCGAACACGTAGCCGCGCCCATCGACGACCTTGGTCCGGGTCCGGATCTGCGGCGTCGAAACGCTCGCCAGCGCGGCGGGCGCGTCGTCGGCCACGAGCACCGGCTCGAGGGCGGCGAGCTCGTTGACCACCGCCGCGAGATTCGTCATGTGCGTCGTCCGCTGCCGGCACCATCCTGGGCACACGGCCGCCAGGCCATTGCCGCCCAGGCTCCACCACCACAGGCCGCGCGCGCCCGCGACGATGGCCGCGTAAGCCTGGTCGCGCATCTCCGGGAGCGTGGGAAACCGACCCTCGGCGATCGACGGGAAGAACTGCAACACGCTCATGACCGGCCGGGCGTCGTGCACGGCAGCGCGGGCCGCTGCGGTCCACTCCGCGACCCGCCCCTGGTGAGCGCCGTCGGAGGCTTCCGGGCCGGCCAGCGGAAAGGGATCGCTGGCCAGGACGTCGCCCGCGTCGCGCCACAGCCCGATCTCCGCGCTGCCGAGATTGGCGATGAACGTGATGCCGGCGGGATCGAGCCGCCGCGCTCGCTCGTACTGCGCGAAGACGGCCGGGATTCCCGCCGCGGAGCACTCGTCCGCCGTGTGGAACCCGCCGACGCCCGCGTCGATACCCGCCGCGACGGTGCCGGAGCAGCGGGCGGTGTGCAGATAGGTCACGCCGTGGCGGTGCAGGTTGCCGACGAGCGCTCGCACGGCCGCCGCCGGGGCCCGGCTCTGCCACGGGTTCAGGTAGAAGTTGATGCGCAGGTCGTGCAGCCGCCGCTGGCCCGCCGGCGACCACAGACGGTCCTCCCAGAAGCGATCGGTCGTCCCGGAACCCGGGCCGGCGTCGTACACGCCGAGCACGAAGCGCGGTGTTCCGCGCACGAGCACCCGGTTGCGAGCGTCGATCGAGACGTTCATCGACGCCCGGCGCGCAGCCGGCACCCTCGACACGCGGTAGGCCGGGTACGTGAAGACGACCGAGCCGTTGGAGCGATCGAGCAAGGCGAAGGTCGCCAGATAGCTGCGGTCGACCTCCATGGACGAGCCGTCGAGCGCGGCTACGAAGTGCGCGGACGCAGCGTAGGTCTGCGTCGCGACCGGCGTGGTCTCGCCCTCGTCGCGCAGCGTGCCGCGCACGAGGTATTGGCCACGATCGTCCGCGGGCGGATGGACGCTGACGTCGAAGGTCAGCGTGGGGGGGTCGTCGTCGAAGAGCATGCCGCGGAAGTTCGGATAGCGCATGAACACGTCCACCGCGGGCGGCCGCTGCTCCTCGAGCCGGACGTCGTCGAACCAGGCCGTGCCCGCGGGGTCGCGATAGCTCTCCAGCACGACCTGGACAGTGGTGACCCGGCTCACCACGATGTTCGGGATCGCGTAGCGCGTCCAGTCGTGGACTCCGGAGATGACGTCGGTCGCACGCCAGTCGTTCACGACCGGCCGCGCGTCGAACGTCAGCCTGACGCCGCTGGCGCGGCCACTGCCGACGCCCTCTGTCTTGACCCAGGCGGACAGCGTGTACGTGCCCGGCTGGACCACGAGGGTTTGCGCGACGCTCGGTGAGCCCGTCGAGCGGCGATAGCTGAAGGCGCCGGAGCGGCGAACGCTCCGGTCGGCGCTCCAGCCCCCGCCACCGCTCCAGCCCGCCGGGACGCCGTCGTCGAGGGTCTCGAAGCCGCCGTTGCGGAGCAGGTCGGGACCGAACGCGACGGCCGGAAGGGCGGTGAGGCCGCCCCCGATCAGGGTCGGCGACTCGGCCGTCGCGGGTGACCCACAACCGAGCGCGAGCATGGCAGTTCCGACGACCGCCGCGAACCACCGCCACATGCGCATCCCCCCTCGCCAAGGCATTTCTTACAAGCTGCTCCATGCCTGACGTCGTGCGCGGCGACACGGGGCAAGGGCGGGGCCACACCCTCAGCAGGGGGTAGATGAGCGCCGGGAAAGGCCTTGGCGATTCTGCGTTCGGGCCGTGCGACAGTCCGCTGACAGTCCTCTCGTCGCCTGCGTGACACTGTCCGCGACGCGGCTGACACTCCTCCGGCGCGGCAAACTTGTCGCCGGACGGGCGGAAGTGCGATGGTGGTGAACAGCATGCTTCCGGACCGGCGGCGCCGCTTCGCCTTCGACGTGTTGGTGGCAGTCGCCCTGGCTGCCATCACGCTGTTCGTCTTCCTGCCGGCGCTGTGGGGCGGCTGGGTGCAGTTCGACGACGACCGGAACTTCCTCGACAACGCCGCCTACCGGGGCCTCGGCCCGAGTCAGGTGCGGTGGATGTTCTCCGCGGCGATCATGGGGCACTGGACGCCGCTGACCTGGCTGACTCATGGCGCCGACTACGTCGTCTGGGGCATGAACCCCTTCGGCTACCACCTCGGCAACGTCCTGCTCCACGCGGCCAACGCCGCGCTCGTGTACGCGCTCGCGCTTCGTCTCCTGGGCGCGGCGATGCCGGGGGCGGCGACCGTATCGCGTCGCCTGGGCGCGGCGGCGGCGACGCTGGCGTTCGCGCTCCATCCACTACGCGCGGAGTCGGTCGCGTGGATCACCGAGCGGCGCGACGTGCTGTCGGCATTCTTCGCGCTGGCGTCGGTGCTGGCCTACCTGCACTTCTGCGCGGCCGCCGAGGGACGGCGCGCTCGTTACCTCGCCTCGCTCGGGCTCTTCGCGCTGGGGCTGCTCTCGAAGTCGATGCTGGTGTCGCTGCCGGCCGTCCTCCTCGTGCTCGACGTCTATCCGCTGCGTCGCTTCCAGCCGGGCGCGTGGCGCTCGCCGGCCGCGCGCGCCGTCGTCCTCGAAAAGCTGCCGTACCTGGCCCTGGCGCTGGCCTCGGTAGCCGTCACGTCGAGCGCCATGGCGCGCACCGTGCGCGTCACCTCGCTGGCGCTCTATCCCGTGAGCGCGCGCCTGGCGATGGCGGCCTACTCGCTCGCGTTCTATCCATGGAAGCTGCTGGCCCCGCTCGATCTCATGCCCATGTACGAGCTACCCGTGCACGTCTCCCTGCTCGAGCCCCGGTTCCTGGTCTCGATGGTCCTCGTGGTCGTGACGACGGTGGCGGTGGTGCTGGCCCGACACCGCTGGCCGGCCGGGCTCGCGGTCTGGCTGGCGTACGGCGCGCTCCTGGCGCCGGTCAGCGGCCTCGCCCACGCCGGGCCGCAGCTCGTCGCCGACCGATTCAGCTATCTGCCCTCGCTCGCCCTCGCGCTGCTGCTGGGCGCCGGGGTGGTGGCGGCGACGCGACAGGCCGTGCTCGGGCGCGCGGTGCTCGTCGCGGTAGGCCTCTGGATCGTGTCGATGGGGGCGCTGACGTGGGCGCAGGTGCAGGCGTGGCACGACACCGACACGCTGTTCGCGTACGCGATCGAGGTCGATCCCGACTGCGGGTGGTGCTACGCCCAGTACGGCGGCGCGCTGGGCAACCGGGGCGATTTACCAAGCGCCGTCCCGCTCCTCGAGCGCGCCGCTGCGCTTCGTCCCCATCGGGCCGGCTACCAGGCCCAGGCCGGCCTCGCGCTGCTCAAGGCAGGACGCGCCACGGACGCCGTGCCGTACCTCGACCGCGCGGTCGCGATCCAGCCCGGCAATCTCGACGCGGTGACGAATCTCGGCCTGGCGCTCGTCGAGGTGGGCCACGCGGCGGACGCGCTGCCCTACCTCGAGCGGGCGGCGGCCGGGCGGCCCTCGGCGGCGGAGCCGCGCGCGGGCCTGGTGCGAGTGCACCGCGCGCTGGGCCGCCGCGCCGACGCCGACGCGGAGCTGACCGTCCTGCGCCGTCTCGACCCCGCCCTCGCGGCCGGATTGAGGTAGCAGCCACCCCGGAGGGCATTCAGTCGACGCTCGCGCGTCGCCCCCAGGCGCGCAGACGCGCGAAGAGCCGGGCCCAGCGTCCGCCGCCGGCGGCGGGGCCGGGGGTGCGGGGATCGGCCGGCAACCCGCGCCGCGTGTCGCGGTCGAGGTAGAGCTTGACGAGATACGCCTCCAGCGCCGGGCTCACGCGCCGAGGCCGCGGCATCAGCGCACCCCGGCCAGCCGCGCCAGCTCGGCGAACGACCGCACGACGACGTCGGCGGCGCCGGGCGCTGCACCGGCCGGCGCGTAGAGCACCGTGCGCATGCCGACCCGGCGGCCGCCGGCGACGTCGGACTCGACGCTGTCTCCGACCATGGCGGCCTGGGCGGCCGCGACGCCCAGCCGCTCGAGCGCGATCCGGAACAGCGGCGGCTCCGGCTTGCCGACGACGATCGGCGCCACACCCGCCGCTGCGCTCACGGCGGCGACGATGGCGCCGCAGCCCGGCAGGAAGTCGCCGTTCTCGATCGGCAGCCGCGTGTCGACGTTGGGCGTGACGAGCGGCGCTCCGGCGGCGGCCGCGCGGGCGGCGGCGCCGAGGCGCTCGTAGCTGAGGTCGAAGTCGTTGCCGACGGCGACGACGGTGGCCTTGCGGAAGTCGGCCACGCTCACCAGCTGATGCCCGGCGGCGGCGACGACGGCTTCCAGCTCGGGCGCGCCGATCACGAGCACGCGCGAGGGGCCGAAGCGCTCGGCGATGACCTGGCCGAGGATCTCCAGCGGCGTCAGCGTGTGCTCCGCCCACTCGAGGCCCAGACGGCGAAGCTTCGTGCGGACGTCCTGGCTCCGCGCCCGCGAGTTGTTGGTGAGGAAGGCCACGCCGCGGCCGGCGCGGTGGAGCGCGGTCAGCGTCTCCGCGGCGCCCGGGTTCAGCGCGTCGCCCTGCCAGACGCAGCCGTCCAGATCGAAGACGAAGCCGCGACAGTCGGCGAGCACGCGCTCAGTCGCCGGACGAGCGCTTGAACTCGGTGATCGCGTCGGCATAGACCTGCTCGGTCCGCTCGGCGACCGACGCCCACGAGAACTTCTCCTCCACGCGCTTGCGGCCGGCGCGCCCCATGTCGCGGGCCAGCGTCGGGTTGGCGAGCACCCGGCCGATGGCGTCGGCCAGGGCCTCGGGCTGGGCGGGCGGCACCAGCACGCCGGTCTTGCCGTCCTCGACGACCTCGACGATGCCGCCGACGGCGGAGGCAACGACCGGGGCCTCGCACGCCATGGCCTCCAGGTTGATCAGACCGAACGGCTCGTAGACCGACGGACAGACGAACACGGCGGCATGGCTGTAGAGCTGCGTGACGACGTCGACGGGCACCATCTCGTTGATCCACAGGATGTTCGGCCGGCCTTGCACGGCCCGCCGCAGCCGCTCCTCGATCTCCGGCGTGTCCGGCGCCGAGGCGCACAGCACGACCTGGACGTCGGCCGGCAGCCGCGGCGCCGCCTCCAGGAGGTGGAAGATGCCCTTCTGATCGGTGATGCGGCCGACGAAGAGTACGAACGGCGGCCTGACGCCCAGCCGGTCGACCGCGTCGCGGGCGGCGGTGCGCTTGAACTGATCCGGGTCGATGCCGTTGTGGATGACGACGACCCGCTCGGGAGCCGCCGCGAAGTGGGCGAGGATGTCCTCGCGCATCTTGTGGGAGACCGCGATCACCCGGTGCGCGCTCTCCACCGCCGTCTTCTCGATCCACGACGACAACAGGTAGCCGCTGCCGAGCTGGTCGGCCTTCCACGGGCGGAGCGGCTCCATGCTGTGCAGCGTGACGATCAGCGGAATCCGGTAGAGCGTGCTGATCCAGAGCGCGCCCATGTCGGCGTACCACGTGTGGGCGTGGACGACGTCGGCGTCGACCTCGTCGCGCGCCATGGCCAGGCCGATCGAGAGCGTCTCCAGGGCCGGCACGAAGCGCGGCGCGTCCTTGCCGCCGCCCACGCGCTCCCACGGCGTGTAGCCGCGCACGGCGATCCCGTCGCGGCGCGGCTCGCGGGGGCCGAAACAGCGGACCTCGACCGCCATGCGACGAGCGAGCGCGCGGCTCAGCTGATCGGCGACCACGCCGGCGCCCCCGTAGATGTGCGGGGGATACTCGCGGGTGACCAGGAGGGCCTTCATGGGCTCAGGCCGGACCGGCCTCGGCCGGGGGCGGCTCGGCGCCCTCGTCCTCCTGGCGCTCGAGCTTGCGGGAGACCGTGCGCGGGTCGATGCCGAGCAGCCGCGCCGTCAGCGTCTTGTTGCCCTTGGTCACCCGCAGCGTCTCGTCGAGCAGGCGCGCCGTGACCTCGGCCAGCGGCGTGCCGATGCGAATCGTGAGCACGCCCTCCGGCAGCGGCGTGGCGCCGGCGATCTCGGGCGGCAGGTCCGCCACCTCGACGCGCGCGCCGCGGGCCAGCACGACGGCGCGCTCGATGACGTTCTCGAGCTGGCGGACGTTGCCCGGCCACGCGAAGGCCTCCAGCTGCCGCACGGCGTCGTCGGTGAGGCCCTCCAGCCGGCGGTTGTTCTTGGCCGCGTAGACCCGCACGAAGTGCGCGGCCAGCACGGAGATGTCCTCGGGCCGGTCGCGCAGCGGCGGTACGGTGAGCGTGATGACGTTGAGGCGATAGAAGAGATCTTCCCGGAAGCGCCGCTCCTTGACCATCTGGGAGAGGTCTTGATTCGTGGCGGCGACGATGCGGACGTCGACGCGGAGGGTTCGCGTGCCGCCGAGCCGCTCGAACTCCCCTTCCTGGAGCACGCGCAGGATCTTGGGCTGGGTCACCGGCGAGAGGTCGCCGATCTCGTCGAGGAAGAGCGTGCCGCCGTCGGCCAGCTCGAAGCGACCCTCCTTGCGCCCGGCGGCGCCGGTGAAGGCGCCCCGCTCGTAGCCGAACAGCTCGGACTCGAGCAGGCCCTCGGGCAGCGAGGCGCAGTTGACGGGCACGAAGGGCCCGGCCTTGCGCGGCGAGCGCTGGTGAATCGCCTTGGCCACGCCCTCCTTGCCGGCCCCGCTCTCGCCGAGGATGAGCACCGTCGCCGAGGAGTCGGCCACCTGTTCGACCAGCGTCATCATCCGGCGGAAGGCCGGGCTGGCCCCGATCATCGCGCCCTGACCGAGCAGGTCGTCCAGCCGCTGCTGCAGCGCCTTGTTCTTCTCGATCAGCTCGCGGCGCTCGAGCGCCTTGTCGATCAGCTTGATGAGCTGCTCGCGCCGGAAGGGCTTGGTCAGGAAGTCATAGGCGCCGTCCTTCATCGCCTTGACCGCCTCCTCCACCGTGCCGAACGCGGTCAACAGGATCACGTCCACGTCGGGAGCGATGGCCTTGGCGGCGCGCAGCAGCTCGAGCCCGGTGAGCCCCGGCATCTTGAGGTCGGTGACGATGAGGTCGATGCCACCGGTCTGCACGCGCTCGAGCGCCGCGCGCCCGTCGGAGGCGAGCACCACGCGGTAGCCCTCGCGGGTCAGCGTGCGCTCGAGGCTCTCGCGCAGCCCGGGATCGTCGTCGGCGACGAGCAGCGTGGCCGGATCAGCCATCGCGCGCTCCGGTGAGGGCGTCGTGGACCGGCCGCTTGACCGGCAGCCGCACGATGAACGTCGCGCCGCCGCCGGGTCGATTCTGCCAGCTCAGCGCGCCGCCGTGCTCGTCGATGATCTGTCGCGTGATCGAGAGCCCCAGCCCGGTGCCCTGCGGCTTGGTCGTGAAGAACGGCTCGAACAGGCGGCCGGCCACCTCGGGCGTGATCCCGTTGCCGGTGTCGGAGACGGCGATCTCGACGGCGTCGCCGTCCGCCCGGCTCTCGATCGTCAGCGCGCCACCGCGGGAGAGCGCCTCCATGCCGTTCTTGAGCAGGTTCTGGACCGCCTGGCGCAGGAGCCCGCGGTCGATCTCCATCATCGGTACCGCCGGGTCGGTGGCCACGTGGATCGTGAGGCCCTGCCGCGTCGCCACCGGCCGGACGAACGCCGCCAGCTCTTCCAGGAGATGGTTGATCGACTCGTCCTCGAAGTGCGGCTTCGGAAAGCGCGCGAAGGCCAGGTACTCCTCGGTCAGCGCGTCGAGGGTGTTCACCTGGTCGCGGATGGCCGCCACCAGTCCCGTCGCCTCGTCCATGTCGGCGCCAGGGTGCGCCCGCACGATGTCTTGCAGCAGCTCGGCGTTCAGCTCGATGGCGGCGATGGGATTGCGCACCTCGTGCGCCACCTTCAGCGACAGGCGGCCGACCGTCGCCATGCGCTCGGCCACCAGCAGCTCTTGCTGGGCAGCCTGGAGGCGATTGAGTGTGCCGGTCAGCTCCGCGTTGAGGCGCTCGACCTCGCCGCGGGCGCCGCGCTCACGCACGGCCACGATGCCGACGACGACGGCGGGCATTCCGAAGAGCACGGTCGCGCCAGCGTGGCCGCCGCCGCCATGAGCCCCCCGGCCATGAGCGCCGCCGCCAGCGCCACCCACGGCCCGAAGTAGTAGGCGTTGACGGTCACCAGCGGAAAGAACAGCAGGTAGAAGAGGCTGCCACCGCCGCCGGTGAGGAAGACCAGGACGAAGACCAGCAGCAGATCGATCGCGAGCGCGCCCAGGAAGATCGCGCGCGTGCGGCGCGGATGGACCGTCACCAGCGCGAAGACGCCCAGCTTGTAGAGCGCGAACCAGACGACCATCGAGTAGAGGTCGATGCTCTGGCGGGGCTGCAGCGGGACGAGCCCGAGGGTGGCAAGCCCGGCGACCATCGTCACCGCGAGCAGGACGGCGAAGACGCGCTCGTCCCGCTCCAGCAGCCGGAAGATCGCGTGCCACGGCTTGCGCTCGCGGGTCGTTACCACGGTCTGGCGCCGACTATAGCACGCCTCTCACGACCGGCCGGCGCAGCCGGTCGGCCGCGCCGCCTCGGTTTCCCGCTCGAGCGCCCGGCCCCGCCGCCAGGCCCGCACCGTGAGCCAGCCCGCCAGCACGGCGAGCGCCAGCAGCAGTGCCCAGCGCTCGACGCGGCGCACATCCGTCAGGATGCGTTCGAGCTGGTCGGTGAAGAGGAACGCCAAGCCGAAGCTGGTCGGCACCCCCAGCATCGAAGCGACGACATCCGCCGCGAGGAAGCGGCCGAATGACACACGCGCGATGCCGGCCGTGAGAAACGCGGCCGCCCGGAGCCCGATGACGTGGCGCGCCGTGAACACGATCTTCACGCCGTGCCGCCGGTAGGCCGCCTTCAGCGACGCCTCACGCTCGGGACTCAGGACGCGGCGGACCACGCGCCAGCCCAGGACTCGCTCGCCCCAGTGATGGCCGGCCCAGTAGAGCACGACGTCACCGGACAGCACGCCGGCGATGCACACCGGCAGCGCGAGCCACCAGCGCACGACGCCCTCGTGAGCGAGCACGCCGCTGGTGAGGACCGCCACCTCCTCGGGGATCGGCACGCCGATACCGCCGAGGAAGAGCGCCACGAAGATGCCCGCATACGTGAACTCTTCGAGGATTTGCTCCAGCGGGCCCACGCGCCTCAGTGTATACTCCGCCTTGTTTGGCACGGGTGCGGTTCAGGGTTACCTCCAAAGGAGCGGTTCCATGGCCGTCAAACTCTTCGTCGGCGGGTTGTCCTTCTCCACTTCCAACGATCGGCTGCGCGAGGTCTTCGCCGCGGTCGGCAGCGTCGAGTCGGCGGCCGTCGTGACCGACCGCGACACCGGTCGCTCGCGCGGCTTCGGGTTCGTCGAGATGGCGACCCCGGAAGACGCCGAGCAGGCGATCAGCAAGCTCAACGGCACGTCGGTGGACGGCCGGACCATTCAAGTCGAGCGCGCGAAGTCGCCGGGCTCGGGCGGTGAGCGCCGGGGCGGCGGCGGCGGTGGTGGTGGCGGTCGCGGGCGCTGGTAGCACTCGACCGATCCACGTAGGGTGACCGCGCCTCGGCGGCTCATCCTGCACACCGAGGCCTCGGTCGGCTTCGGCGGTCAGGAGCTCCGGATCGTCGCCGAGGCGCGCTGGTTGCTCGATCACGGCTGGGCGGTTCTCGTCGCCGGCCAGCCGGACAGCCCCCTTTTGCGGGAGGCGCGGCGCCACGCCGTGCCGGCGGTCGCCCTGCGGATGCGGCGCGCGCTCGACCTCCGCGCGCTCCTCGCCCTGCGCCGCCTCGTCGCCGAGCGCGACGTCGCGCTCGTGCACACCCACAGTTCCGTCGACAGCTGGCTGGGCGCGCTGGCCGCGCGCTCGCGCCGCCGGCCCGTGGTCCGCAGCCGGCACGTCACGATCGCCATCCCCCGCCGGCGTGGGCTCGTCTATCGGCTCGCCGATCGCGTCATCACCAGCGGCGAGGCCGCCGCCGGCATCGTCGCGGCGGCCGGCGTGCCGCGGGCCCGCATCGTGGCCATCCCGCCGGGGGTCGACACCGGCCGCTTCCACCCGGACGTGTCGGGTGCCGCCGTGCGTCGCGAGCTCGGGATGGAGACGGCGTCGCTGGTCGGCCTGGTCGCCAACATCCGCGGCTCCAAGGGCCACAACGTGTTTCTCGACGCCGCCCGCCGCGTGCTGACCGCCCGCCCGGCGGCGCGCTTCCTGATCGTCGGCGACGGCATCGGCTTCGACGACGTGCGCCGTCGCGTCGGCGCGCTCGGTCTCGACGCGGCGGTGACGATGACCGGCTTCCGCCGCGACATCCCCGAGGTCATGGCGGCGCTCGACGTCCTCGTGCTGCCGTCCATTCGCTCCGAGGCGGCGTCCCAGGTGATCCCGCAGGCGCTCGCCGTCGGCACGCCGGTGGTGGCGAGCGACGTCGGTGGCAGCGGCGAGCTGGTGCGCGACGGGGAGACAGGGCGCCTGGTGCCGGCCGGCGACGCCGCGGCCCTGGCGGCGGCGATCGTCGACTGCCTGTCCGACCGGGAGGGCGCCCGCGCGATGGCCCGCCGCGGCCAGGCCCTCGTGCGCGAGCGTCACTCGCTCGACGCGGCGATGGCCCGCACGACCGCCGTGTACGAGGAGGTCCTCGGCGCGGGGGCCGTCCCGGCAGCGAGCCGACAGCGACGTGGTACGGTGGGTGGGGAGTCACACCCTCCTTGAACGTTCACGTGGTCGCGACTGATTACGACGGCACCATCGCGGAGGCGAACCGCGTCGTCGGGTCGACCGCGCGGGCGCTCGAGCGCGTACGGGCGACCGGACGCAAGCTCCTGCTCGTCACCGGCCGCATGCTGCCGGATCTGCAATCGGTCTGCCCCGATCTCGATCGGATGTTCGACGCCGTCGTGGCCGAGAACGGGGCCCTCGTGTACTTTCCCGAGCGGCGGGAGATCCGCACGCTCGGCGATGCGCCGGAGCCGTCGCTGGTGGACGCCCTGCGGCGGCGCGGCGTGCGCCTGGACGTCGGCAGCGCGATCGTGGCCACCGACGCGCCGTTCGCGGAGGCCGCCCTCGCCGCCATCCGCGAGACCGGCGTCGAGCGGACGCTCGTGTTCAACAAGGACGCTCTCATGCTGCTGCCGGCCGGCGTCACCAAGGGCACCGGTCTGCTGAACGCGCTGGCGTCGTTCGAGCTGTCGCCGCACAACATGGTCGGCATCGGCGATGCCGAGAACGACCACGCGTTCCTCGCGCTCTCGGAGTGCGCGGTGGCGGTCGCCGACGCGGTGCCCGCGCTGCGCGAGCGTGCCGACGTCGTGACGCGCTCGCCGGGCGCGCGCGGCGTCGTGGAGTTTATCGAGGAGCACGTCCTGAACGACCTCGTCGAGCTCATTCCCCGGCTGACCCGCCATGCCCTCACCCTGGGGGAAAAGGCCGACGGGACGCCGGTGACGGTGGCCGCGCACGGCACCCGCCTGCTGGTCGTCGGCCCCTCCGGCACCGGCAAGAGCACGCTGACCGGCGTGCTGGCCGAGCGGATCCTCGAGAGCGAGCGCACGCTCCTGCTGCTCGATCCCGAGGGCGATTACCGGACGCTGGCCGATCTCGAGCGCGTCGTGGTCTTCGGGGGCAAGGGCGAGCAGGCCCTGCCGGCGCCGGAAGAGCTGGAGCAGCTCCTGCGACACCCGCGCACGAGCCTGGTTCTCGACCTGAGCGCGATGAGTCTGGCCGAAAAAGTCGGCTACGGCACGAAGGTGCTGGCGGTCGTCACGGCGGTGCGCTCCACCCGGGGGCTGCCGCACTGGCTCATCATCGACGAGGCGCACCACGTGCTGCCGGCCGAAGGCTCGCCGGCGGCCGAGCTCGTGCGCGCCGGCGCCGAGTCGATGGCGCTGATCACGCTCGCCGCCCGCGACCTGTCGCCGGTCGTCGGACGCCTGCCGACCGTCGTCGCGTCCACGGAGACCGCGGCCTTCCGCGAGGGCGTGTCGAGCGTGCTGGCCGCGCGCGGCCTGCCGGTGCCGGCCCCGTGGACCGACGGTCGGCCGCTCGAGCGGGGCGAGGCCGCGCTGGCCTGGCTCGAGCCCGCGCAGCGGGTCGTTCGCTTCCGGGTCGGCAAGCGACGCGTGGGACATCGCCGGCACGTCCGCAAGTACACCGAGGGCGAGCTACCGCCCGACCGCTCGTTCTTCTTCCGCGGCCCGACCGGCGCGCTGAACCTGCGCGCCGCGAACCTGGCGCGCTTCGTGGAGCTGGCCGAGGGCGTGGACGAAGCGACCTGGGACCACCACCTGCGCCGAGGCGACTACGCCGCCTGGCTACGCGAGCAGATCAAGGACCCGGAGCTCGCCGGTGAGATCGACGCGGTCGCGCGCGCGCAGCCGTCCCCCGTCGAGTCGCGTCGCCAGGTGATCGAGCGGGTGCGGCAGCGGTACGCGGTGTAGCGCGCGACGAGGCCCTCGGCCCCTCCCCATTCGCGTCCGCCCTCGCCGCCCCCGATCCCGCCTGGCGGACATTCCGCGAGTCGCTCCGCACCTCCCGTGATCCGGCCCAGTGGACGTCTCTGGCGCTCTTGTCCTCGCGGAGGCCGAGGAATACCGGGTGGCGGAGCTTGCCGTCGCCCGTCATCTCGGTGAAGCCGATCTGGGCGACCAGCCGCGGCTCGACCCAGGTGACGTCGCGCTCGCGTGGCGGGTCGACGAACCGCGGCTGCGGGCGCGCCAGCGGCGACAGGCGCCGATGCAGCGCCGCCAGCGTCGCCTCGGTGAAGCCGGTGCCCACCTTGCCGGCATAGCGGAGCGCGTCGCCGTCCCAGGCCCCGACCAGCAGCGCGCCCAGATGGTGACGACTGCCGCGCGGCGCCGTGAACCCGCCGATCACGAACTCCTCCTCGGCGCGCGCCTTCACCTTGCACCAGGCGGGCGAGCGCACACCCGGCTGATACCGCGACGTCGGATCCTTGCCGATCACGCCCTCGAGCCCGCGCCGGCGCGCCTCCGCGAACGCCTCGAACCCGTTGTCGGCCAGCCGCCGCGCCAGCTTCAGCCGCGGGCCCTCGCGCACCTCGCTCTCCAGCACCGCCCGCCGTGCGGTCAGCGGCTCGCCCATCAGGTCGCGTCCGCGGGCGTACAGGCAGTCGAACACGACGTAGATCGGCGGCGAGGCGCCGGCCGCGTGGCGCTGCAGGAGCTGGAAACGGGAGACGCCATCGGCGTCGAACACGACGACCTCGCCGTCGAGCACCAGGGTCGGCGCCGGCAGGGCGGCAACGGCGGCCGCCACTTCCGGGAAGTCGGCGGTGCGGTCCTTGTCGTTGCGGGTGAGGAGCCGCACCCGGCCGCCGTCCTTGACCGCGATCAGGCGGATGCCGTCGTACTTCTCCTCCCAGATCCAGCCCGGGCGGTGGAACGGCGCGTCGACGAGCGTCGCCAGCATCGGCGCGACGCTGGTGGGAACGCGCGCGCGGGTCACGCAGTGCGCGAGGCGCGGGGTGGGTCGGCGGCGGCGGCGAGCGTGAGCTGGCGCGGGGTGGCCCGGGCGGCACGCGCGATGCCGGCCATCGTGCGTCGCGAGACGACCGACAGCGGCCTGGTGAGGGTGACGTCCTCGTTCGACGCGTAGCGGTCGCGGTGCTTGATCAGCAGCCACTGGCGGTTGCGCGTGCGCACGAGCACCCACGAGCCGCGCAGCTTCTTGCCGTGCAGCGTGAATTTCAGATCGCCCTTGGCGAGCGCGGCCGTCACGTCGGGGACCTCGGGCTCCCAGGTGCCGCGGTCCCAGATCATCACGGTGCCGCCGCCGTACTCGCCTTCGGGGATGACGCCCTCGAAGTCGTTGTAGTCCATCGGATGCGGCTCGGTCATCATCGCCAGGCGCTTGACCGACGGATCGGGCGACGGGCCTTTGGGCACCGCCCACGAGAGCATGGCGCCCTGGTGCTCGAGGCGGAAGTCGTAGTGGAGATGGCTGGCGCGGTGCTTCTGGATCACGAACGCCAGCCCGGCGGCGCGGCGCCGTCCGGGGCGGCCCGGCGGCTCCGGCGTGACGCCGAAGCGGCGCTTGCGGTTGTACTCGGCGAGGACGCCGTATTGGCCGAGGTCGGCCTCCGCGCGAGCGCGACGCTTCATGCGTCCATTGTACTCACGCGCGGATACTCCCCTGCCCAGCGGCGGCCGGTCGCGCGGCGAACCGGCGCAGGTTCGCCTGCGCCCGGCGGCCCTCGGCGTCGATCACGAAGCCGGCCGCCTCCACGAGCCGCTCGGTCTCGCGGTTCGGATGACAGCCGCCGGTGAGCCACGTCCACCCGGGCTGGATCGCATCCTGGACGCGCGCCTTCCACCGCCGCGTGGCGCGCACGTGCTCCAGCGCGCGCAGCGTGCCGTCGGGCCGGAGCACGCGGCGCACTTCCGCCAGCCCGCGCGCGGGATCGGGCACGCTGCAGAGGACGAGGCCGCTCACGACGGTGTCGAAGACGGCGGCGCGGAACGGCAGCGCTTCGGCGCTGGCGCAGACCAGCGGCACGCGCGGCGCGCGCCGGCGCGCGCGGCGGAGGGCGTCGATGGCGGGATCGAGCCCGACGGCCCGCGCGGTCGGCGGCAACAGCGGCAGGTTGCGGCCGGTGCCACAGCCGAGATCGAGCGTGCGACCGCGCGCGCCGCCCGCCAGCCAGCGCCGCCAGCCGCCGAGCCCACGCCACTCGGCCCAGGCGCAGATCGCGTCGTAGAGCCAGGGAATCTGCTCGACCCCGCGCACGTGCCGTATGCTACCAGGCGACGAGGAGCCCGGCATGGGACTGCCGCTGATCCAGGTCGACGCGTTCACCGACACGCCGTTTGCCGGCAACCCCGCCGCGGTCTGCCTTCTCGACGGCGCGCGCGACGACGCCTGGCTGCAGGCGGTCGGCGCCGAGATGAACCTGCCGGAGACGGCCTTTCTGACAGCGGCCGCCGACGGCTTCGGCTTGCGCTGGTTTACGCCGACGACGGAAGTCGATCTGTGCGGCCACGCGACGCTGGCGGCAGCACACGTGCTCTGGGAGCTCGGACGCGTGGCGCCGGAGGCTGCGGCGCGGTTTCACACGCGGAGCGGCGTGCTCACCGCCATCCGCCGCGACGGCTGGATCGAGCTCGACTTTCCGGCCGAGCCGGCGAGCGTCGCCGAGGCGCCGGCGGCGCTCGCCGCGGCGCTCGGCGCCGGTGCAAAGTGGACGGGACGCAACCGCTTCGAC
>Ga0209471_1001063_pt1 | contig 16844 bp, 16 predicted proteins | sample GraSoiAngelo_128_FD_185885 | JGI IMG/M metagenome (GOLD analysis project Ga0209471, IMG submission 185885) | Grasslands soil microbial communities from the Angelo Coastal Reserve, California, USA - 14_0927_12_20cm (SPAdes) (version 2) | ecosystem: Environmental > Terrestrial > Soil > Grasslands ...
TCCAGCAGCTCGAGCCGATCGGTGAAGTCCTGACGCAGCGTTACCTGATCGTCAAAAGTGGCGAACAGCACGCGATCCTTTCGTGGCCGCACAACCGTCTGGATGAAGTTCATCGCTGATTCTTGTTCGAACTTCAGCTTGCCCGCAGTCGAGGGTGACGTATCCATCAGCACGCCGACGTATAACGGCAGGTTGTTGCTCTCTTCACTCGTGAACGAATCGATCTGTTGCGGGACTTTGTCTTCGAGCACTACGAAATCGCGTTGCGTCAGACCGGGAACAAAGAGTCCCTTCTTATCAGTGACGGTTATCGGCAAACGCACGCGACGAATGTTAATAATTTCAGGTCGCTCCTGACCTTCAGGTGTTGCTGGCGGAGTCGGCGCAGGCTTCGGCTGTTGGCCGAAAGCCAACGCGCCCGAGACCAGAAGCATAGCGATTGCCAGGACGTGATTTCCTATTTTGGTCATTGCATGGATTGCGAACCGAGGCTTGAGCTCGCCGACGCCATTTCGATGCGAACGCGAGTTAAGTCAGTTGCCCTTTCGAATTCTTTCGAATGCTGGCAGCATCAGAGTTTGTCGATCTTGGCCGCGAGCACAAAATCGCTCTCGGTCAGTCCGTCAATTTTGTGCGTCCAGATGGAAACGTCCGCCTTACCCCATCCGAAACAGATATCGGGATGATGTCCCTGCTCTTCAGCCAATTCGCCGACCCGATTCACAAAGTCGAGTGCCTCGCGAAAATCCTTGAACTTGTGGGTTTTTTCGAGATGATGCTCGTCGATGACTTGCCAGCCCGGCAGTTGCGCAGATAACGCTTTCAAGTCATCATCCTGCAACGGGGGCACCCCACCGCGACATGGCACGCATTGACGTTCGGCTAACTCTGTCATCATTCCTCCCGCGAATTGAAATGCGAGTGTTTGAGGTTATCACAGCTCGATTTCGGATGCCTTGCCGCACGGCAACTGCTGACTTCTGCATGATCGTCTGCGATAATGAGCGCTGCCAAACGCATTCAACGTTTCATCGCTGAAAAATGAGTGAAGCCATAGACAAAGTGCGCGGTCTGCGCGAGCTGCCGCTCTTTCCGCTGCCGGTCGTTCTGTTCCCCGGCATGCCGATGCCGCTGCATATTTTCGAAGAGCGGTATCGCCAGATGCTCGCGGATATTCGCGCTGGAAATAATTTCTTCGGGCTGTCTTACTTTGACGCGAGCGCGTCCGACAAAGACATCCCGCCTGCGGGCCACGTCGGCTGTGTCGGCGAAGTTACCGAATCTCAGGCGTTGCCCGACGGGCGCTCGAACATTCTGGCTGTCGGCGTTGTTCGCTACGAGGCTGAAAACTACATTGAGCGCGGTGATCCTTATTTGGTCGTGCGGCCAAATTATTTTGAAGACGAGCAGGAAAACGAATCGTCGTTGATGGCGAATTCGCGCGAAGTCGCCAACATGTTCATGCGCGTCGCGAATTCAATCCGCATAATGAATGATGAGCGTGGCGACTTGCCGGACATCACCGACACCGATCCGCAGAAGCTTTCGTTCCTGGTCGCTGCGGCGATGGAAATTGAAATCGAAACCAAGCAGCAAATGCTCGAGTTGCGATCGACCTCAGAGCGACTGCAGCGTTTGCATGATTTGCTGGCGCGCGTCGTGAACAGCTACGAAGAGCGCGCCCGCTTGCATTCGGTCGCCAAAGGGAACGGCCACGCCGGAAAGAACATCGAGATCGAGTAGCCTAGACTTCAGTCTGTGATTGCATTTGGCGGGATCACAAACTGAAGTCTGTGCCACTAAGCAATCCAACAATCACAGTTCGCGTCCTTTTCTTTGGCGCCGCCCGTGACGCCGTCGGCAGCGACGAGATCGATTTCGAAATCGAGTCTCCGTCGGCTGCTGCCGGTGCTCGCTTACAATTGCTGAATGCTTATCCTGCCCTTCAGCGCTTCGGGAATTCGCTTCTGTTCGCCGTCAATCAGGAATACGCCGAAGCCGATCGTGAGATTCGGGCCGGCGATGAACTCGCAGTCTTTCCGCCCGTCAGCGGTGGCGATCAGAGCGCAGGCCTGCTGCTCGTATCGTCCCGGGCATCTGATTTCTTCGAACTAACCACCGATCCCATCGAGGTCGGCGCCGTCGCTCGCCGCGTTGTGCTTCCCGAATGCGGCGCGACGGTGACGCTCGACGGCTACGCGCGCGAATGGACCAAAGGCCGGCGCACACTTTATCTCGTGTATGAAGCTTATGAGCAGATGGCTTTGAGCGAGATGAAAAAGTTAGGCGAGCAGGCGCGCGCGAAATTCGACATCGCGCATATCGGGATCGTGCATCGCACCGGCCGTTTGGACATCGGCGAGACCAGCGTCGTCATCAGCGTCAGCGCGGCACACCGGCGCGCCGCCTTCGAAGCGTGCGAATGGGCCATTCGCGAACTGAAACGCACCGTGCCAATTTGGAAGAAAGAAGTTTTCGAGCACGGTGAAGTTTGGGTGGAAGGGCAAGGCGCGCCACAACCCTGAATTTGCAGCAAAGGTCAGATTAGTTTTACTCTCCTCAAACCCAGACGCTGTTCCAACTTCTCAATCGCATTAGCTGCCGTGGTGCGAACTTAATCTGAGGTCTAACCGTGTACCAACTAACAAACATGAATTCTCGGGCTCTTTGGCTCGCGACGGTGATCACTCTGGTTGTGAACTTTCAAGCGGTAACTGGCCAGCAAATTTCACCGAACAAGCCGGCAAGCCAGGACGACGACGTGCTGCGGATCAAAACCGAACTGGTCCAGACCGATCTCATGGTGTTCGACAAGCAGGGCCGTTTCGTTGAAGGCCTACGACCCGAGCAATTTGAGTTGAGCGTGGATGGCAAAGCGCAACCGATCTCTATTTTGGAGCGTGTGATTTCCGGCAGCAGAACTGAAGCCTCACAACTGGCGCCTGCCCTGGCTGGCCCGGTGAAGAGTAGTGATCTGAACTCTCCGATCTCTGGCGCCACCGACAATCGGCGAATTGTCTTCTTCTTTCTGGACGATCTCAGCGAATCCAGTCTCACGCGTACCCGGACGGCTTTATCGGATTTCGTTGAGAAGCAAGCAAGCCCTAACGATCAGTTGGCAATTGTTTCCGCCAGCGGGCAGATTGGATTTCTGCAACAGTTAACGGACAACAAAGCAGTGCTGCGCGCGGCAATCAATCGTCTCAACTACAAGCGCAACACGGAGACCTTCGCCGGCAAGACCTCAATCAGCGAGTATCAGGCTAATCAAATCACCGACCACGGCGATAGGGACCTCTTCAACTACCTCGTCTCGTCAACCATTAATGAATACCAACTGTTGGGGACCAAAGGTGGAGATAATCGGGGACTGTCTCAACTCGCGGTCAACATGGTCAAGAATCGAACTCATCAAATCAACAGCCAGTCGAGGGCTGCTACGAACGATACGCTCTCGGTTTTGCTCAGTCTGATGCAATCGTCGGCGAGTTTGCCTGGACGCAAATTGGTTTTTCTCATTTCAGACGGCTTCATTGCTGATTCTCGAAATACTTACGTGATGGAAATGCTCCATCAGGTTGGCAGCGTCGCCGCGCCCGCTGGAATCATTGTTTACACGATGGATGCTCGCGGGACTTTTTCCGATCCGGAAGTTGACGCCGGGAGAAACGCCTTTCCCGACGGGATGGCTTCAGGGACCTCGGCGCGGATGCCTTCGCTCGAATCATCCGCAATGCGCGAGCCTTTGCGGATACTGGCCGACGATACGGGCGGACGCGCGATACTTAACTCAAATTCGTTTACCGAGGCCTTTCAACAGGCCATCGACGAAACTTCATCGTATTATTTGTTGGCGTGGCGTCCAGACACTGAGGAACAGCGCAGCGGCAAGGCCCGAATTAGAGTCAGCGTAAAAGACCATCCGGATTTTCGTGTGCGTTTGCGCCGCAACTACTACGCACATGCTGACAAGAGCAACAGCGGCAAGGCCGAAAAAAGTACCTCAACGAACGCGGTGGCAGAAACTCCTGAGGTCGCATTGTTGACAACTCTGGGAGCGCTCTACCCGCGCCGGACGATTCCTACAGCTCTGTCGGTCGGTTACATGAACAGCCCGGATCAAGACCTGGTGCTAAATGCATCGATGCAAATCGATCGCGCCGATCTTCAGCTGGCGGATAAGAATGCGAAGAAATCCGAAATCGATGTCATCGGCGCCGCGATTGACGATCGCGGTCTCATCGTTACCTTCAAACAAATGCTGACGGTCGTCTCCGACGCGTCGACCCAAAATCAGCCGGTGGTGTGGCATCAGCGACTGCGTGTGCAGCCCGGGCTCTACCAAGTCCGCGTGGCCCTGAGAGAGCGAAGCAGCGGGCGCACCGGCGGCGCGCAACAATGGATCGAAGTGCCAGATTTCTCGAAGGGAACGTTTGGGATGAGCACGCTGTTCTTAGCTGAACGGAAGGCCGAAGCAGGAGACGCGAAGCTTTCCGCTTCGCCTCAATCGATTGGCGTTGACGTTGACCATCGCTTCTCGCGCATGTCCGTCTTGCGGTTTCAGACCTATGTCTACAATGCTGCCCAAAGTCCAACGCCGCCGGCAATTGAAATTCAGGTTCGGGTTCTACTCAACAACCGCGCTGTTATGACGGTTGCTAAGACACGGGTGCCAACAGATACGACAAAGGATTTAGCGCGACTGCCTTATTGGTCTGAACTGGCGCTCGATTCGCTGCCTCCAGGCAGGTATGTTCTGCAGGTTACCGCGACCGACCTGACAGCAAAGGCGACCGCCACTCAGGAAACCCATCTGGTTATCGAATAAGGGCGCTTAATTTGCCGGCGTCTCTTCGCTCTCCTCTTCGCTCGCCGCCTCAACCAATGACGCGCTCGTGACGATGTCGCCCGCGTCGGTTTTGATCAAGCGGACGCCCTGAGCGCTGCGTCCGGTCTTGCGAATGTTGTCGGCTTCCAGACGAATCAATTTCGCTTGCTGCGTGATGATCATGATTTCCGATTCTTCATCCACCGGAAACACCGCAACGACTTTGCCGGTTTTTTCCGTCGTCTTCATGTTGATGACCCCTTTGCCGCCGCGCGATTGCAGACGATAGATTGAAATCGGCGTCTGCTTGCCGTAACCCTGCTCGGAAACCGAAAGCATCTTTTCCGAATCGTCGGCTGAAACCGCGCACAGCGACACGACGAAATCGTCTTTGCGAAGATCGATGCCACGCGTGCCGCGGGTGGCGCGTCCCATCGGGCGCGCGTTCTTTTCGTCAAACCGGATCGCAAAGCCGTTATGCGTCGCGATAAAGATTCGCTTCGTGCCATCGGTCAGAACCACGTCAAGCAGTTCGTCGCCTTCATCGATATTGATCGCGATGATCCCGTTCGAGCGAATGTTCTGAAAGTCCGACAGCGCGGTTTTCTTGATTACGCCTTTTTTCGTGACCATGAGAACGTAGCGGCCTTCGGAGAATTCCCGCACCGGAACCACACCCGCGAGTTTCCGTTCAGAAGGAATCTGGATCAGATTCACGATTGCTTTGCCGCGCGATGCTGCCGCCGCATCGGGAACTTCGTGCACCTTCATTTTGTAAACCAGCCCGTCGTCGGTAAAGACCATCAGGTAAGCATGCGTCGAAGCGATGAAGAGGTGCTCGACGAAATCTTCGTTCTTGGCCATCGCGCCAAAACGGCCCTTGCCGCCGCGGCCCTGGCGTGAATAAGTCGTCACCGGCGTGCGCTTGATGTAGCCACTTTTGGTGACGGTGATTGCCACGTCTTCGTCGGCGATCAAATCTTCGATCGTGTATTCCGTGCCCAGGTCGGTGATTTCCGTTCGGCGCGCATCGCCGAACTGCTCTCTTACTTCTTCCAACTCTTTGACGATCACGCCGCGCAGGGATTGCTCGTTGGCAAGAATCTCTTCGAGTTCGGCGATCAGCTTGATGATCGATTCGTATTCGTCGATGATCTTCTGACGCTCGAGCGCTGATATGCGGCGCAACTGCAAATCCAGAATGGCTTGGGCTTGAATCTCAGAAAGTGCGAGTTGAGCCATCGCCTTCTTTAGCTCCTTGACCCTCAGTTTTTCTGGCTGGTCCGACTTTGTGACATTCCGAGCATTTTCAGGAAAGAATCCTTTCCACTTCTTGACTTCGTCCATTGAATCCGTTTGGCCAGTCAACCACTGCCGCGCTTCATCCACTGAACGTGAGTTACGGATTGCGGTAACTATGTGATCGAGCGCATCGATCGCTTTCGTCAAACCTTCCAACACGTGTGCGCGCGCGCGGGCTTTGCGTAGTTCGTATTCGGTTCGCCGGCGGACGACTTCGCGACGAAAGTCGATGAAGGCTTCGAGCATCTGCTTGAGCGTCAAAACGCGCGGCTGGCCGTTGACGATTGCGAGGTTGATCACGCCAAAGCTGGATTGCATCGGCGTCAACTTAAACAGCTTGTTGAGAACGACTTGTGGAACTGCGTCGCGCTTCAACTCGACGACAATCCGCATGCCTTGACGATCGGATTCGTCACGCACTTCGGAAATACCTTCAAGCTTCTTTTCGTTGGCGAGCTCGGCGATGCGCTCGATCAGTTTGGCTTTGTTAACCTGGAAAGGGATCTCGGTGATGATGACCGCGTCGCGTTCATGCGAGCCGCGTCCGATGCGATCAATCGTGGCTCTGGCCCGCATCTGCAAAATGCCGCGGCCCGTCAGGTAGGAATTCTTGATCTCCTCGCGACCGCAGAGAAATCCTCCGGTGGGAAAGTCCGGACCTTTGACAATCTTCAGCAGCTTCTCCGGCTTGATCTCGGGCTCGCGTATCACCGCGATCGTGGCGTCAATAATTTCAGTGATGTTGTGTGGCGGAATCTTTGTCGCCATGCCGACCGCGATTCCATCCGATCCATTAATCAAAAGCGTTGGGATTCGCGCCGGCAGAACGGTTGGCTCGCTTAATGATTCGTCGTAGTTCGGCTGAAAAGTAACGGTCTCTTTTTCAATGTCGGCGAGAATTTCAGTCGCCAGGCGGGCCATGCGCACTTCCGTATAACGCATAGCGGCCGGCGCGTCGCCGTCGACCGATCCGAAATTTCCCTGGCCGTCGATCAGCGGATAGCGCATCGAAAAGTCCTGCGCCATGCGCACGATGGTATCGTAGACAGCCGTGTCGCCGTGCGGGTGATATTTACCGATGACGTCGCCAACGACGCGCGCGCTTTTCTTGTAAGCTTTATTGTAAGCGTTGCCGAGTTCATTCATCGCCCAGAGCACACGGCGGTGCACGGGCTTCAATCCATCGCGCACGTCGGGCAGCGCGCGACCGATGATCACAGACATCGCATAGTCCAGATATGACCGCCGCATCTCGTCTTCAATACTGATGTGTTGTCGTTCCAATGTTTCCATTAATCAAACCTTTCCGATAAAATCCGAGTTGTTCCGGCGCACAAATCCATTTGAAGTCGGTAAGTTGTTTACCGATTTTTCTGGCGCGAATTTTTGATTGCGGTGGATAATTGTGCTTCGCGGCAGCCGTAATTCATGCGGTCAATTTCGAATGGTTATTTTACCTCGAAAGCGGCCTTGCGGCAAACTCAAAAATCGCAAATTCGCCAATAAATTTGAACTTCAGACGAGATTTTGAGACTTGCCTTAATGCGCACTTGAGAAACGATTTCCGATGGTCGATAGGTCTGCAAATCAGAAAGAGAAGTCCCGCCGTTTGCGCGAGCGAATCGCGCTGTCGCTGCCGGTGCGCGTGTATTGCCGCGAGAGCAAAGATCGCGAATGGAATGAAGTCTCCCGTTTGGTTGATATCACCCCATTTGGCGCGCGTGTACGTCTAAAACGACCGATCGAGATCGGGCGACTGCTGTTGCTCGTATCAGCAATGCCGCGCCAGCTCCGCTGTTTTGATCACGTCGAAGATCAATATCGTGTCTGGTCTCTGGTAAGGAATTTGAAGTTGGTCGATCCAGAAAGTCATAAAGGCGCGCTGGTCGAAATCGGTTTGGCGTTTGTCGGCAAGCGTCCCCCGCAGTCGTACACGAACGATCCGGGCGCGCGTTACGCAATCGCCAAGTCGATTGGCAAAGCTGGATTCTGGCCGGTCCAGGAAGATTCTGATGAAGTCGTGACCGAACTGTCGGGCGATAAACGCGACGCGACACGTCACCACATTCCCGTGGAAGTAGAAATCGAACCGATTGGCGATGAGGGTGAGATTCTGCCGAGCGAGACTACTGTGACTGAAAACATCAGCGAGCACGGCGCCGCAGTCTTTACGACGCTCGATGTCCCGCGCGGGCGGTTCGTCAAAGTCAGCAAACCGAACACGCAATTACTCGCCATCGTGCGCCATCGAAGCGTCGCGCCGAACGGAATCGCGCGACTACATCTGGAATTTGTGGGCGGCGATTGGCCCCTGTGAGGTCTGCTCATCGTCATAGTCCAATCTGCGTCATCTAAAATCTCTATGGGGAAACACAAGATCGCTTGGTTCCAATGAACGTTCTCGAGACCGATCGCCTAATCCTCCGTCATCTAAATGGTGACGATGCTGAGTTCATTTTCGAACTCGTAAACGATCCGTCGTTCATTCGCTTCATCGGCGACAAGGGCGTGCGCACGTTGGATGACGCACGCAACTATATTCTGAAAGGACCGGTCGCGAGCTATGAAAAATTCGGCTTCGGTTTGTTCGCGACGGAATTGAAAGACGGGAACGTATCGATCGGCATGTGCGGAATCTTGAAGCGCGAAACACTGCCGCATGCGGACATCGGGTTTGCTTTTCTGCCGCGCTATTGGAAGCAAGGGTACGCGTTTGAAGCTGCCGCAGCGGTCATGAAATACGCGCGCGAAGATTTGGGAATGGATCAAGTGCTCGCGATTACTACGCCTGATAACGAGGCGTCAGGTAAGCTGCTGGAAAAAATTGGTTTGCGTTTCGACCGGCTGATCGAATTGTCGGAAGATGCGCCGGCAGCGAAGCTGTTTACGAGCGAGGGCAAAAGTGAAACGAAGATCGGAAAATAGCAGCGAACTTCAGATTGAGCGAGTCAGGCGAATCTGCCTCGCGTTGCCCGGCACATGGGAAAAGATCTCTCATGGCGAGCCGACGTGGTTTGTCGACAAGAAAGTCTTCGCGATGTTTTCAAACAATCATCACAGTGACGGACATATCGCGGTGACGCTGCCGGCCGCAATCGGCGTCCAGGAAGCTCTGATCAAGAAATCGCCAAAGAAATTTTATCGGCCGCCGTATGTCGGCGTCCGCGGCTGGATAGGCGTTGACGTCGATCGGGTGAGCGACAAAGAATTGCGCGGGCACATCGAAGAGGCCTGGCGATTGATCGCGCCGAAGAAATTGCAGCACGGAGAACTCGCGAGCAATAGCGAGCGGCTTCATTAACTGATCGTACTGGATTACACACCGGAGGCTGAGATGAATCGAGAGGATCAATTCATTCCACACTTAATCGTCAACGACGGCATGGCGGCGCTGAAATTCTATAAAGAAGTGTTTGGCGCTGAAGAAGGACACAATATGATGGCGCCAGACGGCAAACGTCTGATGCACGGTGAACTCATGCTCGACGGTCACAAGTTTTTTGTCAGCGACGAGTTTACTCGCGAGGAAGGCGGCAATTGTCAGACGCCGCAAAATCTTGGCGGTACCTGCGTGCGGATTACCTTACAAACGGACGATGCTGATGCGGTGGTCGAGCGCGCGGTCGCGCACGGCGCGAACGTTTTGATGCCGGTGCAGGACATGTTCTGGGGCGCGCGCTACGGACAGATTCTGGATCCGTTTGGTCACAACTGGGGCATTAATCAACAGTTGAAAGAACAGACAGAACAAGAAACTGAAAAAGCCGCGGAAGAATTTTTCACGAAGCGATAGGAGATCTGTTCTCGTTATCGCGCGGCGCTGAAAATCAATGCCTGCATGCGCGCGCGTACCGGCGCGTCACCGAACTTGGCGACGACTGCTTCAAACACTGCCGCCTCGATTTCCGGAATCATTTCTTCGTTCCTGTCACGGATCGAGTTGATTATCGGATTGCCGTGGATCAATCCCCGCGTCAGATCGCGTGCTGACGCGGCCTTCGACTCAAGCGGCAACAAAGTGAAGTCAATCTCTTTGAATCCTGAATCGGTCAACAGAGATTCTATCGCGCTGCGATCGTGAAGCGAAAAAGGAATCTGGTAGAAATCAGGCGGATTGTCGTCGAAAAATTTGGCGATCGTTTCATGCGCGATTCGCGCAAAATCGTTTTGCTCGATCGCATCCCAGACATTGAAGACAATTTTTCCGCCGGGCTTCATCACTCGATGCGCCTCTCGTAGCGCCTGCCCTTTGTCCGGGACAAACATCAATCCGAATTGACAAAGGACGGCGTCAAACGATCGTTCTGAAAACGGCAACTCAGTCGCGTCAGCTTGTCTCCATTCCAAGTTTTCGCCGTCTTTGTATTTCCGCGACGCGTAATTCAGCATCGCTTCGTTCAAATCGGTGGCGACTAATTTCGTCGATCCAGCCAGACGCTCGCGCAGACGTCGCGTGACTATGCCGGTGCCGCACGCCAGTTCCAGCACCGTACTGCCCGCCGGCACGTTAACGCGCGCGACTAAATCCGCGGCGTAAGGTTCGAACAATGTAGGTCCGAGATAGCGATCGTAGTTCTCGGGAATCGATCCGACGAAAGCTACGTTGTCAGCTTGCATAGTCCAAGATCCTCATCAACTATTAGCAGCGATCCATACGGCGAGGATTTTATCGCGTTACGTTTCACGATAACATCTTTGACCTGTCTTACCGATAGACATTAAATTTGGCAACAGATTTGCTCAAGAACATCATGAACGAAAAGTCATCTGCCATTGAAAAGTTTCGCGAGCTGCACGAGTCCGGCTGTTTCGTGCTGCCAAATCCGTGGGACGCGGGCTCAGCCATTTATCTCGAGCACCTCGGCTTCAAAGCAGTCGCGACAACTTCAGCAGGTTTCGCTTTCTCAAAAGGATTACCCGACGGAGCCGCGTTTGTTTCACGCGACATGATGCTCGAACACTTCCGCGAAATCAGCGCAGCGACATCGTTGCCAGTCAACGCAGATTTTCAAAACGGCTATGCTGATGATTCTGAAAATGTCGCAGCAAATGTGAAGCTCTGTATCGCCACCGGCGTTGCGGGCTTCTCGATCGAAGATAACTCAGGACAAGGCGACAATCCGCTCTATGATTTCGATCTGGCAGTCGAGCGCGTCAAGGCCGCGCGGGCGGCAATCGACTCTTCAAACTCCCGTGTCGTTCTCACTGCTCGCTGCGAAGCATTCCTGGTCGGCGATGCTAATCCGCTGCGCACCTCAATCGATCGACTCGTCGCATTTGCAGATGCCGGCGCCGATTGTCTCTACGCTCCAGGTGCGACCACGGCTGATGAGAACGCGCAGATCGTCAAGGCTGTAGCGCCGAAACCGGTGAATGTTTTGATCTCTTCAAACAATTGCGATCTAACTTTGGCGCAACTCGCCGATCTCGGAGCGCGTCGCATTTCAGTTGGCGGTGCGTTGGCGCGCGCGGCCTGGGGCGGCTTTCTTCGCGCCGCAAAAGAAATCAAGGACCTCGGATCGTTTGCAGCATTCGCCGATGCAACTCCGTTTGGCGAATTGCACGGCCTCTTTCTCAAGCGCTCATCGACTGAATAGCCAGGTAATTTCCCCCTTTTTGCTGGCAAACCTCACCCTGCGACAACGCATCGGAGTATCACCTCTGTCTCTTCCCGAAGTGATTTGATAATCCTGGTGGAAATCTGAAAGAATCAGCGCAATGAAGAACCGAATAGTCGCCCCGATTTTTACTCTTTCTATCGCGGCATTGTTTGCAGTCATGGTCGCCGCCCCGTTCATGCCGGCGCAGGCTCAATCGACTCGCCCCCGTCGCGTGAAACCGGCACCATCTCCAACGCCCGATTCATTGTTGGGGCCGGAACCGAAACCTTCGCCCGTTGCGAACAACAACGCGCCGCTGCTCGACGTGAAACCAACAAAGCCCGTCGGCAACGCGCCCGTTTCGACCGACACGACACATGCCTTTCAACTGTTTCAGCGGAAGCAATACGACGCCGCGGCGAAGGAAGCGAAAGAAATCGCGGCGAGCGATCCGGGCAATGCCGAAGCATGGAAGCTCGCTGGATTTTCTGAGTTCTATCTGAAGCGATACCACGACGCGGCGGATGATTTGCAGAAGGCGCTCGACCTACAGCGCCGCGCCAGTCAGGAAGATCCGCACACGGTTGATGCGCTCGCTGAGAGTTACACCTTGGCGGAAAAATTCGACCGCGCGTTGCCATTGTTGGTGACGATCACGACGCGACCCGGCGCGACTCCCGACGCTCAGTTTCTCTATTATCGCGGGCTGTCCGAATTCAAAACCGGGAAGGCGGAAGCCGCCGAAAAGACTTTCAACGCAGCCGTCAAAGCAAATCCGAAAGACGCCGCGGCGCTTTTGTACCTGGGCCAGATCGCTTTAGCGCGAAAAGATGTCGACACCGCGATCGCCACTCTGAATCGCGCGACGACCAACGATCCGAAACTTGCCTCCGCTTGGTTTCTTCTGACTTCAGCTTATCTGCGACGCGCGACGTCAGCTACTGACGAGTCCAAAGCCAGCGCTGACTATCTCGGCGCGGTGCGCACTGGTGAAGCGTTGACGCGCCTGCGTTCTGACGAAGAGGCGCTGGGTCTCTACGCTCGTGCCTTGATCGGATCGCAGCAATACGCGCGCGCAGCGACTGTGCTCGAAAAGTCCGCCAGCAGCGACAGCGTTTCCGGCATCACCCTTTACTTGCTCGGCCTTTCGTATTCACGCGCGAACAATTTTCCGAAGGCAATTACTACTTTGGAAAGAGCGATCGCGAAAACACCGAACGACGTGAACTCGTATCGAGAACTCGGATACGACTACGAAAAGACGAAACAATACGCAAAGGCATTTACGACTTATCAGAAAGCGCTCACGGTCACGCCCGACGATGCGGACTTCAAGGAAGCTTTGGAGCGCGTGCGACCCTTTGCAAAAACGTGAGCCTCGATTAGCATCATCCCGATGAACATACCGATTTTCTTTCGTCATTGCGTAATAACGAGCGCGGTTGTCTTCGCAATTTTCTCAGCGACATTTCAAGTCAAGGCTGCTTCATGGAACGGGATTGAACCGTTCAAGTCACGTCGCGCGGACGTGGTTAAGATATTGGGTCAGCCGGTTAGCGAAAGTGCAGACGGCACCATGCGCTTCGGCGTGATGGGCGGTTCGGTGCAAGTCACCTTCGTCAACGAAAAATTTGTTGCGTCTAAGAAGCTGCGGCCGGACCTCGCGGGAACAGTGCTGGAGATCGTCTTGCAGCACGATCATTCTTCCGATACGCCTGAATCGCTGAAGCTCGGAAGCAGCCGTTCGTTCACGCGCGACGAAACACAATCGTCTTTGATCTTTCGAAATCCGAAGGACGGTATCGCGTACACGTTTCAACAGGGCACTCTGCGCACGACTCGTTACACGTTCGCGGACGGACAACTGACGCGGGCGCGACGCTAATTCGTCCATCTGTTGGCAACCGATTCGCGCCTAGCCGCGTCTTTCATTCACCAAGTTGGCCGAATTCACCCATTCACGGAGGCTTATCCCATGTTCAAAACTCTAAAATCCACGGCAGTGGTCGCGCTGACATTGGCGATCGCCGTCGGCATCCTGGCCCAAAGACCACGGACGGCCACTCAGGATTCCTCGAGTGATTCGTCGAGCATGCCCACGCCTCCGGCCGCGCCGGCAACTGTCAAAGCGAAGTACGAGGGCGGTGTTTTCGGATACCCGAAGAAGGCCGACGGTACGCTCAACTTTGAAGACTCGAACGAGCGACTCGTTTTCAAGAACGACCAGCAGAAGGAACTTTTTCCTATTCCTTACAAGGCGATCACTGGCGCTTACGGCGATACGCATGCGGTTCGACCGAAGGCCGCGACGATCGGCAGCGTTGTGCCTTACTTCGGCATGCCCATCGGAATGATCAAAACCAAAGTCCGATACCTGACCGTTCAATACAGTGACCCTGACAGCAACGTATCCGGCGTAACCAGTTTCCGCCTGGACAACAAAGACATCCTCGATTCGGTCCTTTACACGTTGGCCCAGAAGGCCGGTTTGACGCGGCGCGGCGAGGTGTACGTTCGTAAGAAAACCTAGACTCGTTTTCGCTCTGCTCTACTTCATCCTGCCGCATGGTGTGGTCATCCTCACCGCGTTTGCGGTACAATCTCTCACCTGAAAATGAACGAAATCTGCAGTAAGTCTGAGCAACTGCTCAACTCGATTTTCGAAAGCGCGGGGTTTGATGTGCGCGCCTCTGCGTCAGAGTCTGATTTGGGTTGCGTGCTTTCAATCGAAGGCGCCGACAGCGGACTGTTATTGAATCAGGGCGGCGAGTTGCTGGATGCGCTTCAGCAGATTCTGAATCAAGCTTACGGACGCGACTTGCCGAAGGGCCAGCGAATAATTTGTGACGCGGATAATTATCGCGCTGCGCGTGAATCAGAATTGCGGGCTATGGCCGAACATGCTGCCCGCCAAGTGCGCTCGACGTCTGCGGCATTTGTGTTTGGGCCAATGGAGGCAAGCGAGCGACGCGTGATTCATCTTTCGCTGGCAGACGAAGAAGATCTGGTTACTGAATCGATCGGCGAAGGTAACGGGCGTCGATTACGAGTCGTGCTCAAACAGACTTCGGCGCAGTAGAACTTTCCTCTGTAGTACCCCCAAGCAATACCGTGATCGCTCAAACCGATACAATCGTCGCTGTCTCCACTCCCCCCGGACGAAGTGGCATTGGCGTGATTCGTCTCAGCGGGCCGGGCTCGCTTTCGATTCTGCGGCAGCTAGTTGCTTCTGACTCTTTCGATCCTCAGCCAAATCTTCTAACGTTGCGGACCCTGATCGATCCCGTAACTAGTGAGAGGCTCGATCAGGCGCTGGTCTGCTATTTCAAAGCGCCGCACTCTTTCACCGGCGAAGACGTGGTCGAATTGCATTGCCACGGTTCGCCGATCTTGTTGCGCGCGATCGTCGATGCCGCGCTGCGACTCGATGCGCGCATGGCTGATCCGGGAGAATTCTCTTTGCGCGCCGTTGCGAATGGCCGATTGAATCTGACGGAGGCGGAAGCGATTCGCGATCTCATCGACGCGCACACCGACGCTGCGTTGCGACAAGCAACGCGACAGATGAAAGGCGAGATTTCTGACCGGCTGCAACCGGTAAAGGATCAATTGCTGCAAATAATCGTGCGGCTCGAGTCGTCGCTCGAATTTGTTGAAGACGATCTGCCGAATGTTGTGCATGACAACGTGTTCGCTTCACTCACGTCATTGCAATCGGATCTCGAGAAGCTGGCTAAGACATTCAGCCGCGGAAAGCTCTTACGCGACGGCATCCGAGTTACGTTGATCGGCCGTCCCAATGTGGGTAAGTCGAGTGTGTTCAATAGATTACTGGGACGCGGTCGTGCGATTGTGACCGATATTCCGGGCACCACGCGAGACACGATTTCCGAGTCGATTGGCCTGGATGGCGTTCCTTTGGTTCTGACCGATACCGCGGGTCTTCGCACGGCCGGCGATCAAATCGAGTCGATCGGCGTCGACCGGACCAAACGCGAAGCGGCTGATTCGGATCTACTAATCGTCGTCATCGATGGATCAGAGCCTTTGAGCGATGAAGATCACAGTGTCCTTTCTGAGGTAGCGGGACGACGGCACATCATTGCCGTGAATAAGCGTGACCTGCCAACATTTTCCGAAACCAGGATCGATCATGACTCGTTATCGTTTCAAAATTTTGACTCGGTTGTTTCAATCTCAGCCGTGACCGAGGCGGGTCTTCAAGACTTGCGATCGGCCATCTTGAAACCATTCATGAACAGAAACGGCGCCGCCGAAGGATTGCTGATCACGAACGCGCGTCACTACGATTTACTTCGGCGCACAATCGATGCGATCATTTCATCCGCGGACTTGTTGAAGACGCGAGCGAGCGAGGAACTCATTCTCGTCGGTCTTCACGACGCGCTTCGCTACTTGGGTGAGATTACCGGGGAAACAACTTCTGATGAAATTCTTGGAAGGATTTTCTCGACCTTTTGCATTGGCAAGTAACCAGATTACTTACTGAGGAACTGATCGGAATGGTATTCGACGAAGTTTTCGATGTGATTGTTATTGGCGGTGGCCACGCCGGCTGCGAGGCCGCCTTAGCCGCGGCCCGCCTGGGCGCGAACACCGCGCTCGTTACGATCAATCTCGATCTGATTGGTCAGATGTCTTGCAACCCGGCAATCGGCGGAATCGGCAAGGGCCATCTTGTCCGCGAGATTGATGCGCTCGGCGGCATCATGGGCCGAGTGATCGATCGCACGGGCATTCAGTTTCGATTGCTAAATCGTTCCCGCGGCCCGGCGGTGCGGGCGCCTCGGGCGCAAGCTGACCGCGCGTTGTATCGCATTGAGATGCGGCGAACTCTTGAGGCGACTCCGAATTTGAGTCTGCGCCAGGGCGTCGTGACGAACCTGGTAATCGAGAAGAAGCGCGCAATCGGCATCGAGCTTCAGGACGCAAGACGAATTGGCGCCAAGTCGACTGTCATCGCCACTGGAACATTTCTAAACGGACGCATTCACACAGGTCGGCAAACGTACCAGGGCGGACGAGCCGGAGAGCCCGCTTCAATCGAATTTGCAGACGCGCTAAAGCGAATGGGCTTTAATGTTGGTCGACTG
>Ga0209471_1001066_pt1 | contig 16835 bp, 16 predicted proteins | sample GraSoiAngelo_128_FD_185885 | JGI IMG/M metagenome (GOLD analysis project Ga0209471, IMG submission 185885) | Grasslands soil microbial communities from the Angelo Coastal Reserve, California, USA - 14_0927_12_20cm (SPAdes) (version 2) | ecosystem: Environmental > Terrestrial > Soil > Grasslands ...
GGGCCTTCGCGGCTTCGCTGCGACGGAGCACCGAGCGTATGCGCGCGACCAGCTCCTTGGGACTGAACGGCTTGGTCACGTAGTCGTCGGCGCCCAGCTCGAGGCCGACCAGCTTGTCGGACTCAGCGGTGCGGGCGGTCAGCATGATGATGGGCACGGTCCCGTTACGGCGGAGCGATCGGGTCACGTCGAGGCCGTCGATGCCTGGCAGGCCGAGGTCGAGGACGACGAGGTCAGGGTGCTGCGTGGACGCGGTCCGTAGCGCCGTGGGTCCGTCGGCAGCCGTGAAGACCGTGAAGCCCCCGTGCTCGAGGTAGTCCCGCACCAGCGTCACGATTTGGGGCTCGTCGTCCACGACAAGGATCGTCTTCACCAGCGCCATCCTATGCAAAAAGTTGAGGCGGAGTCGGGACTCCGCCTCAGTCGGGAGGGAGGGGAAATCAGACCTGTGCGGTCCCCGATTGATCCGAGGCGGTCCCCGCCGGCGGCACCGTTCCGTGCGCCCGGTCGTGCCAGGCCTTCAGGGTCGCCTCGATGAATGGCGGCAGCGTAAATGTCTGCTGCGTTCCGCCGCCGTGGCCGTAGCCGCCGAAGCGGCCCCAGGGTCCGCCGGGGTAGCCGCCGCCCATCATCTGGCCGATCGCGTAGCGGCGCCAGCGGCGCTTGCGCCCCAGCATTGCCAGCCCGAGGCCGAGCCCGCCCAGCATCATCAGTTTGCGGTTTCTGTCTTTCGTTTTCATTGTGGTTCTCCTTAAATCGAATCTCGACTGCGTCTCATCCTGCAAGACAGTTGTGAAGCAGCTGTGAAGCACCGCGACAGACAGCTGTCACGGATGGCGCCAACAATGGCAACCAGCGTCTGGAGCCGGCGGCTGTGGGACCCGGAGACCATTTCGCCGCCGGCGCCGGCGCGCCGAATGGCGGTCAGGGAAGGCCGGCCGCGATGCGGAAGGCGTCGGCCTTCGAGAGACCCGATTCGATCCGGTAGGTGACCCCGGCATGGTCCCAGATCAGGGTGTTGGCGGCCATGCGCAATGTCTCTGGCCGCTCCTGGCCGTTGACCTGAACGACGATCATGTGCGGCTTGCCCGCGATCCACCAGCCGGGATCACCGTTGACCGAAACTTCCTCGGCAGTCGTGCCCGGTTCAAGACTCTTGCCGATGAATCCCGGGACGAGGTCGCCACGGAACTCGGTCATGAGCACGCCTAATCCGGTCTGCGTGACCAGCGGGATGCCGGGGCGCGGCGTATAGGCCAGCGCGACCTCGCCACCGGGAACGCCGCTCACGACGTAGACGGCGTCCGGCGCGCCGAGCTCGGCCGGTACGGCAATGATGAACTTCACTTTCGATTGAGCATCCACCAGCGTTGTGCGGCGGCCGAGATCCAATGGCGTCACTGGGGAGAAGGACGGTAGCGGTGAGGCCTGGCGATTGACGATCACGCCACGCACATGGAAGAAGTGCGCAATCGCGTCGCGCGTCGCCGGGTTGGCGATGGCGGCCGCGCCCAGCAGCACCAGGAGCACCGCCGCAACCAGGGCGAGTCGCCGCGGATCGCGCCACAGCTCGAGGCGGCGCGACGGCGCAACGGGTTGCGCCATGATGCGCCCGCGCACGCGGCTCGCCAGGTTCGGCGTCAGTGGGTACGGATAGCGCGGCCCGAGATCCCGGAGCGCTCGCTCCAGCTCGACGTCGGTGATCCGCTGGGGATCAGCCATCGTGCCCCCCCGCCGCTGACGGCATGCGGATGTCGGTGGGTAAGGCGGCGCGCAAGCGCGACAGTGCGCGCGACAGCCGCGACTTCACGGTCCCCCGCGGGACATTGAGCGCATCCGCCATTTCGGCCTCCGACATATCGAAGAAGAGGCGGTAGGCAAGGATGAGCCGGTCATCCCCGCGCAGCGTCCGCAGTGTCGCGAGCAGGGTGGAACGGAAGGCATCCGCCTCGGCCGCAGCCTCGGGGGACTGGGCCGAGTCCCCCGAGGATTGGGCGACCAAGGCGCGCTCCGCCAGGACCGTCCGTTGCTGGGCCGAGGTCCGGCGATTACGCGCTTCGTTAGCGACAATGCGGCACAGCCACGGCTTGAAGGGCGCGCCCGCGCGAAAACGGCTGAGCGCGTAGTAGGCGTTCACGAATCCCTCCTGGGCCGCGTCTTCCGCATCCGCGGCGTTGCCGGTGACCTGGTAGGCGACCCGAAACGCCAGCTCCTGGTAGTGCTGGACAAGTGCTTCATATGCGTTGACATCGCCGTTTTTGGCTCGTTCGACGAGCGCTATGTCGTCCAGTGGCCGGCCCTCCACGGATCGATTCCTATCCCTTCATACCAGCCGGCACCTCGTCCGGTTCCAGCCAAGGTAGCCTTGGGCGGATGGCACGCCCGACCACTCGCCAATTTCTCCTGATCGACGGCGACGACACGCTCTGGGAGAACAACGTCTACTTCGAGCGGGCGATCGAGGAATTCATTGATTTCCTCGGCCACTCCAAGATGACGCGCGAGCAGGTTCGCGCCGCGCTCGACGAGATCGAGCGTATGAACGTCCCGGTGCATGGCTACGGGTCGGCGAGCTTCACGAAAAACCTGCAGCAGACCTACGAGCGGCTCGCCGAACGAGACCTGGGATCGCGCGACATCGAGCACGTGCTGCAACTGGGCCAGCGGATCGCCGGCCAGCCGGTCACCCTCATGCCCGATGTGGCGGAGACGGTGGACTATCTCGCCGGTCGCCACGACCTGATGCTGGTGACCAAGGGTCATCCCGAGGAGCAGCGGCTGAAGATCGAACGATCCGGGCTGGAGTCACGGTTTACCGCGACCGCGGTTGTCAGCGAGAAAGCCGTCGATACCTACCGGGCGATCGTCGAGGAGCGGCAGCTTGACCCCGTGCGCACCTGGATGATCGGTAACTCCCCACGCTCCGACATCAACCCGGCCCTGCAGGCAGGGCTCAATGCCGTGTTCATTCCCCACGAGCACACCTGGCGGCTGGAAAAGGAGGAGGTCGCGCCGGCCGACGGACGCCTCCTTATCCTGCGCGGGTTCGGCGAGCTGCGCTCACACTTCTAGCTGACGAAGCGCCTGCGCGGCGCAGTGAGTACTCTAGGTCGATGGCCGGCAACCTGACGGTGCTCGATGGCAACACCTTCTTTGTGTCGGATGCGGCGGGCGATGTGGAGCCGGGTCAGGATGCCAACGGCTTCTTTCATGCCGACATGCGACAGCTCTCCACCTGGCGGCTGCTCGTCAACGGCCACCCGGTGCATGTCCTGACCAGTCGGACGGTCGACTACTACTCGGCCTCGGTCTTTGCCACCCTGGCGAGCGTCAGCGTCGGCGAGAATCCGCCGATTTCGATCCGGCGCGACCGCTTCGTGGCGCGCGGTGTCCACGAGGACCTCACCGTTCAGAACCACAGTGACCGCCCGCAAACGGTGACGGTCGAGGTGGAGTATGGCAGCGATTTCGCCGACCTCTTCGAGGTCAAGGACCACAGCCCGAAACGTGGACAATTGCGCACTGACCTCGGCCCCAGCCAGGTGACGTTGACCTATACGCGGGATTCCTACCGGCGTGACACCGTCATCGAATTCAGCCAGCACTTTTCCGTCGGACTCGAGCGAGCGCGCTTTGAGCTGAAACTGGAGCCGCGCGGGTCGTGGCAAACCTGTATCGATGTCGTTCCCGTCGTCGACGGAGCGTTCAACCGGCTCGAGCATGGCGACCGCACATTCGGCAATCCCAGGCCGGACATGCCCACCACCTTCGAACAGTGGATGGCCCAAGCGCCAATGCTCGAAACGGACAACGATGTCCTGCGCCACACCTACCGCCAGAGCCTGATCGACCTGGCCGCGTTGCGGTTCCGCCCGCTGAAGTCCCTCTCCTATTCCCTACCGGCCGCCGGCCTGCCGTGGTTCATGGCGTTATTCGGGCGCGATAGCCTGATCACGGCATACCAGGCACTCCCGTTCCAGCCACACCTTGCGCGGACCACCCTTGAGGCGCTGACGGTGTGGCAAGCGAAGGAGCGCGACGACTTCCGCGATGCCGAGCCCGGGAAGATCCTGCATGAGCTGCGACTGGGCGAGCTCACGATGCTCGGCGAGCGGCCGCACAGTCCCTACTTCGGGACGCACGACGCCACGCCGCTTTTCCTGATCCTTCTTGACGAATACGAACGCTGGGCCGGCGACCGCGACTTCGTTCGAAGCCTGCAGCCGGCGGCGATGAAGGCCCTGGAGTGGATCGAGCGGTACGGCGATCGCGATGGCGACGGCTATCTCGAATACGAGACCCGCTCAAAAGAAGGCCTCGCCAACCAGTGTTGGAAGGACTCGTGGAATTCGATCCTCTTCAAAGATGGCACCGTGGCAAAGGGGCCCATCGCCACATGTGAAATTCAGGGCTACGCTTACGACGCGCGCGTACGGATGGCTCGGCTGGCCCGTGACGTCTGGGACGATCCCCAACTGGCCGCGCGGCTTGACCGGGATGCGGCGACCCTGCGCCAGCGCTTCAACCAGGATTACTGGATCGAAGCCAGCGGCCACTACGCGCTCGCGCTCGACGGCGACAAGCAACAGGTGGACGCCATGACGTCCAACGTCGGGCACCTACTCTGGTCAGGCATCCTACCGGCGGACCGCGCGGCCAAGATGGCGAAGCGCCTGATGTCGCCTGAGATGTTCACCGGCTGGGGCATCCGGACGATGGCGGCGGGCGACGCGGGCTACAACCCGATCGAGTACCACAACGGGACGGTTTGGCCGCACGATACCGCCTTCGCGGCCGAGGGCTTGCGCCGCTACGGCCATCGGGAGCAGGCGTCGCACCTGGCGCTGATGCTGATTCAGGCCGCCGCCGCCTTCGAATACCGGCTGCCCGAGGTCTTTGCCGGCTTTGCCCGCGAGGAAACCGGAGCGCCGGTCGAGTACCCCACCGCATCGCGCCCGCAGGCGTGGGCGGCGGGTGCACCGTTGCTCGCGCTTCGCACGGCACTGGGCCTGGATGTCGTCGACGGGTCCCTCCGGATAGACCCGCATCTGAGCCAGGGCTGGGGACAGGTTCGGCTGAACAACGTCGCGGTAGTAGGAGCGAGAGCCCCGTCACCCCGCTGGGCTGATCGGAAATAGGCATAGATTTCAGGCGCGTTTTAGAATCTGCCAAGACCGAAGGAGGGAGGACATGACCGACCGGCGCCGTTGGATCCTGGTTGCCGCCGTGCTCGGGTCGGGCATCGTGTTCCTGGACTCGACGGTCGTCAATGTCGCGCTGCCCCGCATTGGCCGGGACCTGCCGCGACTCTGGTTCGGCGTCCTGGAAGGGCAATCCTACGTCTACAACGCCTACCTGCTCACACTCAGCGCGATCCTGATCCTGGCCGGCGCGCTCAGCGACTACTACGGCCGGCGGCGGATGTTCCTCTGGGGCCTGATCGGCTTCGGCGCGACGTCGGTCCTCTGCGGCGTGGCGCCGAACCTGGAGCTCCTTGTCCTCTTTCGAGTTCTCCAGGGTGTCGCCGGGGCTATCCTGGTGCCCGGATCGCTCGCGCTCCTCACCGCCAACTTCGAGGGCGAAGCGCAAGGCCGAGCCTTCGGCCTTTGGGCCGGTGCTTCGGGGGCGACCACCATCCTTGGTCCCTTCATCGGCGGCCTGCTGGTGGACACGATCTCCTGGCGGGCGGCCTTCCTCATCAACGTCCCGCTGATCCTCATCGCGCTCTGGGCGACCTACGTCCACGTGCCGGAAAGCCGTGACGAAACCGCCAGCCGGCACTTCGACTGGATCGGGTCGGCAATCGTGGCGCTGGCGGTCGGCGGTCTCGCCTTCGGCACCATCTACGGACAGCAACGCGATTGGCAGGATCCATTGGGGTACATCGCGCTCGCCGTCGGCGTGCTCTGCACGATCGCACTCCCCTTTTACATGGCGCGCGTTCCACACCCCCTGATCCCGTTGTCGCTCTTTCGCTCACGCAACTTCACCGTGACCAACATCTCGACGCTCGTGATCTACGGTGCGCTCTACGTCACCTTCTATTACCTGACGCTCTTCATGCAGGGAACGATCGGCTACACGGCCGCGGCGGCCGGGCTGGCCGGCATTCCGGGCACGCTCTTTCTGACCTTTCTCTCGGCTCGGTTCGGGGGCCTCGCCGGCCGCATTGGATCGCGCATCTTCATGGCGGTCGGCCCGGCGATCATGGCGCTCGGCGTCCTGTGGTACGCGCGCATGCCGGCGAGCAGCACTCCCTGGCATCTCGAACCGCAGAACCCCGCGACCTACCTGCCGCCGCTCTCGTATGTCATCGATCTCCTCCCGGCCGGGATCATCTTCGGCCTGGGGCTGTCCCTCCTTGTCGCGCCCCTCACGACCGCGCTGATGCGGTCGGTACCGGCCCACCGGGCGGGGCTCGGGTCCGCTATCAACAATGCGATCTCACGCGTCGGCCCGCAGCTCGCGGGCGCGCTGATTTTCGTGTTCATCACCGCCAGTTTCTACAGCTATATCGCCGCGCGGCGGACGGATATCAACGTCAACGATCCCGCCTTCCGCAAACTCGTGAGCCCGCTCAACCCCTCCGGCATCCCGCTCATGGGCAGCCTGGTGCGCGATGCATCGACCACCGCCTTCCATCTGGCGATGATGGTCGGTGCGGCCCTCCTCATCATCGGTGCCATCGTGAACGCCGTTGGCATCCGGGATCCGAGCCGGGCGCCGGCGCGTGAGGGCGCGCCGGGTCGGACGCAGCCCGCCAAAGAGGGACTCTGATGGCCGTCCGCGACGACGTCGTCAACGCGATCGCAGCCTTCTCGCTGTTTGCTGACCTTTCCGGGCCACAGCTCGAAGAGGTCGCGCACCTTTTTGATGAGTCGTTTTTCGCGAAGGGCGAGCGAATCCTCCGCCAGGGCGTCAGCGGATCGGGCTTCTACATCATTCTCGAGGGAACCGCCGGGATCCGCATCGACAACGTCGACCGCAGCACGCTGAAAGCCGGCGATTACTTCGGCGAGATCTCCTGTTTGCTCGGTGAGGTGCCCGTTGCCGACATCGTGGCGGAAACCCCGCTGCGCTGTCTGGTGCTGCCAGCCACCCAGCTCGAGGGATTTCTGACGGCGCATCCACGGATCATGTTCCGCCTGCTGCAGGGGGAGGCGCGCAAGCTCAAGAACACAACCAAGTGGCTGAGCTAGAGAAGAAACCCTTTCCTCCCGGCCGCTATCGACTAATCGTGGTGGGCAGCGGGCCCGGTGGGTTGCAGCTGAGCTACTCCTTGACTCGCCTGGGCATCGACCACGCCGTGCTCTCCGACGACCCGGCACCCGGCGGCATGTTCCGCCGCTGGCCGGTATTTCAGCGCATGCTCAGCTGGACCAAGCCATTCGCCGGCGTCGAGCACCACGACCGGGCGTACGAGCGCTACGACTGGAACAGTCTGCTGGCGGACGACAATGAGAACCGGGCCGTGATGCCGGCGCTGATGGACGGAACCTCCTACTTTCCCTCGCGGCCGGAGATGCAGAAAGGCCTGGAGACCTTCGCGCAAAGGACCGGGATCCGGGTGCGCCACGGATGCCGTTGGGAGTCGACCCGCCGCGAGGGCGAGGATTTCGTGCTCACGACGTCGGATGGCGAATACCGCTCGCGGGTTGTCGTCTTCGCGGTCGGCGTCGCGCAACCGTACCGGCCGCCGATTCCGGGGCTGGCGGCGGTCCCGCACTACGGCGACTTCCGTCCGGTCGAGACGTACAAGGACCGGCGAGTATTCATCGTGGGCAAGCAGAACTCCGGGTTCGAGATCGCGACCGGGCTCCTGCCCTTCGCCCGGCAGCTGGTGCTGGCGTCGCCGAGCCCGACCAAACTGTCGGTCCTCACCCACACGCTGGTCGGCGTGCGCGCCCGCTATGTTCAGCCCTATGAAGACGCGGCGCTCGCCGGTGGGGTCGTCATTCTCGACACCACGATCGAGGAAGTCATGAAGGATGGCTCCGGCTACCGGGTTCGCACGCGGAATGCCGCCGGGCGCGAGCTGACGGTGCCGGCCGATGATGTGATCGCTGCGACCGGCTTCGTCACGCCGCTGCGCGACCTCCCCGCGCTGGGTGTTGCGACGTTCGGCCAGAGCCGGCTTCCCGCCCAAACGCCCTTCTGGGAAAGTGCCACCGTGCCGGGCATTTTCTTCGCCGGCACGATCACCCAGGGCGCCGCTGGGCTCAAGAAGCATGGCATCCCGAGCAACTCCGGTGCGGTCCAGGGCCATCGCTACAACGCCCGGGTGCTGGCCCGGCATCTCGCCGAAACGAAGTTCGGCGTCCCCACCACGCGCGAGCGGATCGATGCCGCCGGCCTGGTCCCCTACCTGCTCGAGCAGCTCAGTCATGGTCCCGAGCTCTGGCACCAACGGGCCTACCTGGCCCGCGTCACCAATCTCGATCGCGATACCGGGGTCACGAACGAAGGTGTTGTCCCCTTGCAATCCTTCCTGGACGCGGGAGGCGGCGACGCGGTCGCGGCCACGCTCGAATCGAACGGCCAGGGTAATCCGTACCCGGTCGTCTACGTCCGCAAGGAAGGTTCCGTCGCGGAGCACGCCATGGCGCCCGATCCCCTCCTCGATTTCACCGGGGGCGATTACCAGGACGAGCTGCGCACCGTGCTCGAGCCGGTGTTGAGCGGGGCCGGGTCGCCTGCATGACAAGGCTACCGACCGGCACGGTCACGTTCCTCTTCAGCGACATCGAGGGGTCAACACGGCTGATTCAGCAGCTTGGCGAGCGTTACCCGGACGTTCTACTCGCGCACCACACGATCCAGCGCGAGGCGCTGGCCGCCAACCGCGGCCATGAGCTCCGGACCGAGGGCGACTCCTTTTTCATCGTGTTCGAGAGCGCGCTCGATGCCTGCACCGGCGCCGCCGCGGTGCAAGAGATGCTGGCGCAGCACTCCTGGCCGCAAGACGGACAGGTTCGGGTCCGCATCGGTCTGCACACCGGCGAGGCGACGCTCGTCGGCAATGAGTACCTGGGCCTCGACGTCCATCGGGCGGCTCGCGTGGCGAGCGCCGGCCACGGCGGCCAGGTCCTGATTTCGGAGACCACCCGGGCGCTCGTCGAACACGCATTGCCGCCTCGACTGACGCTGAAAGACCTGGGACTGCATCGGCTCAAGGACATGGCCCGGCCCGAGCGCCTCTTCCAACTCAGTGTGGAGGGCCTGCTCTCCGAGTTTCCAGCGCTCAAGACGCTGGAGGCCACCCCGAACAACCTCCCGACGCAGTTGACGAGCTTCATCGGCCGCGACGACCAGGTGCGCGAGGCAAAGCAACTGCTCACCCGATCGCGTCTGCTGACCCTTACCGGCCCCGGTGGAACGGGCAAGACGCGGTTGAGCCTGCAGATCGCGGCCGACGTCATGGACAGCTTCCCCGACGGTGTCTATTTCGTGCCACTCGCTTCGGTTCAGGATCCGGAGCTGGTGCCGTCGGCAATCGCGCAGGCGCTGGCGATCTCGATTACCGGGAGCCGCCGTCCGATCGAGGCGCTCTTGGATCACCTGCGGGACAAGCGCACACTTCTGGTGCTCGACAATTTCGAGCAACTCCTCGCAGCTGCCACGGTCACGACCGAGTTGCTCGAGGCGAGCCCGGGTTTGCGGGTGCTGGTCAGCAGCCGGGCGGTGTTGCGCATTTACGGTGAACAGGAGTTCCCGGTGCCGCCGCTGGCCTTGCCGGACCTCAAGGCACTACCGGATCTGGCGACTCTCTCGCAGTTCGAGGCCGTCAGGCTCTTCATCGAGCGCGCAGTGGCGGTCAAACCGGATTTCCAGGCGACCAACGAGAATGCCCCCGCGATCGCCGGCATCGGCGAACGGGTCGACGGGCTGCCACTGGCAATCGAGTTGGCCGCCGCGCGGGTCAAGCTCTTTTCTCCCCAGGCGCTGCTCGTCCGGCTGGAGAAATCGCTGAATGCGCTGGGCAGCGGTGCTCGAGATCGCCCCGGCCGGCAGCAGACGCTGCGCGGGGCGATTCAGTGGAGCTACGACCTGCTCAACGAGGGGGAACGCCGCCTGCTCGCGCGCTTCTCTGTGTTCGCGCGCGGCTCTAGCCTGGAGCAGGTTGAGACGGTCTGTGGCCCAGCCGAAGATATCGGCGGTGATGTTGTCGAGGCTCTCGATCAGCTCGCCGACCAGAGTCTCCTCCGCCGGCTTCCGGATTTCGATGAGCCACGCTTCTTGATGCTGCAAACGATTCGCGAGTTCGCCTCCGACCGGCTGGAACAGAGTGGCGAAGCGGCGTCGATCAAGGATCGACACCTTCAGGCGTTCATCGCCCTGGCCGAGCAGGCACGGCCCTATCTGTTTGGCCGGTTACGCAAGGAATGGCTCGACCGCCTGGAGATGGAGCAGGACAATTTCCGCGCGGCGCTCGACTGGGCGATCGCCTCTGGCAATGCCCGGAGCGCCCTGCTGCTCTCGGCATCGCTCTGGCGTTTCTGGCAGATGCGCGGACACATCCACGAGGGCCGGTCCGGTGTGGCGCAGGCGCTAGCTCTCCCGACGAGTACCGAGCACCGGGCTGAGCGGCTGCTGGCGCTGGAGGCGGCGGGCGGCCTGGCCTACTGGCAGGCGGACATGGAGTCGGCACAACGCTTCTACGACGAATGTCTGGAGATGACGCGCACGACGGGCGATACCAGGGCGCTGGCCAACGCCCTCTACAACGCGGCCTTTCCCAACGTCGTGAACATGAGCGAAACCGCGCGGCCGCGGGCCCTCCTTGAGGAGGCTCTGCCACTGTTCCGCGAGCTGGGGGATCAAGCCAGCGTCGCCCGAACCCTATGGGCGCTCGGCAACGGCCTCTACTTCGAGCGCAAGTACCCCACGGCCAAATCGGTGCTGGAAGAGTCGCAGGCGCTCTTTCGTACGGTCGACGATCGCTTTGGCCTCGCCTGGTCGATCCATACCCACGGCCTAGTCTCCCTCAAGGCAGGCGACGTTGATCAGGCCCGCCAGGACTTCCTTGAAGCACTCGAACTGTTCCAGGAGGCGAGGGACGTTTCCGGCCTGGTGCTTCAGCTCGACAATCTCTCTCAGGTGATTCGTGCGCAGGGGGACCCCGGGCGAGCGACGCGGCTGGCCAGTGCGGCGAAAGCCCACCAGCGGTCGACCGGAACCAGCCTCGGGCAGCTCCTGAGTGAGCAGGAGGGCCGCACCGGAACCGAGGGACTGAGTGAGGTCGAAGCCGCCAATGCCTGGGCGGAGGGCCAGAGGCTGACCCTGGATCAGGCGCTCGCGGAGGCGGTGGCCGCGGCTCGAAACCGAACATCCACGCCCGTAAACCGAGATGACTGAGCGCGTCGATGTCGTGGTCATCGGCATGGGCGTCGGCGGCGAGGAACTCGCGAATACCCTCGCCGACAACGGCCTCAACGTAGTCGGTATCGAGAGCCACCTGGTCGGAGGCGAGTGCCCTTACTACGGTTGTATCCCAACCAAGATGATGATCCGGGCCGACGACATGCTCGCTGAAGGTCGTCGGATTCCCGGATTCGCCGGAGACTCGACCGTGAAGGCCGACTGGACGCCGGTGGCCCGACGCATCCGCGACGTGGCCACCGACAACTGGAACGACCGCGTCGCCGTCGAGCGATTCGAGCGCAAGGGCGGCCACTTCGTCCGCGGCGCCGGCAAGCTCGTCGGCCCCGGCAAGGTTTCGGTCAACGGCACCACCTACGAGGCCTCGCGCGCGATCGTCATCGCGACCGGGACATCAGCGGCGGTGCCGCCGATCCCGGGGCTGGACCGCGTGAAGTACTGGACCAACCGCGAGGCGGTCAAGGTCGAGCAGCTCCCGGATTCGCTGGTGATCCTCGGAGGCGGCGCGATCGGCGTCGAACTCGCGCAAGTCTTCGCCCGTTTTGGGGTCAAGGTCTCGATCATCGAGGGCATGGACCGGGTGCTCGCCATGGAGGAACCCGAGGCCAGCGCCGTGCTGGGGGAAGTGCTGCAACGCGAGGGAATCGAGCTGTGGCTCAAGAGCCGGGCACAGTCGGTCGAGCCGCGCGGTGACGCGATCGCGGTCAACCTCGATGGTGGGCGACAGGTAACGGGTCAGGCATTGCTGGTCGCGACCGGGCGGCGCGCCAACCTCAGGGACATTGGCCTGGAGACGGTCGGGCTCGACCCATCGACACGCCTGCTCGAGCCGAACGATCATCTGCGCGTAGGTGAGCGGCTGTGGGCCATCGGCGATGTGACAACCAGCGGTGGCTTTACCCACATGGCGATCTACCACGCCGGCATCGCGATCGATGACATCCTGGGCAAGCCGGGACCAGGGGCCGACTATCGAGCCAAGCCGCGGGTTACGTTCACCGATCCCGAAGTGGGCGCGACCGGCCTCACCGAGGAGCAGGCGATACGGAAGGGAATCAAGGTGCGCACCGGGATCCAGAAGGCGTCGGTCACCTCTCGGGGCTGGATTCACGGACCGGGCAACGAGGGGCTCATCAAGGTGGTCGAGGACGCCGACCGCGGCGTGCTCGTGGGCGCCACGACGATGGGTCCGCGGGGTGGCGATCTCCTCGGCATCTTCGAGCTCGCCATCAAGCTGCAGATCCCGAGTGACGAGTTGCGCCACTTGATCTACGCTTACCCCACGTTCTATCGCGGGACGGGCGAGGCAGTGCGCAAGCTCGGCCCCGACCAGCACGCGCCGATGCGCTAAGCCCCGATGGTCACGCCGGCGAGCTGGTTGGTATAAAGCTGCCAGCCATCGCTATGCTGGCGGCGTTCGCCCTCGTCAGGCAGGCCGAGGTGGCGCAGCCGAAGCACGGTTGCATCATTTTCTGGCGTCAGGGTGATCTCGACCGTCGTCGATCCGGGCGGGACGGTCGGATGGCCCTCCCAACCCCAGCTCATCACCAGGCGGCGCGGCGGGTCGACCACCTCGTACTGCCCGCTCGCGATGTGCTCGCCGTCGACGTCGATGCGATAGCGCCCCCCCGGACGCGCATCGAGCTCGGCGCCCACACCCATCCACGTCACGAATCGCCGGCTATCCGTCAGATAAGCGAACACGATCTCCGGCGGCGCCTCGATCCGCCGGGTGATCTCGATCGCACCCGTGAGATCCTCAATCATGCCGGGGGCGCCTCGCACGCGCTTCTTCCTCCGCCAGCTCGCGCAGCCGGTCGAGGTCGCGTGTCCACATCTGTCGCAGCACCACCTCGAGCGGACCGAGTGCCCGCCGATCCGCTTTGTAATAGCGATGGGTTCCCTGGCGCCGTTCGGTGATCAAACCGGAGGCTTTGAGCACGCGCAGGTTCTGGGAGACCGCTGGCCAGCTGACGTCGCGCACGGTCGAGGCGATCTCCCCGGCCGAGCGCTCCGCACCCCAGACCAGCCGCAAGATCTGGCGGCGCCGTGGGCTGGCGATCGCCTCCATGGCGGCCTCGAGCGGAACGCGACGGTTGCGAGTTCGGACTTGCATTCTCGGCATCAGTTATTTAAGCTACTTCTAAATTAAGTCGTTCCTTTAGGAGGATGCTAACATGGCCGCTCCGCTGGTGCACCAGGTGAATATCAAGGCGACTCCCGACCAGATCTACGCCGCGGTCTCCACGGCCAGGGGCCTCGGCGCCTTCTGGACCTCGGAGAGCCAGGCCGATTCGAAGGTGGGCACGATCGCGACCTTCGGTTTTGGCGGTCCATCACAGCGGATGCGGGTCGACGAGCTGACGCCGGGAAAGCGGGTGAAATGGACGGCCCTTGCCGACTTTCCCAACTGGGATGGCACGACCGTGACCTGGGACATCTCCCCTGCCGAAAACGGGGAGACCGGTGTGCTGTTCCGTCACGCGGACTGGCCGGCGTCGGTGTCGCAGGACGACCTCGGCTCGATCAACTACACCTGGGGCCTGGTCGTCGAGCGTCTCAAGCAGTACGCCGAGAGCGGCACGCCGAACCCGCTGTTCGCGCTCGCGACTCGCTAAGGCCTTTTTTCCCCTTCCCCTCCGGTGGAGGGCGGGGTGGGGGCGTCCAGCAGGTCAGCGGCGAGGTTGATCGCGGCCTCGACGCTGGCCACCCGGTTGGCGGCGCGACCACCGGGCCAGTGGTACTCGCGGACCTCGGTGCGGCCGTCGAGCGAAACGCCAATGTAGGTCAACCCGACCGGCTTGCCTTCCTGGCGCTGCGGCCCGGCGACTCCCGTGACGCTGATCGCCACCCCTGACTGAAAGAGCCGGCGCGCAGCGTTTGCCATCAGGCCGGCCGCTGACCGGCTGACCACCCCATCTCTGGCGATGACATCCTCGGGCACGCCGAGCAGGTCCATCTTCTTGTCCGTGCGATAGCTGACCACCCCGCCGAGGAACCGCTCCGACGACTCAGGCAGATCGGCAAGCGCGGCAGCGAGCAGGCCGCCCGTCATCGACTCGGCCACCGCGACCGTCAGATCCCGCCGGCGGAGCAGGTCACCGAGCCGCCCCAGTTCCGGCCCCATCGATGCGCCCACCGTCATTCGATGCTGATATTGACGATACACCGGGCTCGTATTCCGGCGATGTTCATGACGGTTGCACTTGCGGTAATCTTTCCGGCGGTATGTTGGCGGAGGAGCCAAGCCAGGACCTGGGCGAGCTCATCCAGGTCGCGCTCGACGTCGCCGGGTCGCTCGATCCACGGGAGGTCATCGCCCGCATCCTGGAGCGGGGCACCCATGCGGTGCAGGCGGACCGGGCCACACTATCCAGCCTGGTTGACGACCACGTTGTGATCGAAGCCACCTACGGCCGGGCCGGTGAGCTGACCTGGGTTGGGCAACGCTACTCACTCGACTATTTCGCGGGACAGCCGCTGGTGCAAAAGGCGATCGACACGCTGCAGCCGACGTTCGGTGGCCGATTGGCAGCCGACAAGGCCGCGCCCGAGTTCCGCCAGGCGCTCGCCAACGTGCGTCACGTGGCGGTCGTGCCCCTCGTCCACGGTACGCGGGCCGTCGGCATGTTGGTCTTCAGCCGTTACGAGGATCGCCCCTTCACCGCGGCGGACCTCGCGGCACTGACGCTGCTGGGGACGATCTCCGGGCTCGCCCTGCGTAATGCCCGGCTCTTCGAAGAAGGGAAGGCGGCACGCGAGCGTGCCGACGAGGTGGCCGCACGGCTGCGCGCGGCGGCAGAAGCGGCCGAGGATGTCGCTAGCCAGGTGCAGCTGGATCACGTGTTGCGCCGCCTGCTGCAACGGGCGGGCGCATCGGTCGACGCCGACGGCACATCGCTCGCTCGGCTCGAAGGCGCCGAGATGGTGATCGAATCGACCCCGACCGGCGAGCTCGTCGGCACCCGCTGGCCCCTGATGCCCAAGGTGCTGGCCGGCGTCAGCCGAGGGCACCCGGTCGAACTGACCGCCGGCGAATATACAGGCGCACCGGAAGGCCTCGAGTCCGTCGTGCAACCCTATCGACGCTTCCTGGTCGCCCCGCTCGCGGTCGGCGGCGAGACGATCGGGTTACTGGCGATGGGCCGCAAGACTGATGAGCCATTTGACCCGGCCGCGGTCCAATCGCTGCAGCAGTTCTCCACGTTGGGCGCGCTCCTGCTTCGCAACGCCCGGTTGATCGCCCAGGCGCAGGTGGCGGAGCAGGCGAAGAGCGAGTTCATGAGCATCGCCGTCCACGAGCTGCGCGCCCCATTGACGGTCGCCAGCGGCTACCTGGGCATGGCGCTGGAAGGCGCCTTCGGTGACTTGCCCCCGGCGCTGAAGGACGTCCTCGCCATCGCGCTGCGAAAAGCCGAAGAAGCCAAACTGCTGGCCGACGAGCTCCTTGCTGTGGCACGCATGGAGGGAAAGGTGCTGACGCCCAACACCGAGCCAATCTCGGCCATGGGAGCAGTGCAGGATGCCGTGGCGCGAGCACGACCGCGCGCGGCCCTGGTGAAGGCGACGATCACGGCCGAACCTGGTGACGACAGTACCGCGCTGGCTGACCGCGCCATGGTCGGAACGATCCTCGACAACCTCCTCAACAACGCGCTCACCTACACCGACCATGCTCCGACCATCCGCATGTCGGCCCGCCGAGACGCGGGTCAGGTGGCCATCACCGTGACCGACGACGGCATCGGGATCGCGCCCGCCGACCAGCCTCGGATCTTCGAGCGATTCGCCCGGGGCACGGACCGGATCACGCGGGAAAAACCGGGTAGCGGTCTCGGCCTGTACCTTAGCCGGGGCCTGGCCGAGCAGATGGGCGGGTCGCTGAAATTGGAGGCCAGCCAGCCCGGCGAGGGCTCGACCTTCGTCCTACGCCTGCCGCCGGCGGCCTCTTAAGCGATCGCGTCGAGCAACCGGCGCGAGCTGGCGCTCACGTCGCGGACCGCGGATTCAAACGCCGGCGTGTTGGCACGTGAGGGCACGCGGTAGCCGCTGATCTTGCGGACGAACTGCAGGGCGGCGTCGTGGATCTCCTGGTCGGTCGGCTTTTCGTCACGGCGTCGGAGCGTCTTGATACTTCGGCACATGGCGTAAGTCTGACAAAAAGAGAGGCCGGTTCGGACCGGCCTCTCCAGGAGGAGATTGAGGAGGCAACCTGCTAGTGCAAGGTGATCGTGCCCGAGATAAGGTTGCCGCTGTTCACGTAGCCGTCGCTCAGCTCGATGCTGTAAAGGGCCGGCGTGGTCGCCGTCGCGGCCTGTTCGACGATCAAGAACAGAACCGGGAGACCGTTGCTGAGGCCTTGTCCGTAGATGGTGACCGTTCCCAGCGAATCATCGAACTGCACCGACTGGACCTGGGTGGAGTGGAAGTCCTCGCCAGCGCCGGGATCCTTCATC
>Ga0209471_1001067_pt1 | contig 16832 bp, 29 predicted proteins | sample GraSoiAngelo_128_FD_185885 | JGI IMG/M metagenome (GOLD analysis project Ga0209471, IMG submission 185885) | Grasslands soil microbial communities from the Angelo Coastal Reserve, California, USA - 14_0927_12_20cm (SPAdes) (version 2) | ecosystem: Environmental > Terrestrial > Soil > Grasslands ...
AGCCGCCTAACAAGCGCTTGAAGCTGGCGGGCGATGATCGCTTTAAGGGAAACGGAGTGTTGTGCCCCTGGCGGGCAACGGACTTCGTCCCACACCCTTGCGCCCGCGAGCGAGTCGCCCGCAGCTTAAGCGCGATCCGTTAGGCCGCGAGGAGTCCGCATGACGTCGTCTCTCAGGCCCGGTCACCTTCTGCGCGCTGCGTTCGTGCTCGGCATCACCTCCGGCTGTGGCAGCTCCTTGGGTCCTACCGACCTCGTTGGCCGCTACACTCTTGCACGCGTCAACGAAGCGCCACCTCCTCAAGTCGTGGGCGCGACCATCAGCTGCGACTTGCTTCTCACAGGTGGGCGACTCGAACTCCGGACGAGCGACTGGTCGGCACTCACGTTGGATCAGCGGCAGGACTGCAGTCGCGTCGGCGGCCCGACCTCAGTCACTAGCCTTCTCTACCTCGGCACCTTTCACGTCACGGGCAGCACCTTAACGTTTGAGACGCTGCGCAGCATCGACGACACGCTACGCTTTGCAGGCCAGATTGCGTTGGGTGGCGTGACGCTGTCGGTGAGCGACGTTGTGCGAGGTCTGCCGGGCCCGATCGCGCTGCAGTTTGGACCCCGACAGCCACTCTAGTCATTTCGCGACCCGATTCTACCTCGCGGCCTAACAAGCGCTTGAAGCTGTCGGGCGGTGATCGCTCTAAGGGAAGCGGAGTGTTGTGCCCCTGACGGGGCACGGACTTCGTCCCGCACCCTTGCGCCGGCGAGCGAGTCGCCCGCAGCTTAAGCGCGATCCGTTAGGCGGCCGGAGCGCCGTTTGCGGCGCGAAACACATTGCCCTCGTCGCATTGGCTCTGCTCGCGACGCCCGCGGACGGACAGGGGTTCTCTACACTCCCTCTGTCAGCACCATCTGCGATGCCTCGGGACTCGCTCCCCGCCACGCCGCTCGGCTTCGTTGATTGGCTACGTACTCGAAATCCCGCGACTTTCACCGGTCGCGAACAGCTGATCCGTGAACATCTGTATGCCCTCATCGCCCAAGCTGTGAAGCAGAGATTTGCTTCAACCCAGACTACGGAGCCGGCGACAGGGGACAGCGCACTCGTGCAGCTATTCGAATGGGCCGACAGGTTCGGTGTCCACGGCGCTAGCGATGTGGCAAAGGCGATCGGGACGAAGCCTGTACCACCTGTTACACCCCAACTCACGGACGGCTTTCAACTCACCTACTCAACGCCCGCCTTTTCACTGGCCACAGATAACGGGAAGTGGATGGTACGCTTCCCATACTTCTTCATGGTCGGCGACATTACGCGCCAGCGGCTGGCCAATGGAATTGAGAATGATGTCGCCACGCTTTCGACGCTCACAGCAGCCAACAGCGAGCCTCGCGGTGGCGCGTCTCAGGCAACTATCCTGATACTGTCAGCTCAGACACCCGACCTTCCTTCGTATGTCGCGTTCTGGCTTCAACAGCTTCAGGTGGCTCCGACAGACACGGTCTCAAACCCGGTACCGCAAGCCACACGTGCCTATCGCCGTTTCGATACTGCGTCGGGCCTTTGGAAGGAAGTCGTAGCGTTGCAGATCCCATCTGGTTCAATGATCGTGGCCTACATTGGCTTGGACGGAACCTATCAGGTCAACCGGCCGCATTTTCTCGATGTTCTCAGATCGCTGCGAGTGCGCCCATGATACGAGTGCTGCCTAACAAGCGCTTGAAGGTGGCGGGCGGTGGTCGCTTTAAAGGAATCGGAGTGTTGTGCCCTGGCGGGGCACGGACTGTCGTCCACCACCCTTGCGCCGGCGGGCGGGTCGCCCGCAGCTTAAGCGCGATCCGTTAGGCGGCGCGCTGCCGCCCCTCAGGTATCCTTTCGTCAATTCATTTGGTACGGTGAGTACGCGGGGCGCTGCGCGCCGATGCTCGCAAGGGAGGATCTGTTCGCCGCGCCCCACCACCCCACGGCCGCGCTACGGGATTGCCGCGCCGCGCACCTCCTTCCCGTCGGGTGGCTGCCCAGAGACAACTTCCCAACCCAAGGGCGGGGCCCGGCCTCCCAGCTGTGCGCGGCGCGCTCGAGCGTCGGTGCCAAGCGCGCCGTCTAACATGCGCTTGGAGCTGGCGGCGCCCGGTCGTCGAGGTAGAATTCCATTTGTGACGAACCAGGCTAGGCGCCGCAGCTCAAGCGCGATCCGTTAGGCAGCAGCGAACCTCGATTAGCATCTCATTTTCACGGACTTGTAATTCTGCGATCATCCGTGGCACACGTGATCTGGCGACCATCAAGCTAGACCACAATTCGGAGCGATCAATGCATCCAATCGCCCGGCCGTCCAGACATCACCGCTTGATCGTCTTGGCCGCGATCATCGCCGCATGCACCGATCCCATCGGTCCTACCACCTTCGATGAATACCCGCATTCCACAGAGTTCAAAGCAGTGAATACGGCTAGAAATGCCGAGACGCTCGCAGGAACGTACCGGTTTACGCTTTGTCATCCGAGCTGTGAGGGCGGCAGCGTCGTTGGCCACGGTACCTTGGTCATTGAACGCGATTCACTCGTACTGCCGTTCGCTAGCACCATAGCGGAACGCATCCGGCAATGGTCCGCCTTTATCGTCTGGCGAGGCCAGCGTTCGGCCAACGCTTGCTTTCGCGTTTCTGCTCGCCGATCGATTGGTGATCGAGAATACTACCCTGGCATCATTCCCGAAGCCCTTACAGCGGTCACTCAGTCATCGTCGGGATTTATCGAGATTCCGTTATACGGCTCGCCCGATGCCTCTTTTCATGCGGAGGTCACGTTCGATAGCAGCGGTAACTTCAAGGGCATCGGGATTCAGGGTGATTGGAACGGTCGGGGCCCCCCACAATTGGGCACGATCGAGGGCAGCCGGATCGGTGAGCCTCGGCTGCGAGCCTGCTTTCCCGACCTGTGATCGATACAGTCGCTGCTGCCTAACAAGCGCTTGAAGCTGACGGGCGGTGATCGCTCTAAGGGAAACGGAGTGTTTGTGCCCCTGGCGGGCACGGATTGTCGTCCACTACTCTTGCGCCGATGAGCGAGTCGCCCGCAGCTTAAGCGCGATCCGTTAGGCAGCAACCGATCACGAGTGAGAGGGACTCCCCATGCCGCCTCGCCTCCGCCTCTTCTATTCGGCTCTCACTTGCGTGCTGTTGCTCATTCCCGCTATGGCGCTCTACCAGGACCTTTCGAGGCGCTCTGACATCTGGTGGACGCCACAGACCATGGCCCTCTCCCTCACTGAGACGCAGGATCGCGTGCAGATATACGCTCGAGGCAAGCCGCTCGCCGCTCTGCTGGACGCGAATCAGCTGTGGATCAAAGACAAACTGGGATCCACTCCGCTGGGTGCGCGCGAGATCGGCCTCCGGCTCAATAACTGGGACCGGGTTCGAGCGGCGCGCCTCCCTACGCTCCTCGCATACGCGGCCGCGTGCGGTGGCGGGGTCGTGCTCCTTCTAGTCATCGCAACGGGACGTCTCGCGTATCGAGGCGAGAGGGAACCGGTTGCTGCCTAACAAGCGCTTGAAGCTGGCGGGCGGTGATCGCTTTAAAGGAAGCGGAGTGTTTGTGCCCTGGCGGGCACGGACTGTCGTCCAACACCCTTGCGCCGGCGAGCGAGTCGCCCGCAGCTTAAGCGCGATCCGTTAGACAGCGGCAGACGCATTCCTGGCGAACACGACTATGGCGCTATCGTTCGCCCACGTCTTAATGACCGTGGCGGCGGTGCTCGCGGCAGGCGTCGGCATCGCCACGGCGATTCGCGCCTATCGCAGCCAGATTCGTCGTCGATGGCTCTGGATACTGATCTCTCTGCTCGGGGCGCCCGTCACGACTATGAACTGGGCGACGGGCCAGGTTCGCACGCAAGCTCTCAGGATCCAGCTCGTCAATGTCGGTGTTGTCCGACCAGCTGCAGATGCGCCATGGTTCCTTAGCGTGGCGTTTCCTCTCGGTGCATTTCTTTTCTTGAGTCGCCGCAAGAAGCTTCTGGCAGATGCTAGACCGCTTCTTCCAGAAGAGCGCCTTCAATAGCGCCGCTGTCTAACAAGCGCTTGAAGCTGCCGGGCGGTGAGCGCTCTAAGGGAAGCGGAGTGTTGTGCCCTGGCGGGCACGGACTATCGTCCACTACTCTTGCGCCGGCGGGCGGGTCGCCCGCAGCTTAAGCGCGATCCGTTAGGCCGCAACATCAAGGGCTATGAGTAGGAGGCTACCATGCGTTTCATTCCTCTCCTTCTCGTCTTGCCGGTCGTCGGCGCATGTTCTCTGAACCCTCCAGCGCCTGGGAACGCCGACGTGACCGGGCGGGTCCTTCAGAGTTCAGGGCAACCCCTCGCCAACAGTTCCGTCGTCATCGACTGCGGAGTGGGTGGCTCGATGAAGACTGTCCCGACGGATTCCGCTGGCCGTTACGGAGCCAATCTGAGCGCGCCGGCGGGCCAAGTTCGTTGCGTCTTTGGAGTCCCGGACTTGAGCGCCCCCCGTATTCGCGTCGACACTGCCATCGGGTTTGCACCCTACGGTCAACTACATCCGCTCCAGTTCATCGACCTTCGCGAAGCTCCGGCACCCTGACCGACGTGTTGTTGGGAGGTTGCGGCCTAACAAGCGCTTGAAGCTGGCGGGGCCGGCTTTCAGAGGAGGCGTGCGTTTGTGCGCCAACGACCTCGTACCGCAGGGCGGGGAGCTTGCGCCCACCGGCGTTCGCCCCGCAGCTTAAGCGCGATCCGTTAGGCGGCGACAGCCGAGATATCGCGCACGCCGTCCACGTAGTTGGGATCCCAACTCAATCCCTCCTAACCAAATGGCAAAAGGCTACTGGATTACGTTCTATCATTCGGTGCGGGATCCGGCCCGGCTGGCAGAGTACGGCGCTCTAGCCGTACCAGCGATCGAAGCTGGAGGCGGCCGCTTCCTGTCACGGGGACCGGCGACTAGGACCTTCGAGGGCGTGGAGAAACAGCGTACAGTGTTAGTCGAGTTCGACAGTGTTGCACGCGCCGTGCAGACGTATCAGAGCCCGCAGTACCAGGCGGCGCTGGTACTCCTAAAGGGCGCTGTGGAGCGCGACGTGCGCATTGTTGAGGGGGTTGGCTGAGCAGGTGCCGCCGCCTAACAAGCGCTTGAAGCTGACGGGCGGTGGTCGCTTTAGGGGAAGCGGAGTGTTGTGCGCTAGCGCGCACGAACTATCGTTCAACTACACGGCGCGCGGCGGGCGAGTCGCCCGCAGCTTAAGCGCGATCCGTTAGGCGCCGGCACATCAATGCGTACGTACGCCAGTGTAGGCCTAGCTGCAGTCGCTCTGCATATCGCGGCGACGCTCCTACTCCCTCTCTACCGCCACCTCCTCACTGGTATCGGGGGGTGGTTCGTTCACGCCACGGACATCGCTGACATCCCCGAGCTCGTGCTCGCTGGATTCTTGACCCTCGGCGGCTTGTTGCTCCTCGCGGCTTTGGGTGTTACCTACGCGATGCGACGACGGGCCGGCGCCTAACAAGCGCTTGAAGCTGGCGGGCGGTGATCGCTTAAGGGAAGCGGAGTGTTGTGCCCTTGCGGGGCACGAACTATCGTTCAACTACACTGCGCGCGGCGAGCGAGTCGCCCGCAGCTTAAGCGCGATCCGTTAGGCAGCCGGCTCCACGTAAGGATAGCGAGCTCATGCAGGATGTGCCGATCGAGGCCCAACGTGGCACGCTCCGCCTGTCCACGGATCGTCGGCGCCTCGACCCCTCTGCCGTACTCGCTCTGCTCCGCACGACCTATTGGGGCGGTTCGCTCACGCCCGAGGCACTCGCCCGGGCAATCGACAACTCCATTTGCTTCGCCGTCTTCGACGATCAAACCCTGATCGCGTTCGGGCGTGCCGTTACCGACCTCGCCACCTATGCCTACTGGACCGACGTCGTGGTCGCTGACATTTATCGCCGCCAAGGCATCGGTCGTTGGTTGTCTGAGACGATGCTGGCGCATCCGCAGCTTCAGGGGCTGCGTCGGGTCAGTCTCCTCACGCGCGATGCGGGGCCACTCTACGCGCAGCTCGGTTTCAGGGAAGGTGCTGGATCACTCAAGTATATGGAGTATCGCGATCAGAGCTCCGGTTCAGGCACGCCGGCTGCCTAACAAGCGCTTGAAGCTGGCGGGCGCTGATCGCTTTAAAGGAATCGGAGTGTTGTGCCCCTGGCGGGGCACGGACTTCGTCCCACGCCCTTGCGCCGGCGGGTGAGTCGCCCGCAGCTTAAGCGCGATCCGTTAGGCGCCACTCTCCCCGCGCGCCTTTCCCGTTCGAATGACGGGAGCCCTAACCGGCTCGGGTGCAGCATCCCCGCGCTCTAGACGGCCCAGCTCGAAAGCCGCCTTCCCTAGCTCGGTGATCTGAACGCCGCGCTTCTCCGGTAGGGTAGGGCTGTCCCACGGATCGGCCCAGTGGCGCCCGACGATGTCCCGGCCCAGCATTGGGTGCGGATCGAAGCCGACGGCTTCTCGGATCTCCGTGGTCGTGACTACCCTGCGGCCCCTGGCCGCTAGCACGCGCAGGATCGCGTACGCGCTGTCTGAAATCGTCGGTGCCATTTTTCCGGTGTCCATGTGCGGCAGACGATATTGTCTGCGTTCGAGAGTATACGACAGGCAGACTTGTCTGTAAAGGGCGAGAAAGTCGGCACCGCACGGGGGCTGCGTTCGCCTTCTAACCCCCTTGCACGCGATCGACACACCTGCTAGATACTGAACCATATGGTGCAGTATCGGCCGGCCCGCCTCGATGCCTCGTTCGCCGCGCTCTCGGACGCTACCCGCCGTGGCGTGCTGGAGCAGCTAGGACGCGAAAACGCCTCGATCACAGCCCTCGCCGAGCGATTCCGTATGACGCTGACGGGCATGAAGAAGCACGTCGGCGTGCTGGAGCAGGCGGGTCTCGTGACGACCCAGAAGGTCGGCCGCGTGCGGACCTGCCGCCTCGGCCCGCGCCGGCTGGAGGATGAGACGGCGTGGATCGAGCGCTACCGCCGGCTCTGGGACGCGCGCTTCGATGAATTGGAGCAGGTGGTCGATAAACTGAAACGCAAGGAGAAAGGCAATGGAGACCAGGACCGCAAGTGAGCCCACACCCATGAAGAACCGCACGACATCGGAGCGGAAATCCCCGCGTGAGCTCGTCGTGTCGCGCACGATCAACGGCCCAACGCGGATCGTGTTTGAGGCGTGGACCAAGCCCGAGCTGTTCAAGCAGTGGTGGGTCCCGAAGTCGTTCGGCTTGACGCTGCTGTCGTGCGACATGGACGTTCGTCCCGGGGGCAAGTATAAGCTCGTGTTCAAGCACGGGGCCTCGGAGCCGATGGCGTTCTACGGCCGGTACACGGAAGTGACACCGCCTGCGCGCCTCGTGTGGACGAACGAAGAGGGCGGGGAAGACGGGTCGGTCACCACGGTGACCTTCAAGGAGGAAGGCGGCAAGACGCTGGTGGTGCTGACCGAGCTTTACCCGTCGAAGGAAGCGCTCGATGCTGCCATCGCGTCCGGCAGCACCAGCGGCGACATGAATGAGACGTTCGAGCAGCTGGACGCGCTGGTCGTCACGTTGAAGTAGCAAGCGATAAGAACAGACGCCAAGACGCCAAGTTGCAACCCACTTGGCGTCTTGGCGTCATTACATCGAGCGCTTCGGGTTCACACTCGATTTCCAGGGTCCGCCGGACGACGTCTACTATGGCCACGTGAGCCGAGACGGGATCGGCATCATCCTCAAGACAATCCGACCGGAAGTGCTCCCGCGCCCGAACCACACTCGGCACGAATGGGCGCGCTGGGATGCCTACATCTACACGCAGGACCCCGACGCACTGTTCGCCGAGTTCAAGCAGCGGGGGGCGTCGTTCGTCAAAGAGCTTTCGTTCATCGAACGACGGGTTGTGGGGCTCGAGGTCAAGGATGCGGATGGGTATGTTCTGGCCTTCTTCCATCTCCGCTCAGCTGCTTCGCAGCGATATTGATTTTAGACAGACCGGCCTATTTCGTTCGTCTGAGCACAAGCGTGCCGAGTTAGACTGCGAGGTTGCTGTGCGAAGCTATTTACAAAATCTGCATAACTCTCGTTAGTCGCCCAAACGGCTCACAGAATGAGAAATGACATTCGTGTGGTAGCAGTGGATTCGACAGGCCCGCACGAGATCCGGGTGCTCAGAGGCGCAACAGGGGTGGGCTCAGTAGTTCAGGTCTTGAATCCGGGATCTGAGTCCGGACATCATCGCACATGGCACCCGACCGGTTATGTGCACGATCGCACCACGAATCCGCCATCTACAACATCAACGGGGCAAATCCCACCCCCACCGAAGGCTGATCAAGAGCTCTGGGCGCGTGAAGATCTGCGCGCAGGCGGCCTCTCGGCACAGACGGATCGGTGGCCCCGGTCTCGGCAGTTTCGTCGTGGACCTCTGTGGAGTGGAGTCTTTTCAGCGCTTCGAAGTGTGGTATCTCGACCCGGCTACCGGCGACGCGTTCATTGCAGGTTTCGCGGCGGTCAACGGGCGCATCGTCCAGCAGCGCCGGGACATTGATGCTGAGCGAGTACGCTTCCTCGTCTCTTTCGTGCCGCTTGGCGCCTAACCAGCGCTTGAAGCTGACGGCGCGCGTAGATTAAGGAAGTGAATTTGTCTTCAGCGCGCCGCAGCTTAAGCGCGATCCGTTAGGCAGCGGCTCACAACCAGGCTCATCACGGTGATCATTCTCGCTGAGTCCCTAACCGCCCTTATCTACCTGTACCTCGGACTCTCGTTACCTTGGTCCAGTTGGCAGACTTTCACTGGCACCCTCCGCGAGCTGCACTTCATCGTGGTTATCGCCGCCGCCATCGCGACGGCATGGGGAACCGCACGTCGTCGCGCGTGGGCGACGAAAGGTGCCGTGGCGCTGGCGGCTTATGCAGGCCTGCCCAACCTCGCTTCAATCGGCAACTTGTTTCAGTCCCTTGGGACGCACGCACCCGCCCCGATAGTGCTATCGCTAGCGCTTGTTCTGATCGCCACGGTCGCACAACTCTTGGCCTTTGTCTTGGCGCTACGCCAGCTTCAAGGGAGGCAGGCCGCTGCCTAACCAGCGCTTGAAGCTGGCGGGCGGTGATCGCTCTAAGGGAAGCGGAGTGTTGTGCCCCTGGCGGGGCACGGACTTCGTCCCGCATCCTTGCGGCGGCGGGCGAGTCGCCCGCAGCTTAAGCGCGATCCGTTAGGCAGCGCCATCATGAACGTCGTCGTGGAATCGTCCTGGGCGCCAATTGGCCTGGGTCTCGGGCTCGCGATCCTCATTGGACTCGCCCTCGTCATTTGGGCTCTCACCTTCTCAAAGGCGGCGGGAGGCACGGGCATGGAACGTCCCTACTGGGGCACCCAGTTCTACGCTTATTCCGTCTGTATCATTGCCGTGATCGTGTTTCTCTTTAGCCTCATCGGCCTTCTCAGTAGCGCGTTCGATGCGGCACAACCACTCCGAGCGCGGATCAGATTCGGTCCGATTCTTACCTCCTTTGAAGCGTACAAGGCCACCTACGACAGAGAACCACGGATGTTCGGCGGCACCTCGACGGCACCCATTCCTCCCTCGGAGGACGAGGTGCATCGGCGCTACGACGCGTTACGTCAAGACCGTATTGAGGGTGCGAGATTTGACTTCCTGAGATCCCTGGTCTCAGACGGTCTATTGCTGTTGTTGGCCATCGCGCTTTTCGTCGTTCACTGGCGCTTGGCAGGCCGCGCCGCGCGGCTCGGAGCGAGTGGCGCTGCCTAACAAGCGCTTGAAGCTGGCGGGCGGTGATCGCTTTAAAGGAAACGGAGTGTTGTGCCCTGGCGGGCATGAACTGACGTCCACTACTCTTGCGCCGGCGGGCGAGTCGCCCGCAGCTTAAGCGCGATCCGTTAGGCAGCGGCAATTGCGATGCGTCAGTCCATTCACCTTCTGCTGCTTCTCGCCATACCAGGATTCGTCGTGGCCTGCCAGCGTGATATCGCCGCGCACCGGCGTGCCTGGGAAGCGGCGCGTCCCAGTTCGTACGTCTTCGAATACCAGGGTACCTGTTTTTGTCCAGCATCGGGTGCCTGGTGGCGCATTACAGTCAAGCACGATTCAGTTACCGATGCGCAGCTGATAGATTCAACGGGCGTGACGCGCGGGCTGCGGTACATCCATACTCTCGCTCAGCCGACGCTTTCTGAGCTCTTCACCGAGATTGCCACCAAGTTGGAACCGGCGACGGCTTGGGCGCGCGTCGACTACGACCCACAGTGGCACTTTCCCATCAACGCCACTGGCGATGTCGTTGATCGGACCGACAGCAAATGGACGCTGATCGTGCGAAACTTTCGCCCGATGTAGGTATGCCGCTGCCTAACAAGCGCTTGAAGCTGGCGGGGCCGGCTTTCAGAGGAAGCGTGCGTTTGTGCGCCAACGAACTCGTACCGCAGGGCGGGGAGCTTGCGCCCACCGGCGTTCGCCCCGCAGCTTAAGCGCGGTCCGTTAGGCAGCGGGTTCATCATGAACGACACATTTCGCATTGGCGGTGGCAGCGCCGAGTTCGTCGAAGTGGAGATCGTCGGACGGTCCGTACCTGATGCGACGGATTACTGGGACGGGAATTGGTTGGTGAGCCGAGTAACGGTCGCAGTCGGTGGGTTTTCGGGGGCCTTCGACGCGTTCTTTCGCGTGGATGAGATCCAAGGTTTTCGCGATCAGCTCGGTCACCTGCGACAGACTCTACGTGGGCAGGCAGCGTTCGAGCCCATAGAAGAGCAGCTCACACTTCGGCTCGAAGGTGACGGCAAGGGTCACGTAGCGGTCGTCGGACACGCTCGTGACGTGGCCGGGACGGGAAACATTCTAAAGTTCGAACTGAGCTTGGATCAGACGTACCTGGACGCCCTGATTGGCTCGATTGACGGCATTCTTGCGGCCTATCCGGTCCGCGGTCAGCCCGCTGCCTAACAAGCGCTTGAAGCTGACGGCGCGCGTAGGATATTGAATGACACCTTTTTCTTCAGCGCGCCGCAGCTTAAGCGCGATCCGTTAGGCCGCAACGTGACTACATCGCGCATGCCGGCATCGAGGTCTGTCGCACTCCCAGCAGAGCTTGCCCTACTCTGGGTGATCTTAGCGACCGGGGTTGGACTAGTGCTGTGGTGCACCTTGGCCGCCACAGTGCCACCCCTTGTCACCGGAGACTCGCCTCGACAAGTATGGCAGGCGTTCGCAACACGCTTCGTAGGTAACGGCATCTTCGGCTCCGTCGTAGCGTTGTTGCTTCTGCCCATCCATTGGCTGCTCGTCTTTGGGTGGGTGGCCGTGGTAAGACGGAAGCCGGCGCTCGATGCTACGCACAAGGGCGCCACGCTGAGCGCTTTCATTCTCGCCCTACCTGTTACTCTGGTCGTAGCCTTCAGCTATTCGGTCCCGGAGACCTTCCCGTGGACGCCTATCGTCCTAGCCAGCGCCTGGGCGGGCGTTCTGCTTCCTCGGATCGGTCTGCGGCATCTTCGGCCTGGCTCGTTCAGCGTTGCGGCCTAACAAGCGCTTGAAGCTGGCGGGCGGTGATCACTTTAATGGAAGCGGAGTGTTGTGCCCCTGGCGGGGCACGGACTTCGTCCAGCGGCCTTGCGCCGGCGGGCGGGTCGCCCGCAGCTTAAGCGCGATCCGTTAGGCGGCTGCGTAACCAATGTCCATGCGCCACTTTGCTCTGGCCAGCTTCTGGCTGAATCTGGCTACCGCCACCGCGGTGGCTCAGGCTGACTCCACGATCTCTGTGCATGGGATAGGCGGGGTTCGTCTTTGCCAACCCATGTCCACCGTCCGCGATAGGTTTTCACTCGCGCGTGACACCGTCATTGAGAGTGAGGGCGTGAAATGGCCCGCCAAGGTGGTTCCTGTTGGTGGCGGGCACCAGATTCTCTTTGAAGCCTCATGGATTGACACGACACACGTTTGGCGAATCGGCACCAACAGTGCTGGCTATCGGACTCGTCACGGGTACCGCGTAGGCATGACGCTTGGGGACGTTCGTGCGAGGGGAGAGAAGCTCCGCTTCGGCTATGCAGAGGGCTATATCGTAATTACGCTCCTCTCAGATCAGGTTGAGGCCTTGCCCGACGATTCCACTGCTAGAGCATTCTTGAGCCGATCGCCGAGGGCGTTTGACTCCCTTGAAGCGCTGCCGGGCAGTGCCCGTATTAAGGACCTCGGTGTGGGTGCGGACTGTCGACACTGATGCAGCCGCCTAACAAGCGCTTGAAGCTGGCGGGCGGTGATCGCTCTAAAGGAATCGGAGTGTTGTGCCCTGGCGGGTACCAACTAACGTTCAACATCCCTGCGCCCTGTGGGCGAGTCGCCCGCAGCTTAAGCGCGATCCGTTAGGCGGCGCGCTCCCGCCCCACAGACATTTACTCGTCAATTCATTTGGTTCGGTTAATACGCGGGGCGCCGAGCTCGGATGCTCGCAAGCCAGCCCGGGTTCGCCGCGCCCCACACCCCACGGCCGGGCTTACAGGGACGCCGCGCCGCGCGCGTCCTTCCGTCGGGGGGGGCTGCCCATAGTCAAGTTCTCAACCCAAGGCGGCGCGGCCGCCCAGCCGCGCGCGGCGCGTTCGAGCCTCGGTGCCAAGCGCGCCGTCTAACATGCGCTTGGAGCTGGCGGCGCCCGGTCGTCGAGGTAGAATTCCATTTGTGACGAACCAAGCTAGGCGCCGCAGCTCAAGCGCGATCCGTTAGGCGGCAGCGGGGTCGCTACGACCATGTTTCTCAACAAGCCATCCCTTCGAGCTATCGCCCACGCCTGGGCGGAGCGAGCTCGAACCATCTTCGCGACCGTTGGCGCATCATCCCTCCCAGTTCAGGAGGTTATCAGCGCGTTTCGAGAAGCGGGGGCGATCACACGCGAAACGGCTCAGCGCTTTCACGCTCGCTCCCGAATGGAAGAGGATGCCTTCTGGAACCTGATGCGCCTCGAGATCATTCGAGAGCCAACTCACGGCCGGTACTACCTCGACGAGCGCTCGCTCGATACCGTCCGGCGCCAGGGCCTGGCACCGTGGTTGTGAAGCTGCCGCCTAACAAGCGCTTGAAGCTGGCGGGCGGTGATCGCTTTAAGGGAAGCGGAGTGTTGTGCCCCTGGCGGGGCACGGACTTCGTCCCACAGCCTTGCGCCGGCGGGCGGGTGGCCCGCAGCTTAAGCGCGATCCGTTAGGCAGCGGCCGTCAACGCCGGATGACGCCCCGCATCATCGTTCTCGCGATCCTCCTGCTCACACCACTCACATTGGGTGGGTACCTGCAGCTGCGGCTGAATCGACACGCGCGGGTACCCGCGAAACCTGTCGGCCCTTACGGCTTTCGGGGCTTTCGCGCCGAGTATTACGGCTCGGACGGTGAGGTGTGGCTGCGCAGGTTACGCTGGTGGGCGGCGTTGTTGCTTCCATATTGGATCCTGGTGTTCCTTATCATGCGCGTGTGGCGCAACGCCGCTGCCTAACAAGCGCTTGAAGCTGGCGGCGCGCGTAGATTAAGGAATGAATTCTTCTTCAGCGCGCCGCAGCTTAAGCGCGATCGGTTAGGTGGCTACGAGCTCAGCAGCTCTTCAAGGATGCCGTGGAGCCATACTTCGTAGGCCTCATCACGTGGGCTGCCTTCGCTGGTGTTGGAAGCGTCTACATCAGCAAAGCTGAGATCGTCGCTGAGAAGCGACGTCGCTTCCGCCTCCATACCCACGCGAGCTCCGGCCTGTTCTTCCTGGTCCTCGTCCTGGGTTTCCCAAGTCCCTTCACGTTACTCGCGATCCCTGGTGTGGCGGCCATGGATCGACTCATCATACGGTCCACGCGGTTTTGCGACCGCGTCGGCCACATCCTTATCGAAATCCCGTGGCGCCCGCCGATTCTCCACTGCCCTGAGTGCGGGGCCCCCGTTCATTAGCTCGTGGGGCCAGCCGCCTAACAAGCGCTTGAAGCTGGCGGGCGGTGATCGCTCTAAGGGAAGCGGAGTGTTGTGCCCTGGCGGGGCACGGACTGTCGTCCACTACTCTTGCGCCGACGGGCGGGGCGCCCGCAGCTTAAGCGCGGTCCGTTAGGCTGCCACAAGCGCCTGTGGACAAACGTCTGCGACGTGCCATACGCCTTGGAGCTAGCGCCGGTTACTGGGCGGCTAGCATCGGTTTCTTTACCGGCCTGGTGCGTCGCCACGATTTCGGATCCACCACATTCGCGCAAGTCGCGGTTGTCGTCCTCTCGGCCTGCGCCGGGTTTGCTCTCTGGTTTGCCCTCGTCGTCGGTTTTGCATACGTCTTCCCACCTTCAACGGACGAGCTCACAACGAGCACTGACTTTCCAGGCGCTGGCAAAGTGGTGTGGCCCTTGATTGCTCTATTGACTGCGGCAACGATCTATCTCGTGATAGCGTGGCGATGAGCAGTGTCATTGCGCGGCAGCCTAACATGCGCTTGAAGCTGGCGGGCGGTGGTCGCTCTAAAGGAAGCGGAGTGTTGTGCCCTGGCGGGCACGGACTATCGTCCAACGGCCTTGCGCCGGCGGGCGAGTCGCCTGCAGCTTAAGCGCGATCCGTTAGGCTGCAACTTATGACACTCCGGAGTGTGACGGGAAAGCGGTGTGTGGTCTCTCTCGTTGCGGTGGCCTTCGCGGCCGCGTGCGCGACGGACCTCACCAGTTTCGCGAATCGGTATACGACGCCAGCGGAGCGTGCGTTTCCTCGACTCTACCTGCAGTTGCTCGCCGATGCACACCTCGACTCCGCACTCTCACTCCTCGCTCCAGAGCTGCGTACCGACACGGCTCGAAGTGCCATGCTAAAGATCGCCACACTCCTCAAGGATGCGCACCTCGACTCCATGCGACTCATCGGGGTGAACGTTAGTAGTTTCGGGGCCGGCAACCGGGACGTGAATCTGACTTACGAGATGCCGACCAGCATTGCCGGTAGCTGGGTCACGTCGAACGTTGCAACGCGCCGCGCTGGACCGACCGTTGCCGTCGCCGGTTTCTCCGCCTACCCCATCAAAGGTCCATTGGAGATTCTCAACCGCTTCACTCTCTCCGAGAGGTCGCCCGCTCATTACGTGTGGCTCGCGCTCGCCCTCCTAATGCCGCTCGTGACGATCACGGTCGCCGTCTACGTCGCGCGCGCCCGAGGTATGCCGCGCCGCTGGCTCTGGGTTTTCGCATCCCTCATCGCTACCCCGGCTTTCTTCATCAACTGGACGACTGGCGAAGTGGGCTTTCGTAGTGCGTGGTTTCTGTTGTTCGGCGGTGCGGCTACGAGCGCGGGCCCTGCTGCTCCTTGGGTCGTATCATTCGCCCTGCCAGTCGGTGCAGGGATTGCGTACCTCAAAGTGCGCCGGTGGCGTCAAGGGACCGCTCCGACGGCTGCCAGCGGTGGTGGCGCCGTTGCAGCCTAACAAGCGCTTGAAGCTGGCGGGCGCTGATCGTTCTAAGGGAAGCGGAGTGTTGTGCCCCTGGCGAGGCACGGACTGTTCGTCCACTACTCTTGCGCCGGCGGGCGGGTCGCCCGCAGCTTAAGCGCGATCCGTTAGGCAGCCACTGAGTTTCGCATCCACTGAGTTCGCATCCACTGAGTTTCCATGACCGACGCTACTCCGGACCAGGAACAACTTGACCGCATTCTATCGCGCGGCGTGCTGTTCTCCATCGTTTGGCTCATGGGCTTTGGATCGCTCTATGCCTTTCGGTGCGGGCTCCGTGCGCGGCGCCTGATTCAAGCGTCTGGGGGCGTTCTCACAGGCCGGGGACGAGCATGGTGGTGCCTCATCATCGGCGCTCTCGGCATGCTGGTGTGGTTCCCCATCTTTGCCGTGGGGATCTTCAATAACTTGCATTAGCGGCTGCCTAACAAGCGCTTGAAGCTGGCGGGCGGTGATCGCTTTAAGGGAAGCGGAGTCTTGTGCCCTGGCGGGCACGGACTGTTCGTCCAACGGCCTTGCGCCGGCGGGCGGGTCGCCCGCAGCTTAAGCGCGATCCGTTAGGCGGCGATGAGACTCTCCTTGGTGATAGCTGTAGCTGCCATGGTCGCGTGCAGCTCCCAACGCCCTCCGGGCTCCGCTCGGAGCGCTGAGAATGCTGCCGGACATCAAACCCGGTCGGCAGATACCCTTCAGGCCGACGCAACTATTGCGGAAAGTCTCGTCGGGCGCTCGCATCCCCCGCTCCCATCTGGATATGCCACCGTGGCCGGCATGGTGCTTGGCGACGCGCGAACTTCCCACTTCGCAATGGCCCAGCTCGTCCACAACGATGTACACATCCTCACCCTGGATTCCCTGACTCAGAGGGATGTGACAGGAAAGCCCCACTGGGTTGTGCTGGACGCTCTCGTCTTGCCACGTCTACGCGCCAACGAAGAGGTCACCCTCCTGGACTGCTCTCTTGACGGCAACGCCGATGCCTCGATCGTTGCAATCGGCACCTGGGCCGGTCAGACCCTTACCGGCCTACGGTACGCCACTCGCCCCGATGTGTCCGGTCGCCGCTTCAAGCTCCTTCCGCCCGATCGAGTATCGTGTTCGTACGAGGAGGACCGCATATGACGCACCCATCGCTATCGCCGCCTAACAAGCGCTTGAAGCTGGCGGGCGGTGATCGCTCTAAGGGAAGCGGAGTGTAGTGCCCTGGCGGGCAGGGACTGACGTCCACTTGTCTTGCGCCGACGGGGCGGTCGCCCGCAGCTTAAGCGCGATCCGTTAGGCCGCACGTATGCATAAGTCCGCACTCTTTGGAACCATCCTCCTGTTCTGGGTTGCGTGCCA